>FWPU01008650.1_pt1 | contig 17072 bp, 13 predicted proteins | sample 2228361 | NCBI WGS metagenome assembly FWPU01 (sample SAMEA103939777, study PRJEB20133) | metagenome
CGCCGTTGACGAAAGTCCAGAGTCCGATCTCCATCAGCCGATCCACCTGTTCCTGGGCTAGCTGACCATCAGGCTTCGGGCCGATGTTGAGCAGCAGGTTGCCGCCCTTGGCCCGCGTTTCGATCAACATCTGGATGAGCTGGCTGCCCGACTTGTAGGTCTCGTTCGGCGTCGGCTTGTAGTGCCATTGCGTGCCCATCGTCAGGCAGGCCTCCCACGGGCCAGGCAGCGGCGCGTCGGGGATGTGTTGTTCGGGCGTCGCCATGTCCCCGCGCGTCACCACCACATCCGGCTGAAGCTGCCACGCCAACTGTTTCTGCCCCTCAGCCTGGCCGTCAAAAAACAGGAGATCAATCGGCCCGTAGTTCGTCAGCAGCTCATGCAACTGGGCCAGGTTGACGGCCATCAGTTCGGGGTTGTTGAGCGGGTCCACTTCGGGGCGGCCGCGCGCGATCTCGATCCCCTGGCGGTGCAGCACCGAGAAATCGTCGGGCGAGAAATAGAGGCCAATAGCGATCCCCTGCCGCCGGAACGCATCCACCACCGCTCGTGTGATGTCGCGCTTGAACGGCGTAGACATGACCCCGAAGTCGGTCGTGGCGGTCTCGAACATGCAAAAGCCGCTGTGGTGTTTGGTCGTAAAGACCACATAACGGAAGCCGCAGACCTTCGCCAGCCGCGCCCACTCGTCGGGATCGAAGCGGGCCGGGTAGAAGGTCTGCGGCAGGTCGGTGAAAAAGCGCCGCGCATAGTCGGCCGACGCGCCGACCAGCGAATGGCTGATCACCATGCCGAGCTGCACGTCCACGCTCCAATGGATGAACAGCCCCAGGCCCAGGTCGCGAAACCAGGCCACGCGTTCGGGCCGGTTGCCGGAGTGCGCCGCGGCTTTGACATCATCGAGGTTCATCTGCCCAGCGGCCTGGGCGGGCGGAGTGGCCATTGAACGCTCCTGATTCTTCCGTATTTTCTGCCTGGTTCCTCAAGTTTCCGGGTTTCTTACGCCCACTGGATGGATTTCAGTCGCCGGACGCCCAGGCCATGACCGCCCGGCCTTCTTCGACCGAGTCGGCCCGCAGGTGCACGCTGAGCCCAGCCGGGTAAAGCCCGTCCAGGATCTCACGATACTCTTCCCAGGCAAAGCCGGCGTAGACATCTTTGGCGAGGATCAGGGGCATCCGACGCGCTTGCAGGCGTCGCAGGATCGGCATGGCGGCCTGCAAAGTGACGCCGGGCGCATCGAAGTAGATATTGATCGCCCGGATGTTGGGGACTTCGGCCAGGGTTTCCGCCAGATGCAGCGCAGGCGCATGCAGATGCAAGACGCCGAACGGATAGACTGACATGGCGGCCATCGGCTCCAGGAAAGTGCGGCGGTAGCGGCGGAGCGACATCATGCTGGATGTGTCGTCCTGCAGCCAAACCGAGCGTCCCGGCGACCACAGTCCGAACTGCCGAATGGCATAACCGCCTCGGAATGCGGGCACGATCGCCTCCTGGGCGCGCGCCACGCGCAGCCAGACCTGAGCGGCGTCGCGCGCCAGCCGGCCGATCCGTTCCGGTTCGTCCACCAGGGCAGTGAGGAACGGCTGCGAGCCGAGCATCGCCGACAGGATGTCGGTCGGCCCGCGCAGATGGCTCATGCTGACGGGATAGCGGCCGGCGACGTGCTCGACGACGGCCGCCTGCACGTCCAACAGCTGCCGCAGCCAGGGATTGTGTGCGTCGAAACGGATCTCCTGAGCGGCGCGGGTGGCTTCGGTCGCCTCCGGCCACAGGCTCTTGCCTTCCGGCACCATCACGCGGCAGCCGCAGATCGCCTCTAGCCAGGGGATGCCCAGCAGCGGCTCCGCTGGCGCGATCATGTCGTCGCCGATGGCCGCGCGCGCCGCGGCCATCTCGTCGTAGACGTGCAACAGCGGCCGCGGATCAATACGCTCCGGCGTCAGCTCGCCCGGCCCGACGGCTGCCGCCACAAGCTCGGTGTCCTGATACGCGCGATAGAGCGCCACGATCAACGGCCGGTCGGTCTCGGCGCAGGCCCAGAAGGCCAGATGACGCCGGATCAGTTCATCCCAGTTACGTGTGTCGGATATCATCTCGAAGTTTACCTTTGGATCAACCTGGCGTCTCAACGCCGTCCGCGCGTCCGCCAATCCGGCGGCGTCGCGCCGACCGCGGCGCGGGCGTCGAAATAGGCTTCCAGGTTCGCCAGCGGGATGTTGCTGTGCAGTCCGCCGCCGCTGGCCATGGCGAAGCCAGGATAGACAGCCGCGCGCTCGCACAGAGCGTAGACCATGCGCCGGATTTCGTCGGGCGTCCCGAAGGTCAGCGTGTGGGTCGAGATGCCACCGATGAAGAAGCGGCCCCTTGCGCCGAAATGTTCGATGACGGCCGCCAGCGGCGTGGCCGGCGCCTCGAACATCAGGCCGTCCACGCCTTCCTCGACCAGCCGGCCGAGGAAGGCGGTCATGTCGCCGTCGGCTACGAAGATCACTCGCTTGCCCAGCCGCTTCGCCTCGGCCCAGATCTCGCCGTAGTGCGGAAAGATGTAGCGATCGTACCACGCCGGTCGGAAGACGGGGCCGGCAGCGGTCGCCAGGTCATCGTGCACAAAGACGAACGGTGAGTCGGAGGCGTGAGCCATCTCGGCCACGATGGCCTGCGATTTGGCGACACACGGCAGCAGAAAATGCTCGTGAAACCGCTCCGGCTCCGACGCAGCCGCCACCATGAAGACCTCCCACCCCAGCGTCTCCACGGCCCACATGAAGAGGGTGGTGTAGAGCATCGGATAATACAGCCCGACCTCGCCGATGGCGGCTCCGCGCGCGCGGATGTCGTCGGCATGATACGGATGCGGCACGGGCGTCAGCAGATCGTCGTAGCGCAGGCCGGCCACATCCAGGGCCCACACATCTTCCGGGTCGGCGCATTCGTAGGTGTGACGCATGACCGTGTCGTAGACGCCCAGGGCCGCGTAGCGATAGGGCCGCGTCGGATGAGGTCGCGTCTCGCCGGCCGGGGTGGGGGCCGGCGCGTTCTCCAGCGGCACGCGGTTGATGATGTCAATGCCCAGCGCCTCGTAGGCGCGGCGATACGCCTCGGCCGTATGCCGGTACACGTCCAGCCCCGACACCAGCTCGATCAGGCCGGCGTGGTTGAGCGTTTCTTTGGTTACCAGTTTGGTCGTGGGCCGGCCAGCGGCCCAGGCAAGCACATCGTTGCGCATTTCCGACTTTGCTTTACTCCGCAGGGCCTCGCGGTCTCAAGCGCGCAAGGCCTCGGAGATCCGCAGCGCGCGATCGTAGATGCGCAGGGAGCGAATCTCGCCGCGGAGGTCTATTCCGATGCGCAGCATCTCTCTGTCATCAGCCGCAACGGTCTGGCGGTGGTTGAAGCAGCTGGCCCCGCGCAGGTTGGGGCTGAAACGCCCCCAGCCGAACTGCCGGAAATCGCCGCCGTCGTTCAGGATGCCGTCAACCACGAAGAGAATGAGCTTCGGGCCGCCGTCCACGATGACGACCAGGTGGTGCAGCTTGCCAGCCTGCAACATGCCGGGATCGCACTGCCAGCGGTTCTCGGTGCGGCCGTCGTTCAGGACGAGCTCCACCGCGCCGCGGCCGGCCGTTTGCAGGCAGAAGCCGATCCCCTCGTCCGAGCGGTTGTCCAGAAGGATCTGGCCAGCGGCGAGCGAGTCCAGGCGCAGCCACAGATCGAGTGTAAGGCCTGCCCGCAGGTCGAGCGCGCCGTAGTCGGCGCGGCGGTTGTCCCGTCGGAGAAAGAGCGGCAGCGGCGGCAGCTCCGCAGAGGCGGGCAGCGGTTGTCCGGGCTGGGGCAACGACAGGATCAGGCTGGCTGCGATCTCCGCGCCTGTCGTTGCGGGGGACGGTTTCTGCTCCGAAGCAATCTCCTCGGACCGGGAGATTGCTTCGGCCCCAACAACAGGCCTCGCAATGACGGGATCGAGTTGTCCCCACAGCCCCTCCAGCAGCGCCGGGTCAATCTCGTGGACGCGCGCCTTGGCCTTCTGCGTCTCGGTCAAGAAGTAGCGGCCGTCCTCCTCCACCAAGTCGGGATAGCTCATGCGGATGTACGGATCGTCGTCGTAGAGCACGATCTCGGGCTGCGACCAGATGATGACCTTGCCGTCCGGTGTATCGGCTTCGATCCCGCCGCACAGCCACACCGGGTTGCGATCCTCATAGCCGATGGTGCGCCGGCGGGGGTGCTCTCGGATGAACCGGCCGCCGTGATTGTGGAACCAGTAGAGATATTTGCCGTTGGCGCAGCGCCAGACGAAGTTGGCGGCGCGCGGATGCTTCATCAGCCGGCCGTCGGCGTAGCGCATGTACTGCGGCGTCGTCCAGGTGTGGCCGCCATCGCGGCTGTAGCAGCAGGCCGGGTGGCCGTCAATGGTGCGATAAACGCAGAAGAACGAGCCATCGCTGAGCACGACGTAGCTCTGCTCTTCGGCGATGGGACCGCCGCCGGGCGGCGTGCGGAGGCCGAAATCGCCGTCGGGCAGCGTCTCCCAGACGATCTTCTCCGGGTCAGGCTCGCTCAGGATGTTTGAGCTCTTGAGCAGCACCCCCTCCGACCGGGTAAAGAACCCCTCGCCGATGCCGCCGACTTTGTGCAGCGAGACGAAGGCCGCGCCGCCGTGCACGAATGGCTTGCCGACATTCCAGAAATAGCGGATGGCGCCACCGAACGGATTCCGGCGGTCAATGTCCATCTCCCGCACCGGGATCGGCCAGCGTCGGGCCGACCAGCTGCGTCCGTGGTCATCGGAGTACTTGAAGACGAAATAGCCCAGCGAATCCACCCGCCGGCAGACGCCGCCGGGGAACCATTCGCTCGCCTCGGCCGGGATCTCACGGATGTTGTCGGTATTGTGATTGTAGAAGATGTAGATGCGGCCGGAGGGCGTCTTCAACATCACCGCGTAGGACGCCTCCGGGCCGTCGGCCGGCTCCACGAACACCGGCGCCGACCACGTCTGTCCCATGTCTGTGCTGCGCATGGTGATCACGGTCTGGCCGGGTTCTCCCTCGCGGCCGACGCCGGTGGTGACGCAACAGAGCCATGCCCCGTCATCGGTCTTGACGATGTAGGGCTGGTCGCTGTAGGTGATAGTGGGGATCTCCAGGCCATGTCTAATGTTGCGCAGATCGGTTATTGTCTCGGTGCGCTCTCTATCGTTCATACACCAAAAACTCCTGATACGCCGCCTCGAACGCCTCGGCGTTGCCTGGCGGCGGGTTGCCGCCCCCGCGATACGTCATCATGCCGGGGTATTCGGCGTGGAGGGCGGCGATCTCCTGCACCTCACGCCGAATTTCTTCGGGCGTGCCGAAGTCAATGTTGCGGTTATCGCTTTTGAGCAGATAGATCTTGTCCTGGCCCGCCCGGCGCATGAAATCGCGCGGATTCATCGAAGACGACTCGATGTACAGGCCGTCCGGCCTGGTCGCCAGGATGTCGTCCAGCACAGGCGCGTAGTTGCCGTCCGAGATGTAAAGCACCTTGCGGCCCGCAGCGTGGACGGCGGCGAAAAAGCGTTCGTACCAGGGGAAGACATAGCGCCGATACCAGCGCGGGCTCATGATGACCCCGCGCGTGCCCGCGATGTCATCGTGCACGACCAGCAGCTCCAGCTCCGGGATCTGCATCCAGCCCTGGATCACGGCAAGGGAAGCCTGGCCGAAACGGTCGAGGATCTGGCCCATGCGTCCGGGGTCGAGCGCCGAGGCCTCCAGGAACGGCTCCCAGCCGAACTCGATCACCGCGCGGGTCACCAGCGTGCCGTAGTGCCACGGAATGACGAATGCGGTCGCCGCCTTCTCATCGTAGATCCGGCGCATCTCTCTGATCATGGCCGGCCCGACGGTTTCGATCTCGAAACGATCCTGGTCAACGTTCAGCACGTCCCCTGGCGTATGATACTTTTCTTTGGCGTCCACCGCCCACACGCCGCCGTCCCAAGTCACCTTGCGCTTGCCGTCGCTCGTGGTGGCAACCTGCCCGCGCTCGACATGCTCCATTTCGCCCAGATGGTAGATGTCGGGGCGGTATTCACACGACCGGGCATCCTGGCCGTGGATGGGCATGCGGTCAGGACGCTGCAGGTTGATGGCGTTGCGCACGCGCGCAATCCGTTGTTCGAGTAGTGTGGTCATAGGTCTTCCTGAAATGTAGGGGCGGACGGCGTCCGCCCACGCAGACGGCGTCCGCCCACGAAGGGCGCATACCATGCGCCCCTACAGAATGACGCCCTGCTCGGCCAGGGTTCGCCGCAATCGGGCGACATCAACGTCGCGCGGCGCGATGCCTTCTTGTGCGCACATCGCCGCGGCGACGCCAGCTGCCTCGCCGGTGATCATGCACTGCACGGTGGTACGCGTACAGCCGCTTGCCTCGTGGGTGGCCGAGATGCAGCGGCCGGCGAGCAGCAGATTGCTGACCTTGCGCGGCACGAGAGAGCGATACGGGATGCTGAACTGCCAGCGCGGGGGCAGCACGAAGTTCTTGAGCGATTCCGGCACGGGCGACGTGTCAATGACGTGCGAGCCGCGGCCGATCGCATCATCGAAATGGCGCGTCAGATGGATGTCCTCGATGTTGAGCACGTATTCGCCCAGGATGTGCCGCGTCTCGCGCACTTGAATCTCAGGGACATCGAGAAGCGTCATTGCCTCGAAGCCGGGCAGCCTGGCCTTCATGGCATCGAAACGCGCCCACGTCTCCTTCATCACGACCAGCTCGCCCAGGGTCAGGTCGTCCACCGAGAGGCCGTTGCCGATGAACGATGGACAGCACAGGATGAGCACGCCCGGCAGCGGCGTGTTGTAGATCTGCACCGAATAGCCGATGTTGGCGACGACGATGCAAACCATGTCGCCCCTCTTGAACGCTGCATACGCCTCGTCCAACGTCATCTGCGCCAGCCGTTGCATCTGGAAGTAGTGCGGGTTGGCAAAGAGGAACTGGAAAAGGCGCTCCAGATCCACATTGCCCACACGAAACATCACGCCCATCCCGCCCATCGAGCCGAGCGGCATGCCGGCTTTTGCACCGAGATCGTCCGGGCCGACGCCGATCACGTAGGGCGCGCCCGCCTTCGCGGCTACGTCGCCGTCGCCCGACGCGTCGATGATGATCTTGCCCAGCAGTACCTGCCGTCCTGACTTATTCTCGACCACCACGCCGGCCACTGCATCGCCATCCATGACCACATCCACGAAGAGCGAGTGCAACAGCAGCCTGACCCCGGCTTCTTCCATCATGGTGAGCAGCAGGCGCTTGAATTCCTGCTGGTCGGTGAAGACGTAGGCGCCCGGCTGACCCCAGGTGCCCAGCGCGTGCCCCTCGGCCAGCAGCCGCCGCGTGAGCTCCATCGGGATGCCGCCGACGACGTGCACGCCGGCCGGGTTGGTCGCCAGCTCGCCGACGATCTTGCGGTGCTCGTCGAGGTTCCGGTCGAACACGATATAATCGGTGAGGCCCGCGTTGCCCGCGGTCATCATCCCGCCCAGGAAGCCCCGGCGCTCGACCAGCAGCGTGTCCGCGCCCTGGCGGGCTGCGGCAATCGCGGCGACGACGCCGGCCGTGCCGCCGCCCACGACGATCACATCGGCTTCAGCCGTTACCTGGGCCTCGACCACCGTGCGGTAGGTCGCGCCGACTTTCAGGTCTGAAAATGCCATACCTTCTCACTCCATGATCAGGGGAAACCTGTCAGGTTCCAGAAACCTGACAGATCTCCAGCTCTAACTTGTCTCCATCCGTGTTACCCGTGTCATCCGTGAGCCGGTCGTCGCGCCATGCCCCCGGCTCACGGATTATGTTTGCTTGCTTACAGCCCCGCCCGGTAGTTTCCGACCGCCTCGGAGGTCAGTAGATACCGGTCGTAGATGCGCAGCTTGTGAACGCGGCCACGCAGATTGTCGCCGATCTTGCCGACCATCACGTCCTCGTTGATCTCGGCCAGGTACGGATTCAGCCGCTGCCAGCCCTGGATGCGATACCGGCCGCCGTCGCACAGCGCGCCGTCCACCACGGCCGAGACGATCTTGGCCGCGCCGTCTACGATGAAGACCACATGGTGCAGCTTTCCAGGCGAGATCGTCCAGGGATCGGTGTCCCAGTTCCAGGTGCGGACGCTGCGCACGCCGAGAGAAGGATCCGGTCCGTCCACCGTCTCGATCCAGCGTCGCACCTGCCCGTCGGTGATCTCCAGCTTGAGCGTGTTGTTTGCCGCCGTAGTGATTTGCGCCCCGCGTCGGCGCCGGCCGAGGGTGGTGAAGACGACCTGGCCCGGATCGAGTTGGTTCAGCTCCAGCCACAGCTCCACCGTGAAGCCGCCGCCAGCGAGGCTGGGCAACCGCGGCAGATCGAACGTGTTGCCGGAGTTCAGCGTCCCCTGCGATTCGAAGATCAGCCCGCGCCGGGTCACGCTCCTGTTCTCGTGCTGCGTCCAGACTGCCTCCAACAGCGCCGGATCAATCTCGTGCACGCGGGCGACCATCTTCTGCGTCTCGCTGACCCAGTAACGGCCGTCCTGCTCGACGAAGTCCGGGTAGCTCATTCCCAACATCGTCGGATCCAGCACGTAGAGCAAAATCTCCGGCTGCGACCACAGGATGTCGCCATCGCGCTCGATGCCGCCGCTGACCCAAACTGGGTTGCGGTTGGCAGAGTTGCCCCAGCCTGGAAAGCTGTTGTTGTGGAACCAGAAGAGGAACTTGCCGTTGCCGGCTTTCCATATGCGCGGACAAGCCCGTGGGTTTTTCATGGGCCGGCCGTCGGCATAGCGCATGATCTGGGGCACGGTCCAGCTATGGCCTCGATCCCGGCTGATCGCGTAGGACGGATAGCCGCTGACCGTGCGGTTGACCATGTAGAGCGTGCCGTCGCTCAGCACCTCGATGTTCTGCTCCTCGCACACCGGGCCGAGCGCCGGGTTGACCACGCCCTCGTCGCCGTCGGGCAGGGTGTGCCAGACGATCTGCGCCGGATCGGTGGCGGTGGCGATGCCGTCCCCGCGGATGACCCAACCTTCATCGTCATCCAGCAGGAAGCCGTTATGGATCTTCGGGATGCCGAAGTAGAGCGAACCTTCCCATAGCACCGGTTTATCAATGCACCACCAGAACTGCGTCTTGCCGCCGCTGAAGTTCTCGCGATCCTTCCTCGTATAGCGCATCTCGATGCGGTGACGCTGCGACCAGGTGCGGCCGTTGTCGTCGGAGTAGCGGAACGCCAGCCAGCCGCCGTGCATCGAGGAGATGCCGTCGGCGTTGTAGCAGTAAAAAGCATAGACGCGGCCGGTCGGTATGACGGCCGCGGTTACCCACGAGTTGATCGGCTCGTGGGTGGATTCGATGTCAATCAACGGCGACCAGGTGCGGCCCTTGTCCGCGCTGATCGTTGCAACCACATGTTGCCCTTCCTGGCTCTCCTGCCCCGGCCCGGTGGTCAGCACGCACAGCCAGTTCCCGTCTTGGGTGATGACGATGTACGGCTGGTCCACGTAGTTCTCGCTGGGGATTTCCAGCCCGTTGAGGATGTTGCGTGGATCAGTGTTCATGGTGATGAGTCCTGCTGTTCTGCTGTGATTGGTCCCTGAGCAAGCCATCATTCATTATGCCGGCACGACTAATCCCGCCAACGTCTCCGCGGTGATCCGCTTCCCCAACAGGAAGAACTTGCTGTCGGGATACCACAGTACATCCACGCCGTTGCGGTTGGTGAAGCTGGCATACAGGCTCAGGCTGCCGGCCTGGGTATCGCCGAGGCTGCGCGTCACGCCGTCCGGCGCGATCCCCTCGGTCGCCATGAACAGCCTGGGCTGGCTGAACCAGATCGGCTGATCGGCCCCCGGTCGGAACTCGCCCAGGCTGATGTAGGCCGGCTCGCGCGGCATCGCATCCATTGCGCCGCCCGCGGCCGGCCCGCCCATGTTGTTGTGATAGAACAGGACATATCGGCCCGGCGCCGAAAGCCCATAAATCGGAGCAGATGCTACCGGATTGAGCAGAGGGAGACCGAAGTCGCGATGCAAGAGTGGGCGAGGGCTGCACCACGTCTCGCCGTCATCGGCCGATTGGCTCCACCACAGATAGCCCGAACAGGTGCGCATCACGCAGAACAGCCGGTCGTCGGGCAGACGGACGAGGCTCGGTTCCTGGCTGATGCTGAGCAGGGGGTGCATCCGATGAGGCACGCGCAAAGCCCGCTCCGGCGGCGAGTAGCGGATGTCCAGATCGCGCGGTTCGGGGTCATCGTCCACATTGGTGAAGCGCATGAACTCGACCACCGACTCGATCTCCGTCCAGTCCCGGACTTCTTTTAGGGTCGCCACGGCCCGGTTGACCCAGTGGCTATAGCCCACGAAGTAACCGCCGGACAGATCGCGCAGCGGCTTCTGCCAGACGATCCATTCGGGCGGGGTGACGCCGGTCGGGTCGTCGTAAGGGCTGCGGGGCATGACGATCTCCTGCGGCGCCGACCAGGTCGCGCCGCAGTCGTCGCTGTAGATGCCGGCCATCCCGCCCGTGTGAAAGCGGATCCAGCCGACGACGCCCGTGTGTTGATTGTAAATGACATAGATGCGCCCCGACCTGGAAACCATCGGAAAGGCCCAACTCGTCATGTGGGCCGGGTCATCCACCGATTTCGGCCCGGCGATCACTCGCGGCAGCGTCCACGTGACCCCCTCGTCTTCTGAACGGGAGAAGATCGTGTGGTTGATGTTGCCCTCCCCCGGCCGGATGAACTCCTGCGTCCAGACCGCCATCAGCGAGCCGTCGGGGCCATCGAAGACCAGAAAGTGCTCGTTCACCCGGTCGTAGGCCGTCTCATCCCAACTACTGGGGATGTAGACGATGTAGTCCGGCCGCGTGAGCCGAGCGCGGCGGCGGAGGGTTTCCTGTATAGAGGGGGCCATGGTGTCCTTCCGTAGTGCGTATTGCGTAGGCCGGCGTCAGTCGTCAGTCCGTTGCCTTTCAGCCTTGGTCTCACTTCTCACTTCTCACGCCTCACCAATCCATCGGCACGGCCGCCATGTAGACGCTGTAGGCGTCGTCCCAGGCGAAGCGCACCTCCCTGCGCTCTTCATCCAGGAAGCCGTCGGGATAGTTCAGATTGCGCTCGTCGTCGGAGACGAGATCAACTTTTGTGCGCCAGATGCGCATGTCGTCGTCGCTGATCCAGAGCGAGAGGGGGCTGCGGCGACCCCACTTGCCGTCGGGCTGGACACCGGCCGGGTTGTGCAACAGGAAGATGCGGCCATCCCTGGCCCGCAGCAGCCGGAACTTGGACGACGGATTCGGGATGTCGGTGCGCTCGATCGGCGACCAGGTCTCGCCGGCGTCAGCCGACTCGCTGCGCCAGATCCAGCCCTGCCACTTCTCGCGGGAGAAGAGCACGAGGCGGCCATCGGACAGCTCGACGACCTTCGGCTCGATGAAATGCCGCGCATCCTCGCGGCGCAGGTAGCCGCGCAACCGGAAGGTCGCGCCGCCGTCGTCGGACAGCATCACGCCTGCGACGTAGCGATGGTTGCGGTCGGCCCAGGCGTTGGCCGTCTGGTAGAGCAACTGCTTATCGGCGCCCCACGGCAGCTCGATCGGCTGCCCCGCGGCTGGCCCGATGACCACCTCGGCCGGCGGCCGGCCGATGCTCGGCTCGCACCATTCATCGCCGCAATGCTCCGCCCAGCTCACCGGGATGATCCAGCGGCCCGACGAGTGGACGATGCCGCTGTTGACCCACACGTTCTGGACGCCGCCGGGGATCGAGTTGGGACAGCTCCAGGTCAGCCCGCCGTCGCGGGAGATCGAGCGATAGCTGTGCAGTTGGGTCATCCATGCGCCCAATGCGTAGGTCTGGAGGAAGGCGTGGATTTCGCCCTCGTGGGGCACGAAAAGCTCGATGGTGAAGAGGCCGCGCTGCGCGTGGCGGAACAAGATCTCAGGCGCGCTCCACGTACGGCCGTCGTCCTCGCTGCGGCTGATCATCGTGAAGTTGCCTTCGGTCGGCTCACTGAAGCCGCCCGTCGTCCACGTGCAGATCAGGTGATCGGGCGCGATCCGGCGCAGGATCCCCTCGCGCGTCCAGAGGCGGATGCCGGTGTTGGCCCAGGGATAGCCAGCCGGGCCGGGCCAGAGTTCGTATTGCGTGACGAGTGGGTGGATCGTACGCGTCATGTTGTCTCACCTGTCTCGGTGGTCAGGAGCGCAGCCCAATCCAGCGTCTCCCAGCGTGCGCGTTGCTGACGCAGCGAGGCCAGCAGCACGCGTCGCGTCTCGGCGCTGTCCACCAGGTTGGTGTGTTCGTAGAAGCGGATCAGATCATCCAGTTGTCGCGTGCACTGCTGTTTGGCACGGTTGCTGACTTTGGACACGGCTTTCAAGTTGCCGCCGGTTTTACATATGGATGCAACGCGTCTTCGATATGGGAGAAGCCATTCATCTGGAATGGCCTTTCGGTTAGTGATCTGCTCACAGGCCCACATGCGTGCCTCGACCTGAGCCATGAGTTTTTTCACGCCCAACCGAAAGATCAATTGAGTTAGAAAAAGCGTTGCTGCGATGAGGAGCAACAGTGGCAGGAAGATCTCCCACATCTACCCTTCGACTCCCTGCAATGTTAGTTCGGCAGCGAAATGACAGGTAGCAACATGGCGGGGCGCGACCTCGATAGCGGGCGGGGCCTCGACGCGGCAGATCTCTTTCGCGTAGCGGCAGCGAGGGTGGAAATAGCAGCCTGAAGGTGGATGAGCCGGATTGGCAATTTCGCCTCGCAGCTGGATCTCATTCAACGGCCTGGTCGGGTTGGGGCGCGGCACAGCAGAAAGCAATGCCTCGGTGTAGGGATGTTTGGGGTTCAAAAACAGCTCTTCTGTTTCAGCCTGTTCAACCAGTTTGCCGACATACATGACGGCTACTTCGTCGGAGATATGCTCGATAACGCTGAGATCATGAGCCACAAAGAGATAGGTTAAGTTAAACTGCTTTTGAAGATCTTGAAAAAGATTGAGAATCTGTGCCTGCACCGAGACATCGAGAGCCGAAACTGGTTCATCGCAGACGATGAGTTTGGGGTTCAGGCTCAGCGCACGGGCCAGGCCGATGCGTTGTCGCTGGCCGCCGCTGAATGCATGGGGGTAGCGCTTTAGATATCGGACATCGAGTCCGACAATCTCCATCAATTCACGTACGCGTTGTTGTAGATCACGACCTTCGGCCATTTTGTTGAGCCGCAGCGGCTCGCCGACGATATCGAGAATCGTTTTTCTGGGGTCGAGACTGGAATAAGGATCCTGAAAGACCATCTGCATATGGCGCCGAATGGCCCGCAGTTCTTTGGGCGGCAATGCTGTGATGTCTATGACCTGACCATCAATGCGCATTAAAACCTGTCCCGATGTTGGCTCGATGGCCCGCAAGATGCACCGTCCCAGGGTTGTTTTGCCACAGCCCGACTCGCCTACCAGCCCTAACGTTTTGCCCTCTGGTACCGATAGACTCACGTCATCTACGGCGCGCACGTGCCCCACCACGCGGCGCAAAAAACCCTGTTCGATCGGGAAATATTTCTTCAGGTTGTGCACTTCAAGCAACATGCCCGGTGCCATTGCAGGCAAGGATGCTGCAGCCGTGCTCGCATCGTGATACGACGTCTTGTACATGGAGCATGACCTCTAGCGTTGGTCGTACAGTACGCAACGCACTTGATGATCAGGCGCAACAGCAATCAGATCAGGCACGCGGGCATCGCAGCGTCCAGCAATGAACTGTGGGCAGCGGTTGGCAAAACCACATTCTTGTCGTGGATTGAGCGGCACCGGGACTGTGCCGGCAATCGCCTGAAGGCGGACGCGCGATTTGCGGCCAACCTGCGGAATAGACCGCATTAAAGCCTGTGTATAAGGATGGAGGGGGGTATCGAAGACCTGTTTGACAGTACCATATTCCACGATCCGGCCGAGATACATGACCGCAACTTCATCGGCCATGTTAGCGATTACTCCCAGGTTATGGGTGATAAACATGACAGCCATGCCCATCTCGGCCTGGAGATCCTTGATGAGTCGCAGAATCTGGGCCTGGATAGTGACATCTAGTGCTGTTGTCGGTTCGTCGGCGATCAGCAACTTGGGATTGAGCATCAGTGCCATAGCGATCATAGCACGTTGGCGCATGCCGCCCGAGAGCTGATGCGGGTACTCATCCACACGGCGTTCTGGGTTGGCGATGCCGACACGGCGCAGCATCTCAACCGCATGGGCTCGGGCTACCTTCTTAGGGACATTTTCGTGAACTAACATCGCCTCCATCATTTGAAAACCGATAGTGTGGACTGGCGAAAACGCAGTCATCGGTTCCTGGAAGATCATGGCAATTTCTTTGCCGCGTATATCCCGAATTTGTGGGCCGGCCGGATCCAATACAGCCAGATTGATGATGTCGGCCGTGCCGTTTGTACCTCGCACTTCACGATAAAAAAGGATATCGCCCTCTACTGTACCTGGTCGCGGCACAATGCGCAGGATAGCCTGGGCAGTCACGCTTTTGCCGCAACCTGACTCGCCTACGATGCCTAGAGTACGGTTTTTATGGATGGCGAAATCCACACCATCAACTGCTTTCAGCACGCCTTCATCTAACCGGAAGTAGGTGCGCAGGTTCTTCACCTCGATAACCGGGTCTATTTGGTTCATAATATTTTGCCTATTTGTACGGATCGGCAGCATCGCGCAGACCGTCGCCCAGGAAATTGTAGAGCAATACGACGATGATGACCAGAACACCAGGAGCCAGCAGCCAGGGGCGCGCGACCAGGGTGTGAGCATTTTGCGCATCCTGCATTAGCGATCCGAGACTGATGGCCGGTGCTCGGATCCCCAATCCCAGGAAGCTAAGCGCCGTTTCGGCTAGGATCATGCCTGGGATCTGCAGGGTCAAGTGTACGATCAGATAGCTCATGAAGCCGGGCAATAGATGATCGAAAATGATTTGCAGATCAGTAGCCCCGGCAACCTTAGCCGCCATCACATAGTCGTTTTCACGTAACTCAAGTAACTTCCCACGCACTACTCGTGCCAAACCGGCCCAGCCCACGATAGAGAGGATAATCGTGATGGCAAAGTAAGTCTGAACTGGTGACCATTTGGGCGGTACGGCAGCACTCAAGGCCATCCAGATCGGCGTTGTCGGGAGCGAAATGAGAAATTCGACCAGCCGTTGAATGATGATATCTACAGTTCCACCAAAATAGCCGGAAATGCCTCCTAACAAGCAACCCAGCGCAAAACTGAGCAGGACGCCGACCAGCCCCACCGATAGGCTCACGCGCGAACCCGCTAACATCCGGGAGAACAGGTCACGCCCTAATGCATCAGTGCCCAACAGGAAGACTTTACCTTCGCCAGCTCCAAAAAAGTGCAGATCAGTGCGCCAAATCCCCCAAAATTTGTAGGAATCACCACGTACGAAGAGACGAATGTAGTAAATTTTCGTCTTATCCTCCACATACACGCGCTTGAATGTCGTGAAGTCTATCTCCCCTTGCACGCCATAGACGAAAGGCCCGCGGAAGACGCCCGCATCATCTCGGAAGTAAATACGGGTGGGAGGCTGGCTCAGGTTATCACGATGTTCGTTGAGCGGTTCATAAGGTGCCCAAAACTCATATGTAGCCGCAATAAAATAGAGGAACAGAAGCACGAACAGAGAAACCGTAGCCAGCCGATGTCTGCGAAACTTGCGCCACATGAGTTGGGCCTGCGAGGCCATGTAATAGCGCTCTTCGGCTGCCGACAGTTGGCGTTCCTGACGATAGGCAGGATAGGGTATGGCTTCTGCCATCTCAGGCCTTCCTCTCAAACCGAATACGGGGATCTACGATCACCAGCAGGATGTCGGAGATCAAGGTGCCAATGAGTGTCAAAATACCCAACAGCATGACGATGCTCCCCGACATGAACATGTCTTGACTGAGCAGGGCGTTGAAGAGTAAAGGGCCAGTAGTAGGCAATGCAAGCACTATGGCAGTGATCGTTTCGCCCGAGACGATGCGAGGCAATTGCCAGCCGATGGTACTGATGATCGGATTGAGCGCCACGCGTACCGGGTAACGGAAAAGCAAGACGCCTTCCGGAACACCTTTAGCGCGCGCGGTGATCACATATTGTTTGCTGAGCTCATCGAGGAGTGTGCCGCGCATGACACGAATCAAGCCGGCCGTGCCCGACATGCCGATGACAATAATCGGGATCCATAGATGCTGAAACAGATCCCACACTTTTGCCACGCTCCATGGAGCATTGACGTATTCCGGAGAAAAAAGACCACCTACGCTGATACCGAAATAACGGAAGAATGCATACATCAGAATCAACGCTAACATGAAATTCGGTGTGGCCAACCCGATAAAGCCAATCACGGAAAAAACATAATCGCCAAGGCTGTACTGATGGGTTGCCGTATAAATACCGATGGGAATGGCTACTGCATAAGTAAAGATCAGGGTAAACAGCGAGAGCATAACAGAATAGGGCAACCGTTCGCGCAGCAAATCGGTTACAGGTCGCCATTGCCAGGCAAAAGAACGCCCCATATCACCCTGGATGAACTTGCCGAACCATCTGATGTACTGTTCGACCAGAGAGCCATCGAGGCCATACTGAACGCGCAACGCTTCCGCAGTAGAGTGGTCTACTGCAGTTCCTTGTGCCTGGATGGCCGCAATATAGCTGGTCAGAAAGTCACCGGGAGGCAACTGGATGATGACGAACACCATGATACTGAGCAACCAGATCGTGAAAAGCATATACAGCAGTCGCCTGACGATGTATCCAAGCATATGTTGCTCCGCGCCGGTCTTCTTCCCGGACAGGGAGAAGGTTGGGATAAGGGGAGTACCCTTTGCCCCTAACTCCTCTCCCTGCCTGGGACGGTGGACATTGGTCTAGCTAGGAGAGCTCTGAAAAACCCCCTTGGTGGGGACGTTTGCACTTTGAAAACTAACTGATAACCGCAAAGAGCCAGCGTTGCTGACCGTCG
>FWPU01001262.1_pt1 | contig 17070 bp, 14 predicted proteins | sample 2228361 | NCBI WGS metagenome assembly FWPU01 (sample SAMEA103939777, study PRJEB20133) | metagenome
GTTCTGGCTTTAAGATTGAGGTATCTCGGTGTGGAATGCTTTGTTTTAAGGATTTCTGTCAAAGCCTGATCAACAAGTTCATACTGTTCGCTTTCCAACAATGTTTCAAATATTAACACCGCATTCTCATCTTCTCCCTTGTTGCTGTAGCATATTCCTAAGAGATAAAGCGCATGGGTATTTTCTGGCGCGTTTTCTAATATTAAGTTAAGATTTAAAATGTATTCATCAATCAAACCTCGGTCAATTTTAAAAGCCTTATCAATTACCCCAACTGCCTCATTGATCTTTTTCTGTCTGACATAGAAATTCACAAGACTTTGAATAACAAGAGGGTTATTCGGTTCCTTTTCAAATGCCTTTTCGTATCTTTGCATTATTTCTGCATTTCTATCAGGAGCAATTTCAAGAATCTTCTCAAATTCACTGACCGCAAGAGAAATGCGACCAGCCGCAAGTAGATTGTCGGCGAGACTGAAAAGAACATTTAGGTTCTTGGGATTTATACGCTGTAATTCCCTGAGGGTTTTTAAAACATCATCAATCTTGGATGGATCCTTCTTAAGCAATGCTTCAAGCCTTGTCAATGAAGCATCAAAATCACCTTTTTTAACATACAATTCCGTAGTAAATTGGTTGAAGATTGCTTCCATGTTTGCCGGAGGATGAATTGTTACAAAGGTATCAAGCAGTGGATCAATAAAGTCAGGAAATTTTTCATAAATACGCTGTGCCTGATTCAATGCCTCATTGGCCTGTCCGGCATTTGCCTCAGCCTTAAGCAGCAGGAGCGCTGAGTATGGATCATTGAACCTCTCGCGTGCCATTACCTTTGCCCAGCTAAGCAGTTGTTTGCTAAATCCACCTGCGTTCAGCAGAAATTCGATATTATCTAAGGCTTTTTTCCCTTCCTGAAACGTAAAAATAATTGTTCCATATATAATAAGATTATCAAAATCCCGTTTGGACAAAACTTTTTTAGCAATAATGTTTTGCTTCAGTTTTTCATAACGATTGATCAGTAGTTTTGTTTCCCGCTCGCTGAAGGCCCTTAATACCTTAAATAGTTCTTCGTACTGCCCTTCTGCAACATACAATTGCAACAGAAAATCACCGGCATCTATTGATGTGTAGCGGAAAAAGTAATCTGAAAGCAAACCAATTATTTCGTCGGTTCTTGCAGGGACAATCTCTCTTGCAATCCGCAAAGATTCCACTGCCTCGGACCTCTGTTCGTTCTCAAAATACAATCGCGCAAGCTCCAAATATGATGCAAAAGATTCCTCAGATTCAGTCAAATTCTCTTCCAGAACCTTGATTGCTGATTGATTTTTTCCTTCTTTTATATATTCGCGGGCGCGCTGTAGTGCCTTCTGTGGATCTTTGCCAGCAAATATATCAAACATTTCTTGCCTTTCTCTTTAGTTCTTCTCTTTTATATGCCAGGCCGTCAACTATTGAATGAACCGGCTCGCTACCACAGGCGATCAGCAACCCACTAACAAAATAATCAACCAGGGAACTAAAATTTGAATTGCCATTCAAACCAAGTTCTGTAATGAATCCAAAACGGAAAGTATAAGCGATTACCAGACCAAGTATTGTGCTAATTAACCACGCATAAACGCGATTTTTTCCTGCGGGTAAAACATACAGAATCTTCTCGGTTATCCTTTCTACAATCAAAGATAGCGCCAGCAAAAGAAAGATTAATTTACCCATCGCAATATCATTGTCAACATAATTCAGTCTTTAAGTCCTGGTTTGCCTCTTCGCGTTTCTCCCGCGCACCTCTGGTTCTCTAAAATGTCTTAGCAATGGAGAATATGCTCTTCAGCTGTTCGTCAGTCTTTCTTAGCCGCGCGCAAAGCGTTCGTGTAAAAACCCAGAGTAGTTTATAAGCAATTCCCGTATCTTTGGCAAGCAATCTCCTGAAATCATCTTTTCCAATACTCAATAATATCGTATCATCGTTAGCTATTGCTGAAGCCGAACGAGGTACATCATCAATCAAAGCCATTTCACCAAAATATTCACCTTCGCGCAAAATGGTAAGGGCTTCTTCGCCCACACCAGGAACGATGGTAGATATGCGAACACTGCCAGATACAATGAGATAGAAGGCATCGCCTATGTCGCCTTCTTTAAAGATTACCTCATTCTTCTTGGCGCGTCTTTCTTTTGAGATGGATATCAAAATATCCATCTCACTCGGCGTCAATTCCCGGAAGAGGTAAACCTGACTAAGTGCTTCCTTTTCCCTCATCGCGCCTCCATCACCAAGCGACATTTTTCACCACGCTTTATTATGGGTATTTTTTGTTCCCAGCGAAGCAATCCAATACAAGCTCGCTCAAAAATACTCACAACCTGAACCTTGGCAACGGTGAAGTCAGGCATTTTCTTGCCACCAACAACGCGTTCTTGATAAACATCAAAAATATCACCAACTGCAATACCGGAATTCTCTCCCTGATCAAGATAGACAAAAACATGTGGTGGTGTCAGAGTATGAATATTCCTGACTTCAACGATATAACCCTCAATCTCCTTTGTTGCAGGTAGAAGACTTACATTTTCTGGCGCAAGTTGTTGTTGGTAGGGAGTTACACGATCGCCATTTTTTATTATATCGTAAGAGTCTATCACCTTGCACCGACAGCCCTGTTCGCCAACATCTTCAATTTCTGCTCTTCCCAGAACAATTATTTCTTTACCCAGGAATGCACCTGTTTTGGGATGACTAAGCCCCTTACCCGGACGATATACAGTAAGGATATCACCCTGTTTAACATCGGCAGAACGATTAATATAGATAGTCTTATAGGCAGTAATGTTTTTCTCTCCCGACGGTTCGGTTCCAGTGATTTCACCCCAATAAGGCAGGTCTTCGGCAACAATGAAACCAGCCCTGTGGATAAGGTCTTCGCTGAATATTCTCTCTTCGGCTTTTACAACAGAGATTACCTCTGCGGTCTTTTTGCTGGGTGCAGGAGAAGGTGCATAGGTAGAGATCTGTTCTGGCACGATCTCTGGCGGTGCAGTTGGAACTTCTGCCACAGGAGCAGCACCAAGAGACTCCTCAGGAGAAGGTGGTATGACAAAAACCTGATCCGGATATATCCAATGTGGATCTTCGATTTGGGTAAGATTTGCTCTCCATATATAAGGCCATAAGAACGGATTTTGATAATAAAACCCGGCAATATCCCATAGCGTATCGCCCGGTTTTACAGAATGCGTTGCCTCCTGTGCAAAAATGGAGACAAAGACCAAAAGTAAAGCCAATCGTTTCATTTTAACCTCCTATTATTCTTTGGCTCAAAACAATACCTATCCAGCAATATCTCTTTCACCCCAAACTGAGCAGGGTTTTTCCAAAACCAAAATTCAATCTTCAGTTCCTCCATTTTTTGAAACATTTTTCTGAAAGATCACCTCCTCTTAATGCGACAAACCTTAATAACAAATGTTCCTGCCAACATATGTTGCGTCATAATGATTAGAACGATACGGTAAATTATAAATATAATTTGCCAAAAGTCAAGAATTTTTTTGATCTGGCTTGCCTGCCAACACTGATGCCAGAAAAGTTACTGGTAATGATTGTCAGCATCAAAGATTAAATAATTACTGATGCTGTTTTACCCTTGTTTGTTTTGAATTCAGATAAAGCGGTTTTTGTGTTGCTTGTTTTGTTGTCTTTTTGCTTGAAGCAAACCAGCAAACTTATGACAGGCAAATTTTGTGCCAAGAAAAATATTTTACAATTTTACTTTTTCTTGACTTTTTATGGCTTTTGGATAAACTTAACGCATGTATTTTTATCAGAGTAAAAAAATTTTTTTTGCTGATAATATCTTCTGAAATATCAAGGAGTTTTAATGAGAATAATGTGGATAACCTTGTGGATAAATGTGGATAACTAAATATGGCTGAACAGGCAAAAATTTATTGGCAGAATATTTTGGCCTATATCAAAGAAAGGATTCATCCGCAATCCTTTGCAACCTGGTTTAACCAGAGCAAAGGTATAGAAGTGAAGGATGATGTATTGCTGGTTGAGATGCCAACCAATTTTCACATTGATTGGATAACAATGCATTATTCAAAAATACTTGATGAGGCAACCAAAACAGTGAACGGAAGCATGCTGTGTCTTACTTTCAAGGCAGCAAATCAGGAAGCAAATCGACCCGTCGTAAAAAAGAAAAGAACAATTCTTTCTCATGATATTACAAAATTGCAGGAACGCTACACCTTTGAAAACTTTGTTGTAGGCAAGAACAATGAACTCGCTCATGCTGCTGCCCTGGCGGTTGCCGAGGCACCAGGAGAGGCTTATAATCCGCTGTTCCTTTATGGTGGCGTAGGATTGGGAAAAACCCACCTTATGCAAGCGATAGGAAATTTCATACACAAACAACATAGAAATCTCAATGTCTATTATACCCAGGCAGAGAATATAATGAATGAACTGATTGATGCAATTCAGAAAAAAGACCAACTTTCCTTTAAGAAAAAATATAGAAACAAAGATATTTTGCTTCTGGATGATATCCAGTTCATTTATGGAAAGGAAAGACTTCAAGATGAGATTTTTCATACCTTTGATTATTTATATACGCAGGGCAAGCAGATTGTTCTAACCTCGGACCGCCCTCCCAAAGAACTTTCCACTCTTGAGGAACGCTTGACGTCGAGATTTCAAGCTGGTTTGGTTGTCGATTTACAATCACCAGACCTTGAAACAAGAATCGCCATTCTGCAAAAAAAGGCTGAGATAGAAAATGTTAAGCTACCCAGTAATGTTGCCTATTTTGTCGCCTCAAGGGTAAAATCCAATATCCGCGAACTGGAGGGTTGTTTGATCAGGCTCCTCGCGATTTCATCACTGTCAGGACAGGAGATGAACGAAGCGCTGGCAGAAGAAGCGTTGAAAGATTTGCTTGGCAACGGTTATAAGGTGAACGAAGAAAAAATCATTCAGGTGGTATGCAACGAATTTGGTTTCACCGAAGAAGACCTGAAAGGAACCCGAAGAACCCAGAGACTCGCGCTGGGAAGACAGGTCGCAATGTATCTTATACGTTCTCATCTTAATCTATCTCTCTCTGAAATTGGCAAGTGCTTTGGCGGAAAGGATCACAGTACTGTTATTCATGCAGTAGAAAAAATAGCTCAAATGAAGCAAACAAACAGTGATTTCTCTCGGCTTTTAGAGAGGATAAGTACAAAGATAAATAGTTGATAGTATGTGGAAAACCATGACTGATATCGTTAACCATGAGTTATCAAACTTTATTAACATTGCTGTCAACCGGGGCTGTGCCTTTTATTGCCCTTTTTACAGCAACTTAATTAGTTATCAACATATCCACAATCATTACAACAGCAACAACATTTATTATTTTTATAAAAAAGTTGTTTTATATAAGGAGGCATAATGGAATTTAAGATTAACAGAAGTGATTTCGAAAAAATACTCAATACAATAGTTAAACTCATTCCACTTAGAAGTTCTCACACTGTTTTACAGAATACTATTCTTGAAATTAAAGATAATAATCTTAGTATTGAAGGAACCGATCTTGACATTTTTATTAAGAAAACAATAAAATGCGATGCCAAAAAAGAAGGCAAAGCTCTTCTCCCGGGAAAAAAACTCTTAGAAATTGCCCGTGAAGCAAGAGTTGATGAACTTGTCTTTAAACTTAAAGAACCCAATTTGTTTATACACGCAGGAAGAGCTGAGTTCAACATTCCCTCTTTTGATTATCACGAATTTCCAGAATTGCCTGCTTTTCCAGCAAAAAAATGGATAACTTTGACCATTAGCGATATGAATGAAATGGTTGGTTCAACGATATTTATGGTTTCAAAGGATTTGAGTAGAAGGGCTATGAATGGCGCTTTCCTGCAATTAAAGAATGAAACATTGAGTATGGTGACCACGGATGGCGCAAGACTTGCTTTATACAAGAAGGAACAAAAGGGAGATAATGGTGAATTAATAATACCGCCAAAATTGTTTGATCTTCTTGATTTGAACAAACCCGAAGAAACACTTGAGCTATATCAAGAAGAACGGCTGATGGGAATCAAATTCAGCAGTACATCAATTGTTGCACGCCTCATAGAGGGCCCGTATCCCAATTATGAAGCAGTGATTCCCAAAGCCTTTTCCAGCACCTGCGTTGTTGAAAAAGATATGCTTGAGGGTGCGCTTAAAAGGGTTTCGCTTGTCTCCAGTCCCACGGTAAAAAGCGTCAAGTTTGATTTCTCAAAAGAAAACCTTATGCTGTCAGCATCGTTTCCTGATATTGGTGAGGCAAAAGAAGATATCTCCTGTCAGTACGAAGGCGATAAGATAACCATTTGGTATAATGCGGGTTTTCTCCTGGAGATAATGAGACATATTCCGACAGACGAAATGGTTTTTCAATTAACCTCTTCGTCAACGGCCTCTCTAATAAAACCAAAAGACGCAGAAAATCTAATATATTTGCTAATGCCTTTAAGGATTGATTCTTATGAATAACCATAGAAGTTTCTTAAAAGTAGTTTTTGGTACTTTTGTTATCTTTAGTTTGTGCCATGGCCAGCGACTGGGGTTGGGTATTATTATTGGCAGCCCAACAGGATTTACTGGTAAAGCTATTTTTTCTCAAAACTCTGCTTTTGCTGGAAATATCGGATGGTCACTGGGCGACAATCCGAAATTGCACATAACCGGTGATTACCAATTCCTTTTTCCTACGGTTTTTCACTGGACTGACGAGGAAACTGGAGAGCAAAAAGAACTGAAAAATCTAACTCCTTATATTGGTATTGGAGGAAGATTCAGATTTAAGGAAAATGAACCTGAACAGAACACCGAGTTAAATATTGGGATCAGACTTGGCGGTGGCGTTGAATATATGATTTCAAGATTTGGCATTTTTCTGGAAATCTATCCTGTGGTAAATATCTTTCCCAGTACAGATTTTGACCTTGAAGGCGGTTTGGGCGCCCGGATCTATTTTTAAGATAAACAAATTACTATTGACAGTATCTAAAAAATAGATATACTTTAACACTTGTGTGTTTTGCTCTTGACTTTTGAAGAAAAGCGATTATAATATATGCGGAGGTTAATAGAAGATTTTTTCTGCAGAAACACCTTTTCAAATTTTCTTCTGAAAAATTGGGTTTCTGCGCTAATGGTGTCTACCATTATATGATCTTTGAAAATTTATTAGAATTGGCGGAAGGATTGTGGGTTCAAGTTACTAAGAGCGCATGTGAGGATGCCTTGGCATTCAGAGGCGATGAAGGGCGTGGTAGGCTGCGATAAGCGTCGGATAGGAGCGAACATCCGTTGACCCGACGATTCCCGAATGGGGAAACCCATCCTGATCAAATCAGGATATTTTCTGTTATTGACAGAAAAGGCAAACCGAGAGAAGTGAAACATCTCAGTACCTCGAGGAACAGATATTCCGAAAGTAGCGGCGAGCGAAATCGGAGAAGCCCAAACCGAATTGCATCTACAAGCGAACAGGCATTGTGCAATCGGGGTAGCGAGGTCCAGCTGAATCCAACCTGTTCTGAGGATTGCAAAGTTACAAAACCTTGAGATAGCCGAATCTTTCTGGAAAGAAGAGCCGTAGATGGTGATAGCCCCGTAGGTAAAATCTCATAGGTCTTTGCTGGCTGGATTCTCAAGTAGCACGGGATAGGTTATCCTGTGTGAATCTGCCCAAACCACTGGGTAAGGCTAAATACTTCTGGATGACCGATAGTGCACCAGTACCGTAAGGGAAAGGTGAAAAGAACCCCTGGCGGGGAGTGAAATAGAACCTGAAACCATGCGCTTACAATCAGCAGGAGTTTAACCCCTACCTGAGCAATTGGGTGGGAGTGTTGAATTACTGCGTTCCTTTTGCATAATGAGCCGGCGAGTTATCCTGACCTGCAAGCTTAACTCCGCACTGAAAGGTGCGGGGGAAGGCATAGGGAAACCAAGTCCAAATAGGGCGTATTAGTAGGTCGGGGTATTACCCGAAACCCGGTGAGCTACCCATGGTCAGGGTGAAATTCCGGTGACACGGAATGGAGGCCCGAACCGGTGACTGTTGAAATAGTCTCGGATGAACTGTGGGTCGGAGTGAAAGGCTAACCAAACCGGGTGATAGCTGGTTCTCCTCGAAATGCCTCTAGGGGCAGTCTTGGATGTTCAATAATAGTGGTAGAGCACTGAATAGAAGAGAACCCTTCGGGGTTCAAATCTAATCAAACTCCGAATGCTATTATTTACAAATCCAGGAAAGAGGCGGTGGGGGCTAAGCTTCATCGCCGAAAGGGGAATAACCCAGACCACCAGCTAAGGTCCCTGAGAGTTGGTTAAGTGGGAAAGGATGTGAGATGACTTAAACATCTGGGATGTTGGCTTAGAGGCAGCCATCATTTAAAGAGTGCGTAACAGCTCACCAGCCGAGTTATCTTGCGCCTAAAATATATCGGGGCTCAAACCAACCACCGAAGCTGTGGTTCCGCACGTATTCATAGGTGCGGGAGGTAGAGGAGCGTTCCATTGTAGGTTGAAGCTCTGTTGCGAAACAGGGTCGACGAAGTGGAAGTGAGTATGCCGGCACGAGTAGCGATAATCCAGGTGAAAAACCTGGACACCGTAAGCCCAAGGGTTCCTGGGCAAGGTTAATCCGCCCAGGGTTAGTCGGATCCTTAGCCGAGGCCGAGAGGCGTAGGTGATGGAAAAGCCGTTAATATTCGGCTACCATCTGTAGTTTCGCTATACCTATGGGGTAACGCTGATGGTAGAGGTGGTTCCTGTGTTGGAATACAGGATCCAAATACTTCAAGGGAATTTCCTGGCAAATCCGGAAGTTCTTAACCTTGGGGTATGATGGGAAGACCCAAAAGGTCATAAACCCATCTCGAGATTCAGCCGAGAAAAACCTCTATGGAAGAAATTATGGGTGTCCGTACCGGAAACGAACACACGTGGGCGAGGTGAATATCCACAGGTGCTCGGGTGAACCCTTGTTAAGGAACTCGGCAATCTAACCCCGTAACTTCGGAATAAGGGGTCCCCGTCTTCTGACGGGGCGCAGTGAAAGGGCTCTCGCGACTGTTTAACAAAAACACAGGTCTCTGCTAAGCCGTAAGGCAAAGTATAGGGACTGACACCTGCCCGGTGCCAGAAGGTTAAAGAAGGAAGTTAATCTTGAGGCAACTTAGGGTGAAGCTTCCGACTGAAGCCCTGGTAAACGGCGGCCGTAACTCTAACGGTCCTAAGGTGACAAGCGTTGCCTGAACTCAGCTGTATGCGGGAACATCCTTAGAGCACTGGATACGAGAATGGCGAAAGCCGGTTCCGTAAAAATGCCAGTGATTGGAAAATCCGCAGGAAATTCCGATTATTCGGAAGATCCTCAGAGACTATATGCTGAGTGCTTAGTTCCCAAGGAGGAAAGATGGTATTAAATTGCGAATGGATAAGTGGATTTGTGGATGGAGAAGGTTGTTTCCATGTAGCCATCTTAAGACACCATGAGATGACCTTAGGTTATCAGGTCCTTCCTGAATTTGTTGTTGTTCAGCATCAACGAGACAAACAAATTCTTTTTGCTATAAAAGAATTTTTTGGTTGTGGTGTTGTTCGACAGAATCACGGTGATCGGTGGTGTTATCGGGTGAGAAAAATCGAGAATCTGAAGAAGATTTGTGATTTTTTCGACAAACATCCTTTAAAAACCAGGAAGAACATTGATTTCATCAAATTCAGGAAAGTGATTGATCTGGTTCAACAAAGGAAGCATCTTGAAAAGGAAGGTCTTAAGAAAATAATTAACATTGCATTAACCATGAATTCATGTAATCGCAAGAAACTCCTCCAGGTAAAAATGGACATAGGGACTAAGTAAAGATATAGTCCACACCATGATGAGAATCGTGGAGCAATGTGAGCGAAATTCCTTGGCGGGTAAGTTCCGTCCTGCACGAATGGTGTAACGACGAGAGCGCTGTCTCAACAAGGAGCCCGGCGAAACTGTAGTGGCGGTGAAGATGCCGCCTACCCACGGTAGGACAAAAAGACCCCGTGAACCTTTACTGTAGCTTGCTATTGAATCTTTGCGGAGCATGTGTAGCATAGGTGGGAGGCTTTGAAGTCCCGACGCTAGTCGGGATGGAGCCGTCAGTGAAATACCACCCTTGTTCTGTCGGAGGTTCTAATTCTGCCCTTGTAAGGTGGAAGACAGTGGCAGGTGGGCAGTTTGACTGGGGCGGTCTCCTCCTAAAATGTAACGGAGGTGCCCAAAGGTTCCCTCAGTGCGGTCGGTAATCGCACGTTGAGTGTAAGGGCATAAGGGAGCCTGACTGTGAGGCCGACAGGCCGAGCAGGCACGAAAGTGGGGCCTAATGATCCGGTGGTGCTGTGTGGAAAGGCCATCGCTCAGCGGATAAAAGGTACTCCGGGGATAACAGGCTGATCGGGCCCGAGAGTCCATATCGACGGCCCGGTTTGGCACCTCGATGTCGGCTCATCGCATCCTGGGGCTGGACAAGGTCCCAAGGGTCGGTCTGTTCGCCCGTTAAAGCGGTACGTGAGCTGGGTTCAGAACGTCGTGAGACAGTTCGGACTCTATCCACCGTGGGCGTAGGAGACTTGAGAGGAGCTGTCCTTAGTACGAGAGGACCAGGATGGACAGACCTCTGGTGCACGAGTTGTCGTGCCAACGGCATAGCTCGGTAGCCAAGTCTGGTAGGGATAACCGCTGAAAGCAACTAAGTGGGAAACCCGCCTCAAGATAAGGTCTCCCGTTCAACTCAGGGGCAACCCTGAATTGACCTAAAGACTACCAGTAGACTACTGGTTTGATAGGCCACAGGTGTAAGTGTAGTAATACATTGAGCCAAGTGGTACTAATAAGTCGTGCGACTTGAACTTCCTTCCGCCATTTTTCAGGATTTAGGAAACAGGATTTCCTAATCCCTGTTCCCTGCAAGAATTCCCGGTGGCAATACCGACAGGGTCACACCTCTTCCCATTCCGAACAGAGAAGTTAAGCCTGTCAGGGCCAATGGTACTGTGCTGGCAACGGCACGGGAGAGTAGGTCGTCACCGGGTTTTTTATTTTCCTTTCAAATTCCAAATCAGAAATTCAAAAGAGAAAAATAAACCCAAAAATGTAGGGCAAGCCTTCAGAGGTTGTGTCATAACCCCTTTTGTCATTGCGAGCCCGCCACTCTTTATGGCGGGCGTGGCAATCTCATTATTTTTCAGGACTTATGAGATTGCTTCCCTGCTTTCGCAGGGACCAATTTCATTCCCTCGCAATGACATTGCGACACAGCATAAAAGAAACCTTAATCCTCTCCCCGCTATGGTGGGAGCGGGCAGGGATGAGGGGAGTATCGCTGCGCTTGATGAAAACAAATTTCGGGCAGCAAATCACAAATTCTAAATCCCAGGAATATTCTGGAATTGGATTCCTGCTTTCGCAGGAATGACAGACAAGAGGGGGAAATAGGAATGATCAAGAAGGGGAAATAGGAATGATCAAGAAAGGGAAATAGGAATGATCAAGAAAGGGAAATAGGAATGATCAAGAGGGGGAAATAGGAATGATAAGGAGGGGGAAATAGGAATGATCAAGAAGGGGAAATAGGAATGATAAGGAATAAATTCCTGCTCGCGGTGGCATTCGGAATTGCCCTTCATTTTGCCCTTGACAATATATATATTCTGATTATAATGTTACTGATTGAAAAGGAGGTCTATGCGAACGGCTAAAAAGATGTTTGGCTTTGTTTCTCTTTTTTCATTAATGGCTGTGTTTTCTCTTGCCGCAGAGCGGGTTGTAGTTGCGGAAATGATAACTGACGAAGGCTGATATTCCTGTGGCTCTGCCAGTGGTACACTGGCACAGATTGTCCTGAATCACCCGGGTCGCGTGGCTGCAGTTGATGTTCATTACGCAACAACAGATTCATTCTTTTTATTAGAGGGATATAATCGTATCCATTATTATCCGCCACCTTTCTATGGAACATACATAACGCCCTGGTTGTGGTATGACGGCAATCAGCACGGAGGAATGGAATATCAAACTTGGGAATCAAAAATTGTAACACGGATGAATCAACCGGCACCCGTATCAATAACTCTGGACGGAGAATACACGCCAGGTAATAACAGTGGTACCATATATGCTACATTTAGAAATGATTCAAGCGCAACAATTAACGGAAGGGTAATAATTGTCATTACCGAAGATAGTTTGTTTTATTTAGCTCCGAATGGAACAATGTGGCACAACAATGTTCCCAGAGATTATTTTCCGGATCATAATGGAACAACAGTGTCAATTCCGGCTGGTGATTCAGTAACAATAACAATGCCTTTTACTACACATCCAAACTGGGATAAAACACATTGTAAAATAAAAATGTGGATTCAAAATGATGTTATGCAACCGGATTCTACAAAAGAAATCTGGCAGGGTGCAATGGTGAATTTGCTGGAACTGGGTATAAGTGAAAATAGCAGTCAGAGAATTGATAAATCAAATATTAATGTTACGCCTAACCCCTGTTCACATGCTTCAGGAGTTTGTTTCAGATTGCCCTGTACAACCAATTATGAGATTTCAATCTTTGATTGCACAGGCAGGAAAATCAAATACTTGACAGGTAATGCAGATTTTGTAAAATGGGATACGAGAGATTCCCGGGGTAATCTTTCAAACCCGGGTGTTTATTTCTACCGGTATGTTTCAACAAATCTTGTAAAAACCGGAAAAATTGTTATAGAGTAAAAAAGGAGGTGTAGAACGGAAAAGAATTTATTGGTTAGCTATTGAATAAGAATGCAAGGAGGTGTTATGAGATTTGTGTTAATAGGTTTAGTAGCAGTCAATTTCTTAGGTGCTGGAAACTGGCTCATCAATGGTGACTTTGAAATGGACCTTTCTTCAGGCTGGACATCAACACAGGGTGGTTCAACCATCTATATTGACCGTGCGACCACTTATGAAACAGACCCTGATTATGAAGTCCGTGCGGAAAAGCAGGCAGGAAGTGGTTTTGCAAAGCTTTCCCAGACAACAGACATTACCACTCCGAGTGAGTTTACTTTTTCAATCAAGACAAAACTCTATGCCTATGATAATAATGCTGATACGCTCACCTATGCTGCTGCAGCAGTGAGGATTTATTACAAAAATACCTCAGGAACAACACTCGGTGAAACAAGAATCTGTCAATTCAGTGCACCGTGTCCCTGGCAGAATACATCAACCTGTCACTTGATAACTGTGAGTGATTCATTATGGCATACATATTCTTTTAATCTTCAGACTGAACTCGGTAATCTGCCTGGTGTCAGTCCAGCAAATGTGAAGAAGATTGAAATTGCACTCTATGATACAACTGCCCACACCTGTTGAGGGGCTTCACAATTGGCGAAGGTCTTCGCCGATGATGTAAAACTGAACTATTCTGGAACCCAGCTGTATCTTACTTTCATAAAATCAAAGGTTTATGATGCATCAGGAAACAACAATGGCAGGTTAGACCCAGGAGAGACGGCAAATATTACTGGCTTCTTGAAGAACATTGGCGGTGCCAATTTCACAAACCTGAATTCAACACTTTCAACAACCAGTCCCTATATCACAGTAACTGATAATTCAGGATACTTTGGTACTATTCTGATTGATAGCACAAAGGAGAATCTGTCAGATCCTTATGTGGTTTATGTCAATCCATCAACACCTCAGGGACATACTGCCCAATTCCGTCTGATTGCAACACAGGGGAGCTTTGTTGATACATTCTTCTTTAACCTTGTTGTTGGTTCCTATCATTACCTGGTCTGGAATCCTGATCCTACAGCAACACCGGGCCAGGTGATGCATTCAACCTTGACTTCATTGGGTTATAGTGGTTTATACTCAACTACACTTCCCACAACAGACCTTGGTATTTATCGTGCAATTCTAGTGTGCGTTGGCATATATCCCAATAACTATGTTATTAGTGCGGGTAGCCAGGAAGCAACCATGCTTGTTAATTATGTTAACAGCGGTGGCAGACTTTATCTTGAAGGTGGTGATGTGTGGTATTATGACCCATTGATTGGTGGGTATAACTTCTGTCCATTGTTCGGAATCAATGCAACTGAAGACGGAACAACTGATATGGGTCCGATTCAAGGACAAACCGGAACCTTTACAAATCAGATGTATTTCAACTATGCAGGTGAGAATTCATTTATGGACCACATTGACCCAAGTGGCAGTGGTGCATTCTTGATTTTCCAGGATGTTAATAATCTGTATAATTGTGGTGTTGCCCGAGATGCAGGAACATACCGGACTGTTGGTACATCTTTTGAACTTGGCGCACTTGTAGATGCCGGCGGTGTTTCAACTCGTGCTGCTTTGCTTGATTCAATACTACACTTCTTTGGCATTTTCCAGGTACCAGTTGCTGAAGAGAATAAGACTACAGATATCCCTGTGCTTGGAATGAATACCTATCCCAATCCCTTCAAAAGCACGATAAATATTACTTTCCAGAATCCAGCCAACTCCACAATGCGCAATCCACAATCCGAAATTTCTTTGAGGATCTATGATGCTTCTGGAAGGCTGGTGAAAAATCTGTTACCTGCTGCCTACTATTTACTAGCTATTAATAGTGTGGTGTGGAATGGAACTGATGAATCAGGGAAAGTAGTGCCAGCAGGTGTTTACTTTGTGCATCTTGAAGTTGATAACCAGCAGGTTATTGACAAGGTAATCAAAGTTCAATAGCATAATGGGGAGGCATAGTCTGGCTATGTCTCCCTTTTTTATGTTCACAAAAGGACTTAAGCCTTGTTACAGAAAAAAGGAGGTCATATGAGAAAGACATGGATAATCGTGATCACTCTGGTGTTTGCTTCAGTGGTCTTTGGTCAGTGGCAGGCAATAGGTCCGTTTGGCGGTAATATTAGGCCCGTGGTTGTGTCGCAAACAAATGACAATATTGTGTATGTTGGCTCAAATGCAAATCCAACAATCATCGCCAGATCAACAAATGGAGGCACGAACTGGACAACAATGGGTGCAATACCTAATCAGGCATATTGCATGGCAATTGACCCAACCAATGATAACAAGCTATATGTTGGAAGCAGCCACGCGATGTATCGTTCCACAGACGGCGGAGCAAACTGGATACAAACCAGTATGTCGAATAAATACATATATGGCATTGCGGTTCATCCATCAGTTGTCACGACAATCTATGGAGCAGGATTCAGTTATAATGGCACAAAATGGGTAATTGCCTTTTTCAAGAGCACTGATTCCGGGGTAAGCTGGACAACCGTGACAATGGATACAGTTCAGGGATACGGATATTGTCTTGCTGTTGACCGCACAAATCCAAATACAGTCTATATAGGCGGATACGGGTATGTTTCATCTTATATACCAAAGGTTTATAAAACCACAAATGGCGGTTCAACCTGGACTGATGTTACAAACAATCTTTCTACGAGTGGCTATTATGTTTACTCAATGGCAGTTCATCCAACGAATTCCAGCATCGTTTATGCCGGAACATATCTTGATGGTATTTATCGCTCAACAGATGGTGGTGGTTCATGGACAAAGGTCTGCACAAATTATTATAACTACAGCATGACCACAAGCCCTGCTTCTCCAAACATTGCCTATTGCGGCGGATACAATGCAATTTACAAGACAACAGATGCTGGTGCTACATGGACGTCTGCAAGTGCCGGATTAACCGGATATTATTTCTATGGAATCGCTGCAAGTATGCAGAATGCGAATATTGTTTATACAGGAAATAACAAGGGGGCGTTCAAGACAACAACCGCTGGTTCTTCCTGGGCCAATATCAGCAATAATCTAAACATGGGAGCAATACTCTCTTTCACAAATGCACCTTCAGCACCAGGAACAATCTATACATCATTTGCAGAGGTGGGCGTTTTCAAGACAACCAATTCGGGCACGGATTGGATTCAATTACCAACACCTGTTGGTTGCGGTAACATCTGCGAATTTGGCGTTGCCAATAACAATCCTAATTTAATATACGCACTTGAAGGAAGTGGTTGAGGAAATGCTGAGCTCTACCGGAGCACAGACGGCGGGTCCGTCTGGTCAACTGCGCTGGATGCGTATTTTACCGATGGTGGTGCATTAGTAATTGATCCCAATAACAGTTCCATCATATACACAGGTGGATATGTGTATAGCTCAACTTATCTCATGGCAGTTTCAAAATCCACAGACGCTGGAGCGACCTGGGAAAGAGATACTCTAACAACTGACTATTGTATGTGTTATGCACTTGCTGTGGATAAGAGTAATTCTAATGTGGTTTATGCAGGTGGTTACAATGGTCGTCTTTTCAAAACAACAAATGGTGGTGCATCTTGGTTTTCTTCTGCGACTGGATTAAGCGGTTCTGTCTATGATATTAAGATTGGTTCAACAAAGGCGAATACGGTATATGCTGGCACATCATCAGGTGTTTTTAAATCTACTAATGCCGGTGCAAACTGGACGAATACAGGTTTGTCAGTAAATGTGAGTGCAGTATTGATAAATCCTTCAAACGAAAATGAGATTTATGCAGCAACATCAAATGGTATTTACAAGAGCACAACAGGAGGTGGTGGTTGGACATTGATGAACACGGGGCTATTGAATACCAATACCACATCACTGGGAATCTATCCTAATAACTGGCTATTTTGCGGAACAAATGGAACCGGAATGTATCGCTGGAATATTCAGGTTGGTGCAGAAGAATGCACTGTTGAAAAAGGCGTTCAGAAAATACTGCTCAATATTGCGCCCAATCCATTCCAAAATCACCTTGTGATTAAATTCCAGATTCCAAGCACCAAATTACAAACAAATCCCAATGTTCAAATACAGAATGATTCCGAAATCCGCAATCCACAATCCGAAATTTCTTTGAGGATCTATGATGCTTCTGGAAGGCTGGTGAAAAATCTGTTACCTGCTGCCTACTATT
>FWPU01005653.1_pt1 | contig 17068 bp, 19 predicted proteins | sample 2228361 | NCBI WGS metagenome assembly FWPU01 (sample SAMEA103939777, study PRJEB20133) | metagenome
CCAGCATTTGTAGAAGCTTCGAGCATATTCCTTGTTCCGGTAACATTCACATCCCAGAATCTTTGGTCAGGTATATTCATCTCATGCTGTTCCGCCGCAAGATGAAATACTATATCGGCGCCTTTTACCGACTCAAAAACTGCTTCTCTGTCTGTAACCGAGCTTAAAATTACCTGAGCACCTTTTTGCTTGATTAACCTTCTGTTCTCCGATTCTGCAGGAGTGTTTGCCTGGCCGAAAACAGTGACCGCGTATCCCTGCTCAAGGCACCTCAGAGCTAACCTAGAGCCAATGAACCCTGTTCCTCCGGTAATTAATACTCTCATTGAATTATCCCCATTCCAGAACTATGAAACTATTAATGCCAACAACTCTTAGTGATATGTTTCGTATTCGTGGACGATATTAAAGCTTCGATTAGCGCACTGTGATTAATCTTTACACCATTGACTAAACAAATCATTCAAACAATGAATCATGACAATCAAGCATTCCAGTATAAATATACAATACAACCAGCTTGAAATCCTGACGTTTAAAATTCCGGGAATCTAGTCTTGACCTCGCTCAGTTCCTTCTGAACTCGACCTTCATCCCATCCCAGCTCTGCAGCCATAAGATGAGCACATCTTTGCAGGGCAGCTTCTTCCGGGTATTCCCCTGTGGCCAAGTCGGTTCGCCTGAAAATAACGTCCCCAAGTTTTTGCGCCATCTCTTCCCGAACAGCATGGACTACCTCCGCCTCAATCACGGTTGACTCACCCAGGGTCTCCGACCATGCAGGATTTTGGTCGACGTATTTGAGCACAGCAGTATAGGCAGAGCCGTAATTATGGATTAGGGCAGGCATAAGCCTTGGATTCAGGGCTTTCGGACAGGATCCCACAGCCAGACGGAGATAGTCACCAAAGCACTCTATTTGACCCCCGTGTACAGGCGTTACCGCTGTTGCCGATGCTTGAGCCTTCTTCTCTAACTTTTTGAAGACCAGGTCTACTGCCTTCTCCGCAATACCTCTAGCCGTTGTATAACGCACACCGATCAGCGTAATTAACCCCTCAATATTACTATCTTTTGAGTGATCAACTATGAGCGAGCGTTTACCAAAGCTTAGGTCAGCCGCATCTTGTCTGCTATCACCAAATAGAATAAGCCCAGCATTCCAAATCGAAACGTCATTGGGGGTAAGCTCAAGCCGTGGATAAGCTTCATTAACTTCGTCAATAAATTTTTGAACTTCCTGGCTAGTTAAAACAAATTTATCCGGGTCATCGTTGAATACCTTATGCCAGACACCGATGAGCGTGTAGTCACGCCAAGGAGCAATAAAGAGATGTCGATTTCCCCTGCTGAGTAAGGCGTCTGGGTCTCTGGTCTTAGCATTTACGGCGAGCGCATACTTATCACTTAGAAGTTTACGTCTGACCACAAAGCAGGCATCTCTGGAAAAAGAGGGCTCTGGCATCAAACCAAACCCCATAGAATGTTTCAGCAACCAGTTAGCCCAAGGGCCAGCGGCATTAATTACCACCTTGCCCCTGATCTCAAAGGCATTTCCATCGAGTGTGTCTTTCACCTTGACACCGGTTATACGATTGTCAGTGATGACTAAGCCGGTCACCTGCGCATAATTAGCTACATCGGCACCGGCGTCAACAGCAGACCGGAGAAACGAGATGGCTAATCGCGTCGGATTATACATCTGACCATCGTAAAAAATCGCTGCGCCGGTCAAGCCTTCACGATTTAAACCCGGGAATATATCCAAGCACTCCTCTCTGGAAATAAGTCTGCCCCTAGGTATATGCCGTTCCGGGTCATTGATTCCTCGGTTCCGGTCAAATGTGAGAAGATCATACAGAAGTAAGCCAATGCTTAGTATTTCTTTGCCTCGTAAACCGTGACCATAGGTCGGCATGACTATTGGAAGAGGATGCACAAGGTGGGGAGCGATGCGCAGGAGTGTGGTTCGTTCTTTGCAAGATTCGCGTACCCGTTTGATATCGGCGTGCTGAAGGTATCGTATTCCTCCGTGCACGATCTTGAACGAATTTGCTGAGGTTGCACCAGCAAAATCGCCTTTTTCTACTAACGCCACGGATAAACCACGCGACGCAGCCTCCCAAGCAGCGCAAATACCGAAGATTCCTCCTCCTACTACAATCACATCGTAAAAACTTCTCGATAACTGGACCAAGTCTCTTTTCATCGGTTCCTAATGAGCTTTTCACTTAGATTCAACAAAGGCGCTATTAGAACTTCGGTCTTCGGGCCGGTGTCTATTGATTTTTGCCAGTAAAGAAATTAAGTAATAGAATGAACACTGTACCCGGATTCAAGCTTTAGGAAATAATATATCCTTAAAATATCTGATTGTTTCAGACAAACCCTTTTCGACGCTGACTCTGGGTTCCCAGCCGAGGAGGGTTATAGCCTTGGTGATATCCGGTCTTCTAACCCGGGGATCGTCCACAGGCAATGGTTTAAACTCGATTTTGCTTCCACTCTTCGTCAAGTCGAGAATCATATGCGCAATCTCTAGGACGGTGAGCTCAATAGGGTTTCCTATGTTTACGGGAAAGTGTATTGAATTCCTCTCCTCATTCGTATCTACATTTCTGCTATTATCCGGCTCAGCAAATAACAACTTGACTATTCCCTCAACCATATCCGATATATAGCAGAAACTTCTGGTTTGACTGCCGTCACCATAAACCGTCAGAGGTTCTTTCTTCAGCGCTTGAACTATAAAATTAGAAACAACCCGGCCATCATTTGGTCTCATCTGAGGCCCATAAGTATTAAATATCCTGACGATTCTCGTATCTAATCCGTGATATCTGTGGTAGGCCATAGTCAATGCCTCTGCAAAGCGTTTAGCTTCATCATAAACCCCTCTCGGGCCTACTGGATTAACATTTCCCCAATAATCTTCTGGCTGTGGGTTTACCAGCGGGTCCCCATAGACCTCCGACGTGCTTGCAAGTAGATATCTTGCCCCTTTAGATTTGGCCAGTCCTAGGGTTTTATGCGTCCCCAAAGCCCCTACCTTGAGGGTCTGTATTGGGAATTCCAGGTAATCTATGGGGCTTGCCGGGGAGGCAAAATGGAGTACGGCATCTACGTGTCCATCAATATGAATGAAATTGGTTACATCATAATTTATAAACCTGAACCGGTTGTTTCCGATTAAATTAGCTATATTATCGGCGTTTCCGGTAATAAGATTATCGATGCAAACTACCTCGTGACCCATTCCTACCAGCTTGTAACACAAATGGCATCCCAAAAAGCCGGACCCGCCGGTAATCACAATTCTCCAAGGTTTGTTTGACCTAGTATGTTCCATGTGAATTTTCAGGGTTTTTTGTTATATAATACCAACCTAACCTACAACTTTCCCTATTCCAACTCCGTAATATTGAAATCCCATAATCTCTAACCTCTTGGGATTATAAAGGTTCCTACCATCGAATATCACCGACGACTTCATGAGCTTCTTCATTTTTTCAAAATCGGGTTGTCTGTATTCATTCCATTCAGTGTGAATAACTAGGGCATCCGCTCCCGAACAGACATCATAATTTGACCTAGCATATTCGACTCTATCCCCCAAATATTCTCTGGCCTTTTCCATTGCCACTGGGTCATGCACATGAACCTCCGCCCCAAAAGATAGGAGCTTATCTATGACAAAAAGTGATGGGGCCTCCCTCAGGTCATCCGTTTTTGGCTTAAAAGAAAGTCCCCAGACCCCTAATTTCTTCCCCTTTAACTCTCCCTTAAAATGCATTTTTATCTTTCTCCAGAACGCCTCCCTCTGCATCATATTAACCTCGTCCGTTACTCTGCATATTTTAAGGTCATAATCAAGTTTCTCCGCAGTCTTAATCAGTGCCTTGACATCTTTGGGAAAACAAGATCCGCCATATCCAATACCCGGGAAAAGAAAAGAATTTCCTATTCGGGCATCTGAACCTATTATTACTCTTATCTCCGACGCATCCGCTCCTAACAGCTCACAGAGATTTGCTATCTCGTTCATGAAGGAAATCCTGGTCGCAAGCATGGCGTTTGCTGCATATTTGGCTAACTCCGAAGATCTTATACTCACACTAATAACCGGGTTACTTGTCCTGATGAATGGAGAGTATAGTTCTTTGAGAACTGCAGCGACAGATGCCTTATCCGTCCCAACTACGACCCGGTCCGGCTTCATAAAATCCTCGACGGCGGCTCCTTCCTTCAGAAACTCGGGGTTTGAAGCTACGTCAAATTCAATATCGGTTACCCCTCTTATAACATCACGAACCTTTTCTGTCGTTCCTACAGGAACAGTGCTCTTGGTGACGATGATTTTGTAATCATTCAAGCACTCTCCTATTACTCGTGCCACCTCTAATACCGCACCTATATCGGCAGAGCCATCGCCATTTGGAGGAGTACCAACTGCAATAAATACAATGAAGGATTTTTGTATAGCCTCGCCGATGTCAGTAGTAAAACTCAAACGGCCTTCCTTTGCGTTCCTCCTGACTAGCTCTTCGAGACCGGGTTCATAAAAGGGGACGCTACCCCGGACTAGACTTTTGATCTTTTCCTCATCGATATCAACACATATCACATTATTCCCGCTTTCCGCGAAGCAGGCGCCCGTCACCAGCCCTACATATCCGGTTCCTATTATACCGATATTCATTATATATCCCCCCTTGCTATTTTAATCTTTAATTTCGAGTTAACTCCCTAAAAGGTATCAATACCTGATAACGCGCAATCAATATTGCATGTTCTATTCCACCCTTTAGGCACCCCGTTTTAGTCCTGTAGTATCCTGCAGTACAAACCACGTGTATTGGACAAATTATTGGTAATAAATTACCATGGTTTTCCATACTAAAATTGAAGCTCCGCTTTCTCACTTACATAGCTGAAATACTCCGAAGAGGACATGTAAATTTAATTATTAAAGAAGTAAACTACCTCGGATAATTATCAATTGGACTTTAGTTAGGTAAATCATCCAGAAAAGTTTTAATTTAGTAAGTATGTAATACCTTAGGCTTACATATTTTAAACGAACAGTCAAAAGTATTATTTATATGCAAATCCCCCCAATAATCCCCTTTAATCACTCGACGGTGACGCTCTTAGCTAGGTTTCTCGGCTGGTCTATATCGCACCCTCTTTTTCTGGCGATAAAATAAGCAAAAAGCTGAAGTGGTATCGTATAGAGAACAGGAGTAAGAAAATCATTAGTTTTGGGCAAGTAAAAAACATGGTCTATTTTTTGTCCGATTTCACCACAATCTTCATCGGTTATGGCAATGACTTTAGCGTCTCTGGCCTTTACTTCCTCTATGTTGCTCAACATCTTCTCATAAACAGAATTACGAGGAACAAGAGCAATCACAACCATATCTTTATCAACAAGAGCGATAGGCCCATGCTTCATCTCACCGCCGGCGTAGCCTTCTGCATGGAGGTATGATATTTCCTTCAATTTGAGTGCCCCTTCCAAAGCGATAGGATACACAATTCCCCTTCCCAGAAAGAAAAAGTCCCGTTTTTCCCAGTAAAGATCCGAAAGTCTTTTAATCTCTTGTTCCCTTTCGAGTATTGCCTCAATTTTTTTGGGAATAGTAGTTAACTCCTCCACCATCGTAGAAAAACCATCATGGGATATCAAATCCTTTGCTCTTCCCAAGCGAATTGCCAGTAGATATAAGGCGACTAGTTGGGACGTAAAGGCCTTCGTGGATGCTACTCCGATCTCCGGCCCGGCATGGGTGTAGATTACGCCGTCTGCTTCTCTTGTGGCACTACTTCCTACAACATTGCATATTGCGAGAATACGCGAGCCTTCTTCCTTGGCCTTTCTTATTGCTCCAAGCGTATCTGCAGTTTCCCCAGACTGGGTTATACCGATAGTTAAGGTATTGTCGTCGACAAAAGGGGCTCTATACCTAAATTCTGAGGCCAAGTCAACTTCCACCGGTATCCTGGCTAGGGTTTCAATCATAAATTTCCCAACCAGTGAGGCGTGCCAGGAAGTCCCGCACGATACAATGTGAATCCTAGATATCTTCTTAAGTCCTTCCGTGGATAAATTGGCTTCCTCCAGAATCATGTCTGCTTCATCTGTTACTAATCTCCCGGCATAGGTACTTTTAACAGCTTGGGGTTGTTCGTGAATCTCCTTTAGCATGAAGTGAGGATAGCCATTTTTTTCGGCAAGCTCCAAGTCCCATGGTATTTCATAAATTTTTTTTTCCCTTTGTTCGCCGCTAGACATATCTATTATCTCAGTTCCATCTTCACGAAGAACTACCAATTCATTATCATTAACAAATATGGCATTCTTGGTAATGTTCAGGATAGCAGGTATATCCGACGCCACCATCCATTCTTTCTCTCCATGTCCGATTATTAGAGGGCTACCCTTCCTCGCTGCGATAATGCTGTCAGGGTCAATACTACTTATAACTGCGATGGCATAAGTTCCCTCTATCTCGGATAACGCCCTCCTTACCGCCTCAGATAAATTACCATTGTCCAGGTACCTTTCGATAAGATGAGCAATAACCTCAGTATCCGTCTCCGACCTAAAAATGTGACCCTCAGAAATCAGCACCTTTTTCAATAGAGCATAATTCTCGATAATGCCGTTATGCACGACCATCAGTCTACCGTGGCAATCCGAATGCGGGTGTGAATTTATCTCCGTAGGCTTACCATGCGTGGCCCAACGGGTATGGCCAATTCCAATGTGGCTTGTATAGCTTTGATTTCTAAGAGCGGATTCGAGGTTAGACAACTTCCCCACGGTTTTCTTCAAAACAATATTGCCATTCTCGTAAAAAGCCATTCCTGCAGAGTCATATCCTCTGTACTCCAGCCTTCTGAGCCCTCTTAGGAGTATTTGTACAGCATCATTGTTTCCTATATAGCCAACTATTCCGCACACTTCAACTTACCTCCAGCGAAACAGGTCTTGCAAAACTACCTACAAGCCTTGAACTACCGGTATAGAATTACTTACGGGATGAGAAAATTTAGAAATGACCTTGGCCATAATTTTTCTTTCAATCCAAGCTTCACCATTAATTAAAGCTCTAATCGACCTAATCAACTCAGATGCACTGGCACTTTTAAGTATATATCCCAAAGACCCCGCACATATAGCTTCTATAATCCTATCCTCATCGTACCTTTCAACTAGTAAAAGTACTATCAAGGCGGGTATTTTTTCCCTTATCAACCGCAATGTGCCCACCAAATCCAAATAAGGCATATCTAGGTCTAAAATCAAAAGGTCGGCTTTGATTTTACTAAGGATAAGTTTTTCAATATCTCTAGCCCTGGAGAGTTGAGCCACTATTTCTAAGTCGTCCTCAGAAGTTAGTATGTTAGAAAGAGCTTCTCGATCTAAAGCATACTCGCACGCTAAAATTATCCTTCTGCAATCCGGCATTTCTTCTCCCTAGAGTCTGAATAAGCAGGTTTTATTCCAGCTTTAACCGACATAGGATTGTGAATTAGCAAAATCAACCTTATAGATGTTAACCCGAGAATTAAACCATTGATTCCTGGTATATTCATAAGCTCCCGCGCTTCACTTACAGTGAATTCTGACCTCAGTCCAAACTTAGATATATTTATCTCACTGTCATATGACCAAATCAATTGGACTTTAGTTGAATTGATTATAAAAAAGAAGTATGATCAATGGTACACTATATAACTTTGGTTTGAAAAGCTATATAACTATAGTCGGTAATTAACAATCACCTTTTCCAAAAGCGCTGGTCTGTCTTGGAATCTGGTAATCCGACTTGACCAGCGGTTTATCAACACCTACTTCGATGTTCTAGAAACTAAGGGGCATGGGAGTATGAACTACAAAACAGGCCATCGGACGGTCGCAAACTAGCTTACAAATCCGTTTCTAAAACCATACAGTATAAGCTCCGACCTATTCTTAACAGAAAGCTTCTTAAAAATCTTGTATAGGTGGAACTTAACCGTTTTTTCGCTTAGATACAGGTCCTTAGCTATATCTCTGTTGCTAAGACCGTTCAATACTAACTTCACAATTTTAGCCTCAGTCTCGGTAAGGTCATAAATTGGGCTTTTCCTCTTTCTACCTTTACCCTTGGGAGAAGAAGAAAAAGCCTCTAACACTTTTAACATCATTTTTCTCTCCACCCAAAGTTCCCCGTCATGCACCGACTTGATGGCTTTTGTGAGGTGCTTAGACTCAGTATTTTTTAGTATATATCCCCTTACGCCCGACCGAATGGCGCTTATTAACGTGTTTTCGTTATAATCATTATCGACAATCAAAACCACTTTAGCGTTTTTATTCTTCTTCAATAACTGAAGGATCTTAGTGAGGTTTAACCCCTTAAGATCGACGTCAAGGAGTAAAATATCAAACTTGCAATCTTCACATGATTGAACCAAATCCAGTAGATTCGAAACCCTATCTACAATTTCTATATTTTTATCGTCTTCTATTATCTTTGATATGCCCTCCCTAAGCAGAGGATAATAACAAGCCACCACTACCTTTATAATGTCGCTATCTTTATCGATATAATCCGAGTTTTTAACTTTCATGTTTTATCTCCCTTGGTTCAAAACGCCTAGGGTTCCCTAGAGTGGTTCTATGTCTAAAACGTCAACTTCTATAGAAACTGACCTCTTTATTAGGTCTATGGAAATTATGAGCGTATGCCTGGCCGACTTCTTCTTATCCACTATTTTGCCGACTATGCCCTGTAACGGTCCTCTTTTTATCAGGACGTCTCTTCCCACATCCAAATAAGGATAAGGATCATACTTTAGTTTGTTTTGAACCACCTTGATCACAGCTTCAATCTGCTCTGTCGGGACCGGCACTGGAGTACCATTACATCCAACCAGCCTCAAAACACCCTTAGTATACATTACATTTTGAATATCACAGAGACCCACTCTCACAAATAGGTAAGACGGGAAAAGGGGAATATTTATTATCTTCTTGCGGTCTTTCCATTGCGAAAGAACTTCCCTCAACGGCAGAAACACATTAATACCTCTATTTTTCAGCGACACCTCGGCGACTTTTTCGTGACGGCTTTTAGTATGTACAGCATACCATTTTGGTTCATCGCATATATCGGTGAGTGTGAACGCCCCTTCTGGCAACATATTGTAATCCAACCTCCCTTAGTGATAAGTAATTTCTAACTTTTATCTTAATTAAAATGCAAAACCAAACAAAAGTCAACAGACTTTAGTTAGTTTGAGAATTAGACTAAAGTTATACTCAGTCTACTTCAGGTTCCTGGTCTTAAAAATCTTCCCAGGCATCTGCACTATGAGGCCCTTAAGCTCTAAGGATAAAAGCACGGAAAGTGCTCTCGCCGAATCAATGCCGGCTAGTTGTGTAATTTTGTCAATATGAAGAGGCTTATCTTTTATTACCGAACATATCAACCCCTCTTCCCTACTCAGTTCAGAGAAGCGAGCGTCACTTTCTTTCGATGATTGGTGTGTTGGGAGTTTTCTTAAAGACTCTATCTCAACCAATATGTCTTCGACGGACTCAACCAATTTAGCGCCCCTCTTTATAAGTTTATTAGTTCCTTGGCTCAGCTTAGTCCCAATGTTTCCGGGAACCGCAAATACCTCTCTATTCTGTTCAATGGCAAAAGTAGCAGTGATTAGAGAACCACTCTTATCCGAAGCCTGAATAACGGCAACACCCAAGGATAGGCCACTTATTATTCTATTTCTCTTGGGGAAATTCAAGGAATCAGGAGTAGCTCCAATAGGTAATTCCGATATAACTGCCCCTTGTTTTGATATAGCGTCGTATAGTCTCTTATTTTCAGGAGGGTAGATAACGTCCAGACCTGAACCCAAAACAGATAAAGTCCTTCCCCCTCTTTTCAATGCCCCAGCATGAGCTATTGAATCGATCCCGCGGGCCATTCCACTCACGACGGTAACCCCCCTAGCAGCCAGCTCTTGCGCCAGGTTATCAGTAACAAATCTACCGTATCTATCCGGAACCCTAGTTCCAACGATAGCTATCGCCATATCATCCCCTGGCAAGATATCTCCCTTTACGTAGAGAAACGGTGGAGGATTATAAATGTTAAAAAGGTTTGGGGGATACTTTGAATCAGTCAAAGGTATGAGCTTGAAACCTAGATTCTTAATTTTTGAGACTTCGTTCTCGGCCCTATCCCATTCCCTGAAATTTCTGATAGCCCCTATCGTCTTTTCTCCTATCCCATCTACCGTCTGAAGTTCAGCCGGCTTAGCCTCAAAAACATTCCCAGGGGTCCCAAATTTCAGGACAAGATTCTTGAATAGAACTTCACCTACATTGGGTACTAGCCTGAGCGCAATCCAATATTTCAGGTCATCCATCGCAACGATGATTCAACTTAAATAGCATGGAGTCAAGACATTGCTAGATTTGCCGTTTAAACAGTCTTCCCTGATATGTGTCTCTCTTCTCGAGCTCCATTTCGATTCCGCGCATTATATCGTTATGGGACTTATTCCAAAGAGGGGCTATGAGAAGATCTTTGGGGGTATCGGTAAAGAGCCTTTCCACTACAATTTCGGGTGATAATCGCTCAAGAAAACGAGAGATAAAATCGAGATACTCTTCATAGCTAAAGAGATGAAACGGCCTTTTAGAGTACATTCCAGCTAACGCTGTGTTTTTTATTATGTGCAAGTTATGAATCTTGATGAAATCTATATCTAGTTTTGAGACCTCGCTGGCAGTCCTGATCATCTCATCTTCACTCTCGGTCGGCAAACCAAGTATTATGTGTGCACCTATGTATATTCCTCGGCCTTTAGTCAGTCTAATCGCATCGATTACCGATTGATAATCATGCCCTCGGTTCATAAAGTGTAGGCTTTTATCGTACACCGACTCGATTCCATATTCCAATGTTATAAAAAAATCCCTGGCTAGATTCTCTAACAGCTCAATCTTTTCTTGGTCTATACAGTCTGACCTGGTACCTATGGTCAGTCCTACAACGTCATCATGCTCGAGCGCTTCACAGTAAAGCTTCTCTAGTCTATCAACACTAGTATAAGTGTTTGTATAAGCCTGGAAGTAAATTATGAATTTCTCGGCCTTGAATCTTCTTCGCAGATATTCCATCCCCGTTTCAATCTGATAGTCCATTGAAAAACGGCTTCGGGCATAAGGTGGAACAAAGCTTTCGTTGTTGCAATAAATACATCCCCCTCGTGCTACCTTACCGTCCCTATTCGGACAGGTAAAGCCCATGTCCACCGAGACTTTCTGAACCCGACAACCGAATCTCTCTTTTAGATAGTTGCTATAAGAGTTATAACGCCTCTTCATAAATTTTATGCCAACTGCACAGATAAAATACAACCGATGAGTAGCTCCAAAGAATTAATAAAAGTCAAATGGCACTTAGCATTCTGTCACTTAGCATTCCTGATATTCATACTGAAAAATGGTAATTATACTTTCTAGTTTTTTCTTCTGGTATCTACGCTCTCATTCCCAGAAGGTGTTTTCCCTTTGTCCAACTTTAAAATCCCCGAATACTTCTTCATATGGCCAGAAAAGCCAAGATAGGAGATGTAGCAATAAAATATCCTACCTGGCTAATAAATGGCAATAAGCACTATTTTTCTCAGCTAAATAAGATGGGGATTACCGAATTGCAGGGTTAATCTTTTCGTGCCGGGGTAAGACCGGTCTTTCCATCAAAGAAGCTTTTATTCTTCTCTATAAACTGTTTCCACTTATCCGGAAGCTCATCCTCGTGATATATTGCATCTACAGGACATGGGTCAACACAAGCACCGCAATCTATGCACTCATCCGGATGAATAAAAAGTTGGTCCTCTCCTTCGTATATGCAGTCCACGGGGCAAGCTTCTACACAGGCCTTATCCTTCACACCTATGCAGGGCTCTGCAATTATATAGGCCATACTTAAAGCACCTCCTGGAGTCAGTAATGATAAAAATACATAATGCCAGCCTTAGATGCAAGTAACCGCTAATAGGTTTCTTCTAACCCTAATATCTCTTTTAATTGGGAATAACAGTATGTAGTTTATTTAATTGTCGCTTTATTTACTTTCGGAATCGGGTTCCTGAATCTTATCTTGCTTTTGAGGTACGCCCGATTCTTTAGTTCCTTCCGGCTTGGTAGAAGTAGCCTCGGAAGGATTCTGCATATCTCCCCTCGACTCGGCCTCGGATTTCTGCTCTACTGATACGGGTGTCTGCTCCTTGACCACTGACGACTTGATGCCTTGTGTAGAAAAATAGCCAAGAGTCAACGAAGAAATAATGAAAAGAACCGCAAGGACCCTAGATACCTAGGTAAGAAATGGAACTGCACCGCTTGCCCCAAAAATCGATTCGGTTGTTCCACCAAATACCGACCCGATATCCCCTTTACCAGGCTGAAGAAGCACGGTTATGATGAGAAGTATGCTGACAAGAATGTGAATAGCCTTCACCACACTAATGATTATGTCCACTTTACTCTCCTGCTATTTGAACTATTTTTGCAAAAGAATCCGCCCTAAGGCTTGCCCCCCCCACCAAAGCCCCATCAGTGTTTTGTACTGCTAGGATCTCCCCTATGTTATCCGGGTTGACGCTACCGCCATAAAGAATTCTTACCTCGCCTGCAATCTCCCCGAGAATTCTGCCCAATATCTCACGAATAACTCCATGAACGTGCTCTATCTCCTCCGGAGTGGCATTATTCCCGGTCCCTATGGCCCAAACCGGCTCATAAGCAATCACAAGCTCATCCGAATCGATAAATCCTATACCATAAAGCGCATTTCCTATTTGTCTCTCGATAACTTCTATAGTATTCCCTTGTTCCTTCTCCAGCATATTCTCACCAACGCAAACTATGGGAATAAGACCAGCCTCGAGAGATATCTTAATTTTCCTTTGCACCATTTCATCAGTCTCATTCAGCAGGTTTCGCCTCTCCGAATGACCAATTATTACCCATTTACATCCAATATCGGTGAGCATGTAAGGCGAAATTTCGCCAGTAAAAGCACCCCAGGCCTCCCAGAACACATTTTGCGCACCTAGTTCCATGGGTGTCTCTCGGATTACTCGACCTACTACATCGAGAGAGATATATGGGGCAGCCAACACCACATCCACTCGGCCTAATAAATCGGAAAGCAGTTCGACCATATTTTCTGCCAGTGCCATTGCCTCCCTTCTTCGCATGTTCATCTTCCAGTTGGCAACTATTAGCTTTTTCCTCATTTGAACTTTCTTTCTAGAGCTTCTAGAGCTGGGAGTCTTTTGCCCTGGATGAACTCTAAAGCAGCCTTACCACCCCTCGACAGAAACGAAATTTTATCTTCATAACCCGTTTTTTTTATTGCCATAATTGTGTCCCACCCCACCGCCACACTGAAAGCGCCGGAAGCGGCTATCGCCTTTGCTACGGCTGCGGTTCCCTTCGCAAATTCATCATTTTCGTAAATTCCTACTGGTCCGTTCCAGAATATCGTCTTCGCCTTGAGAATTCTAGAGGTAAACGAATCTAGTGTATTCGGCCCCAGGTCAACAACAGTAGCGTCTCCTGGAACTATCTTCCCTGACATTATAAAAGAATTAGAGTAACTCTTCAAATCACCTTCTATTAGAACTAGGTCATCTGGAAGAACCAACCTTATATTACGCGCTGAGGCCGAAGAAACCAGCTTAGCCGCACTATACAAAGCTATTTGATCGGTAACCGATTTTCCGAGCTGCCTTCCCAAAGCCTTCAGGAAGGTATTAGACACCGCTCCACCGATTAGAATTGTATCTAACCTATCCAGCATGCTCTCCATTATGGGAATTTTTTCCGGAGCGCTTCGGCCACCAAATACGGCAACAAATGGACGAGAGAAGTTATGGACAAGACGTCCTAAATTTTCAATCTCCTTTTTAAACTCAAGCCCGATGCAAGCAGTTTGAAAAAAGTCCAGAATACCAACAACCGAGGCATGGGATCGATGCGACATAGAGAAGGCTTCGTTCACATAAATATCCGCTACCCCGGCGAGTTTCTTGGCAAACCGGGGGTCGTTTTCCTCTTCCCCCTTATGAAATCGGAGATTTTCCAGGAGCATGACGCTGCCCGGAGGCATATCTGCAGCCACCTTCTTCACCGCATCTCCTACACTATCTTCCGGAAAAAACACCTCCCCGTCGAGAATCTCCGATAGTTTTCTTCCCACCCGTTCGAGCGATAGTTTTGGATTTGGTCTTCCCCCGGGCCTTCCCAAGTGCGAGGCTATTATTACCCTAGCCTTCTCCCTTAGGGCATGTCGTATAGTAGGAAGCGCTGCCCGTATTCTGGCCTCATCCAAAGACCCCCCTTCTTCTGTCAGGTGAACGTTGAAATCAACCCTGATGAATAAGCGTTTTTCCTTGATATCTACTTCGTCTATGGAGATCAGGTTCATTTAACGTCTTTATACTGTCTTTCCATCCAAGTATATTCTTAGCCTTCTTATTCCCTCGTCTATATTTTCGGACGAGTTAGCATAGGAAAACCTCAAATAACCCTCTCCCCACTGACCGAAATCAATCCCCGGAGTTACCGCTACATGGGCTCTTTCCAGGATATCGAAGGCTAACCTATAGGAACTATTATCCAACTTTTCAGCGTTAACAAACAGATAGAATGCACCCCGGGGTTCATAGCGTATTTCGAAGCCAAGCTCCCTTAACCCTTCCATCATCCTGTCTCTTCTCTCACTGAAGATCTTGACTACCTCTTTCACTTTAGCCTTAGCACTATGTAAAGCCAAGACCCCTGCCCTCTGGACAAACGGATTAGGGGAGATGAAAAGGTTCTGTTGGAGCTTCTGAATCGGACGGACAAAATCAGGAGGCACAATTAGGTACCCGAGCCGCCATCCAGTCATACAGTACAGCTTGGAAAATCCATTAACTACAAATGCCCTGTCCGTAAATTCGTAGGCCGAATGTTCTACTCCATCATAAACCAGTCCGTGATATATCTCGTCGGAGATTAAGTATAAGCCCAGCCCTGATATTTCCCTCATTAAATCCGGCTCTAGAACCACCCCAGTTGGATTTGATGGAGAATTGATCAATATGGCCTTCGTCCTTCTGGAGATTGCCTTTTTCACCCTATTCAGGTCAATCTGGAAACCCTCTTCTTCGTAGATTCTTACCGGTTTAGGCACCCCCCCGGCGATTCTTATAATCTGGGGGTAACAGGCATAATGAGGGTCGGTAATTATGACCTCATCCCCAGGGTTTAAAAGCGCTGCCATTGCCAAGAATAAAGCGGGAGAGCTACCCATGGTAACGATGACCGTTCCCGGGGAGACTTCGACCCCGTAGTTTTCTCTGTAGTCAGAAGAAATCGCCTCTCTAAGCTCGGAAATTCCCAGGCTCGAGGTGTACTTGGTGTCCCCTTCCCTGATGCTCCTTATAGCTTCATCACAGATTATTCCAGGAGTCGGGAGATCTGGTTCTCCTACCTCAAAGTGAACAACTCTACCCCCCTGGGCCTCGATCTCTTTGGCCCGCTCCAATACATCCATGACGAAGAATGGCGATATCTCTTCAGATAGCTTGGACGGCATGTTGATTTTTATTCTAAGTAATGCTTACTGTATTGTCCAGGAAAGAAAAGATATGATACCTCACCAGCTTGAAATAGCCTATTTCCCTAGGTATATTCAAGCTACTTTGAATGACAAGGACGGGAAATAGGATATGGCCCAGGTTTGTGTAATATGCGGGAAAAAACCGCTTTATGGACATAATGTAAGCCACGCAAACAACAGAACCAAAAGACGCTGGAACATAAATTTAAGAAAGATTAAAGCACGTCTCCAGAGCGGTGAGGTAAGAAGAATAAGGGTCTGCACTGAGTGTATTAAATCCGGGAAGGTTCAAAAGGCAGCATAACCCTCTTTTCCAAAAGCCTTTTCTATTTTTTTCTTGAGAAGCTCCCTCTTTAGCTTTCCCAACCGGTCGATGAAAAGCACCCCGTCCAGATGGTCTATCTCATGCTGCAAAGCACGAGCAAGAAGGCCAGTTCCATCTATCTCTAACCGCTCTCCTTTTCTATCAACCGCCCGAACCTTTACCCGCGCCTTCCTTTTAACATCGCTCAAGAATCCAGGGATACTCAAACAACCTTCCTCCGCAATCTGCTCACCCTCGGCGGACAAAATCACCGGGTTTATCAGTTCTATAAGGCCGGGGGAACCCTCTTCCCTGGGAGAAATGTCTATAATACATACCCTTAGATTGACACCAACCTGAGGGGCAGCCAGTCCTATACCCGGCGCATCGTACATGGTTTCTGCCATATCGTCGAGTAGTTTTTCAATTTCACCGTCTATCTTTTCCACAGGGGCAGATTTTTTTCTCAGTTTTGGGTCAGGATAAGTGAGAATTCTTAGAATCGCCATATTATGATAGAATCCTATACGAAACTATATAGTTGTCAAAATTGGGCGAAACGCTGTTGGAGAAATTAGATAACTTTTTATCGTCGAGAGTTAACTAAAAACAGATATTGCTAAGGAGAAAGGAAACTAAATCGAGTCAAGTGCTCTCATCCTCGTTCAACTTCTTGATCAGTTCCTTGCTGGGCCTGAAATGAGGAAGCTTCTTGGATGGAACCTCTATTGCCTCACCCGTTCTTGGGTTTCTACCACTGTACGGTTTATAGCCCTTTGTAAAGAAGCTGCCAAAGCCCCTGATTTCGATCCTGTCGCCGCTTTGCAGCACCTCGGTCATGTATTCAATGATAGTGTTAATAATCTGTTCCGACTGTTGGGGCTGAAGGTTGAATTTATCGGCCAATTCTTTTTCCAGCTCTGATCTTTTCATCTTAAGTCACCTTAAATTCTGAATAATTATGAACAAGTTAGGAATCCACTTTATTTAATTTACTCCGGTTTGTCAAGAGTTCATTGTTTTAAGGCAGTTATGTTTAATATGGTATTCCCTTTCGATATGTATATTTCAAAGGCTGCAC
>FWPU01008653.1_pt1 | contig 17047 bp, 12 predicted proteins | sample 2228361 | NCBI WGS metagenome assembly FWPU01 (sample SAMEA103939777, study PRJEB20133) | metagenome
TAATGACCAAGAGTATTTCTCTGACCGCAAGTCAGTCTATCCCGGTTTTTCTTGCATTGTCAAGAAAAAAAAAGAGGCCGTGCGGACCCGTTTTCCAGCGGGACCGAAAGGAGGCCGAGGAAGGCTGCAGAGGTGCGGGCCTGATGTAGGGTAAGGTGGACCGGGGTTCAGAGGAAAGACGACGCAGAGGAAAGGATGCGCAATGGGAACGTACCAGGCCAACACGCGGGATGTGCGGTTTGTCCTCTGGGAGCAGCTTCAGGCGCAGAGCCTGCTGGGAACCGGGCGGTATCGGGACCTGGATCAGGCCACGGTGGACATGGTGATCGAGGAGGCGGCGAAGTTTGCCGAAAAGGAGTTGGGCCCCGCCGCGGAAGAGGGAGATCGGGTGGGATGCCGGTTCGAAAAGGGAAAGGTCTTCGTCCCGGAATGCTATCACGATCTGTACCGCAAGTTCCGCGAGGCGGGCTGGGTGAATGTCTACAGCGATCCGTCCGTGGGCGGGCAGGGGCTGCCCTATGTGCTGCTCAATGTGACGGACGAGTTCTTCATCGGGGCCAATTTCAGTTTTTTCAGCTATCCGCGCCTGGCCTTCGGCGCGGGACGCCTGATCGAGTCGTTCGGTACGCCTGAACAGAAGGAAAGGTTCATGCTCAAGATGTACTCCGGCCAGTGGGGCGGGACCATGTGCCTGACAGAGCCACAGGCGGGGTCGGCCGTCGCGGACATCAAGACGACGGCGAAGCGCGCGGGCGACCATTTCCTGATCACCGGCACCAAGATGTTCATCACGTCCGGCGAGCACAACGTGACCGAAAACATCGTGCATGCGGTTCTCGCGCGCATCGAGGGCGCACCGCCCGGGGTCAAGGGCATCAGCCTGTTTCTCGTCCCCAAGATCCGCGTTCGCGCCGACGGCTCCCTGGGAGAGCCGAACGACGTGGTCTGCGGCGGGATCGAGGAGAAGATCGGCCTCCACGGGTCTTCCACGTCCCTGCTCCATTTCGGAGAAAACGGCGACTGCCACGGTTACCTCCTGGGGCCGGAGAACGGCGGCCTGGCCTGCATGTTCCAGCTCATGAACGAGGCGCGGATCTCGGTGGGCCTGCAAGGGGTGTCGATGAGCAGCGCCGCTTACCTGAAGGCGCTGGCCTACGCCAAGGAGAGGATCCAGGGCACGGAGATTGCGGCGGCGCGGGACCCGAACGCCCGGCGCGTCGAAATCATCAAACACCCCGACGTGAGACGGAACCTGCTCACGATGAAGGCCTACGTCGAGGGCATGCGGGCCCTGCTTTTGTATTGTTCCTACATGATTGATCTGTCGGAAACACGCCAGGAAGCCGAGGCGCGCGAGAAATACGAGCTGCGGGCGCAGCTGCTCACGCCGATCTGCAAGGCCTACGGGTCCGACATGGGCTTCCGGATGATCGAGCTGGCCATCCAGGTCTTCGGCGGGTACGGCGTGTGCCGGGAGTACGAGGTGGAAAGGTATCTTCGGGACTGCAAGATCGCCTCCATCTACGAAGGAACGAACGGCATCCAGGCGCTCGATCTCATGGGCCGAAAGATCGCCATGAAGGCAGGTTCGATTTTCATGGACCTCATGGGGGAAATCGGGCAGTTTCTCGAGGCGTGCGCCTCGGATCCGGAGCTGGCGGGCGCGGCGCGGGAGCTTGCCGGCGATCGAGGCCAGTTGATGGAAATCACCCAACACCTCGGCGGCCTGATGCTCGGCGGGGACGCCTTGTATGCTCTTCTTCATGCCTACCCGTACCTCGTGGCCTTCGGAGACGTCATGGTGGGATACATGCTCCTCTGGCAGGCCCGGGTGGCCGCCGAGAAGCTCAGGCGAATGCAGGCGGACGCGGGCGGCGCCCCAGGGGAAGAAGGGCGGGCTGCGCTGGCGGCCACGAACCCTGAGGCTGCCTTCTACATGGGGAAGATCGGCGCGGCCAAGTATTTTGCTGCGACGGTTCTTCCCGAGGTGGAAAGCCGCTGCAAGGCGATTCGGAGCGGCGAGAGAAGCGCTCTTGCCCTTCCGGAGAGCGCCTTCTGACCCGGCCAGCGGAGCACCCGAAAAAAGGGGGATTTGGATCGAGGCCTTCGTGGTGCGACGGAGCGGGGGTCCCGCCGGGGAACGCCAAGGGGGAGAAAACGCCGTGTATCCGGGCAACCTTTCACGCTGGGTCTCATGGTGGGCTTCCGTGCAGCCGGAGCGGGAGGCGATTGTCTTCGAGGGCCGAGGGGTGGCGTATGGGGAGCTGAACGTCAGGATCAACCGGCTGGCCCGCTGCCTTCGGAGACAGTTCGGCGTGGACAAGGGAGACCGGGTGGCCTGCCTCCTCAGGAACTGCCCGGCGTACTATGAGATCTTTCTTGCCTGTGCGCGGATCGGAGCGCGGTTTGTCCCGATCAATATCCGGTTTACGGCGCGGGAGGCCGAATTCATCCTCGGCAGCTCGGAGCCCAAGGTATTGTTCACGGAGAAGCATTTCGACTCCGTCCTGTCCGGGGCGGACCGGGCGGGGGCAGGCATTCGCTGCGTTTGGATCGACGGCAGGGACTATGAGCGTCTGTTGGCGCGCGAGGAAGATGCCGACGTCCCGGACCAGGCCGGATTCGGCGACGATCTGGCGATTCTGTACACCTCGGGCACGACGGGCCAGCCCAAAGGCGCGGTTCTCCGTCATGAGAGCGCGCTGGCCGTGACCCACAACATGATGGTCGTGTTCGGCCACAACCGGAGAGACCGGTTTCTCGTGCAGCTTCCCCTGTGCTTTGTGGGCGCCTTGATTCCCATGTCGATGCCCGTGTTTCACGGCGGTGGCACGATTTTCCTGGAGCGAGAGTTCCAGCCGGCTCGGACCCTCGAATTGGTCGGCAGAAGCCGTATCACGCTGAGTTCGGGTGTTCCCACGCTCTGGACGCGCGTGTCGGACGAGCCAGGGTTCGCGTCCACGGATTTTTCTTCGGTTCGTGCGCTCTGGTGCGGCGGGGCCCCGGTTCCGGCGAGCCTGCTCGAGGCGTATCGGGAAAAGGGAGTCCTGTTCACCGCCGGGTACGGACTCACCGAGGCCGGAGGATTCAATCTCTTTGTTCCGCCGGAGAGGGTCGGGACGGATCGGGCGGGTTATCTTCCGATGCTCTGGAACGACGTCCGGTACGCGAAGGCGGACGGAACACGGGCCGGACCCGGCGAGATCGGCGAGATCCTGATCCGGGGGCCCGTGGTGATGAAGGGATACTGGAAGCGGCCCGAGGAAACCGCGGCGGCGATCCGGGACGGCTGGCTCCATACGGGCGACCTGGCTCGGGTGGAGCAGGACGGATCCTGCCAGATCGTGGACCGCCTGAAGGACATGATCGTAACGGGCGGCCTCAACGTGTATCCGGCGGAGGTCGAGAACGTTCTGTGCGGCCACCCCAAGGTGCTCCAGGTGGCCGTCGTGGGAACCCCGCACAGGATCTGGGGGGAGAGGGTCGTGGCCGTTGTGGTCCCCCGGCCCGGGGAGAACGTCACGGCGGAGGAGCTTGCCGCCTTTTGCCGGCGCCTCCTGGCGGACTACAAGGTCCCGAAGTCTTTCGTCTTTGCCGATTCGTTGCCCATGACGACCTCCGGCAAGGTGCAGAAGCGGCTGGTGCGGGAGCGCCTGTCCGGAGCCGAAGACTCCGACAAGTCGGGCAGAAGGTGAGCGCTGCGAGGAACGGGGAGTCGACCAGAAGGATGGAAGGAGAACAGGAAAAGGGGGGGAAGGATGTATCCGGGAAATCTGTCGCGATGGATTGCGTGGTGGGCAACCGTTCAGCCCGAGCGGGATGCTGTGGTATTCGAGGGACGGCGGACGTCCTACGGGCTGTTGGAGGAGCGGATCACCCGGCTGGCTCGGGGCCTGCGGGAGGAGTTCGGAGTCGAGAAGGGCGATCGCGTCGCTTGTCTGCTGCGGAACTGCACGGAGTACTATGAGATCTTTTTCGCCTGCGCACGCATGGGGGCGCGTTTCGTGCCGGTCAACATCCGGCTTACGGCCAGGGAGACCGACTACATCCTCGCCAATTCAGAGGCCAGGGTCTTGTTCTCGGAGAAGCACTTCGACTCGGTGCTTGCCGGCGTGGAACGGGTGAAAGCCGGCATGAGCTGCGTCAGATTGGACGATGGCGAATACGAGGCGTTCCTGGCCCGACGGAAGGCAGAGGAGATTCCCGACCAGGCGGGGTTCGGCGAAGACCTGGCCATTCTGTACACGTCCGGCACGACCGGGCAGCCCAAGGGTGCCGTCCTGCGCCAGTTGAGCGTGCTGGCGATCTCCCACAACATGATGGTGGTCTTCGGACACAACCGGCAGGATCGATTCATGCTGCAGCTGCCGCTTTGTTTCACCGGCGCGTTGATTCCTCTGTCCATGCCGATCTTCCATGCCGGCGGAACCATCTTTCTCGAGCGCGAGTTCGTTCCGGGCCGGAGCCTCGAGCTCATTGAGAAGGAAAAGATCACGGTCAGTTGCGGCGTCCCGACGCTCTGGACCAGGGTTTCCGACGAGCCGGCCTTCGGGGCAACGGACTTTTCCTCGGTGCGGCTCCTCATGTGCGGTGCTGCTCCGGTTCCTCCGAGCCTGGTGGACGTGTATCGGGGAAAGGGGGTTCCGTTCACGTCGGGCTACGGGCTGACCGAGGCCGGTGGGTTCAACCTGTTTGTCCCTCCGGACCGTGTGGGCACGGCCAGAGACGGGTACCTTCCGCTCCTCTGGAACGACGTGCGCTTCGTCAGGGAGGACGGTGCCGAGGCCGGCCCGGGCGAAATCGGAGAGATTCTGATCCGGGGGCCCGTGGTCATGAAGGAATACTGGAAACGCCCGCGGGAAACCGCCGAGACGATCCGGGACGGATGGCTCCATACGGGCGATCTGGCTCGCGTGGAGGAGGACGGGTCCTGCCACATTGTCGACCGCGCCAAGGACATGATCGTGACGGGCGGCCTCAACGTGTATCCGGCCGAGGTCGAGCATGTGCTGTGTGCGCATCCGAAGGTGCTTCAGGTCGCCGTCGTCGGTGTCCCCCACAGGATTTGGGGCGAAATGGTTCTGGCTGTTGTGGTTCCGCGTCCGGGGGAAACACCCGAGGCCCAGGAGCTCGCCGCCTATTGCCGGGGGTCTCTTGCAGACTACAAGGTTCCCAAGTCCTTTGTCTGGGCCGACTCGCTGCCCATGACCACATCCGGAAAAGTGCAGAAGCGAGTGCTGAGGGAACGGCTGGCCGCCTCCGTGGCGGGGACGGGCGAAGAGGCCGGGTCCCCTGGAAAGGCCGCGGGCTGAGGGAGCCTTTGTTCTCTCCGCCTGTGGCGGATCAGGCGCGGCCGCGAAGCATTCCCCCCAAGGGCTTCTCTCCCATTGACAGAGGCAGACCGCTCCATTAGTATGACCGAGAGTCAGTAAAATAACATGTGGTCAGTTAGTGACTGATTTTGCCCCTGCCCGGGTGTCTGGCGTGAAGGACCCTTGGGACGCGATCACCGTGGCGGACGTCAATCGGGCCTTTCAGGAACGGGGCCTGGGAATCGAACTGCCGTACCCGGCAGACTGGGTCGTCATGGACGTGCAGATCTTGGAGAAAAAAGACACGGCCCGGGCGGTCAAGGTGCTTCTGGCCGTCGAGTTGCTCAGGAATGGAAAGCCTCTGCGGGACCTTTGCTACCTCGAGGGCGAGGTGGCGAGGCCCAAGCGCAAGGAGAAGGCTGAGGAGTCCGATCCGACGGCGCGAAAGCAGAGACTTCCGACGCGGAGCCGAATGGACTTCCAGGACGAGGGGGAAGCGGTGGCGTACCTTCGAGAGGCCTTTGTCTCCCTCTTGGAGGAATACGGATACCGGATCGAGGAGCACGAGGAGTCGGATCTGTATGCGGCGCTGGACGCCAGGGGATTTTTCGTCTCCTTCGCGGCGAAGTGCGACGGTGCTGCGGCGGCCAAGGCGGAGGGCCTCATCGAACTCAGAAAAAAATACAAGCACCTGAACGACTACGGGCTCGTGATCCCGGCTTTTCAGGAGTGCCTGGGCGTCTCCCTCTCCGAGCAGGAAGCCTGGATCCTGGGCCGGGTGGACCGGTTGAGCATGTACCGGGTGGGGATCTACGGCGTGGACAATTCGGACCCCAACCGGATCTATCCTTTTACGGTGTATCCTCAGGTCCGGGGGCTCATCCGGTACTTCGTGGCGACGTCCCGGCAGTGGCAGGACGTGCGCTCCCAGTACGTGCTCTCCAGAGGCCGAGGGTCGGACCGGACGCCCGCGAGGTGAACCATGGAGTTAGAAGGGCTGAAGGAAACCTTGGAGGCCTACCTGCGGAGAGGGGAAGACCCTCTGTTTCCCATTCTGGGCCAGGCCGAGGCGAAGAAGGCCATTCTTGCCTCGATTCTGGCCGGCCATCACGTTCTCATCGAAGGGCCTCCGGGCGTGGGCAAAACAACTCTCGCCAGGCATCTGGCCTCGATTCTGCCGCCGGTTACGGCCGTGGCCGATTGCCCCTTCCACTGCGACCCCAACGAGCCGGTCTGCCCGGCCTGCAGAGCCAAGGCGGACGCCGGAGAGCCCCTGCCGGCGGTTCGGATCGAAGGGGCCCAGCGGTTCGTCCGCATTCAGGGCAGCCCGGATCTGACCGCCGAAGATCTTCTGGGAGACATCGATCCGGCCATGGCCTTTCAGTACGGGTGCCATGACTGGCGCGCTTTCACGCCGGGCAAGCTCCTCAAGGGAAACCGCGGCATTCTGTTTTTTGATGAGCTCAACCGGATCCCGGAAAAGCTGCAGAACGCCCTGCTGCAGGTGCTCGAGGAGCACACGGCCACGATCGGGCCTTATGACGTGGACTATGCAGCGCGCTTTCTCATGCTGGCCACGATGAATCCCAGAGAACACGCCGGCGTGGAGGAGCTTTCCGACGTGCTCATGGATCGCTTCGACGTGGTCACCATGGGCTACCCGGAGAACGATGCCGTAGAGCGGCAGATCCTGCTGCGCTACGGGGCCAGGCTCGACGGTGTCGAGATGCCGGAGGAGGTCTTGGGCCTTCTGGTGCGTCTCGTGCGCAGCACACGCGAAGAGCCCTGGTCCAAGGAGATGGACCAGGGGGCGTCGGTTCGGGCCGGGATCGCGCTGTACGAAAAAGCCCAGGCCATGGCCTGGCTCGACGGGGCGCGGACCGTGGCCAAAGGGCATGTGCGGGCGGCCGCGGTATCGGCCTTGAGCGGACGAATCAAGCCGAGCCCGGAATCGAAATACTATGACGATCCAGAGGGGCTGGTCGAGTCCCTGCTGGAGGCGGTTTTCGGATCCTGAGACCGGGACACGGCCATGTCGAACGAGCTGGGCATGCTGAGAGGATTCACGATCGTCGTCGCGGGCAAGGGCGGTACGGGCAAAACGCTGGTTTCCGCTCTGCTGGTCCGGTATCTCCGGCGCCACGGTGCGGTTCTGGCGATCGACGCGGACCCGGACTCGAATCTGCCCGAGGCGCTGGGCGTGGAGAGCCCCCGCACCGTGGGGCACATCCGGGAGTCGCTGCTCGATCCCCGGGCAAGAGGGGAAAGGGACGGCGCGCTTTCGGCCGAGAGGCTTTTTGAACAGAAGGTGCTCGAGGCCGTTTCGGAACAGAGCGGCTATGACCTGATCGTCATGGGCCGCGGGGAGGGGGAGGGGTGCTACTGCGCCGTCAACCACATCCTTCGGTCGATCATCGACGGACAAGCCCGGAACTATGCCTCTGTGGTGATCGATTCCGAGGCCGGCCTGGAACATATTTCGAGGAGGACCGCCCGGGACGTGGACGTCATGCTCGTGGTAACGGACGCATCGGCCCGGGGCGTGGGAACGGCCCGCCGCGTGTGCGAGCTTGCCCGGGAACTGAGGGTGAACTTCGGGCGCACGCTGGTTCTGGTCAACAAGGTGACCGACGAAACCCGGGCGATCATGGCGAGCCACACGGAGGCAGCGGGTCTGGAGGTCATCGGGTATCTGCCTTATGACCCGGCCGTGGCGGAACACGATGCCCGCGGGTTGTCGATCTGGTCGCTTCCGGACGAAAGCCCGGTCATGAGAGCCTGCCAGGAAGTGTTTTCCCGTCTTGACGCCGTGCGGGAGGAACGACTGCGTCGAGTCGGCCTGGAAGCGTCTGGAGGAGGCGCAAAACGCTGAGGATGGACCTGCGGGAAGAGATCCGGGAGCGAATCGTCTCCCGGGGAAGAAGCGCCGTCGAGCGCGAACTGTTCAGAGGGATCCGCGTGGCGGAACCTGTACGCAGGGACGTCCTTTCCTCCCTTTTGTCCGGCCATCACCTGCTTCTTGCCGGCCCTCCCGGTGTCGGCAAAACGACTCTGGCGATGCGGATCCCGAGCCTGCTCGGCGAGCGCTGGGCGGTCTCCGGCTGTCCCGTCCGGTGCCCGCCGGACCGGCCTGTGTGTCCGTGGTGCCGGATGCGGCTCGACCGGGGGCAGGTCCTGGCGGCCGAACGGATCCCGGCCGAGCAGCGCATGCAGAGAGTCTGCGGCAGCTCGGACCTGAAGTCGTCGGATCTGCTGGGCGATTTCGACCCGCAGATGGCCCTGGCCCACGGGATCCTGGATCCGAGAGCCTTTGTGCCCGGAAAGCTTCTTCGGGCCAACGGGGGCATTCTGCTCGTGGATTTCATGGACAGGATCTCGGAGCGGGTCCTCAATACGGTTTTGCTCGGAGCGGCGGGCGACGGGGTCGCGATCGGCAACCGGGAGGAACGGTTCCCGCTGGAGATCATGATTGTGGCCACGGCTGCGCCAGAAGGTCTGTCGAGGATGCCCGCCGACCTGAGCGACCACTTCGACTGCGTGGAGCTGGAGCCACCCGAGGATCGGTCGTTCTTGCGCGGGCTGGTTTGGCCGGGGCCGGACCGCCCGGCCTGGAAAGAGGCCGGGGTGGAGGTCCTGGACCGGGTGCGCCGCCACGAGGATGTTTCCAGGGGCGTGTCGCCCAGGGGCGTGATCCGGTACGGCGAGCTTCTGGCCTCCTTCGTGTCCGTGGTTCGGGATGCTTCGCCCGAAGCTGTGCTGCCCGCGGCTTCCGGTGTGGCCCTCCCGCACCGGCTGCTGGTGGCTCCTCACGCCGCTTCGTCCCGGTCGGCCCGCGAGATCGTGGATGAGATCTGCTCCTCCGTGCTGGGCCGAAAGCCGAGCGAGGAGCGATGGATCCCCATGTCGAGGGAGAGACTTGTCGGCCTCGTGGAGGAAATCGCCAGGGTCGACCACTTTCGAAAACCCCTCAAATTCGGCTTGTTCGATCTGCTTCTCAAGCGAATCCGGCGTTTTCCGGACTCTCGTCTGGCCGACTTGCACCGGGAGATGGTCGAGTACCTGCTGCGGCGGAGCGGGGACCGTCAGATGGAGGACAACCTGACGTTTGACCTGCTGGCCGAGGTGGAGCGGGCCAGGGAAAAGCAGGAGCGGATCTCGGCCGAGATCCGGGCCAAGCTCGAAGCCGAGGCCTTGGTCGAGACGGTTCGGATGCTGGAAGACAAGCAGATTCTCTCGAAGAGGGAGCGCGGATACGGCCTGTCCAGAAAGGGGATCGCCGTCCTTTTGGAGAGGCTTTCCCCACGGGTTTGGCAAGACGCCAGGCCGTGTGGCTTCGGCCGGCACCGGGCAGGGCGGAAGTACCGGGTGGGAGAGGGCCGCGTGGTCGGGCTGCGCGCCTGGAGGTACGGGGACGCCTACCGGGACTTCAGCCTGAAGGGGACGCTTCGGCACGCCATTCGCCACCGGCACCGGCAGATTCAGCGGGAGGATCTGCAGGCCGTGGTCCGGGACGTGCGGATGCGGATGGACGTGGTGCTTTGTCTGGATTTGTCCGGAACCATGGAACAGCTCGAGAAACTCTGGTACGCCAAGGAGAGCGCCATCGCGCTCGCCCTGGCATCGTCTGGCACCGGTGACCGCATGGGCCTGGTGACCTTCTCGAACCTGGCCCGGGTCGTGTCGGATCTCACCGGGAACATCTACCACCTTACGGAAAAGATCCTCGACCTGGACCTTCATGAAAACGCGTTTACGAACGTGGGATACGGCCTGCTGGTGGCCCGCAGTCTGTTTGCGCGGCATTCGAAGGAACACGGGAAGCAGCATATCATCCTGGTTTCGGACGGGGACGCAACGGCGCCCCACCCGTCCCCGTCGCGGTTCGCGATCCAGGAGGCGGCCCGCGCCGCTCGAAAGGGAATCAGCATTTCGTGTGTCTGCATCAACGAGGAAAACGCGGACCCGGATCTCCTGGCGCGGATTGCACGAATCGGGCGGGGCCGGCTGGTCGTGGTCGAGGACACGCAGGGCATGAGAGAGGCCCTTTTGATGGAGCGGGAAGCGGCGAGGGGCTGAAACCCGAGGCTCTGGGCGCGGAGGCGTCGCAGAGGTCTGGCCGAAGGGGAGCAAGTCGCGGGGGCGACTGGAACGCTGGGTGTTGCGGGAGGTGCGTCGATATGGCAGAGGCCGCTGTGTGCAAGGTGTGCGAGAAGAACGAGGCGTCGGAAACGTGCGCGGTGTGCGGGATCGCGTTGTGCGAGGTGTGCAAGCGGGTGGTGCAGACCGAGGATATTTCCGCGTCTCACAGGGTCAAGGGGATCAGCACCGAAGGCGTTTTGGGGCCGGCCCAGAAAAGGCGCATCGTGTGCCCCAAGTGCATGGTGGAGACGGACTTCATCGAGCGGGAAGAGCACGCAGAGGCGGGCGGGGTCGTGGAGGCCGAAGGCGCTCTGGGCCGCCGTCTGCGCTCGTTTCGGATGCCGCCGAAAGGGCAGTGCGTGGAAAAGGTGGGAGACTTCGTGGTGGACCTCACGGAAATCACCCCCGATATCCGGGGGCGCGAGGATCTCGTGCGGTCGATTTTGCGAAGCGACTACATCGAAACGCGGCTGAGACAATACGAGACCCGGATCCGGCCCTTCACCCGAGCCGAGGATCTGGCTGAGTGGGACCGTCTGCTGCTGGAGCGGTATCGTCCTCTGTATGGAAGCGGAGCCGAGACCCGTTCTGCAAACGGCGAGGCGGAAGAAGACCGCAGGCAGCTGGCCCTGGCCAGTTTGGGAGAGCATCTTTCCGGCGCCGCCAAGGCCCTCGCCCTGGCGCGGGAAGTGCTGGACGAGGCCTTGCGGGTGCTGGGGCCGAATGCGCCGATCGAGCTTGGAAAATCCATCGCTTACCCGTCCTGCAACGTCACGGTGCTGACCGGCCTCGTGCCGAAGAATCTGGCCGAGCTGGACGTGGCTCTGCGGTACGCGGAGGCCCAGTTCGTCGAGCAGTCCGCGGTCTTCTTTCAGCAGGGAGGAGACCCCCTGGAACTGGAAGGGCGGAATCTGCATCTGGGATCGCTCCTGTTCCTGGCCGAGGAGGTGGAGGAGCTCGTCAAGATCTGCTGCCTGGGGTCCCTGTCGACCGGGAATCTCTCGGTGAAAGAGATGGCCTCTTATCCCGAGGCGCGGACGCCTGTCGGGCTGGGAACGGTCGACCGCGCGAAGCCCGTTCTGGCGTTCTTTGGTGACGGAGTCCTGCCCGTCTTTCACACGGTGGGACGCCTCGAGGCGGAGAAGCTGGCCGGAGCCCTGGAAATCGTGGGCCTGGGGAACGCGGGCCACGAGCTCGTGCGGCTTTATCCGGCCGGGAAGATCCTGACCACGACCGGAAAGGCCCTCAAGGCCGTGCGCCTGGGGATCCCGGATCTGATCGTGGCAAGCCGGACTTGCCACCCCGTGGATCTTGTCTCTCACGCGGCCCGTGTGGGAGTGCCTGTCCTGGCCACGGGTGCCGGGTGCTCGTATCCGGTGCCGGACCGGTCTGACGAGACGGTCCAGGAGCTCGTGGAGCGGCTTGGGAAAGGCGAAAGCTTTTCGGTCCTGCATCTCGAAAAGGCGGCGGACGCGGTCGTGGAGTATTTCAGGCGGTTCGGGTCCAAACAGGCCCGGGGACCGGACCCGTCGGTTCTGGAAGATGCGCAGAAGGCCTGCACAGGATGCGATGCGTGCTTCTACAAATGCCCGAACCAGCTTCCCCTGGGAGCGTCGCTGAAGGCCGGCGATCGGGCGTCCCTGGAGAGGCTCTATGACCGCTGCTTTTTCTGCGGTTTGTGCGAGGCGGCCTGTCCCGAGAACATTCCCCTGATGGACGTGCTGCTCGCGGCCGGCGCCGAAAAGATCGAAAAGGACCGCTACCGCATGCGCCCGGGCCGCGGTCCTTTGAGCCACCTGGAGTTCCGTGACCTGACCTTCGGTCTTGTGCTCGGCGGAAACGGACCCGGCATGGTCACGCTCCTGGGCTGCGGCCACTATCCGGGCTCGGACCAGGATCTGTTCGACATGGCCCGGGAGCTTCTGGAACGCAATTGCGTGGTCATGACCGCCGGGTGCGGGGCGGCCGACGTGGCGCGGTGGATCGACGCCGAAACCGGGAAGGCCTTTGCCGAACAGTTCCCGAGCCTGGCCACCTTGAAGGGGCTCGTCAATTGCGGGGGCTGTTCGGCCGACGCCCACATCATGGCAAGCATGTTCAAGTTCGCCCAGCTGGGCGGCGGGATCTCCATCAAGGCGAACTTCGACCAGGCCGCCGACTACAGTCTCAACCGGGCTCCGTTCGCGGTGATCATCTGGGGACCTCTGTCCGACAAGATGTTCGTCAAGGCTGCCGGGTTCGCCCGGGTCGGAGCCCCGGTGGTTCTGGGGCCTTCGGGCTTTCGATACAGCCGCGTTCTGGCGGGCGACAAGTACGACCGGGCCCGGTGGACCATGTTCGACGGGCTCACGGGCGAGGTGCGGGAGGTGGATCCGTCGCCGCCTCACTTGATTTTCCCGGTGGAGACCAAGGAGGAGGCGGTCACGATGGCGGTGAAGCTGTGCTTCACCGCCTGCGCCCTTCGGGACCCCAGGCTTTCGACCATCGACAACTACACCGAAATCCACGAAAAGTATTTCGGCGATCTTCCCGATGACTGGACGTTCTACCTGCGGAGCCCCCTCGAACTGCACGTGATGAAGCGGATGCGTTTCCTCAAGATCCTCAAGGAGCGGCACGGATGGGATGTGGACCGCACCAGCGTCCGGCGGGTCCGCGACCGAAATGGGAATCTCGTGACCATGGAGGAGTATCTGGATCGGTACGCCATCAAGCAGGGACGGTACGCCACGATGGTCAGGCGCCTGGTGATGCGGGAGGCTGTGAAGGAGTAAGGGATGGACGGGTTCGACGCGAGAGAATGGGCGACGTTTCTACGGGGACATCAGAACCCGCTCGTGTGCGCGGGGCAGGGCTGCCTGGAGATCGAGCTGGGAGGGAAGAGGCTCCTGGAATACGCCCGCGAAGTGGCGTCGAGGCTCAAGTGCCCGATCGCTGCAACGGGCAACGTGCAGGCGGTCCTGGGCTCTGCCGGCCAAGAGGTCCGGTCCAAGAAGATGTGGCTGGCCGAGCTGTTCTGCTATCTCCAGGGGACCTGGCAGGAACCCCTTCTGGCCAAGCGGCCTGACCTGGTCGTCCTGGCCGGGTACCCGCCGTGGATGATCCGAGGTCTGGTGGAACGAGTCAAAGCCGTGTCCTTCGTACACCTCGGGCCCGGAAGACTGGAAAACGCAGACCGCAGCGTCGGGGAAGCGCCCCTGGGGGAATGGAAGCAGGCTTTGGAGCGGCTGGTGGAAGCTCTGTGAAGAACCGACTGCCCGGCAAGGGCGTTCGAGGAGAGGAGGCACCGCGCGATGATTCGGATCCCTGCAGTACCTTTGCCGGAAGGTCGGGTGTTTCAGTGCCCGACCGATCTGGACGAGCTTTTTGACGGAGTCGAGATCGAGATCTCCCCGCGGTGGATGGGACAGAAGATTCGCAAGGAGGACATGTACCTCGAGTTGGGAGGCCCTCGCCACGGCTACCAGAGTTTTATTCACGTGGACGTTGCCAAGGAATCCTACCAAGTGGAAGACGGCAGGGTCGAGCTGATCGGGCCCGACATTCCCGAGATGGCGCCCGGCTCGTCTGTTCCCTTCGGAATCTGGCTCCGGTTCTGGGGGCCTCAGCTCACAGAAGATCATGTGGATCCCCTGATCCGCGCGGGGTTCATGCCCTTCGAACAGGGCGAGGGGTGGATGCTCGTCAACACGCGGGACACCATCTGGATCCGGCTGAGCCGCGAGACGGCCCACAAGAACACGTGGCACCGGATGGGCCAGTGCCTGCTGGGGATGGCCAAGATCAACTTTCCCTTGGTGGAAAGAGGGGAAGCGCTCATCGTAATCGGCGCGCCCGAGGTGGGAGGCCGGGACCTGATTCAGAAGATTCTGGACACGACCATCCGGCCCGAGTGGGAGGCCTATGACGCGAGGCTCATGGGGCTCGAGGACGAGGACGTGGACGTGTTCTACGGATGCACGCTCTGCCAGACCTTCGCGCCCAACCACGTCTGCTGCATCACGCCCCAGAGGAACCCCTATTGCGGCATCATGAGCTACCTGGGCGCCAAGGCGGTGGTCGAAATCGACCCGTACGGCTATTCGTTCGTCATGCCCAAGGGAGAATGCCTGGATCCGGTGATGGGGAGATATACGGGCGTGGACCAGACCGTGTACGAGCGCTCGTCCCGCACGGTGCGGAAGGTGAACCTGTACAGTGCCCTGCGCTATCCCCAGACGAACTGCGGGTGTTTCGAGGCGGCCGCTTTCTACATCCCGGAACTCGACGGGATCGGGCTGGTGGACCGGCGCTACCCGGGAGACACGCCGATCGGCCTGACGTTTTCGAAGCTGGCCGGCTTCATGAGCGGAGGAAACCAGAATCACGGCACCATGGGCCTGTCGATCCGGACGCCGAAGTCCAAGAAATTCCTGCAGGGGGACGGCGGTTGGACGCGGATCGTGTGGATGCCCAAGGAATACAAGGTGCTTCTGGCCGACTGCATCCCGGAGGAGATTTACGACAAGATCGCCACAGAAGAAGTGGGCACGGACATTGAGACGATCAAGGCCTACCTGAAGCGCGTTGAGCATCCCATCGTCGCCAGGTTCTGGGTCGACGGGGAGCCGCGGCCGCTGAAGATTCCAAAGCCGAACGAGGACTGGCCCGATGAAAAAGGATGAAATGCCGGTCGAGGCCTGTGCGGGAGAGGGTTGGCATCGCCTCTACGAAGAAAAGCCGTGCTTTACCCGCTCCGACATCAGGCGCACCCTGGCGAGATTCCTGGAATACGCCGGCTACGAGCTGCCCGAGCCTCGGCCGGTGGGATTCATGATGCCGGATCTGGTCGCGGTCCGGAGCGAGGGGCAGCGGAGATTTGAGGTTCTGTTCGTCCTGGGCGAGGGAATCAACAGCGCGGTTCGGGGCTTCCGGGAGCTGGCGGCCGCCAAGTGTTTTCGAAAGGACTCGGCGGACTATGTTCTGGCTCTCCCGCCCGTGTCGGAACACTATCTGATCGAGTTTCTCATCGAAAAAGAGGAGTGGTTTTTCCCGATCAAGGATCAGCAGCTGCAGCTCTGGCTGGTCAATCCGGAGCGGGAGAAGGTCGACTGCCTGCTCGGCTGGCCGCGGGACGATCGATTTCGCCACTACTTCTCGAATCCCCGGCTGGCGGGGTTTGCGGGATACATTGCCAACAAGGCCACGGAGAAGCTCCTGAAGGAGGAATTCGGCTCGTGAAAAGGGCCCGGTCGATCTACGAGGTGTACGAGCACCTTCCCAAGACGAATTGCGGCCAGTGCGGGACCCACTGCATGGGGTTCGCCGGGTATCTGCTGGCGCGGGACGTGAGACCTGCGGATTGCCCCGGGCTCTGCGATCCGGCGTTCGCCGAGTCGAGGCGGCTCTTGGAGGAAATGCTCGGCAGCGGCATGAAAAACGAGCGCACGGGTCTCATCGTGTACGACGAACGATGCATCGGCTGCGGCATCTGCGTGAGCGTGTGCCCGGTGCACGGCGTCGACCACCGGGAGGTGGCGGTGGGAAAGGGCCCGCGGTTCGGAGACGGAGCGGTCATCGAGATCGTGGACGGCAGGGTCCGGCTGGCCCGGCCGGAGCGCTGCAACCGGGCTGTCCCTTCCGCGCCCCCCTGCAAAGCCTGTGCGGATTTCTGCCCCACCGACGCCATGGAGCTCGTATGACCCGACGGCCCGGCCCTGCTGGGTAAGGCTGTGAGCGTACAGAAATTCACCAGAGAATTCCTTCAGGCTGACGAGCAACGCGGGCCTGAGGCGCCCAGGGGCCTGCAAGACGAGGACCTGGGGCTCGAGAGATTGGAAAGCCGCGTCTGCTGCGGCTGCGGCTGCCTCTGCGACGACATTTCCTACCAGCTGGATGCGGGCCGCGTCGTCAAGTCCCTCAATCTGTGCGAGCAGGGATGGAAGCGCCTGCGGGAAGGCGCTGCGGCCAGCGCCGAGGCCGAGCGCGGGGCCGGCCGAAGGCTCGAGGATTGTCTCGAGAAGGCGGCGGAGATTCTGCGGAGCCACGGTCCTGTGCTCTTTCTGGGAGCCGAATTTCTCGACGAGGAGGCTCAGGAGGCCTCGTTGCGGCTCGCCAAGGCCGTACGGGGCATCTGGCTGCCCTGGCCCTATGAGGCCGTAAAGCGGTTTCACCAGGGTGCGTGCAGACGGGGATGGGCGACTGCCCTTCTCGACGACGTCAGGGACCATGCGGAAGTCGTGATCTTCTGGAGATGCGATCCTCTGGTCACCCACCATCGTCACCTTTCTCGATACTCGTTTTTTGCCCGGGGGAGGTTCACCGAGAGGGGGCACCACGATCGAAACCTGGCCGCTGTCGGTGAAAAGGGGGCCCGGATCGAGCGGCTCTGCAGGCAGTTCCTGGAGATCCCGCCGGACTGCGACGCGGCTCTGGCAGAGAGCCTCAGAACGGGAAGACCTCAGCAGGGCCTTGAGCATCGGGACTTCGAGGCGCTCCGAAAGGCCTGCGAACAGAGCGGGTACGTCGCAGTCTTCGTGGATCCTGAGGCCGTGGACGAAAGGACCCTGGATACGCTTTTCCTCTGGTCGGCAGAGACGAACCAGGCGGCAGGAGCC
>FWPU01008654.1_pt1 | contig 17045 bp, 17 predicted proteins | sample 2228361 | NCBI WGS metagenome assembly FWPU01 (sample SAMEA103939777, study PRJEB20133) | metagenome
TCCTCGGGCGACGGCAATGCCGTCGCCCGAGGAAGCCCCTTCTGAGCGGTTTCTGGATTGGCACTTATTGCCGAAGGATTTGGGTGTGTGTTCGCACTGGAGCGAATTCGTCTATCAGCTTCGCTATTCACGCCAGGAGGATATGATCGGCGGCCGGGGCGGGCCGCCTGGTGGTTGGTGATTGTCCTCCTGGTCGCGGGCTGCCGCCCCGCCGTGGCCCGCGATGCCGCATCTCCGTCGGCTATTCCTGCTCTGGAGCTGGTGCAACTCGCCCCGGACACACACTCGCCGTGTCCGACACCCGGCTTCAGCGCCAGCGCTTCCCCTGCTAGATCGCCCGGCTCTAAGCCACACCTGCTGTTGGCCGTCACCCGGCACGCTCACACCACCATTATGGCGTGGGACGGGGAGCAGGCTACACCGCTCACGGAACCCCAACTGGTCAGCAAGGCGCGCTGGTCTGCGGATGGGCGGGTGCTGGCCTACGAGGTGCTTGAGGGTATCAATGCCCTTGGCAACTTCATCATCGTGGCCGATTTGGGTACGGGGCAGAGGTGGCGAATCAACTCAGCCGGCGGCTGCGCCATCCTGGGCTTCGCGCCGGACCCCGGGGGAGGACGCTTGGCCCTGCTCCAGGTGGCCATGCGCGGTCGGTTCAAGCCGGCTCCGTGGCAGCTCGCCGTGCTCGATCTGAGGACGGGAAGCGTGGCTGTCCTGGCTCCGTTAGAGCCGCTGGAGGTGGCTTTTGAACCTGTGGCCTGGTCCCGGGCGACGGACGAGATAGTCCTGCGCGCCTTCGTGGCGTTTCAAGCCAATGGCGCCGCCGGGCTGTGGGCCGTGAAGCCCGACGGCAGCGGTCTGCGGCGCCTGGTGGATGAGGCGGAGTACGTGGGCGAGCCAGCGCTTTCGCCCGATGGCCGGCTGTTGGCCTTCTTCGCCTCGGACCCAGAGCTTCTGCCACCCGGCCATGTCGCCCGGCCTGGCGAGCCGCCGGCCAACGTCTTGCGCCTGCTGGACCTGACGACCGGGGAGATCCGCACCCTGGCCGGCGACGGCGCCTACGCCTTCGGCGCGCTGGCCTGGGGACCGTCCGGTGAGAGGGTCTACTTCGGGCGGGGGGCGTGGCCCGGACCTGACGAGCCCTTCCGCTTCGACCAGGTTGCCGCGGTGGGGGCTGAGGCTTCGGAGCCGCAGCTCGCTGCTCGTCTGCTGGGCAGCCTGGCGAGCTTGCGGGTTTGCCGCGACGGCCGACTGGCCTACGTGACGATGGGAGACCGGGAGAGCGTGGCCCACTGGACTGAGGTGGGGGGAAGCGAGGGGCTGAGCTGGGCAGTGGGGGATGCTAGCGTGGAGGTGCTCACGTGCGTGACCGGCGGTCAGACGGAGGCGGAGAGGTGAGGCCATGGGGCTGAGGAGCTTGGCTGGCTGGGCCACAGCACTCGCTGGCGTGCCGCGCCACATGGCGGAGTCGTTCTTCAGATCGGCACGGCTGAGGGGTCCGCGTCGCCAGGTGGCGCTCATCGCCGACACCTTCTTCCTCCACGTCCACCCGGCCCGGGTCCACCCGCACAGCCTCAAGCCCACGTACACCCTGGGGCTGGGTGTCATCTCGTTCTTCCTGTTCGTCATCGTCAGCATCACGGGCATCTTGCTCCTGTTCTACTACGTCCCCACCACCCAGGGGGCCTACGCCTCGATGCAGGACCTGATTCACGTTGTGACCTTCGGGCGGATTGTGCGCAACCTGCACCGTTGGACGGCGGAGGCAATGGTGGTGGCAGTGGTGCTGCACCTGCTGCGCGTGTTCTACACGGGCGCGTACAAGCCGCCCCGCGAGTTCAACTGGGTGGTGGGGGTGGCATTGCTGGTCTTGACCCTGGGGTTGAGCTTCACGGGCTACCTGCTGCCCTGGGACCAGCTTGCCTTCTGGGCCATCACTGTCGGGACCAACATCGTGGCCTACTTCCCGCTGGTCGGAGGCTGGCTGCGCTTCCTGCTGCTGGGTGGGGAGACGGTGGGCGACGCCGCACTGCTGCGGTTCTACGTGCTCCATGCCATCGTGCTGCCGGCGCTGCTCACCCTGCTGGTGGGCTATCACTTCTGGCGGATTCGCAAGGATCGCGGGCTGGCCCGTCCAGACGACCTGCCGTCCCAGGAGAGCCTGTGGAGCTTCCCACGGCTGATATACGTGGAACTGGCGGTGCTCCTAGGGTTGCTGGTGGTCTTCCTGCCGGTGGCGTACTTCTTCGATGCGCCCCTTGGCCCTCCCGCCGACCCACAGCATCCACCGAATCCGGCCAAAGCACCCTGGTACTTCATCGGCTTCCAGGAGCTGGTCAGCTACTCGGCGTTGTGGGGTGGGAGCATCGCCCCGCTGGTCAGCCTGGTGGTGCTCCTGTTGCTGCCCTACCTGGACCGGGACCGGCGGGGGGTTGGGCGGTGGTTTGCCCGGGAGCGGCGGAGGGTGTGGCTGGTTTGGACTTTGGCGGTGCTTCTGGTGGTGGGGTTGACCGTTGTCGGCGCCTGGTTCCGGGGTCCCAACTGGGGCTTCTATCCCCCGTGGGAAGGTTGGCCGGGACCTCGGTGACCATCTTCACGAGATGAGACGATTACTGTTCGTTCTCGGTGCGGTGCTGACGGTAGAGTTGATCGCTCTGGCGTGGCAGGGGGCCAACCCGGAGTGGAAGGCCTATCAGCGAGCCTTCATGGCGGAGGGACTGGCCCGGGCAGGGACTGAGGTGGAGCAACGATGGTACCGCGAACAGCTCATGGGCGTGCGGGAGATCCGGGTTGAGGCCCTGGGACGGGTGGATCGGTGCACCACGTGCCATCTGGGCGTGGACGACCCGAATTTCGTGGATGGCCCGGAGCCGTTTCGCGCGCACTCGCCCATCTTGACAGCCCACCCGCCGGAGCGCTTCGGCTGCACCATCTGCCACAACGGTCGCGGGCGTGCGGTCACCACCCTGGCTGCCCACGGCGACTCGGCCGAGGCTCCCTCGCGATTGTGGCGGGGGGTCTACCTGCAGGCGGCTTGCTTCCTGTGCCACGGCGCAAGCAGCCTGCCGGCGGAGGCAGTAGCCACAGTGTTGGAAGGCATCAAGTCCATCAACCAATTTCGCTGCCTGCGTTGCCACCAGATTCACGGCGAGGGTGAAAGTGAAGGGCCGGATTTGAGCACTGTGGGGAGCCGGCGTGACTGGGTGGAGATCTACGCGCACCTGTTGAACCCGCAGGCCATGAGCCCGGGCTCGACGATGCCCGATTTCCCCCTGACCCGCGCTCAGGCGGAGGCCATCACAGCCTACCTGCTGACGCTGCAGGGACCCGGACAGGCGATATACGATGCCAGGTATCTGGCACGCAATGCAGCGAGAGGCGTCGAACGTTACCTGTTCAACGTAGAACGTTCAACCTTGAGCGTGGGCGCCTTTCGCTACGAGGGGCGCGTGCTGTTCCACGACCTGGGCTGCAGCTACTGTCACCGGATCGGGACGGCGGGTGGTGAAGTGGGGCCAGAGTTAACGCACATCGGGCGCGTGCGGGATGCGGACTGGTTGCGCCGCTTGCTGCGCGATCCGGCCTCCGCCCTGCCGGGTGGGACCATGCCGCGCCTGTTCCTGACCGACGCTCAGGTGGAAGCGCTTGTGGAGTATCTGGTAAAGTTGAGGTAGGAAGATGCATCAAATGCTTCAAAGCTTGCCCCTTGTGCCGCCGGCTTTGCGGCCGTTCTTCTACGGGATGGCCGGGCTGGCAGTGATCGTGTTCGTGGTGGGGACGCTGGACCGGGTGCTCCTGTGGCAGCAGGGGCGTGACCGGCCCGGGACGTGGACGGAAAAGCAGAGTTCCTGGGGGCTGCTCAGGGTCAGCCTGGTGAAGTTCTTCTCGGCCGACTGCCTGCTGGCCCGGCGCACCTTTGCCCACAGCCGGCTGCGCGGGATCATGCTGGTCTGCATCCTGTGGGGCTCCCTGGGGCTCATGGCCGGCGTCGCCTTCTCCGCCATCACCTACGCCGCGCCGGGTTTGCTCACCGGCTACGCCCTGCGACGAGCCCTAGACGTGCTCATGGACCTAGCCGGTGGCCTGCTGCTGGTGGGGCTGCTGGTAGCCCTGGCCCGGCGCTACGTGTTTCGCCCGGAGCGTTGGCTCAACGTGCCCGGTGATGGGATGGTGCTGGCGTTGCTAGCGCTGGTAGTGGTGCTGGGATTCATGATGGAAGGGGTACGTTTGGCCGGGATGGGAGTTGCCGGGCTGGGCGTGCTGCCGGTGGGGGGAGCGTTTGGGCTGGCCTTGAGGGCGCTGAGCGGCGGGGACACCGCTGCCCTGGCGGGGCTATACCCCCGGCTGTACCTGTTGCACGCCGGGACGGCCTTCGCGCTGTTGGCATACGTGCCCTTCTCCCGGCTGTTCCACCTGTTCGCGTCACAGATCACCACCTTCGCAGCGCAGGCTGAATTGAAGCGCTAGCTGCCAACCGGATGTGTAGCCACGCGCCCGACGATGAATTGGTTGGGCTACAGAGCAACGCCCCATCAAGGGGCTTTAACCCCGAGACAGGGGACATGAGCTCGATTCATCGGGCGCTGCCTCGAAGCACGGGCACTTCATGTCCGTGCGGGCGCCCATCAACTGCACGGCGGGTCGCTGGACCCGCCCCCGACATCGAGTCATAGGGGAAGCGAGTATGGCCAAGTCTGACGCTGAAGAGGTTTCTTTCGTTGACAACCTGACAAAGTTGCAACTGATCAGCCTGGACGCCTGCACCCGGTGCATGGGCTGCCTGGAGTGGTGCCCGGTGCTGGACGTGACCGGCGACGAGTCGCTGACGACGCCGGAGAAGATCCGCATCTACGGCGACCTGGTGCGGGGCCAGCACGGGCTGCGGGCGAAGCTGCTGGGCCGGCCGGAGATACCGCCGGGGGTGCTGGAGAAGCTCACGGAGGCGCTGTTCACGTGCACCACCTGTGGGCGCTGCGGCGAGGTGTGTCCGGTAGGCATCAACACCCAGAGGCTGTGGCCAGCCATGCGCGCCAAGATGGTCGAGCTGGGCGTGGGGCCGGTCGGCGGACAGCGCGAGGTCGCCGCCATAGTCGCCGAGAAGCACAACCCCTACGACCAGCCCCACGAGGAGCGCTTCGCCTGGGTGCCACCTGAGGTGGAGATCGCCGAAGAGGCCGAGGTGGGCTATTTCACCGGGTGCAGCGGCGCGTACACCGCTCAGCCCATGGTAGCCGGCGCCCTGCGGGTCCTGCACGCGACCGGCGTGCCCTTCACCCTGTTCACCGATGAGTGGTGCTGCGGCTTCCCGCTGTTCATCATCGGCGAGCTGGAGCAGATGCAGGAGCTGATCACCCACAATGTGGAAGGTTTCGCGGCGCGCGGGGTCAAGCAACTGGTGGTCTCGTGCCCGTGCTGCATGTTCATGCTGCGAGAGAACTGGCCGTATTTCTACGGGAAGGAGCTGCCCTTCGAGGTGGTGCACATCACCCAGGTCATCGCCCAGCAGATTGACGCCGGCCGGCTCAAGCTAACCAAGAACCTGGACGCCACGGTGACCTACCACGACCCCTGCTACCTGAGTCGAGGCGTGCGGCTGACGGAGGAGCCACGCAAGGTGGTGGCGCAGTTCCCCGGCGCCCGAGTGGTGGAGATGGAGCACAACCGCGAGTTGTCACGGTGTTGTGGGGCGGGCGGGGGCATCCGCCGCGCCTACCCCGAGCTGTCCATCGCGATGGCCCGCAACCTGATGCGCGATGCGGAGGCGATGGGCGCGGACATCTTGATCCTGGATTGCCCGGCCTGCTACGAACGGCTACACCTGGCCCAAGAGGGGTTTGACTGCCAGGTGAAGCTCAAGGATCTGATGGAGTTGACCGCAGAGTTGCTATGAAGTGGTCACGCCTGCCGAGGGCGGAAGCCGGCGTGTTACTCTTCGTGGGGCTCTTCGCCGCTATCAGCGTGCTCTCTTCTCATGTGAGCACGCCTCAGGTGGACGCGCCACAAGATCGGGGACTGCAGGTTTTCCAGCGCGAGGGTTGCCTCTTCTGTCACTCCCTCGCCGGCTACTGGCCAACCCCGTGGACGGTCAGGGGTGGCCTGGCCTTCTTGCAGAGTCTGGGCACCAACTGGTCGCGCAACGGGCCAGACCTCACGTTGGAAGCTGGCCGACGCACCGACGACTGGCACCTGGCGCACCTGGTGAACCCCCGGGCGGTGCTCCCTGGCTGCCCGATGCCCTCGTACGCCGGGCTGCCGGATGAGGACCTGCGCGCCCTCATCGCCTTCATCCAAACCCCTCGTGGCCCCACGCCGACCCCCATCCCCCCGCGGCCGCAGGCCCCGGTCCAGGTGCCGCCGACGCGGGCGTCATATCTGGCCGGGCGAGAGATCTACCGCGTGTACTGTGCCGGCTGCCACGGGATGGCCGGCAACGGGGCCGGGCCGGTGGGACACCTGCTGCAGCCGGAGCCGCGTGATTTCACCGATGCCGCCTGGATGCCTAAGCGCAGTGACGCCTATCTGCTGGAGGTGATCAGGCGGGGGAAGCCGGGCACGGCCATGCCGGGCTACGACGGGGTGCTGACCCATGAGGAACAAGCGCTGGTGCTGTACTACCTCAGGTTCTATAGCGACCCATCGGCGCGGCAGAGCATGGAAGAAGGGTTTGATTAATGAGGCGCGGGGCGTCCGCGGGCACCCCACGTACTCGTCGTCTACTCAAGTATCCCCAGCAGTTTCTCGTACTCCTCATCCTTGATGCCGAACCAGTTCTCCGGCTGCGGAAACTTGCCCGTGGTCACCTCTTCCACGTACTGCTTCAAGCCCTTCAGGATCACCTGGCCGGCATCGGCGTACAGCTTGGCCATCTTGGGCTTGAAGCGCGGGTACAGGCCGAACATGTCGTGGAAGATGAGCAGTTGCCCGTGAGCGTGGGGGCCAGAGCCCAGGCTGATGATGGGGATGCTGGCCCGCTCGGTGATCAGCTTGCACACCCGGTCGGGCACCAGCTCCAGGAGGATGGCGAAGGCGCCGGCCTCCTCGACGGCTTTCGCATCGTCTATGATCTTCTTGGCGCGCGCAGCGTCCTTGCCCTGCAGCCGGAAGCCCCCCAGCGCCGACACGCTCTGAGGTGTGAGGCCCAGGTGGCCCATGACCGGGATGCCCGCTCGGGCGATGGCCGCCACCCGATCGGCCATCTCCACCCCACCCTCCAACTTGACCCCGTCGCAGGCGGCCTCGGCCATGAAGCGCCCTGCGTTGCGCACCGCCGTCTCATCCGACGGCTGGTAGGACATGTAGGGCATGTCGCCGATGAGGAAGCTGTTGGGCGTGCCCCGGCGTACCGCCTTTGTGTGGGTGATCATGTCCTCCATGGTCACCGGCAGGGTGGTCTCGTAGCCCAGCACGGTCATGCCCAGGCTGTCGCCCACCAGCACAATGTCCACCCCGGCCTGCTCGACCAGATGGGCCATGGGGTAATCATAACAGGTGATCATGGTGATGGGTTCGCCGCGCTGCATTTTCTCCATCAGCACCGGCAACGTGACCTTCTTGCGCTCTGCCATCTCGACAACTCCTTTCTGACCGGATCAAGATTTCCCCCGGGTTCCGCCGAGTGCCCCCGAGTTCCCGCGTGGATTCCAAGGAATAGGAACTGGGGGAACTCTGGGGAACTCCCCAGTTTCCCCGCTACGGTTTCGGAATCGCCAGGTCAGCCGGCCCCTGCTGGGACATCTTCAACTGGGGATAGGTGGCCTGGATGAGCTCGTGGATGATCTGGGCGTACTTGACCTTCTCGCGGGCCATGTCCGCCAGAAGAGCCGGGCTGATCCACGGCTTGTAGAGGGCGCCAGGGCCCGCCGCCAGCGCCGGACCCGGCTCGATCTTGAAGTAGCACGGGGCGCAGGTCCGGGCCATCTCCGGGCCGTCGTAGAAGCGATTGAAGCCGCCAAAGGAGTCGGACAGGTAGATGTGCAGGTCCATGGGTATCTCAATGGCCTGGCGGATGGAGGCGAGCTGGGGCAGGCTCAGGTCGCCCACCGGGTTGAAGGTGCTGGCTCCTAGCATCTCGAGCACCTTGCCGCCGGCGGCCGAAGCGTGGCCGGCGAAGATGCTCACTTTGAAAACCACGTCCTCTGGGATGTCGCCCGTCTTTTTCAGCTCGTTGACCAGCCACAGGAGCCCCTCATCAATGCACAGGAACCCCCGGAAGCCGATCTCGATGCAGCGCAGGTACTCGGCGATGACGTAGGTGAGCTGGTCGGAGCCGCGGTAGCGGAGGCCGGAGAGACCACCCTCCGGCGTGACGAGCTGCCGGCCCACGTCCCAGCCGGAGCGCGGGCCGGGGGTGATGATGACTTCCAGCCTGGCCTCGGCGGCCATCTGGGCGAAGTCCCGCAACTCGGCGTCATCCAGCAGGGTCGAGCCCATCACCGTGGAGATGAGCCGGTGGATGGGCATCTGGCGGGCTTCCATCTCCTTGATGAGGGCTTCAAGAACAACGGGGCGCTCCACGCCGGAAATCTCCATGCGATAGTGCGCCCCGTCCGGGAACCGCTTTGGGCTGTCCGGTAAGTCGTATGCATCCCGCCCGGGGAGGCCCACTTTCTCCAGCATCTGCCGCACTTCGTTGAGGTTCTTCATCGTGACGTCCTCCTTTGGACCACTGGTTGTGCCACTCAAACAGGTGACTCAGGCGAGCTTGCCCACCTCACGAGCGAGAGGGCGAGGTCATGGTAGCAAAAACCGGCCTCCTTGTCAACTTGACGCACTTTACAAATCGGTGGGGGTGAATATAATCGCCATGGGATCATCACAGGCTGAGAAGACGATGCCACAGGGTGATGCCATGATTGACGGGGTCATGATCAAGGAGCTGGTCGCCCACGCCGATGAGCGACAGGTGTTCCGCGAGGTGATCCGGGTGACCGATGAGTTCTTCGCCGAGGGCTTCGGACAGCTTAGCTACGCCATGATGCTGCCAGGCACGGCCAAGGCCTGGCACATCCACTGGCACCAGGTGGATTGGTGGTACGTGCCCATTGGGGCGCTGAAGCTGGTCCTCCATGACCTGCGTGAGGACTCGCCCACCTATCGTCATACGCAGGAGATCCTCCTGGGTCCCGACTACGGGCACAAGGTGGTGAAGGTGCCGCCCGGCGTGGCCCACGGCTGCAAGGTCATCGGCGGGGTGACCCACCTGTTCTACGTGACGTCCAGCGTGTACAACCCGGCCGACGAGGGACGCATCCCTCACGACGATCCGGAGATCGGCTACGACTGGACCGCCGGGCCACCCATCCGGTAGGGGCGACCCTTGCCGTCACCCACCCGTACAGGGCAGGCCTGGGACCTGTCCTCTACGAGGCCTCGGGTCGCTCGTAGATCGCTTCGACGGTGATGGAGATGCCGCCGCGGACGTTGAACTCGGCCAGCACCTGACAGTAGTGCGGATCCAGGGCTTCGACCAGGTCATCCAGTATCAAGTTAGTGACGTGCTCGCTGAAGACACCCTCGTCGCGGTAGGACCACAGGTACAGCTTGAGTGACTTGGTCTCCAGGATGCGCTGGTCGGGCACGTAGCGGATGGTGATGGTGGCGAAGTCCGGCTGCCCCGTCATGGGGCAGACGGAGGTGAACTCCGGGCAGCGCAGGGTGACGGTGTAGCGCCGCTCCGGGTGGCGGTTGGGGAACGTCTCCAGCTTGCGCACCGGCTGGCGTATCTCCCGGCCCAGCAAGGTCAATTCTTCCGTCAACCCGTGGTCTCCCACGGCCTGGCGCTCTTCCTTCTCCAAGGCACAACCTCCCTTAAAGCCTATCCGGAAACCGCTCAGGAGGGGCATCCTCGCCCCGGGGCGCACGACGGCATTGCCGTCGCCCGAGGACGCCGTCGGATAGCGGGGTTTCCGGATAGGTTCTTACCAGTGAAGGTGCAACGCACTTCGCTCAGCAGGCCGCACGCGTCCAGATGCGAAGCGAATGCCTAGCGCACCGTTGCCGACGGGCGGACAATGCGTTGCACCCACAAGCCAAACAATTACCTGCCCGAATTGTACATGCAGGGCGGCAGTTGCGCAAAGAGGAATCATTGGGTATAATACAACCATCCGGAGATCTTGCAGGGACCAGGGCCTGCTGGTGAACGAGGATCCAGAAAATCCCAGCCGCATTCGGTGATTCGTAGCGGGCCCAAGCATTCCCCAAGGAGCAACTTGATGACAACATGCCATCAGGTGGCCGGGCGTCCTCGGTAAACGCAAGACGATTTGGAGAATGCCTCGCCCCTACCGTCAAATCAGAAACCCGGTTTCTTAGGAGAAACCGGGTTTCTGATGATCATGAATTCAGGAGAACCTATCATGCCCCACATCGTACCCGACGGTGAATTCCTTTGGTGGCGCGATGGCGTGATCTACCAGATCTACCCCCGCAGCTTTGCCGACAGCAACGGCGACGGCGTGGGGGACTTGCCAGGTATCATCGCTCACCTGGACTACCTCAACGATGGCACACCCAATTCCCTGGGCGTAGATGCCATCTGGCTCTCGCCTATCTACCCTTCGCCCATGCATGACTTCGGCTATGACGTGGCCAACTACCACGACATTGACCCCATCTTCGGCACCCTCGACGACTTCGACCGGCTCGTTGAAGAGGCGCATCAGCGGGGTATTCGCGTGATCATGGACTGGGTGGCGAACCACACCTCACACCAGCACCCCTGGTTCCTGGAATCGCGCTCCAGTCGCGACAACCCCAAGCGCGACTGGTACATCTGGCGCGATGGGCGTGGGCCCGGCAAACCGCCCAACAACTGGCAATCCGTCTTCGGTGGGCCGGCCTGGACCTGGGACGAGACCACGCAGCAATGGTACCTGCACTTGTTCTTGCCCGAGCAACCTGACCTGAACTGGCGCAACCCCGAGGTGCGTCAGGCTCTCTTTGACGAGATGCGCTTCTGGCTCGACCGGGGGGTGGATGGCTTCCGGCTGGACGTGGCCGATGCCTACTACAAGGACGCTCAGTTGCGGGATAACCCCTTCTGCCTGGGGGGGCTGCGGGCCTACGACCGCCAGCAGCACATCTACGATCGAAACCAGCCGGAGACCCACCTGGCGCACAAGGAGCTGCGCAAGCTGCTGGACCCGTATCCAGAGCGCATGGCCGTGGGCGAGGTGCTGCCCGAGCATGCGGCCAGTTTCTACGGCGACGGCACCGATGAACTGCACCTGGTGTTCAACTTCGCCTTCCTGCGCTGCCCGTGGGACGCCCGGGCGTTCCACCGAGTGATAGGGGAGTGGGACTGGGCAGTGCCCCCTGCAGGCTGGCCCTGCTACGTGCTGAGCAACCACGACGTGGTGCGGCACTACAGCCGCTACGCAGCCGGCCGCTGGAGCGATGCCCGGGCGAAAGTCGCTGCCGCCATGCTGCTGACCCTGCGCGGCACCCCCTTCCTGTACTACGGCGAGGAGATCGGCATGCGGCAGGGGCGCATACCCCGGTCGCAGATCATGGACCCACCCGGCAAGCGCTACTGGCCCTTCTACAAGGGTCGCGACGGCTGCCGCACGCCCATGCAGTGGGACGCTAGCCCCAATGCCGGGTTCACCACGGGCAAGCCCTGGCTACCGGTCAACTCAGACTACCGGCAGGTGAACGTGGCGGCGGAGAGCCACGACCCGAACTCGGTGCTCAGCTTTTATCGGCAGTTGATCTGGCTGCGCAAGGCGACGCCGGCCCTGCGCCGGGGCAGCTACCGCGCCCTGCTCGAGAAGCCGGTTGGGCAACTGGCCTACCTGCGCGAGGCGGAAGATCAGGCGGTCTTGGTCTGCTTGAACTTCTTCTCGCGGCCGGCCGTGGTGGAACTGGACCCCGAGCAGTTGCCTGCGAGCCGGTGGCGCGTGCTCCTCAGCAGCGCTGCCCGTGAGACGGACAACGTACACGGGGCATGGGTGCGGCTGGCTCCATATGAGGCCGTCATCCTGGCGACCCAGTAACGCCAGTCAGCAGTAAACTCAACTTTTCTGTGCTGCGGCGGGGCGTGCCCGCCCTGCCTTGTGGCTGGCCAGCTCTGAAAATCGGGGCGGGGATGCCCCTTGATAGGGGGTTTCGGCGGATAGGGAAAGCGCGCAGCTAGCGGATAGAGGTGCCCTATGAGGGTCTCCCAATGGTTCCTGCTTATCGCAGGCGTGTTCATCACCTGTCTGATAGTCGCCAACATCATCGCCGTTAAGCTGGTAAGCGTCTTCGGGCTTATCCTGCCGGCGGCGGTGATCATCTTCCCCGTGAGCTACATCTTCGGCGACGTGCTCACCGAGGTCTACGGCTACGCCATGGCCCGTCGGGTCATCTGGCTGGGCTTCTTCTGCAACCTTATCGCCGTCATCGCCATCTGGGTGGGCCAGATGCTCCCGCCGGCCAGCTTCTGGGACGCTCAGGCCGCCTATGAGCGCATCCTGGGCTACACCCCCCGTCTGCTGGTCGCCTCTTTCCTGGCTTACCTGGTAGGCGAATTCGGCAACTCCTTCGTCCTGGCCAAGATGAAGATCGTGACCCAGGGCAGGTGGCTGTGGACCCGCACCATCGGGTCCACATTGGTGGGTCAGGGGCTGGATTCGCTGGTGTTCATTACCCTGGCCTTTGTGGGCACCATCCCCACCAGCGTGTTGCTGGGGACCATCGTCACCCAGTGGCTGTTCAAGTGCGCTTACGAGGCCCTGGCGACACCCCTGACGTACCTGGTGGTGAACTTTGTGAAGCGTGTGGAGGGGCTGGACGTCTTCAATTACGATACGGATTTCAGTCCGATAACGCTGAAGGAGTGATGGGAGCAACCCGATGCTGTACGAAAGCAAGCTGATGACCATGCGGGAGGCCATTGCCCGCTTCGTGACCCACGGCAGCACTGTGGTCATGGGAACCGGGCTGGAGACGGGCATCCCCTTCGCCGCCGGCCACGAGATCATCCGCCAGGGGGTGCGCGACTTAACGCTCGTGGGACCCATCTCCGACATCCTGTTCGACCAGCTCATCGGCGCGGGATGCGTGCGCCGGGTGCGGGCCGCTTGGGTGGGCAACGTGAGCACCGGGTCGGGCTACAACTTCCGCCGCGCGGTAGAGGGTGGCCGGCTGGAGGTTGAGGATCACACCAACCTGACCATCGCTTTGGGGCTGCAGGCCGGGGCCCTGGGCGTCCCTTTCATGCCCACACGCACCGCCCTTGGAAGCGACCTCTTCGCCACCAACCCCGGCCTCCAGGAGATGACCTGCCCCTTCACCGGGCAACCTCTGACCGCTGTCGCCGCCATCATGCCGGACGTGGCCATCGTCCAGGTCCAGCGCAGCGACGAGCAGGGCAACGCCCACCTGTGGGGCAACCTGGGGGTCAGCCGGGAAGCCTGTCAGGCCAGCCGGCACGTCATCTTGGTGGCCGAGGAGATGGTAGCCACCGAGGTCATCGCCAGCGACCCCAACCGCACCCTGGTCCCCGGCTTCCACGTCAGCGCCGTGGTCCATGAGCCCTGGGGAGCCCATCCTTCCCCCCTTGCCGGCTGCTACGATCGCGACCACCAGTTCTACCTGGACTACGCGCGGGAGAGTGGCGACGAAGCAGGCTTCGCCCGCTGGCTGGAGCGCTGGGTGATGGGGGTGGAGGGACGCGAGGGCTACTGCAGGTTGCTGGGTGAGGAACGGCTGGGCCGGCTGCGTCCCAGGATCAGCGCACCGGCCGCACCGGTGGATTACGGGTACTGAACATGAGGGCAGAGTACACTTCGGCAGAACTGATGGTGGTTGCGGCTGCCCGCGAGATTCGCGATGGCGATGTGGTGTTTGTGGGGATGCGGTTGCCATTGTTGGCCTTCCAGCTCGCCCAGGCCACCCACGCACCCCGGGCGGTCGGGGTGTTCGAGGCCGGCATCGTCCGCGCCGAGCCGGCGCCGGCCCCCCTGGTCACCATGGGCGACCTGCCCAACCTCTACGGCGCGCTGTGGTGCACCGACAGCCTCAACGCGCTGGGGCTCCTGCAGCGGGGCTTGATTGACGTGGGATTCATCGGCGGGGCACAGGTAGACCGCTACGGCAACCTGAACACCACCTACGTCTTCGCCTCGCCGGCTGACAGTCTCCCTGAACCCGGCACCCCTGCCCGCCGGCAGGCGCTACGAGAGGCGCTCCAGCCTGGCGCCTCCACGTTGACCCGCCTGCCGGGCAGCGGTGGCGCGTGCGACATCGCCGGCCTGGCCGGGCGTCTGGTGCTCATCATGGCCCATGAGCGCCGGCGCTTCGTGGAGCGCGTGGATTACGTGACCTCCCCCGGGCATGGCACAGGCCGAGGCTGGCGTGGCCGGGTGGGGCTGCCGGGCGGTGGGCCTTCTGCCGTCATCACCACCCTGGGGGTCCTACGCTTCAATGAGGACGGGGAGATGTACCTGGCGTCGGTCCATCCGGGCCACAGCGTGGAGGAAGTCAGAGCCAACACAGGGTGGGACCTGGCGGTCGCCGACGAGCTGTACGAGACACCGCCACCCACGCCTGAGGAGCTGACGCTGGTGCGGCGCTGGGACCCGGAGGGGTTCTGGACCCGCTGACTTCCAAGCAAAGAACCCCGGTTTCTCCGAGAAACCGGGGTTCTCTGCTCCTAGATGCCGGTCTTCTCCTCGCTGCGGTCGGTGGCGGGGGGCGGTTCGATGGATAGCGCCGCGATTTCCGCCCGCCACTCGGGGGTCATCTCCACCTCCACCGCCGCCAGCGAGGCCTCCAGTTGCTCCAGGTTGCGCGCGCCGATGATGGGCGCGGTCACCGCCGGGTGCGACATGACCCAGGCCACGGCCAGTGTGGCCGGATGCACACCTCGCTCCCTGGCGTGGGCGGTGAACCGCTCGGCAATCTCGTAGTACACGGGGTCACCGTAGCGGCGAATGTACATCGAGTCCTCTACCAACCGGCCCTGCTCCGGCTTGCGCTGGGTGCCGTACTTGCCGGTCAGCAACCCGCCCCCTAAGGGGCTGTAAGACACCACGCCCAACCCTTCCGCCTGGGCCAGTGGCAGGATCTCCACCTCGGCCTGGCGCTTGACCAGGTTGTACATGGGCTGGATGCACTCGAAGCGCGCCAGCCTTTCCCGCTCGGATATGCCCAGGGCTTTGGCGATCTGCCACGCGGCCCAGTTGCTGACGGCCGGGTACAGGATCTTGCCCTGATGCACCAGGTCATCAAGGGCGCGCAAGGTCTCCTCCATGGGGGTGTTGGGATCAAACCTGTGGACGTAGAACAGGTCAATGCGATCGGTGCCCAGACGCTTGAGGCTGGCCTCCACAGCCAGGGTGAGGTGGCGGCGCGAGAGCCCCTGGGCGTTCACGTCGTCGCCTGTGGGAAAGCCGGCTTTGGTCGCCAGCACGATCTCGTCACGGCAGTCGGCGATGAGCCGGCCCAGGATCTTTTCCGAGCGGCCGCCGGCGTAGACGTTGGCCGTGTCGAAGAAGTTGATCCCCACCTCCCGGCAGCGATGAAACATGGCCTCAGAGGTCTCCTCATCCGCCTCGCGGCCAAAGGTCATGGTGCCCATGCACAGGGCAGAAACCTTGACGCCGGTGCGCCCCAACAATCGGTATTCCATTGACCAGCACCTCCATCTGCAGTGATCGAGTTGTGGGGATTATAGCACGCACCCTACCCAGAGGCAAAGCTAGGCTCACAGGCTGCAGCCACGGCAGCCGGGCCAGCCGCTCACCGCACCTCCCACACGCGCACCACTGCCTCTCCCCAGAGCCCAGCTTCCCGTTCGGTGACTTAGATGAGCCCTCTTTCTTGATCATAGGCTGCGGCACCAAGGGCGGCACATTCCGGATCGAGCACCTAGTCCACCGGGCTGTAGACCGCGCAGGGGATCACTTCCCACGGCTGCCGGGTTCCGGCCACCACCTCCTTCACCTCCTCCGGATCGTAGAAGAGGATCTGCGGCTCATAGGGATAGGCGTGGTAGCCTTTGTACGGGGTCGCAGGGGTCGCCGCCACACTCCTCCGGGGTTCCGTAGAAATACCAGCTGGCGTAGCGGTCCAGGGTGAAGACCGACTGTCCAGCCCCGTAGTTGTGCACGTAGACCGTGCCCTCCTGCACCTGGCTGTAGCTCACGCCGAATACGTCGGCCAACTGGAAGTCGGCCAGCTGCTGGCCCTGAGCATCGAAGAGGGAGGTCTCACTGATGGCCACGATGGTCCCTCCGGTGGCCACGTAGTCGCGGATGACCTGGGCCTGGGCGGGGCTCATGGCCCCAAGGAGGGACAGGACGATGGCATCATACCCGGCCAGCGTCTCAGCCGTCATATCAGCCTCGGTGATGACCTGGTAGGGAATGTCGGGCTCGCCGTCCATGTCCGTGTCGGCGTCTGGCGTCTGCATCTCCAGGGGGGCGATGTAGACGGGGAAGCGGACGCCGGGGTGGTGGGTGTGGACATACTGGATGCGCTGCTGCAGGTCGGCCAGGCCGGGGGCGGGGTTGAGCACCCGGCCGGGGTAGGTATCGCTGAGGGCGGCCCAGTCCAGAATGACGCTGGCCCCGTCGGCCACCGTGCGGTCAATGGCATTCTGCCAGCCATTCCACTCGTCGTAGTCGTAGGGCGTGGTGATGCGGGCCGTGCGCGTCCAGTCAGCGCTGTTGGAGAGGTGTGGGGATGCCGGCGCATCAGCACGAGTTGTGGCACTCAAAAGGCCGCCGAGGACGAGAGCGACACCGGCTAGCAGCTCTCTCAGAACAGCCTGTCCGTGCCCCACAGGGAGCCTCGCCTGGAACATTGCCTTTTTCACCCTCTAACCTCCTCCATAACCCTCCCCCTTTCGGAGGAAGGGAACGGAGGGAAGGAATATAGAGCGGTTCTAAGCCTATTTTCCGCACTTTGAAAACTGGATAGAAGGGCTGAATGAGGTCACGGCTGTTGAGCAGAGTCGTGCATAGAGCTCGCCTTCGGGGATGCGTAAGGTCTGGAGAAGCCTTACCAAGGGTTCGATGGGCTCTCCTGCCCCCACTTTCTCTCTCTAGGCAGATTTT
>FWPU01008656.1_pt1 | contig 17044 bp, 15 predicted proteins | sample 2228361 | NCBI WGS metagenome assembly FWPU01 (sample SAMEA103939777, study PRJEB20133) | metagenome
CCCATTCGGTGAGCTCGGGTGCGGGCTCCGTGCCGGTGCGGTACGGCGCGAGCAGCCCCTCCGCAATCAGGTAGTCCTGGCGGATCCGGAGCGAGCCGAGGGTCACGACGCCTTTGATGATCTCGCCCGTCCGCGGATCGATCACCGATCCTCCCGTGCTCCAGCCCCGCGTCGATCGATGGACCCAGTTGATCACGTTGTAGCGGATGTCGAGCGGGTTCGCCCCCTCGGGGAGCAGCTCCACGCGGAACGCGTTGCGGTAGCCCGCCGCCTCGAACGCCTGGTTCCACCACCGCGCCCCTTCGAGCAGCGCCGACCGGATCGGCTCGGGCGTGCCGGGATCGAGGTAGTAGACGATCGGCTTGACCGGATCGCTCACCTTGGCCTTCGGGTCGACCTTCTCCAGCCGGTGGCGGCGGATGACCCGCTTCGTCAGGCTCTCGCCGAGCGGCGCCGCGTAGTCCTGCCACGAGAAGGGAATGAATCCGGATCGGGGATCGTAGGCGCGCGGAACGTAGCCCGGCCCGGGCAGCTCGACGAAGGAGTGGTGGACGCGAAGGCTGGCGGCCTCGGCCGTGGCGGCGACGGCGCCCACCCCTTCGAAGAACGTGCCGCCGAGAAAGCTCGGCTGCGGCCCCGGCGCCGCGCCCCCTTCCGGCGGGCCCGCCGGCGCCTGCCGCACGAAGGTCAGCTCCACCTCGATCTCCGTGTTCTTCGGAAACCCCATCGTCATGGGGCGGTAGATCGAGCTGCGGTTCGCCTCGAACCGATACGTGCCGGGGCGGAGCCTCGGCGCCATCGTGTGCGCGTCGCGCAGCAGGAAGTCGGTGAGGTCGACGAGCACGCGCCCCGGGCTCTCCGCCCCGACGGTGAAGCCCCACAGGACCGAGCGCGCGAAGGCGTCCCGCACCGTGCGGACCTCCGCCGGGTTCTCGCTCTGCGCCCGATACGTCAGGTTCGGCTGGACCAGCAGGACCTTCGGTCCGGCTCGCTCGAAGCGGACGAGGCGCGATCCGAGGAGCATGCCCCGATCGAGGCCGATGTCGTTCGACCCGAGACCGGTGGCGAGGCCGGTCGAATGGAGCACGTCCGTGTCGAACCGCGCCACTTCCATCCAGAGCTGCCCGGCCGCCTCGTCGAAGTACAGCGGGAAGAACCCGTCGATGCGCGTCATGCGGGCCGTCTTCTCCTCGATGGTCGGCGGCGGACCGGCCGCTGGACGGGGCTGGGCGGAGACGGCGAGGGGGACGAGCAGGACGAGGAGGCCCAGCGGGCCGATCAGGCGGGCGGCGGGTGGAGGACCGACGCGTGCCTCACGCACGCACGGGCCATGACCGCAAGCGATGTCGCACATGAATCCCTCCGGCAGGCGATGGACGAGCTCGACGCCGAACCTCGGCGGCTGGTGGCGAAGGCCTGGCTGCACCCGGCGCGCCACGTCTCGGCCCGGGCGGCGAGGGTCCTTCCTCGATGGCTCTCCGCACCGGCCCCGCGCGCGGCGCGCGGCGGGCGGCGTCTGCTTCGCGGCGCTCGTCGACGGGCGGGTGGTCGGCGCGACGTGGGCGCGGCCGGGCGGCGGGCCGGCGCCCTACCTCGGGCGCGAGCTCCGCTTCGCGGACGACGACGTGTACCTGTTCGACACCCTGATCGTCCCCGAGCTGCGCGGCCGGAGGCTCGCGCCGGCGATCGCGCTCGCGCAGCTCGCCTTCTACCGGGAGGCGGGCTTCCGCCGCCTGGTCTGCACCGTGCTGCCGGAGAACGCGACGAGCCTCCGGGCGCGGCGGCGGACCGGCTTCCTGGTCTACGGCGTCACCGGCTACGTGGCGCTCGGCCCGCTGTGCTTCCCCTTCGAGCGCCGCTTCGCCGAGCGCCGGGAGCCCGTCCGATGAGCCTCCTGCGGCTCGACCCCGCCGTGCGGTACCGCGAGCTGCGCTCGCCGCGGCTCGATCCCGCGCTGCGCGCGCTCGCCGAGGAGTGCTTCGCCGCGCAGCGCGAGGTCGTGCTTGCGCGCGACGGGCCGCCGGCGGTGGACGAGGCGCAGGCGCGCGACGCCGTCTCGGACGAGACGCTCGCCGCTCTCCTGCGCAGCGGGCGGCGGATCGGCGGCATCGCGGACGAGCGCGACATCGCGACCGCGGTTCCGTTCAACGTGCCGAACGTCGCCGACGTCCTCTGGAGCAAGCGGATCGTGCGGCTGCGCCGCCGCCTCGATGCGGCGCTCGCGCCGTGGCTCGAGAGCCTCATCGACCCCGCGACGCCGGCGGTCTTCTTCCCCGCCGGCCACTGGTGGTACCCCGCCAGGAGCTGCCTCGGCTGGCACACCAACGAGCGCTTTCCGGGCTGGCGGCTCTACCTGAGCCACGCGACCAACCCAGGACGCTCGTGCTTCCGCTACCGCGATCCGGTGAGCGGCGCGATCGCCACCTCGCCCGACGAGAGCTGGGACGTCCGCTTCTTCCTCGTCACCGCGGAGGACCCGCTCTGGCACGCGGTGTACGCGGGCGCGGATCGCTTCAGCATCGGCTGGATCGTCCGCCCCTGGTCGCCGTGGCAGGCCGCGCTGCGCGCCGGCCGGCGCATCTACGCGACGCTCCGCGGGCGAGCTTGACGTGAGGCCGCGGCCGGGCGGGGAAGCCCCCCGCCCGGCCGCGCGCGCTCAGTGATGGCCGGTGTGCGCGACCGCCTGGATGCCCGCCGAGTGACCGGCGTGCCCCATGCCGCGGGTCGGCGCCATGCAGCCCTGGAAGTGCGGGAAGATCGGGTTGGTCGCGAGCGACCGTCCGTTCTCGTCGTAGCCGGCCGCGACCGCCTGGGTGCTCGCGGCGACCGCGACGTCGGTCGGCGCCTCGGGCGGCATCGCGCCCGGCACGTCCGGGTCGATGTACTGCGCGCCGAAGAGCACGAACATCTCGTTCTGCGTGCTCTCGCCGCCCGTGATCGGGCAGGCGTCGCAGAGACCGTCGCCCGCGCCCGGCGACGAGTCGCAGCTCGCGTGGTCGTCGGCACCCTTGCACGGCGCGCCGACCTTGCCCGAGACGCACGCCTCGGGCACGCACGTGCCGCCGACGCCGACGCCCGGCGGGATCAGCGACAGGCGCGTCACGAGCTCCGGGTCGGGCGAGCCGTCCTCCTTGACGCCGTTGTTGAACACCGCGCAGTAGCGCACCGTGCGGTCCTTGGGATCCGGCGAGTCGAAGGCGAGCGGCGGGTCGTAGCGCTGCTGCGTCGGGTCGCTGTAGTCGAAGCTCTCGTAGATGATCGAGCCGTCCGGCGCCTCCACCCAGAAGTACTCGCCGTGCCGGTGCACGTGGGCGAACAGGTGGAAGACGCGCGAGCCGATCGGGAAGACGTGGTCGTTACAGAACGTCTCCTTGGTGTACGGCGGGTTGTTCGGGCGGAAGATCGCGCTGAAGTCGCTGATGCGCACCGCCGGGTACTTCTGCTCCTTGGCGAAGAAGTAGTTCAGGCGCGCGTGCATCGTGGTGTCGAAGTTGGTCGTGTTGAACGCGTGCGTGTTCCAGTAGATCACGCCCTTCAGCGGGATCTGGGAGAAGACGCCCGGGTGGAACGGCATGAACGCCTGCGCCTGACCCGCGCCACCCGCGATCTCGGCCGGCTGCTCCGACGGCGGCCCGTAGCCGATGCAGGCGAAGCTCTCCTGGATCTCGCTGTGACAGGTGCCGCCGTTCGGGCACGAGCTGAAGTCCTTGGGATCACACACCTGCCCGTCGCGGTCGCCACCCGAGCACGTCCACGTGCCGAACGACGGGTGATTGACATCGATCCCGCCGGGCTGGAAGTTGAGCGGCGAGTAGTAGAGCAGCAGATGGTGGCTCTGCGGGTCCTGCCGGAGCTCGAAGCCGCTGAAGCGGAAGAGCTTGCCGGTCGGGTCCTTGTACTCGTCCGGCACCTGGTCGGTGAAGTCGTAGTAGGTCGCGAAGCAGAGCTCGTACTCGCTCTTCTTCGGCAGGTGCCAGTCCGCCATGACGAACTGGATGCCCTCGTCGGGCGCCGGCGGCGGCAGCGGCTCGATGATGATCGGCTCGGGCTCGGGCAGGCAGGCGTCGAGCAGCTTCTCGGTGCCGAGCACCACACCCTCGCGCGGCGCGCCGGCGTAGATCCACAGCCGGACGAGCTCGAGCTCCTGCGGCGTGAGCGGCGGCCGTCCGTTCGGCATCGGCGCACCGGAGATCTGGACGCTTCCCGGATTGGTCCCGGCCGCGAGCTTGAGCCACAGGTAGCTGCGGTCGTTGTCGCCGGGCTCGATCAGCTTGAGCGAGCTGCCGAACGCCCGCTTGTTGTAGATGTTGTCGTACGCGACGTCCGGCGACAGGTTGAGGTTCCCCTGCGCGCTCGAGCCGTGGCAGATCTGCTCCGTGCAGCCGTGCCGCTCGAAGATCACCTTCTGAATTCCCTCGAAGGTGCTCGAGAAGCTCTCCTGCGCGGACTCGCAACTCGGGTTGCCCGGGTCGGGTCCGGGGCCGCCCGGACCACCGCCTCCTCCACCAACTCCCCCAGTGCCTCCGCCACCGTCACCGCCGCAGCCTGCGGCGGCCACGGTCAGCACCAGCGCGGCGAGAAGCGCTCGCCCGCCGCTGGCGAGGCTGCGCCAAGGGGTGCCGCTGCTGTCGAACTTGGCCATCGCTCACGTCCCTCCGGCTGGGTCGTCCGCGCGCAGCCCGACGGCGCGCGCGCCAATGCGGGGCCGATTGTCGCATACGGCTCCGAAGGAAGGCCAGCCCCTCGACGTCGCTGGTGGCGACCTGGGCCAAGGCATTCGCTGCGCGCGGCGCAGGATCGTGCGTGAGCGGTCGAAATGGACGCGCGAACGGTGCGTCACCCGGACCGCTCGGAGGCCCCCGTGCTCGCCCCGGACCCGGACGGTGTGGGACCGGATCCGGGGCGAGCGCTCCCCGCGAGCGAGCCGCGCTACTCGCTCGTCGCCTCCACCTCCTCCATCGTGAGCTTGAGCGTCCTCGCGCGTGTAGGACAGCGGGATGATGCCGTAGATCGAGGTGCGGCCCATCGTCGGCTTGACGCCGGTGAGGCCCAGCGCGGTCGACGGTCCGGTGATCGAGCCGCCGGTCTGGGTCCCGACCGACGACGCCGCCATCCGCCCCGCGACCGCGGTCGCGGACCCGGTCGACGAGCCGCCGGGATTCACCGACGGCGTGTTCGGCGTCCAGGCGTTGACCGTGGTGACGACGCCGTCCGGAGTGGTGGCGCGCGTCGTCGCGAGCGGACCCATCTGCGTCTTGCCGATGATGATCGCGCCCGCCGCCTTCAGCCGCGCCACGCCGGTCGCGTCGAAGGTCGGCACGAAGTCCTCGAAGATGTACGAGTTCGCCGTCGTGCGGACCCCGGCCGTGTAGTAGTTGTCCTTGACGGCGATCGGCGCGCCGAACAGCGGCGGCTTCTCGCCGCGCAGGTCGAGCGACCGCGCCGCCGCGCGCGCCTCGTCGGCGAGCACGTCACTCGTCGGTCCACTCGGAGAAGCCGGCCGGGTAGAGGACGGGCGGGTTCTCCTGGACGTCGACTGCGTAGCTGCTGATCGTCGGCACGGAGCTGCGCAGGATGCTCCGCACCGAGGAGAGGATGCGCGTCTCGTCTGCGGGTGCGGATGGATCCGACACCCGCAGGACGCTCAGATCGATGCCGAGGAGGTTGAGACGAGCAATGATCCACGTGTCGAGCTCGTCATCCGTCGGCGCAGGCGTCGCCATGACAATTTCCTCCTTGATGGACTTGTGCGTCCGAGGGCGCAGCGAGCTCCGGCTCGCGCGACGGCGGGGCAGCAAGTTGGGTGCCTTGTGCGCGCGAGCGAAGACGCAGGGCTCGACGAGGTCGACGCGCGCGCGCTGCGGCATTCGCGAGCAGCCGGCTGCTCACGTGCGGCAGAGGTGCGCGGCCCGTGCGGCGGCGGCGGCGCAGCGGCTCAGCCGGCGCGTCCCGCGAGCAACCGGCGCGCGGCGCGGAGCAGCAGCCCGACGAGCAGCGCCGCGATCCCGTTCCGCACCGACGACGCCGGCAAGGTGAGGGCGAGGAGCAGGCAGCCCGCGACGCCGAGGAAGGGGGCGGAGGCGCGCAGTGCGCCGCGCGGCCGCGGGAGGGTCGCCGCCGCGGCGTTCGCGATCGCGTAGTAGACCAGCACCGTGAACGAGCTGAAGCCGATCGCCGCGCGGACGTTGGCCGAGAGCACGACGACGACGATCAGCGCGCCGGCCGCGAGCTCGGCGAGGTGCGGCACTCGGGTGCGCGGGTGGACCGCGGAAAGAGGGGCAGGGAGGTCGCCGCGCGCCGCCATCGCAAACGCGGTCCGGCTCACCCCGGCGAGCAGCGAGAGCAGCACGCCGAACGAGGCGACGACCGCGCCGGCGCGCGCGGCCGGAGCGAGAGCCGCGAGCCGCCCGCTCTCCGCCACCGCGACCAGCGGGGCGCGCGCCGCGACGAGTTCGTCGGTCGGCAGGCTCGCGAGCGCCGCGACGAGCACGCTCGCGTAGACCGCGAGCGTGATCCCGAGCGCGATCGCGATCGCCCGCGGGATGGTGCGCGCCGGATCGCGCACCTCCTCGCCGAGCGTCGCAATCCGCGCGTAGCCGGCGAACGCGAAGAACAGGATCCCCGCCGAGCGGAGGACGCCGAGCGGGCCCGGCGGCGGCGAACGCCGCGACGACGACCGTCGCGAGCGAGGCGAGCACCACGAGGACGATGAGCCGCGTCGCCGCCGCCGTCTTGTCGACGCCGCACAGGTTCACCACCGTCGCCGCGACGACGGCCGCGACCGCGACCTCGCGCATCGCGCTCGGCGCCGCGTACGCGCCGACCGTCAGCGCCATCGCGGCGCAGCTCGCGAGCTTGCCGGCGACGAAGCCCCAGCCGGCGAGAAAGCCCCACCCGGCGCCGAGCCGCGCGCGGCCGTACGCGTAGGCACCGCCGGACTCGGGGTAGAGCGGCGCGAGGCGCGCGACGGCGTAGGCGTTGAGCAGCGCGACGAGCGCCGCGAGCGCGAGCCCGACGAGCGCCCCCGAGCCCCCGGCCCCGGCCGCCGCGCCGAGCGCGGCGAAGACGCCCGCGCCGAGCATCGCGCCGAGGCCGACGAAGGTCGCGTCGCAGAGGCCGAGGCGGCGTGCGAGACGGCTCGGCGGCTCGCGCCCTTCCATCGTGTGCGCGGCTGCGTCCAGGCGGAGGTCAGTCGTCGAGCGCGGCCGGCACGCAGAGCTCGCTCGGCGCGATCGCGATCAGGAGGTCCTCGCCGAGCTCGGGGTTGCTGGTCGACACCGTCGCCTTGGTGAACTTGACGCCGGCCGGCAGGCGCACCCGGTAGCAGACGAGGCGCACGTTCGGGTTCTCGATCGGCGCGCCGTCGACCGCGGCGGGGTTGCAGTACCTGGTGACGCGCTTCACGAGGAAGCTCTGCCCGCCCGGGTGGAAGGCATCGACGATCGACGGCGGCGGCGCGACGAACCTCGGCGACCCAGGTGCGGCCCGCGCGCGGTAGCACTTGTAGTGGTCGACGCCGTCGCCCTCGTAGGGCGGCGCACCGCCCGCGCCGGGAACCATGCTCGACGGCACGAGGACGCCCTCCTCTTGGATGAGCGTCAGGTTGCGCGTGCCGAACGCATCGCTCACCACCTCGTTCGTGCGCAGGAACCTTCCCGAGCCGGGCGGGCGCTTGATCGCGTAGTCCTGCTGGTGGGCGTCCGGGTCGGTCACGGCGCCGCCGTCCATCGAGGCCGGGTTGCAGATCGACGTCGTGCGCTTGACGGAGAAGGGCGGCGCCAATGGGATGATCTGGTCCTCGATCGCGAGGCTCGCGTCCTTCGGCAGGCGCGGCTCGCGCGGCGCGAGCCGCGCGCGGTAGCAGAGGTAGCCGCTCGCCGGCGCGGCGACGATCGGCGCGACGCGACGCACCTCGCCGGAGGAAAATGCGACGTAGTAGAGCGCGCCGTCGGGGCCGAACACGATGTCGACCGGGCCGCCCGCGTTGCTCACGAAGGTGGTCGGCGCGCCGGCGAGGCCGTTGCGCGCCGCGTTCGGCTCAACGTGGTAGAGCGCGCTGCCCGTGAAGTCGCCGAAGAAGTAGTCGTGCTCGAGCCCGCGGAACGAGGCGCCGGCGAACGCGCCGCCGGTGATCGACGTGCCGAGCGAGATCGGGCCCGAGTGCGGGTAGGTGAAGATCGGCGCGACGTCGCCCGGCTCCTGGCAGCCGGCGGGAAGGTGGCCCTCGCAGTACGGCCAGGAGTGGTTCTCGCCCGGTCCGACGATGGTGATCTCCTCGATCGTCAGGTCGCCGACGTCGCCCACCCAGAGGCGCCCGGTGAGCGGGTCGAAGCCGAAGCGGAAGGGGTTGCGGAAGCCGTAGGCGAAGATCTCCTCGCGCACGCCCGGCTCGCCGACGAACGGGTTGTCGTCGGGCACCGAGCCGTCCAGCTCGAGGCGCAGCACCTTGCCCTCGAGGGCGGCAAGGTCCTGCGCGTAGGGGTTGGTCGACGAGCCGGGGCCGCCCTGGTTGTCGCCGCGGCCGGTGTCGCCGACGCCGACGTAGAGCTTCGCGTCCGGACCGATGCGGAGCGCGCCGCCGTCGTGGTTGCCGTTGTCCGTCCGGATGTCGCTCAGGAGCTCGACCAGCGAGCCGGGGTCGATCGCTCCCCCGGCCATCGTGACCCGGACCACCTGGTTGAGGCGGCCCGTAAAGCTGCCGCAGCCGCTCGGCCCGGGCTTGGTCCGGTAGAGGTAGATGAACCCGTTCTGCGCAAAGTCGGGATCGATTGCGATCCCGAGCAGCCCCATCTCCGAGCCCGGGCAGACGGGGATCGTGAGGAGCGTCGTCGCGACGCCGTTCTCGACGAGGCGCAGCGCGCCGGCCTTCTGCGTGACCAGCATCCGCCCGTCGGGCAGGAAGGCGACCGCGGTCGGCGCCGTGAGACCCGCCACGACCGCCGTGTCGGTGAAGCCGGCGACGGGCGTGCCGGCCGCCGCCGGGCCGGCCGCGAGGAGCACGGTCAGGACGAGCGCCGTGCCGATGCCGTGGCTGCGCATGTTCACCCCCCGGCGGCGACGCTATCAGAGGCGTTTTCGCCGCGGCAACGGACCTTGTGAAATTTGCACTGATGATGCATCAAGAAGCGTCCCGCGCGGAGGAGGTGCATCGTGAAGCTCGCCAAGCGATTGCTGCTCGTCGTCCTCGCCATCGTCGTGCTCGTGCCGCTCGTGCTGCTCTTCCTTCTCTCGGGCGGCGAGCTCGAGGGGCCGGGCGAGATCTCGACGAGCCGGCTGCCGGCCGAGGTGGTCGCGGCGCGGGCCGAGGCGCAGCGCGCCGCCGCGCAAGTTCTCGCCGGTGAGCCGCCGGTCGCGGCCGACAAGCAGATCCTGTTCGGCGACCTGCACGTGCACACGACCTTCTCCGCCGACGCCTTCATGGCGAGCCTGCCGCTCCTCCAGGGCGAGGGCGCGCATCCGCCCGGAGACGCCTGCGACTTCGCTCGCTTCTGCAGCAACCTCGACTTCTGGAGCATCAACGACCACGCGGAGGCGATCTCGCCCAAGCACTGGGCGGACACCAAGGAGTCGATCCGCCAGTGCAACGCGGTCGCCGGCGACCCGGCGAACCCCGACGTGGTCGCCTTCCTCGGCTTCGAGTGGACGCAGGTGGGATCGACGCCCGAGACGCACTACGGGCACAAGAACGTGATCTTCCGCGACACGGAGCAGGAGAACGTGCCGCGGCGACCGATCAGCGCGGCGGGCCGCACGCTCGCGCTGCTCCGCCGGGAGCCGCCGCTCTGGCAGCGTCTGAGCGTCGTGCTCCTCGATCTGCCGAACCGCCAGCGCTACCTCGACTTCGGCGAGTTCCAGGCCGAGATCCGCGACACGCCGCAGTGCGAGCAAGGCGTCGACACGCGCGCCCTGCCGGACGACTGCCAGGAGACGGCGGAGACGCCGCGCGAGCTCTTCGAGAAGCTCGCGCAGTGGGGCTTCGACGCGATCGTCATCCCGCACGGCACGACCTGGGGCTTTTACACGCCCGCCGGCTCGACGCTCGACAAGCAGCTCACTCGCGAGCAGCACGATCCCGAGAAGCAGACGCTGTTCGAGATCTACTCGGGACACGGCAACTCGGAGGAGTACCGCGAGTACCGCGAGACGGTGATCGACGAGTCTGGCCAGGAGGTCTGCGCCGAGCCGACCGACGACTTCCTGCCGTGCTGCTGGCAGGCGGGCGAGCTGATCCGCGCGCGCTGCGGCGACGCGCCGCCCGAGGAGTGCGAGCGTCGCGTGCGCGAGGCGCGGGCGAACTACGTGGCCGCCGGGCCGTCCGGGCACTTGACGGTTCCCGGCGCGCGGCCCGAGGAGTGGAAGGACTGCGGCCAGTGCCGCGACTGCTTCAACCCGACCTTCAACATGCGGCCCGGCAACTCCGCGCAGTACGGGCTCGCGATCACCAACTTCGACGTCTCGGGCGAGCGGCGACGCTTCCGCTTCGGCTTCATCGGTTCGAGCGACAACCACAGCGCGCGTGCCGGAACCGGCTACAAGGAGTTCGGCCGTCGCTTCATGACGGAGGCGACCGGGCCGCGCGACGAGACCTGGTACCGCCGGCTGAACGGCCCCGAGGTCCCGCGCACGCCCGAGTCCGTGCCGTTCGATCCGAACAACCTCGAGATCCCGGCGTTCCGGGTGGTCGACTTCGAGCGTCAAGCGTCGTTCTTCATGACCGGCGGCCTGGTCGCCGCGCACTCCACCGGCCGCAGCCGTGACGCGATCTGGAAGGCGCTCAAGCGCCGCGAGGTGTACGGCACGAGCGGCGAGCGCATCCTCCTCTGGTTCGACCTGCTGAACGGCCCGGACGGCGCCCAGCCGATGGGCTCCGAGGCCTGGCTCGACACCGCGCCGCGCTTCCGGGTGCGCGCCGTCGGCTCCTTCAAACAGAAGCCGGGCTGCCCCGAGCACGCGCTGGCCGGGCTCGGCAAGGAGCGCCTCGAGCGCCTGTGCCGCGGCGAGTGCTACAACCCGAGCGACGAGCGCTACCGCATCACGCGCATCGAGGTGGTGCGCATCCGCCCGCAGGTGCGGCCCGGCGAGCCGGTCGGGCAGCTCATCGAGGATCCGTGGCGGCGCTTCGAGTGCCCGCCGGATCCGGCCGGCTGCGTCGTCGAGTTCGAGGATCCCGACTTCGTCGCGGGCGGGCGCGACGCGACGTACTACGTCCGCGCCATCCAGGAGCCGACCAACGCCGTGAACGCCGGCGGCGCGCGCTGCCGGCGCGACGAGGCCGGCAACTGCATCGAGGCCGACCTCTGCTACGGCGACTACCGCACGCCGTTCGACGACGACTGCCTGTGGCCCAACGAGGAGCGCGCCTGGTCGTCGCCGATCTACGTCAACCTGGCGCCGGCGGCGGCTCCGGCTCCGTAGCCTGCCAGAGGAGCGGGTTGTCCGGGCTCGCGGCGAGGTCGCCCGGCGCGAGCCCGGGCAGCCAGTGGCGCAGGTCGAAGCGACGGCCCGGGTTGTCGGGCTCGAGGACCCGCGTGCCGTCGGCGAAGTAGATCACGGTCATCACCTCACGGGTCTCGCCGCTCGTGTTCGGCGGCGCAACGTGCAGCGTCCAGCCCGAGTGGAAGGTCGCGTCGCCGGCGCGCATGCTCGTCGGCCCGTCGACCACGAAGCCGCGCTCGGCGACGGCGCGCTCGAGCTCCTCCTGCGAGGCGTCGCCGATCGGCAGCTCGGCGATCGGACCGTCCAGGTGCGAGCCGCGCGCGAAGTACATGCTGCCCATCTCCGGCGTGAGGTCGTGCAGCGGTAGCCACAGCGTGATCGTGTGCCGGGTCGCGAGCGGCCAGTAGTACTGGTCCTGGTGCCACGGCGTGTGCCCGCCGCCCGCCTCCTTGAAGAGCGCCTGGTCGTGGTAGAGGCGCACGCCCCGGACGCCCATCAGCTCCGCCGCGACGCGCGCGAAGCGGCGCGCGAACGCCACGCGCCGCGCGGCGGCGTCGTGCTTCCACAGGTTGATCGTCTGGAGGAAGGCGCGGCCGTAGGTGTCGCGCTCCGCGAGCGGACGCCGCTCGTGGTTCAGGCGACGCGCCGCCTCGGCGATCGAGGGGCGGAGCGCCGCGATCTCCTCGCGCGACGCGAGCCCGCGCACCACGACGAAGCCGTCGCGCCGGTAGCTCTGCACGGCGCCGGCGGGTAGGGTGTGCGGCTCGTCGAGCGCTAACAGTTCCTGCACGCGGCTCGCATAGCGCCCTCGCGCGCGTTTGTGGAGGAGCCCATGGCCTACGTGATCGTCGAGAAGCCGCGCCCGCACGTGAGCGTGGTGACGATGAATCGACCCGAGCGGCTGAACGCGATGTCGTTCGACACCGTCATGCCGCTCTACGAGGCGCTGCGCGAGGTCGGCGCGGACAACGAGACGTGGGTCGTCATCCTGACCGGCGCCGGGCGCGGCTTCTGCGCGGGGCTCGACCTCGAGGACCACGGCGTCCCGCCCGGCGTGGACGGGCTACCGATGTCGCGGATTGCGATCCGCGCGATGGAGTTCATGTCGAACCTCGTGCCGGCGCTGCGCGCCATGCCGCAGCCGGTGATCGCCGCGGTGAACGGCCCGGCGCACGGCGGCGGCCTGTGCTTGCCGCTCGGCGCCGACATCCGGCTCGCGTCGGAGTCGGCGACCTTCCGCGCGGCCGGGATCAACAACGGCTTGACCGGCACCGAGCTCGGCGTGAGCTTCCTCTTGCCGCGGCTGATCGGCGCGTCGCGCGCCTTCGAGCTGATCCTCTCGGGTCGCGAGATGAGCGCCGCCGAGGCCGAGCGCGCGGGGCTCGTCTCGCGTGTCTACCCGGACGCCGAGCTCCTGCCCGCCGCCCTCGACCTCGCCGAGCAGATGTGCGGCTACAGCCCGCACGGGCTCGCGATGACCAAGAAGGTCCTGTGGTCGAACCTCGAGTCGGGCAGCCTGACGAACGCGATCGATCTCGAGAACCGCAACCAGCTCCTCGTGCGGCTCACGACGCGCAACCTCGAGGAGGCGATCCGCGCGCGGAAGGAGAAGCGCAAGCCGAAGTACGAGGATTGACGCCGCCTGCGGCGTCGCGGCGCGCGTCGCGCGCTATCGGTACATCGCCCCCTGCGCCATCGCGACCGGCAGGTCGAGGATCGACAGCACGCCGGGCTTCGCCGCGCAGACCGCGGGGATCGCGTTGAGCACGCGCATCGCGGTCGCGACCAGGCCGCCCGTGTTCTCGTCGCCGTCCTCGCCCTCGAGCTCGAGCTCGCAGCGCATCTTCGGGTTGCCGTCGATCAGCACGCGGTAGCAGCCCTGGCCGGTCGGGCGCGGCCACTCGGGTGCGATGTCGTCGCGCAGCCTGGTCACGTGCTCGAGGACGATCGCCGGACGCCCGTGCACGATGCCCTGCACCTCGAAGCGCAGCGCCGCCATCGTTCCCGCGGGCACCTCGCCCGCCTGGATCGAGAACGCGCGGTCGGTCGCACGCTTCTCGTGCGTCTCGCGAATCTCCTCGACCTCGACGCCGAGCGCCGCGGCGATGATCCGCACGACGGAGCCCCAGGCGATGGTCAGGACGCCGGGCAGGAGGAGCAGCGGCGTGTGGTCGAGCGGCTTCGCGAAGCCCATGGTCTCGAACAGAACCTGCGGCTGCGCGTAGGTGTCGTAGTTCAGGATCTCCATCACCCGCACCGAGTCGACCCGCTCGCACGCGCCGAGCAGCGTGATCGGCAGGGCGTCGTTGGCGAAGCCCGGGTCGATGCCCGAGGTGAAGCAGGAGGTGCCGCCGCGCAGGCAGGCGGCCTCGAGCTTCTCGACCAGCGTCCGGTCCGCGGCGGGCGGGTAGACGAGCGGCACGAACGAGGTCGAGACGACGTTCTTCCCCGCCTCGAGGATGCGGCACATGTCGGCGACCGCTTCCGCCGGGCGAAGGTCGGCGGTCGCGGTGTAGGAGACGCAGTCGGCGTCGAGCGCGAGCAGGGCGTCGACGTCGTTCGTCGCCCGGATGCCGCACGGGGGAAGACCGCACAGCTCGCCCGCGTCGCGGCCGACCTTGTCCGCGCCGTGCACCCAGAGCCCGACGAGCTCGAAGTCCGGGCGGGAGAGGATCGCGCGCAGCGCGAGCTTGCCGACGTTGCCGGTGCTCCATTGGATGACGCGATAGGGCATGCCGCGCCTTAGCCCATCGACGCGACGGTTGACAACGGGGTGGCGGCGTCGGATGCGAGAGACGGCGCCTCGCGGTGCGCCTGTAACGGGTGCTATACGTCGGGCGGGCCCAGCAGGAGGACTCAGCGTGCGAACCGAGCTCTGTGATCGCTTCGGGATCGAGTTCCCGATCTTCGCCTTCAGCCACTGCCGCGACGTGGTCGCCGCGGTCTCGCGCAACGGAGGCTTCGGCGTCCTCGGCGCCGTCGGCTTCTCGCCCGAGCAGCTCGAGGTCGAGCTCAAGTGGATCGACGAGCACATCGGCGACAAGCCCTACGGCGTCGACATCGTCATCCCCGGCAAGTACGAGGGCATGGGCGAGATGGACCCGAAGAAGCTCGAGGAGACGCTTCGGGCCGCCATCCCGCCGCAGCACCGGCAGTTCGTGAAGAAGCTCCTCGCCGACGCGGGCGTCCCCGAGCTGCCCGAGGAGGAGCGGCACCACGAGCTCCTCGGCTGGACCGCGGCGACCGCGAACCCGCAGATCGACGTCGCGCTGCGCCACGAGAAGGTGCGGCTGATCGCGAACGCCCTCGGCACCCCGCCCGCCGACGTGATCGAGCGCGTGCACGAGTCGGGGCGTCTCATCGCGGCGCTCTGCGGCAGCCCGAAGCAGGCCATCGCGCACCGCGACGCGGGCGTCGACATCATCATCGCGCAGGGCACCGAGGGCGGCGGACACACGGGCGAGATCGGGAGCCTGGTGCTCTGGCCGCAGGTCGTCGACGCGGTCGCGCCGACGCCCGTGCTCGCGGCGGGCGGCATCGGCAGTGGGCGTCAGATCGCGTCCGCGCTCGCGGTCGGCGCGCAGGGCGTGTGGACGGGGAGCATCTGGCTCGTCGTCGAGGAGGCGGACGCGCCGCCCGCGCAGCGTCAATCCTACTTCGCCGCGAGCAGCAAGGACACGGTGCGCTCGCGCTCCTACACCGGCAAGCCGTGCCGCATGCTGCGCAACGACTGGACGGAGGCATGGGAGGGCCCCGAATCGCCGGGCTACCTGCCGATGCCGCTGCAGGGCATGGTCACGATGGAGGCGGTGACGCGCACGCACCGCTACGCGGACAAGGCGCAGAGGGTCGCGTTCAACCCGGTCGGCCAGGTGGTCGGCATGATGAACGAGACGCGCTCGGTGCGGGCGACGATCCAGAGCCTGGTCGAGGAGTACATCGCGGCGGTCGAGCGCCTGCAGAGCCTGATGCCGAGCGACGCGCGCTGAGCCGTCGGGCGGCGGCGCGGGCCGCACGCACGCGTGCCGCCAGCGCGCGCCGCGGGCCTTCTCACGCCTCGTGCTCCTCCGCGACGCGCCCCGTGCGGCAGTGCGCGAGGTAGGCGGGCAGGTGCTCGCGCCGGAAGCGCTCGGGGTCCCACGGCTCGTCCGCGAGCCGGTGCGCGAGCGCCTCGGGCACGACGTACACCCAGGCGTCGCACGAGGCGCCGCGCTCGAGCCGCACCGCGAGCCGGCGCCGCTCGTAGAGCGCGCCCTCGAAGCGGTCGAGCCGGGCGAGCGCGGCTGCGTCGAGGCCGCGGTAGAGCACGCCGTCGACGGCCGCGCCGGGCCGAGCGCGCACCCCGGGGTAGACCACGCCGCGCACGCAGAGGCGCACGAACCCCTCGAGCGTCGCGGGCTCGGAGGCGAACGCGCGGCCCGCGACCGCCTCCATCACCTCGGCGAACGCGAGCGTGCCGTAGGTGAAGACGCGGTCGAGCCGGCTCGTCACGTGCGCGCGGCCGGTGCGACATCCTCGGCGAAGGCCTGCACCTCGTCGGCGAACACCGGCTGGACGAGCATGAAGATGAAGTGCGTGACGCCGACGTCCCGGTAGCGGGCGACGGTCTCGAGGCACTCGTCCTTGCTGCCGATCATGCACCTGCGCCGCGCCTCCTCGGGCGTGCACTGCTGCATGCCGGCGACGACTTGCGTGACGAACTCCTCGCGCTCCGCGCCGCTGCCGTAGCAGAGCGGCATCATCACCGTCTTCTCGATCTCGTCCGTGTCCCGCCCGACCGCGTCGCCGTGCCGGCGGATCATGTCGATCAGCTCGCGCATCCGCTCGGCGGGCGCGAAGAAGTTCCACATGTCGGCGTGCTTCGCGACGATGCGCAGCAGCACCTTCTCACCGGCGCCGCCGATCATGATCGGCGGACGCGGCTTCTGCACCGGCGTCGGCAGGCCCATCGCGTCGCGGACCTGGTAGTGCTTGCCGGTGAAGGTGAACTTCTCGCCGGAGAACATCCCCTTCAGGATCTCGCACGCCTCGTCGAGCGCGCGCAGCCGCTCGGGCACCGTCCTGAGCTCGATGCCGAAGGCGCGGTGCTCGAGCTCGAACCAGCCGGCGCCGATGCCGAGGTTGAGCCGCCCGCCGCTCACGTGGTCGAGGCTCGCCGCCATCTTCGCGAGCACGCACGGGTTGCGGTAGGTGTTGCCGTTGACCAGCGTCCCGATCCGCGCGCGCTTCGTCGCCTGAGCGAGCGCCGAGAGCGTCGTCCAGGCCTCGAGGCACGGCCCCTGGGGATCGACGAAGATCGGGAAGAAGTGGTCGAAGTTCCACAGCGAGTCGTAGCCCCAGGCGTCGGCCTTCTGCCAGAGGTCGAGCAGGTCGCTCCACGCGACGTTCTGCTGTCCGGTCTGGATGCCGAAGCGGATCGGGTGACGTGCCATGCGCGGTCTCCTTGTGCGCCGGTCACACCGGCGAGGTGTATGTACCCGACAGTTGCATAGCCGACGCTGCCGGAAGGGCTGTAATGTCCCCCACGGAACAAGACACTGGCACCGGCCGGAAATCGGGTCGTGAAGCCGCGCGCCAGGTCGTCTGCGATCCGCTCGGACGACGAAAC
>FWPU01008657.1_pt1 | contig 17037 bp, 12 predicted proteins | sample 2228361 | NCBI WGS metagenome assembly FWPU01 (sample SAMEA103939777, study PRJEB20133) | metagenome
TGGGCCTTGCCAGCGGCGGCAGGCTGAACAATGTTATCTTGGTGGACGAGAACAAGATCATAAATACCAGCTTGAGATTTCCGGACGAATTTGCTCGCCATAAAATTCTGGACATTTTAGGAGATTTTTATCTGTTGGGCCGTCCGATCCGAGGCAAAATCACGGCCAATATGACGGGCCACACAGAAAACTACGCCCTTATGAAACGCATCAAGCAAGAGATGAATATCGCGTAGAGGTCTATACCATGTTGGAGCCATGGCCATTAGTAGAATCGAAGATTCTTTGTTCATTCCCCATATATCGGCTCAGACAGGATGTGCGACGCTCGCCACGCACAGGAAAGAACCACACGTTCCTTGTCCTCGATTCTACGGACTGGGTCAATATTGTTCCTATCACCCCCCGAGGTGATGTCGTCATGATTCGTCAGTTTCGTCATGGTACGGCCGACATGGTACTGGAGATACCCGGCGGCATGATGGAGCTCAATGGCGAAGACCCAAGAGAGGCAGCACTGCGCGAACTGGTAGAAGAGACGGGTTACGTTGCAGAATCCTGTGTCTATCTCGGAAGTGTGCATCCAAATCCAGCAATTCAGAATAATCGCTGTCATACCTTCCTTGCACAAAACGTGCGTCGGGTCTGCGACCAGCGACTGGAAGGAACTGAAGACATCGAGGTAGTAGAAATCCCGTTCAAAGAAATCCCTGCCCTGATCACCAAAGGGGAAATAACCCATGCACTTGTGCTCATTGCGTTCTTCTGGTATCAGCATTATCTTGTAACCCTCACTACGAGTGAAACGCCACACAACGCCAAGGGAGGAACCAAGTCTTGTATGTAGAGGATCTCGATCCGTTTGCCTACTCGAGAAAGCTCAAACCGGTGGTTCTCTCTTTATAACAGGAGCCAGCTTCGTGTTTCTCGATACACAGGAGCGTCAGAACAGTTCATTGTACGTTTACTACGTTCTGCTGCGGTAGGGTTACGATGAGGCGGTCGATAATCACAGGTGTTGGAATGTACCTCCCTGACAGAATTGTCAGCAATGACGAATTGGCCCTCCTCATGGATACGAGTGATGCGTGGATAAGGCAGCGCACCGGGATTGAACAGAGACGATATGCGCCCGATACCATGGGCTGTGCTGAAATGGGCTACAAGGCCTCATTGCATGCCTTGGAAAACGCCCGGATAACACCAGCAGATATTGACTGTATCATACTTGCCACACTCAGTCCTGACTATCACTTTCCTGGCAGTGCATGTCTCGTTGCTACGAAACTCGGATTGCACGATGTGCCTGCAATCGACATCCGAGCACAGTGTTCGGGGTTCATTTACAGCCTGTCCATTGCAGATCAGTTCATAAAGACAGGCCAGTACACCAACGTGCTTGTCATCGGCTCAGAGAAACATTCAATGGCCCTGGAATTTGCCGACAGAGGGAGGGATGTGGCTGTGCTCTTTGGAGACGGAGCAGGTGCGGTGGTCCTTGGTCCTTCTGGAGACGACCGGGGTATCATATCGACGCATCTTCATGCCGACGGAGCATTTGCCGAGGCCCTCTGGCTGGAGTGCCCAGGATCGGCTCATCCACGGTGGATCGATCATCACATGATCGATGAAGGAAGGACCTTTCCCAAGATGAAGGGCAAACTTGTATACAAGCACGCACTTGAAAAGATACCCCAGGTCATTGACGAGGCGTTGAAGGCCAACAACTTGCGCATCGACGATATCGAGCTGTTTATCTTTCACCAAGCGAATCTACGGATCATCGAACACGTAGGCCAGCAGATGGGGATACCCCAGGAACGCATGTACAACAACATCCAGAAATACGGAAATACGACTGCAGCCTCGATCCCTATCGCCTTATGCGAGGCTGCTGCATTGGGTCGTATCAAACCTCGCCAGTATGTGCTGCTTTCGAGCTTTGGATCTGGCTTCACATGGGCATCGGCCCTACTCAAGTGGTAAGTCAACGTCTAGCAACGACATAACAAGTTCAAGTTACGGTACAGCGGCTTCTTCATTGGGAGGTGTGTGAGATGGAGTGCATACAGGACAGATTCAAAGACCAGTGCATATGTACCTACGAACCGTGCGAGCGTAAAGCCCGCTGCTGTGAATGCATGCACTATCACCGTCGCAAAGGTGAACTTCCTGCCTGTTTCTTTACCAGAGAGTACGAAAAGACATTCGACCGGTCTATTAGCAATTTCATAAAGATGCATCGAAGATAATCTGTGGGAAGGGGGATCACCCGGTCGGATGGTGAACATCCGAGGTGCGATTGAGGCTCAAAAGGCATTCATCGCCGTCTGAGAAGCTCTCTACAAACAGTTCCCTGAAGAGCTAAGAAGTCACCCCCAGCTCATCGAGCGCAGAGATGAACTGAGGGAGGTTGCGCTACGTGAGGTTACTCCTATACGGGAAGCCACCAGCAAATAGTGATGGCATTGCCGTTGGTCATGTTCCCAGCATAGGAGTAGTGGAGACTCAAGGTGGCTGAAGCGATTCTCTGAGAGGGAGGAATCTTACCGGTCAACTCGAACTTGATGACCGTATCGTCGCTCTGACCAGAGTTCCATTGAATACGGAGGTTGGGAACCCCATAGTTGTCTCGTACCTGACTCGCATCGATCCAGGCATCAGTCGTACCTGTATACCCGTTCAGACCCTATTGCAGAGTGATCGTTGTCGAAGCCAAGGACAGTGATGAAATCATCAGTACCGATATCATCCACAGCCATCCAACGACATTCCTCATGGTCCTTCTGCTCTGAACACGTGTTACGTGGGTAAGCTCTTCTAACTATACCGTTTTTTTTTGGTAAGTAGTATAACACCATTGACCCATCAGGCAGTCAATCTATCAATCCCGGTGCTATTGCAACCTGTTGTGGCTACATCCCATCGTATATCTGAGCTGGCCCACTGGAATGATGGAGATGTACATGTGCACATGACCTGCTACCCGTCTGTTGAGCACATCAGATGTTCTCGACCGGTGATCTGCACAGAACGTGGGTTGGCACATGCGAGCCACTGCGTCTCGCCTCGTACGTACCGCTGAAGAGAAAGGCATCTTGGAAGAACTGAAAGGTAGAACATGTAGTAAGGCGTGACGTCTTTATCATCACACGCGAAACGCCCATAAAAATAGGGATACAGAAACTCCGTATCCCTTTCGGCAATAGTGGCGGGAGCGACGGGGGTCGAACCCGCGACCTCCGGCTTGACAGGCCGGTGTGCTAACCGACTGCACTACGCCCCCATACCTATGCCTCTCGCCCTGGCTATGGTAGGCGGAACAGGATTCGAACCTGTGACCCCCGGCTTGTAAGGCCGATGCTCTCCCACTGAGCTATCCGCCCGTCTTATCAATTGAACAAACGCGATCCAGTCTCTGCTAGGCACACACATCTTAGCTCACAAAAGCCACCTGCCGTCTCTTCACTAGGTGCGTGGCAGAACGTTATACAGGTAAATAGCCGGCTAATCAAGAGTGACTCCGTGTCGCGCGGCACGAAATCTCAAAGCAATGTGACATGATCTTGTGGGGGAAAGTCCTCTCGTGTAGGTTCTGCAGATTCCTCTGTGCCCTTTCTCTCCTGAACCTCTGCCAGTGAAGGCTGCGGCATCAAGGCAAGATCGAGGACCTCGTCCATATGCTCTACGAACGTTATACTCACCTTTTTGAGCACCTCCTCAGGAACTTCTTTCACCTCTTTTTCATTGTCCTTTGGGATCAGCGCTTCAGGTATATCAGCCCTGTGGGCGGCCAGTATCTTTTCTTTCAGACCACCGACAGGCAGAATCCTCCCCCTTAGGGTTATCTCACCTGTCATTGCTATATCGCTCCTGACAGGCCGTCTCGTAAGGGCCGATGCTATGGCCGTGGCAATGGTGATGCCAGCAGAAGGACCATCTTTGGGAATCGCACCTTCTGGGATGTGCACATGAATATCCACTTTATGGTAAAAGTCGGAGGCAAGGCCAAGAGCTGTGGCGCGTGAGCGGACATAGCTCATCGCAGCCTGAACCGACTCCTGCATCACATCGCCAAGCTTTCCCGTAATCAGAAGTTTTCCTTTGCCCGGCATCACTGTGGCTTCAGTAACGAGAAGCTCGCCACCCATTTCTGTCCACGCCAGCCCATTGGCAAGTCCTACTTTGTGCTGTGCCTCCCTGGCACCAAATCTGTACTTGGGCACTCCCAAATACTTTTCGAGTGCTGATGCCGTAATCTTGATCTTGGTGTCTCTTCCCTTCTTTACCACTTCCCTGGCAACCTTGCGGCAAATTGTCGCGATCTCGCGCTCTAGGTTCCTTACGCCTGCCTCTTTGGTATACCGCCTGATGATGGTCAATATACTGTTATCTGTAAACGTAATGTTGTCAGCCGTAAGGCCATGAGCCTCCAGTTGTTTTGGTATCAAGAATCCCTTTGCTATGTGGAGCTTTTCAGTCTCGATGTATCCTTCAATTCGTATGATCTCCATCCTGTCCTGCAAAGGTTTAGGAATGTTAAAGAGGGTGTTGGCGGTAGTAATGAACATTACCTTGCTCAAATCATAATCGAGGTCAAGGTAGTGATCATTGAACACATGGTTTTGCTCCGGATCGAGTACCTCAAGCAATGCTGCAGCTGGATCACCCCTGAAATCTGTGCTCATCTTATCGACTTCGTCCAACAGAAACACAGGATTCGAGGAGCCGGCTTTCTTCATATACTGGATAATCTTTCCTGGTAACGCACCGATGTACGTTCGTCGGTGTCCCCGTATTTCAGCTTCGTCCCGAACGCCACCAAGGGATGCCCTCACGAAATTTCTTCCCGTCGCACGGGCTATTGATTTTCCAAGCGAGGTCTTACCCACACCCGGTGGTCCAACGAAACACAAAATGGGTGCTTTCATCTTTTCCACCATGGCGCGAACTGCCAAATATTCGACGATCCGTTCTTTGACTTTCTTGAGGCCGTAGTGATCTTCGTCAAGGATCCTCTCAGCCTTATCTATATCAACCTCGTCCTGAGTGTATTCATACCATGGCAGGGACAGAATCCAGTCTATGTAGTTACGAACCACAGTTGCCTCAGCGGACATAGGAGACATCATCCGAAGCTTCTTTATTTCCTTCCTGACCCTCTCATGGGCCTCTTTGGACATCTTCTTTTTCCTAAGTCGCGCCTCGAGCTCATCTATCTCTGTCTTAAACTCGTCTTTTTCGCCGAGTTCCTTTTGAATGGCACGCATCTGTTCGTTAAGATAGTATTCTTTTTGACTCTTCTCCATCTGCCGTCGAACCCGACCACGGATCTTCCGCTCTACCTCAAGTATATCGATCTCGGACTTAAGCAGCGCATACAGTTTGGTGAGGCGGGTCTGTCGGTCGCTGGTCTCCAAGATCTCTTGCTTGTCATTCAGCTTGAGATTGAGGTGTGCAGCAATTGTATCGCCGAGTCGTCCTGGATCATCTATAGCGGTGATCGTGAGTGCAAGATCCTGAGGAATCTTTTTGTTAAGACGCACAAACTCTTCAAAGGCCTCGTGCAAGCTCCTTACCAATGCCTGTGTCTCTGTAGGATCTCCGTCTGTTTCTTCTATTTCTTCGATCCTCACTACAAAAAGATCTTTCTTGGACAGATACTCCAGAGTCCGTGCGCGTCGTTTACCCTCGACGAGGACCTTACGTGTGCCATCCGGCAGCCTGAGCATCTGAATTACGGTACCGATGGTACCAACGGTAAAAATATCTCTTTCATCTGGATCTGCTATCTTTGCAACTTTTTGAGCCGCCAAAAAGATGGTACTGTCTCTGTTCGTAGCCTCCTCCAACGCATTGATCGACTTTTCCCTTCCCACAAAAAGAGGCACTACCATATAGGGGAAAATGACAATGTCTCTAAGAGGAAGCAACGGAAGGATCATGTGTTCCCCTTTCATGCTTCCACCTTATGGGTAATCCCTCACCCTGTTCGGTCTCAGGTATGACGCAGTATTGGGACGCTTGCTCACCCTCATGGCGCACTCCTACGATTACCCCGATGCACGTACTAAGCACTCTCTTGTTTCTTTTCGAACACAAGCACAGGTTCGCCCTGTTTCAAGATAACGTCCTTATTGATAATGCACTCCTTGACGTTCTCCAGCGATGGGATGTTATACATGATATCCAACATTCTACTTTCCAAGATGGCACGGAGCCCTCGTGCGCCCGAGCGCCGTTGGATTGCCTCGTGGGCAATGGTTTCGAGGGCATCTTTCGTGAAGCGCAACGAAACATCATCATATTCGAAGAGCCGCTGATATTGCCTGGTAATAGCATTACGAGGCTCTGTAAGTATCCTGACAAGATCCGCCTCGACGAGGTCGTCAAGGGTTGCGATCACAGGTAACCGTCCCACAAATTCCGGGATCAGGCCGTACTTGAGCAAATCTTCAGGCTCTACCAAACGTAGGACCTCACCTATTCTTTGTTCGCTCCTTGACTTAATCTCAGCGCCAAATCCCATGGTCTTTACACGTACGCGGCGTTCGATAATACTCTCGAGCCCATGAAAGGCACCACCACAGAGGAAGAGGATATTGGTGGTGTCCACCTGAATGAAGTCCTGCTGTGGATGTTTTCTGCCGCCCTTTGGAGGAACAGCAGCCATGCAGCCTTCTATAATCTTGAGCAAGGCTTGCTGAACTCCCTCACCCGAAACATCCCTTGTAATAGATGGACTGTCAGACTTGCGAGAGATCTTATCGATCTCGTCGATGTACACAATACCCCGCTGGGCCCGTTCAACATCGTAGTCCGCGGCCTGAAGAAGATTAAGAATGATGTTTTCTACGTCTTCACCGACGTATCCAGCCTCGGTAAGACTTGTGGCGTCAGCAATGGTAAACGGCACGTTGAGGAATCGTGCCAATGTCTGGGCCAGGAGGGTCTTGCCTGTCCCGGTAGGTCCGATAAGAAGGATATTGCTCTTCTGCAGTTCGACATTATCTGACCCGGCAGGCTGGTTGATGCGCTTATAATGATTGTACACTGCAACAGCCAACGTCTTCTTGGCACGTTCCTGGCCAATAACGTATTGATCGAGAAATGCCTTGATTTCGTGCGGCTTGGGAATTGTGGTCCCACGCTTGCGATATTCTTCCTGTTCGCATTCCTCAGCGATAATCTCGTTACATAACTCGATACATTCGTCGCATATGTACACAGTGGGGCCTGCGATTAATTTGCGGACCTCATCTTGACTCTTACCACAAAACGAACACACGAGCTTGCCGCTATGGTCAAAACTACCTCTCCTGCTCACACCTTTCCTCCTGTAGGTTGAACGTAATGGTACTCATACCGTTGTCGGTCTACCCCTTTTTCTTCGCCACTACTTCGTCAATGATACCATAGTCCCTGGCCTGAGTCCCGGTCATAAAAAAATCTCGCTCGGTATCTGCCTTGACTTTTTCCAGAGGCTGATGCGTATGATACGCAAGAATACTGTCGAGTTCCTCCCTAATCCGAAGGATTTCCTTGGCCTGGATATCCACGTCAGTTGCTTGCCCTTGAAAGCCCCCCATTACCTGATGTATGAGGATCCTCGCATGGGGCAGTGCATACCGCTTCCCCTTGGTGCCTGCAGCAAGAAGAAGAGCACCCATACTTGCCGCTTGCCCTACGCATATCGTAGAGATAGCACTTCACGTACTGCATCGTATCATAGATCGCCAGACCCGCTGTGACTGATCCGCCGGGAGTATTCAAATAAAGGTGGATGTCTTTGTCTGGATCTTCAGATTCGAGGAATAGCATCTGGGCAATTACAACGTTTGCAACCTCATCCCCGATCGGAGATCCGATAAAAATGATCCTATCTTTTAAAAGGCGGGAATAGATATCATACGCCCGTTCCCCTCTATTGGTCTGTTCGACAACTATGGGTATGAGATTCATCGAGCCACCTCTGGCCCCTCCCTCCCTTCCTTGCCGATCACCCACCCCACCGCCATGAGCGCATAGAGGAGATTGGTTCTATGTTATTTATGCTTTACTTTCTATTGTAGCGTGGGACAGCAGAAAATCAAGGGTCTTCTCGTTTCTCATGCTCCGTTTGAGTCTTTCCATACCGTTGTCCCGTTGTAATTCTCCTTTCAACCGATCGACGCTCTGGCCTGATCTAGCTGCCATTGCCTGTATCTTGGCTTCTATCTCCTCCTCAGAGACCTCGATCCCTTCTTGCCTCGCTATCGCATCTACCACGAGCTCCTTACGGACCTGTTTTTCAGCTAGAGCCCGCAAATCAGCATCAAGTCGCTCGTATTCCTGGGAGCCCTTTGCCATGAGAAGCCCTCTGGCCTGGAAACGTTGTCGAGCTTCATCCATAAGCTGCTGGTGCTTCTCTTCAATCAGGACAAGAGGAACCTCGAAGGGATTCTTCTCTATGATCTTTTCCAGCAGTGCTTCCTCTGCCTTCCGTCGGATCCGAGCTGCCTTTTCTTTCATCAGCTGATCCTTAAGTGCCTCTCTAAGCTGGTCGAGGCTTCCATAGTTTCCCACATCTTTTGCAAACTCATCATCGATCGCTGGAAGCTCCTTTTGAAAAATCCTTTTTACGACAAACGTCGCATCAACGGTTTTCCCGGCCAGCTCCTTGTTGGCATAGGTTTCTGGGAAAGGTAGTGGCACTGTGGTCTGTTCTCCCGAATGCAACCCGACAAGTGCCCCTTCAACCATTGTCGGATATCCTCCCGATCCAATTTCTATATACACGTCCTTGTCACTACCACCTGAAAACGGTTTTCCATCGATCGTCCCCTGGTAATCGACCAAGACCACATCGCCATCTTCAACTGGTCGATCTTCCTGAACACCTTTCATCTGGGCATGGGATTCTCGCAAGTTCTCGAGCGCAAGCTCCACCTCCTGTTCAGTGACGGTTGCTTGTTCCTGAGGTATCTCTATGCCCTTGTAATCCTTGACCTCAATCATGGGTAACACATTCATTTGCACACTAAAGGAAAACGGCTGGCCTTCCGTAAAGGTACCCGCATCGATCTTCGGCTCACCCAAAGGCGTCAGGGAATGTTCTTTCAAAGTCTTCTCAAGGGAAGATGCCACAAGCTGGGAAGAGACTTCCTTCTGGATCTGCTCCTTGAAGTATCGTTTTATGATGCTGATAGGGGCTTTCCCTTTTCTAAATCCTTTCACGTCCACTTCCTTAGCCAGTTTCCTACAATACCGCTGGATCTCTTCCTCCACCTCATCAGCTTGAATTTCGAACATGATGTTCTTCTGAGATCCACCTAGGTCTTGAATTTCTGTTTTCATGAATGTCCCCTTGTGCGTTGGCACCTACTTAGTGAGCACGACAAAAGTGCGAGAGGGGGGACTCGAACCCCCACGGTTGCCCGCTGGATCCTAAGTCCAGTGCGTCTACCAGGTTCCGCCACTCTCGCGTTCGTGTGGAAAAGGCCAGGTTTCTGTAATGAGCATGAGGTACGCCTTCTTATTTCCTGACAAAAATTAACTATATATGAATGTCACGTGCTGTCAATCCACAGTACCACTCATACGGCGTGCCCACACGTGCCTACCGTACTGCACTGAACAGCAACGCTACCTATACATGGGGCTATAACATCCTCATTGCCGTTCCCTTCATCGGGGTAGAAGGGCTCATGAGATCATGCCTACACAAAGAGGTGCACTAACCTCGAGATGTGCGTACACACCTCAAGAGTTGCACCTCTACATAAAGCAGTCTTGTAGGAATTGATCATATTGTTGAGTTTTGCTAAAGTCCACGTTTGTCGAACAGCAGTAGAGATGCGCTTAGGAACCAAAGACCCCGGCAGGGTGAGAGGAACTCAATAAAATAAGGGTTATCGGTTATGAACGCAAAAAGATATATCGACACACAGATTGCCTTGATCCGACGCACGGTTGGGGACAGCAAGGCTGTCACTGCGCTTTCAGGAGGAGTGGACAGTTCTGTCGTTACCATGCTTGGACATAGGGCCCTTGGATCTCAACTCGATACGGTCTTCCTTGACGACGGTCTTATGCGTCAAGGGGAACCCATGGAAATTGTGAGGATCTTCAAATCGTTCGCCATTCCGGTACGAGTGCTCCGGGTACAGGACCGTTTTTTCACTGCGCTCAAAGGAATCGAAGACCCTGAAGAAAAACGCAAGGTCTTCCGTACCACCTTTTACCAGTGTCTCAGTGAGGCTGTCAGGGCGAGCGGTGCGTGTTTTCTCTTGCAGGGTACCATCAAGGCAGACATAATCGAGACACAGAAAGGTGTAAAGACCCAACACAACATCCTTGAGCCTCTAGGTATAAGTCCTCAAAAAGATTATGGGTTTAGTGTCATTGAACCGCTCAAGGATTTGTTCAAACCAGACGTCCGCACGATCGCCGGAGCTTTAGGCCTTCCTCCGACGATAACTCAACGAATGCCGTTTCCAGGTCCCGGGCTAGCTACACGCTGCCTCGGCGAGGTCACGCCAGAGCGGATTGCGATAGTTCGAAAGGCAACATCCATTGTCGAGCAGGAGACATCTGGTGTAAAAGCTTTTCAATGTCTTGCTGTTCTTATGAAAGATAAGGCGACAGGGGTTACGCGAAAAGGAACTCGTATCTACGGCCACATCATCGTAGTTCGGTGTGTGGACAGCCAAAATGCAATGACTGCCCAGCCAGTGGAACTTCCCTGGAAGATCATGCGCACCATAGAAAAGAGAATTACGTCCGAAATAAAGGGTGTTGCACGCGTCCTTTACGATGTGACACCGAAACCACCAGCAACTATCGAATTCATTTAACCCGTCACGTCCGCCTCATTGTATGCCACTCCGATACAAGAGCTACCAAGCGGGAAAGGATCGTATGCATGCCACGACGCATAGATATCCATAAGGTACTCATCATTGGCTCTGGCCCCATTGTAATTGGACAAGCATGTGAATTCGATTATTCAGGCACCCAGGCCTGTAAGGCCCTTCGCAAGCTTGGCTATGAAATCGTGCTTGTCAACTCCAATCCAGCAACCATTATGACAGATCCAGGCATGGCTGACGCTACCTATATCGAACCCCTTACGGCTGATTGCATCGAAGAAATCATCGCCAAGGAACGGCCTGATGCACTGTTGCCAAATCTTGGCGGGCAGACCGGACTCAATATCTCTTCAGAACTGTACAAAAAGGGGGTGCTCCAAAAATACGGTGTACGCATCATAGGAGTTCAAGCAGATGCGATTGAGCGAGGAGAAGACCGACAGGCCTTTAAAGATACAATGAACCGACTCGGCATCGCCATACCGAGGAGCGAGATCGCACACAGTGTGGAGGATGCCTTGAGGATTGCCTCGGACCTTGGCTACCCAGTAGTCATACGACCTGCCTTTTGCCTCGGCGGCACAGGTGGGGGTCTCGTCTACAATGAGGAGGAGCTCAAAACCGTAGCCAGCCGTGGCCTGTCCATGAGTATAGCGGGTCAGGTCCTGGTCGAAGAATCGGTGTTAGGCTGGGAAGAACTCGAGCTAGAGGTGGTAAGGGACGCCAAGAACCAGATGATCACAGTTTGTTTCATCGAAAACGTGGACGCAATGGGTGTCCATACAGGGGATTCGTTCTGTACTGCTCCCATGTTGACCATTGACGAAGAACTTCAAGTGCTACTGCAGAAGTATTCCTACGCAATCGTCGAAGCGATTGAGGTCATAGGAGGCACCAATATACAATTTGCCCATGACCCGGTCTCAGGGAGAGTAGTAGTTATAGAAATCAATCCAAGGACATCTCGGTCCTCTGCACTAGCATCCAAGGCCACGGGATTCCCAATAGCCTTTATTTCTGCATTGTTGGCCGGAGGCATGACCCTTGACGAAATACCCTACTGGCGGGAGGGGACGCTGGAGAAGTACACGCCTTCAGGCGATTATGTCGTGGTAAAGTTCGCACGGTGGGCCTTTGAGAAGTTTCCAGATGCCCAGGACAAGCTTGGCACGCAAATGCGCGCAGTAGGCGAGGTGATGAGCATCGGGAAATCCTATAAAGAGGCCTTTCAAAAGGCGATACGTTCCCTCGAGCAAGGCCGATTCGGGCTTGGGTTTGCAAAGGACTTCCATTCCCGCTCTCTTGAGGACCTCATGAAGATGCTCAATGAGCCCTCAAGCGAACGTCAATTTATCATGTATGAGGCCCTCCGAAAAGGAGCCACAGTAGAGGAGTTGTACGCCAAGACCCATATTAAACCATACTTCATCCAGCAGATGAAGGAACTCGTCGAACTCGAAGAGCAGATCCTCGCGTATAGGGGCAAGGGATTGCCTGACCACCTTATGGCAAAGGCAAAACAAGATGGCTTTTCAGATAAATACCTTGCCCAGCTCCTACAGCTGCCCGAGACTACTATCAGAGAGAGCCGCAGTGGCCTTGGTATCAGACAAGCCTGGGATGCAGTGCCGGTCAGCGGAGTGGAAAACGCCTCCTACTACTATTCTACCTACAATGGACCTGATCGTGTTCACTCAAGCGATAGAAAGAAGGTCATGATCCTGGGAGGTGGTCCGAATCGTATCGGCCAAGGTATTGAATTTGACTACTGTTGCGTCCATGTGGCGTTCGCCTTGCGGGACCTTGGATACGAATCCATTATGGTAAATTGCAACCCAGAGACGGTGTCAACAGACTACGATACATCTGACAAACTCTACTTTGAGCCGCTCACTGTGGAGGATGTGCTGAGTATTTACGAAAAAGAAAAACCTCTGGGAATCATCGTACAGTTCGGAGGCCAAACCCCGTTGAATATTGCTGGAGAACTCGCGGCTGCCGGTGCACGGATTTTAGGCACTTCACCAGAGACCATAGATCTCGCTGAAGATAGGGACCGCTTTCGGCATATGATGAGACGATTGGGCATACCCCAACCTGCCTCTGGCATGGCAAGTACCCTGGAGGATGCCCTCGCCATTGCACGGGATATCGGTTATCCACTGATGGTACGGCCCTCGTATGTGTTGGGTGGCCGTGCCATGGAAGTAGTCCACGATGAAGAGATGCTCAAACACTATGTAGCCCGTGCTGTAGATGTATCTCCAGAGAGGCCGATTCTCATCGACAAATTTTTGGAACATGCAACCGAGGTAGAAACAGATGCCATATGCGACGGCAAAGAAGCCTTTGTCCCTGCGATAATGGAGCACATTGAGCTAGCCGGCATCCATTCAGGGGATTCAGCCTGTGTCCTTCCCCCAGTAAGCCTTCCTAAAAAGCATGTGAAAACGATCGTGGAGTATACAAAAAAGATCGCGCTAGAACTCGGTGTCGTAGGGCTGATCAACATCCAATATGCAATTGCCAATGATACGGTCTACATCCTTGAGGCAAACCCGCGTGCCTCCCGTACCGTACCGTACGTCTCCAAGGTCTGCAATATATCTATGGCACGCATCGCCACAGGTATCATGCTCGGCAAGACGCTTTCTGAGTATAACCTCAAGGATAGGCATGTGCCTTACTTCGGGGTGAAAGAATCTGTTTTCCCGTTTAACATGCTTCCAGAGGTAGATCCTGTGCTTGGGCCTGAAATGAGATCTACAGGCGAAGTGCTTGGGCTCGCTGAGTCGTTCGGGCTGGCGTTTTACAAGGCCCAAAAGGCTGCCTTTCAGCAGTTGCCTTTGGAAGGGTGTGTACTCATCAGCGTCTCAGAGGCAGAACGGAAAGGGGTCGGCGAGGTGGCACAGATGTTTGCACATCTCGGCTTCGCTATTAAAGCTACCCAAGGCACCCATGAGTTTCTCAAGCGACTCGGTATCCCCAGCGAACCTATTAAAAAACTGCACGAGGGGCGCCCCAACATACTTGATAGTATCATGAATCGGGAAATTCATCTTATTATCAACACACCGAGCGGCAAGCTGAGCAAGCATGATGATTCATACATTAGAAAAGCAGCTATCAGATACAAGATACCGTACGTCACGACCCTTGCAGCAGCAGTTGCTGCAGCTAAAGGTATTGCAGCATACCGGCAGGGACATAGCGAGGTAAGATCTCTACAATCCTACCACAAGCACATCCACTGAACCGCCACAGCAACGTTCCAGGCGAGGCGCGTTCTACAGCCTCGCACTTCACACACCGTACAATTCTTACAGTATGAACGTCATAAGGACGTCGCCGGTCTCAACTGTATCGCCAGGCTTGACCACGATCGAGCTGATAACCCCATTGCATGGCGAAGCAACTGCTGTCTCCATTTTCATTGACTCAAGGACAACGAGTTCTTGGCCTCGGTAGACACGGTCGCCTACAGCCACGAGGATGTCCACAACCAGTCCGGGCATAGGGCAGTGCAGTTTATCGTCTTGCTCCACCTGCTTCTTCACCGGCATGTAGCGGGCCAGCTCCCATTCACGGGGACGATAGATTTCAAAGGTCTTCCTTATCCCGTAAAATGCAGCGCCGATAAAGTTTCCCCTGTGCTGCAGCCGAAACATGTGAAAGATTCCGTCGATCTGAAGTCTGAGGCGCCTTCGATAGAATTCGAACGGAGGGGTTGTCACCTGATAAGGAATACCGTCAACCTGAACGTTCCAGTTATTCTCTATATGATTTTTTTCAAGCACGACCTTGAATACCTCATCATCACTCCTCACCACGTAGGAATGGGTGCGCGACGGCGGTTTCTCGCGACCCACCTTCGGTATCATAGGCTCCAGTGACTCCCTGACCAGGTTTTGACGATTATGGTAGACCAAGGTTGCAGCGATAACCATAAAGTGAATGTGATCCCTTTGAGGTGCTACCTGCTTGTGAGGATTATCGAGCGTCTCGGTAATAAACTGTGTGGAGATATCCCCCTGTATAAATGCAGGATGCATAAGGATCCTATTGATGTAGTCCACATTGGTGATCACATCTTCTATGTGATAGCCGTTGAGGGCCTCTGCAAGCCTCTTGCGAGCTTCTTCCCGAGTAGAGCCCCATGAGATCACCTTTGCGAGCAAAGAATCATAGTACATACTGACGGTACTTCCAGGACCGATGCCACTGTCAACACGAATGTGCGTGCCTCTTGGGGCTGCATAGCGCGTGATGATGCCAGCCGAGGGGATAAAGCCCCTCTCCGGATCCTCAGCACAGATCCGCGCCTCGATCGCTGCTCCCGAGATCACGATGTCCTCCTGACGGAGTCGTAGGGGTTCTGCTGAGGCAACACGTAATTGGAGTTCAACGAGATCCACAGAAGTCACCATCTCAGTGACTGGATGCTCCACCTGGAGGCGGGTGTTGACCTCGAGGAAATACCAGTTGCGTCTCTCGTCAAGAAGGAATTCCACTGTTCCTGCATTCACGTATCCGGCTCGACGAGCAATCTCACAGGCCGCCTCGCCCATAGACCGGCGCAATGTCTGGTCAAGTACAACAGAGGGACTTTCTTCTATGAGTTTTTGGTATCGTCTCTGGATGCTACATTCACGCTCTCCTAAGTGGATGACGTTTCCATGCCTGTCAGCCACAATTTGGAATTCTATGTGTCGAGGCCTTGAAATGTAGCTTTCGATAAAGATCCTATCATCCCCAAACGCTTTAACAGCCTCTTGTTTTGAGGACAAAAACACCGAGGGCAGTTCATCGCGACTGCGCACAATTCTCATCCCTTTTCCACCCCCTCCTGCGGCGGGCTTGAGCAGAAGCGGATAGCCAATCTCTTCGGCAACAGCATAAGCTTCTTCAATACTGCTCAACGGTTCTAGATGAGCCGGCATTGTGGGCACACCTGCTTGCTTTGCGAATCGTTTTGCGCCGAGCTTATCGCCAAGGGCCCTGATGACCGTAGCGGGCGGACCGATAAATACCAAACCAGCAGCAGTGACCATTTCCGCGAATTCAGGATCTTCTGAAAGAAACCCATATCCAGGATGTAGTGCCTGTGCTCTGCTCTTGAGTGCAGCCTCGACAACCTTTTCTTTACACAAGTAGGACTCAAGCGGCTTTGAGCCTCCTAATGGATAGGCCTCATCAGCCTCATGCACGTGCAGCGCCCGAAAATCCGGATCTGAATACACAGCTACTGTCCTGATACCTAATCGTCTGCACGTCCGCATAATCCGGACCGCAATCTCTCCCCGGTTAGCAATAAGGATCTTATCGAACATCAACAACAAACCTCACAAGGGGATATTGCCGTGTTTACGCTCAGGAGCAATCGCACGCTTGCTTTCCAGAAACTGAAGCGTTCGGATCAACTTGTGACGAGTGTCTCTGGGAAAGATCACATCATCGATGTAGCCTCTCTTGGCTGCCATAAAGGGATTGATGAACTGTTTTCTGTACTCTTCCATGCGCTGCTCGAGCAGGGCTTCTGGATCAGAGGCAGCCTTGAGCTCCTTCTGATAGATAACCTCTGCAGCTCCTTTTGCACCCATAACAGCGATCTCTGCAGTCGGCCACGCATAGTTGATGTCACAGTTTATGTGTTTTGCATTCATCACAAGGTAGGCCCCACCATATGCCTTTCGTAGAATTACGGTAATACGCGGCACGGTGGCCTCTACAAATGCATAGAGCAGCTTGGCGCCATGCCTGATGATTCCGCCATGCTCCTGCTCAGGCCCAGGCATAAACCCAGGAACATCCACAAGGCAAATCAGGGGTATATTGAAGGCATCGCAAAACCGGACAAAACGAGCAGCCTTACTGGATGCATTACTGTCCAGGACGCCGGCCAATACCGATGGTTGGTTCGCTACAAGACCGATGGTCTGGCCACCCAATCGGCCAAAGCCACATATGATGTTTGCTGCGTAGTGGGGCTGGACCTCGAGAAACTCAGCTCCGTCAAGGATGCTTTGTATCACAATGTTCATGTCATATGCCTGATGTGGGTCTTGCGGCACCAGATAGTCCAAGGCAGGGTCAGTACGGTCAGGTGGGTCCCTTAGATCCAAGACCGGACTCCTCTGACGGTTATTAGAGGGAAGATAGTTGATGAGCCGACGAATCTCCCTAAGGC
>FWPU01008658.1_pt1 | contig 17036 bp, 14 predicted proteins | sample 2228361 | NCBI WGS metagenome assembly FWPU01 (sample SAMEA103939777, study PRJEB20133) | metagenome
TAAACAGGCGCTTTTATCTATCTATAGGCCTTGTTTTACCAGTTTGAACCTCTAGTTCTAATTATTTTGGACAGCAGAGTTCAGGTATATTTTATAAGATTTGTTTCAGCATCATGCTACATATTTCTACCTAGTTTAGAACAGGGCCGAGTTTTGAGTAAGAAGAAAACCCTTTTCTCCCTACTTATAAAATACAGGTATTCGGTAGTGGCCGGGCTCTTTGCGCTCACCATCGTGGACCTCTGCCAGCTCTCTATACCGCTCATCATAGAAAGGGTTGTTGACACCCTGACCCTCAAGGATTCGGGCATTGATGATATCACCAGATACGCTCTATATTTGCTGGGACTGGCGGTGGTCATGTCCGTTTGCCGGTTTTTCTGGAGATATTTTCTCATGGGCGCAGCCCGGAGAATAGAGCAGTCGCTCCGGAATGAGTTCTTTTCTCACCTCCAAAGGCTTTCATTCGATTTCTTCTCCAGGAGAAAAACCGGAGACCTCATGGCGCACACGGTAAACGATATCGAGACCATAAGGATGGCCTGCGGGCTGGGGATAATCATCGCCTATGACGGCGTACTCCTCCTGGTCTTTATCATTGCCGCCATGTTCTATGTATCGCCAATTCTGACACTATACGCCTTCATTCCCTTCCCCATTCTGGCCTTCGTAATATTAAAATTTGGCAAGATGATAGAAGAGCGGTTTGAGAGGGTACAGGCCTCGTTCTCCGACCTGACCGAGGCCGCCAGGGAATCGTTTACCGGCATAAAGGTGATAAAGGCATTTGTCCGGGAGAACGAAGAAGCCCGGGACTTCGAGTCTTCGAGTACGGATTATCTAGACAAGAACCTCCATCTCATAAGAGTCTGGGGGGTATATCAACCGCTTATCACCTTCATCGGCGGTTGTGCCATAGCCATATTCGTATGGGCGGGGGGTAGGAGCACGATAGCTATGGACATTACCCTTGGTGACTTTGCCGCCATCCTGGCCTATCTAACCATGCTCGGATGGCCCATGATGGCCATGGGCTGGGCTGTAGACGTGATCAAGCGAGGAAACGCCTCCATAAAGCGTATAAATGAGATACTGCTCATAGAGCCCAGGACAGATGAATATTCCAACGCCATCGAACATAAGGTGGACGGCAACATTGATTTCAGCAATTTGAGTTTCTCCTACAACGGCAAAAAGGCTTTGAATGGAGTTACCTTATCCATACCCAAGGGAACCGCCTTCGGGATTACCGGTGGGACAGCCTCCGGCAAAACCACACTATTTCAGCTTCTGCTGAGGGTATTGGACATACCGGAGGGCCGAATATTCGTTGACGGGATCGACGTCAAGGATATTAAGAAGAAGAGTTTGAGAGAGGGAATTATCTATCTGCCCCAGGAAACCACGGTATTCAGCGGGACTATCAGGGATAACATTTCGTTCATGAATACCGAACTATCGGAAGAGCAAATTATATAGGCGGCCAAGCTTTCCCAAATCTATGACGAGATAATGGAATTCCCAAACAGGTTTGACACGGTAGTCGGAGAGAGGGGTCTGAGTCTTTCCGGGGGGCAGAGGCAGAGGGTAGCACTGGCTAGAGCCATACTCCTAAACCCCCGGGTGCTAATCCTGGATGATGTTCTTTGCTCTCTTGACCTGAAAACGGAGAAGCTGGTGCTCGAAAACCTGAGAAACATAATGAGAGGGAAAACACTGGTGGTGGTATCAAGCCGGGTCCCGTCGATAAGCGGTTTTGACCGTATTGCCGTCTTCGAAAAAGGCAGGGTGATAGAAATCGGGAGTCACCAAGAGTTAATGGAAAAGGACGGCATCTACGCCCGGCTCTATAATGTGCAGACGTTTAATTAGGGTTCAGGGGTTAGGGGATAGGGTTTAGGGTTGGAAATCTTTTTCTCGGAACTCGGAACCCGGAACTCAAAACAAATTACTCGGAGAGATACGTTGGGCTTAATAGGCAGCGGAGAGGAAAAAAGAGAGAATAAGACCTACGATGTAAAGATCGTAAGGTGGCTCCTCGGCTTTGCAAGACCTTATAAAAGGTTCATGGTTCTTTCTCTTCTTTTTATGGTCTTAACCGCGGGGCTCGAGCTTGTCGTCCCCTATCTGACCAAGATCGCCGTGGACAGCTACATATTCCCGTCCTGGAGGGTGGCCAGGTTCTCCGATGGGGAAGCGGATAAGGAATTCGAGCACCAACTTAAGAGGAAATATCCAGAATCGGTTATTCGATTGAGCGACCATTCCTATCTAGTAGATACCTCAAAGGTGGGGAGAGAGGATAATACCAACCTGGAGAAGCTCGGATATATCACGGAAGACAGGTATCTGGTTATTAATGTAAGTGAACTTAGAGCGGAAAAACTGGATGAGGCCCGTGAAATAATAGACAAGCATTCGAGCCTCTTCAAATCGGTCGGGCGGGTGTATTATGCAGAATACTCTTCCCTTAAAGACCTCACTGACCAGGAAATCAGAACGTTAAGGAGCGAAGAGATTAGGCGGGTTACCCTTCTTGCTCTGGTCCTGTTTTTTTGCCTTTTCCTGGTATTTGTCTTCAGCTCGCTCTACACCTATTTTCTTAATTACTCCGGCCAAAAAATCATGCATCAGATCAGGCTAACGGTCTTCTCTCATATCTTATCCCTACCCCAGTCATTCTTCGATAAAAGCCCGGTGGGGAGGCTTACCACCCGCGTCACCAACGATGTCAATGCCATAAACGAGATGTACACGTCGGTCCTGGTTCAGTTCTTCAAAGACATCATCGTGATTATCGGGGTTCTGGGGGTGATGTTCTACATGAACCAGACCCTTACCTTTTTTATACTGATGCTCACCGTGCTCCTGGCCATAGTGGCCGCTCTTTTCCGCATGAGGCTAAAGACGGTGTACCGCAATGTCAGAAGAACAATAGCAAAGCTGAATGCCTTCGTTCAGGAAAGTATAAGAGGAATAGTGCTGATAAAACTATACATAAGAGAAAAACAAAACTTCGATCGGTTCAGGGAGGTTAACAGAGAGAATTACAATGCCAATATGGACCAGCTCTTTGCCTTTGCCACGTTCAGGCCGATCATAGAATTCATTAGCATCTTTGCCATAGCGCTAATATTGTGGTACGGCGGGTGGAGCGTTTTAAAGCTTGAGCTTACGCTCGGAGCACTTCTGGCCTACCTCGCCTACATAAGGATGCTTTTTGGCCCGATTGTAGAGCTTGCCGAAAGATACAATATATTCCAGTCCGCATCGGCGGCGTCTGAAAATTTGTACGACCTGATGCTGATAGAGCCGGAGGAAAGGACGGGAATTAAATTAGGAGAGATTCAGGGGAAATTAGAGTTCAGGAATGTTTGGTTTTCATACAACGGAGATGATTGGGTCCTAAAAAACGTTTCCTTCACCGTCGAGCCCGGTGAAACCGTAGCCTTGGTCGGACTCACCGGGTCAGGCAAGACTACCATAGTTAACCTCATCCTAAAATTTTACGAGGTACAGAAAGGGCAGGTCCTTTTTGACGGTGTGGATATAGGAGAATACAGCCCTGAGTTCATAAGGTCGCATATATCTGCGGTGTTCCAGGACCTTTTCCTGTTCGGGAAAAATATCTCGGATGACCACAACGGAAAGTGGAAAGAGTTTTGGTCGTCTATGAAAAGCGACGGCCTTGAACAAACAAACGGCGGCTCGCTATCATCCGGGGAAAAACAGTTGGTTTCTCTTAGTAAGGCATTCTCAAAGGAGGTGAAGGTGTTGATACTGGATGAAGCCACTTCTCATATAGACGCACAAATGGAGTTAAAGGTGCAGGAAGCTGTCAAGAAAGATTCTCGTAAGAGAACAACCCTAATTATTGCCCACCGGTTATCGAATGTGAGAGAGGCAGACCGGATTATCGTCATCCATAAAGGGGAGATTCATGAGGAAGGAACCCATCCGGAGCTTCTGGAGAGAAAGGGAATCTATTACAATCTCCACAAATTACAGAGTGAGATTAGTAGAATTTCTTCATGAATGGAAAAGTAGTTGACCGGAAACCAATATATCCAGGTAAGGATGAGAACCTAACCGATGCACGTTACATGATGCATGATTCATGATGCAATAAATTTTACATATATCCTGCATCGTGCATCCTGTATCGTGTATCCTGTATCTTGAATCATGGATCGTCCTATCATGCACTTTCCATCTCTCTCAGAGCAGAAAGAAAAGGTAATCACCCACCTCAAGAAACGCGAAAATTTTGACCCTGACGACCTCAGCTTCGTTGTCTCACCATACCGCATAAGCCCGATTGGAGCACACATCGACCATCAGGGCGGTCCCGTACTGGGAATGACCATCGATGCCCGTACCCTGTTCGCTTTTATTCCCAACGAAGAGCCGAAAATCCGACTATACAGTATTAATTATCCTGGCGTGGTCGAATTTAAGCTCGATAGAATAAGGGCTACCAGGAAAGACGACTGGGAGCGTTATGCAAAAGGAGCAGCCAAGGTGTTGTCCGAGGAAAGAAAGCTGAATACCGGTCTAATCGGGGTCGTATGCGGCACCTTGCCGGCAAGCGGCTTGAGCTCGTCTGCCTCGGTCGGGCTGGCCTATCTACATGCGTTGGCCAAGCTGAACAACCTCGAGTTCGGCCCTGGGGATTACATTGAATTAGACAGGCGGCTAGAAAACGGATACCTCAAGCTACAGAACGGCATCCTTGACCAATCGACCATTGTTCACGGGAAAAAAGACAATCTCCTTTACATCGATACCGTCACTGCCGATGTTGAATCGTTCGCTCAGCCGGATTACGAGAATGATTTTCTCATTCTGGTGGTTTACTCCGGCACCTCCAGGGAGCTGACCTCCTCTGGTTTCAACACCCGGGTAAAAGAGTGCCAAAACGCCGCCATGTTACTGGGGATTATGGGAGGCGTAAAATCGGCAAAGATTTTATCGGATGTTCCTCCCGAGATATTCCATGACAAATCGGCAAAGCTGCCCGAGGATTTGAGACGACGCGCTTACCACTATTTTTCCGAGGTAGAGCGTGTGAAAGAGGGATTTAACGCCTGGAAAGAAGGCGACTGGGAGAACTTCGGACGACTGATGAACGAGTCCTGTCTAAGCTCTCTGGAAAATTATGAGAGCGGGAGCCCGGAGTTGAAATACCTTCATGAAATCGCCAGCAACACTCCTGGTGTCTACGGGAGCCGGTTTAGCGGCGGAGGTTATGGCGGCTGCGTTATAGGCTTCGTAAAATCCGATGTGGCAGAGGAGGCGGCATCCCAAATATATGAAACCTACATAAATAAATATCCGGAAGTGAAAGAAACGGCTGCGGCATATCTGGCTAGATCAGACGACGGAGTACGGTTTTTATGATAGCAATACTCCTATGCGCCGGCTTCGCCACCCGGCTTTATCCCCTGACCAAGAACTTCCCCAAACCCTTGCTCCCGGTTGCCGGGAGGCCGGCAATCGACTACCTGATGGACCAGGTCATAGACCTGCCTGGAATAAAGTCCATACACATCGTGACAAATGCCCGTTTCTTTGACCATTTTGCCAGGTGGCGGGACAAATGGCTGCCGGATGTGGAGCGACATGGCCTTACGCTTAACCTCCATAACGACGGGAGCACGGACAATGAAAACCGCCTCGGCGCCGTAGCCGACCTTGCGCTCGTCTTACATTCTTTAGAAATAACCACCGGAGCGCTCGTCGCTGCCGGGGATAATATATTTCGCTTTTCGTTAAAATCTATATGGCAACAATTTCTTGACGCTGAGAGAAATTATTTGCTAGCATTGCCCGAAAAAGACCCAAACAGAATTAAGCGCACCGGTGTTCTTGAACTTGGCCCCGATGACCGGGTGATTAGATTTCATGAAAAGCCCAAAGACCCACCGTCGTCCTGGACCTGCCCGGCAATATACTTTTTAAAACCTTCCGCACTTTTCAGGGTAGATGAGTACCTTGCTCAACCCGACGCCCGGGATGCGCCGGGATACTTCATCTCTTATCTGGTGAGCAGGGAGGCGGTGTATGCTATCAAGGTAATGGGAAAGTCAATAGACATCGGCACAATAGAATCTTATGAAGAGGCAAATGCCGTTCTCAGCAGAGAGCCGGTGATTTTGGATGAGGTAATCAAAGGGTCCAATAACTGACAAAGAGGAACCCTATTTAATTCCCTCTTGGTAAAAGGAATCCCTTCCCCCCATTTGTGGGGGAAGGTTAGGATGTGTTAGGACAGCGGTTGCATGGCAAACAAAAAAAGAAGGCATGTTGATCTTAAAAAGGTGCTCTTATCTGTGAAAAAACCTGGCTTTACCCGGATCACGTCTTAACCTCTGGTTATTTTGGACAGCGTTGTAGCTAGCATCGTTTATCAAGCACTTTACTAGCCGAGGTTTCTCGCTTATCATATTAGCAAAGTTCCCCAATCAATCGGGAGGTTGATATAGATGGCAAGAGTAACTATCGAAGATTGCCTTGAGAAGGTAGAAAACAGATTTGCCCTGTCCATAGCGGCAATGAAAAGGGCAAAGCAGATCGCCAAGGGCGCTCAGCCCCTTTCCGAAGAGACCGACAACAAACATGTGGTGCTCGCCCTTAGGGAGATTGCCGAAGGAAAAGTGAAGGTCGTTTACCCCCCAGGACATCAACGCCCTTAGTTAATGTTACAAGCCATCCTTCTTAGCTTCATTCCCCTATTCGTGGCCATAGACCCGATAGGGGTTATGCCCATGTATCTCTCTCTGACTAGAGGATTAGACCACAACGATAGAAAAAAAGTAGTCAGGGATTCAATACTGACAGCCTGTATTCTAGGGGTTATATTCGTTCTGGCCGGAAAGTTCATATTCAAGATTTTAGGAATAACGGTTGCTGATTTCGCCATTGCCGGCGGGCTTTTACTCTTCATCTTTTCCATCCTGGATTTGCTTAAAGAAGAAAACCCAGAGGCCCGGAAAGTCGCACATAGCTCCCTCGGAATTTTCCCCATCGGAACACCACTCATTGTGGGCCCGGCAGTGCTAACTACCTTGATAATTCTAGTTGACACTCAGGGGTTCTTAGCAACCCTAATAGCCTTTGGTGCAAATCTAATCATATTGGGAGTCGTACTCTACAAAGCAAATATCATTTTGTCATTCCTAGGCGAAGGCGGCGCAAGGGGGTTTGCCAAGGTTATGAGCATACTGCTTGCGGCCATTGGGATTATGATGGTAAGGCGGGGCATCATGGATCTTATTTCGGGCAACTAGAGTCCAACAATTTCCCAAAACCCATTTTTCCGCACAAAACTGATTGTGATTGACGAATGGATAATTACTGTAGAGACACAAAATTTTGTGTCTCTACGTAAATTCCCATAAAAATGTAGGGAACGCAGACCTGTTCTGAGCCAAGGTCCCCCGGTTTAACCGTGGGAAAAATCTGCGTTCCCTCACTCTTTCAATTGAGCCGCCCTTCATCCACCCTTCGTCTTAGTTTATCCTGAGCAAGGTCGAAGGACTCAGGGTGAAGAGATTTTACTGTATATCCCTTGCATTTCATGGTGAGCGGAGTCGAACCATCATGGTGAGCGCTTCGGCAAGCTCAGCGTAAACTCCGTCGAACCATGAACCCTTCGCCCCCCTAAAACACAATTCCACCGCAAGAGGGGAAGGGACAATTCTTTTTATGCCGCCATTGCGAACGTTGTGGCTTCCTAAGAGTCCCCCTCCCAGCCACTACCACAGATCCCCGCGTAGGAATGTCTTATTTTGGACAAGTTTGACCAGCATAAAACCCTTGCTTGTGTGTTCTGCTATATCTGGTTAATGTTTTATTCGTTTCTCATACTCCATCAAACCTTTAAATATGCGAGTAGGTATAGATACAGGCGGCACCTTTACCGACTTTGTTTTCTTCGACGGTGAACATTTAGGCACACACAAGGTATTGTCCACCCCGCACGACCCCTCTCAGGCAATCGTCGAGGGGCTTAACGACATCTACGGAGAGAGGGTCAAAGACCTTGAGGTTGTGCACGGCACCACCGTCGCTACCAACACCCTCCTCGAAAGAAAAGGGGCAAGAATAGCCTTAATAACCACTAAGGGATTCGAGGACGTCATAGAGATAGGAAGGCAAAACCGGGAAAAACTCTACGACCTATTCTGGGAACCCCAAGAACCCCTGGTAAAGAGGGAACTCCGATTCGGGGTTCGGGAAAGGACGTCGTTTGACGGGAAAATACTGGTCAAGGTAAGCCAGGAAGACGTCAAAAGCCTTCTCAAAAAAATTAAGAAACTAAACGTCCAAGGAATCGCTATTTCATTCCTCCATTCCTATGTAAACCCCAGAAATGAAGAGCGGGTAGAAAGGCTACTCGATAAAATCGGGGTCCCCATATCCACATCCTCAAGGATTCTTCCGGAGTTTAGGGAGTATGAAAGGACATCCACCGTGGTAGCTAACTCTTATCTCCTTCCTAAAGTCAAATCGTATATGGAGAAGCTTAGTAAGAATCTACCTCAATGTAATCTCTCGGTGATGCAGTCGAGCGGGGGCGTTATCTCCCCGGACCAGGCCGGGGATGAACCGGTAAGGATAATTTTGTCCGGCCCGGCAGGCGGGGTAGTAGGCGGGTTCCATATCGCCAAGACGATCGGGTTTGACAAGGTAATCACCTACGATATGGGCGGCACCTCCACCGACGTTTCACTCTGCGACGGAGGGCTGAGATTTACAACCGAGACTAATATAGATAATATCCCTATAAAGGTTTCGATGGTCGACGTGACCAGCATCGGGGCAGGGGGCGGGTCGATTGCCTACCTCGATACCGGGGGGTCCTTGAAGGTAGGACCGGTAAGCGCCGGGGCTGACCCGGGACCGGCCTGCTACGGCAAGGGTCTTGATGCAACCGTAACCGATGCGAACGTGGCCCTGGGAAGAATCGACCCGGACTGGTTTCTGGGAGGGCGGATGAAGATATTTCCGGAAAGGACAAGAACTGCCCTCGGCCGGCTGGCTAACAAGATGGGCCTTTCGACCAGGGAACTAGCCGAGGGCATAATAAGGGTAGCTAACGCCAATATGGAGAGAGCCCTCCGGGTTATATCTATAGGTAGGGGCTTTGACCCCCGTGAATTCGCACTTCTCTCGTTCGGAGGAGCGGGCGGGCTTCATGCCTGCGAACTGGCCGAGGCGTTGGAAATAAGGACGGTTATTTTTCCGAGAGACCCCGGGGTATTATCCGCCCTTGGAATGCTCATGGCAGACTCCTTCAAGGACTACAGTGCCACCACCATTCTTACCGGGAAAGAAGCGACCAGGAGAGCCGTTGATAAGGCCTTCAGTACGCTTGAGGAAAAAGCCAATAAGGACTTTCCCGGTAAAAGGCTCGAATTCAAGCGCTATCTCGATGCACGCTACAAAAGGCAATCCCATGAGATCACCATCCCTTACAGCACCAACTTCACCGAGGTTTTTCACAGGACCCACCACCAGATGTACGGCTATAGTAAACGGGAGAGTGAGGTGGAAATAGTTACCCTGAGAATCAGGGCTATAGCTAAGACAGAAAAACTCGAACTTCCCCAGATTAAAACCGGAAGAAAGAAAATCGATTCGAGAAAGAAAAGGCTATTCTTCAACAACAAGGAAATCACCGTAAATTCTTACATGAGAGAAGACTTCTTTGCCGGGTTTAAATTCTCCGGGCCGGCCATAGTCCTAGAAAATACCTCCACGCTTTTTATACCGCCCGATTTCCGGTGCGAGGTGGACGAATGGGGGAATATACTGGCCAGGATGTAATAAAATTCATATAATTTTGAAATAGACTTGTCTAAAATAAGAGGTTGCTTCGCCGTAAAAAGAGATGATAGGTTTCTTGAAGTGTTCGCCCTTCCCCCGGTTAAACCGGGGAACCTGGCTCAGGACGAACGGGTCTTTTATTCATGATTAACAGCGGATGCAGGCATCCGCTCATTCCTTCCCCGATTTAATCGGGGATCGACTCAGGACAGGCTCAGAGCCCCGTCGAAGGATGCCAATGCACTTACTCAGAACCCTATCCAGCTAGTCGAAGGGATAAATTCCACGACCGAAGCAATCCCATTTCTAAAAAACTAATGTTATCAGGGCTTACATAGCTTATTTGGACGGATATGATTTGGATAGCATGTACATAACAAACATATAAGAAGGCAAACTGATTTGAAATTAATCTAAATCATCGTTAGCTAAGGGGAAAAATAATATAATGAAACATCCAAAAACCTTTATTCTCGGCGCCGGAATGACCGGACTCGCCGCAAGCTGGGTATCAGGACTTCCGGTGTATGAATCGGAGACCGTCCCCGGTGGGATATGTTCGTCCTACTATCTCTCGCCCGGTGGGGATAAACCCATCTATTCGACCCCGGAGGACGGGGAATATTACCGCTTCGAAATAGGGGGAGGCCACTGGATATTCGGGGGAGACCCGGCGGTGCTCCACTTCATCCGGTCACTCACTCCGGTGAAATCATACCAGAGACGATCCTCTGTATTTTTCAGCAAAAAGGGGCTATACGTCCCATACCCCATACAGAACCACCTGGGCTATCTGGGGAAGGATGTGGCCAAAAAGGCGCTCGACGACCTGATGTCCGGCCCTAAGGGCGATGCTAAAACCATGGCCGACTGGCTGGAGCAGAACTTTGGTAAGACGCTGACCGAGCTCTTTTTCGCCCCTTTCCATGAAAAATATACGGCCGGACTCTGGACCCAAATCGCCCCCCAGGATGCTTATAAATCGCCGGTCAATATGTCTCTCGCTATAAAGGGGGCCTCCGAGGATACCCCCCCGGTCGGGTATAACGTCACCTTTGTCTATCCCAAAGAGGGCCTGAACACGTTAGCCCAACGTATGGCCCAAAGCAGAAATGTTAAGTACGAAAAAAAGGTGGTGCGGATTGATATAAATAAAAAGGAGGTTTTATTCTCCGACGGCTCCGGCCAGAGGTATGAAAACCTGATTTCGACCCTGCCGCTCAATAAAGCCATGGAAGCGGCCGGCCTGGAGCCGGATGAAAGGCCGGATTGCCATACCTCGGTCCTGGTTTTGAATATAGGCGCAAGGCGGGGGCCACTATGCCCGGATGACCACTGGCTTTACATTCCGGACAGCGACTCCGGTTTTCATAGGGTCGGATTCTACAGTAACGTCGATGTCTCATTTCTCCCCCACTCTTCCAGAGAGTCTAATGACCGGGTAAGCATCTACGTCGAGCGCGCCTATAAACATGGAGAGAAACCATCTAACGATGAAATAAAGCAATATTCTCAGAGCGTAGTCAAGGAGTTGGAAGGATGGAAATTCATTGAGATGGAAGAAGCTATCGTCGACCCCACCTGGATCGAGGTGGCCTACACCTGGTCCTGGCCCGGCTCCAATTGGAAGACAAAAGCACTCAGGCTTCTGGAAAAGAACGGCATCTTTCAGGTCGGCCGCTACGGGCGGTGGATATTTCAGGGCATTGCCGAGTCCATAAAAGACGGCTTCTTCGTGGGGGCAGCGGTAGGGAAAAAGTAGTTTGATTGCAAATCCTGCCTGACGTATAATCTTACATCCATTCCCAGAAGGGATAATTCAAACTTCAAAAGCTTGATGACCGACGACACTAAGCCTAATTTTTTGATCATTGGTTGTGGTAAATGCGGCACGACCACCCTGGGCAACTTGCTCAACCAGCATCCCGAAATTTTTGTCGTTTCCTCGCCCAAGGAACCTAATTTTTTCTCCCACGACCGGAAATACGCAAAAGGATGGGATTGGTACCAGTCGCTTTTCCGAAATACAAAAGGCGCTTCATTGGTAGGAGAAAAAAGCGTTTCCTATTCCAGCGAGGAGTTTGAAGACCGTGCCTGCCAGAGAATACAAAAGCACGTGCCAAGTGTACGCCTGATTTACATAGTCCGCAATCCACTCGAGCGGGTCGAATCGGCTTATCGTCAGATACATGATGTCGCCTCCAGGCGTGGAAAATATTTTCCGCATTCGATAGAAGGAGCGTTGAAACACCGTCCTCAGCTATACACAAACGCACTTTACTGGCAGCGCATCAACAAGTTTCGCTCTTATTTCCCCGACGAACAGATATTAGTGCTGTTCCTCGAAGACCTGAAGACAGACCCAGGGGCGGTACTCACAAAATGTTTTAACTTCCTCGGAGTAGACTCCAGGCTTCCGGCTGACGGGCTGAATAAGCGTCTCAACACTGCTGATGAAAAATACTACAGCAACTGGCTGATGAGGTTTATCATCAACCATAAAAGCTTACACTCCTGTTGGATAAGGCTACCGAAGAAAGCGAGAAGAAAGGCCCAAGTAATAATGCGAAACCGCTTCGATGTGCCATTGAAATGGGAGCCATCCGCTCGTGAATTTGTACTGAGCCAAGTTGCTGAGGACTCCAGGCAGTTCCTCAAGTTTTACGGAAAACCCTCAGATTTCTGGGGCCCCCATTTCACGCGCAAAGAAATAGGCTTTGACCCGGGATTGGGAGACGAAAATATGGAAGCACTAAGGACTGCTTAGATTCGGTTTGATTAGAATTTATGAATGCCCCCTTACTATTTTTAGCTCGTCTTATATCTAAGGCTGCCGACATAAACTACAGGCAGAAGCAGTATTCCGACGGCTTCTCCCAGCAGGGTTGAAACAATCAATTTCCAGATGTTTTTCCGGCTATTTTGATTCTCGATAAATCGGTTATTTCCCGGGTCAAAATCATATGCCCTCTTGGCGGCAAAGGAAAAAGGAGATGGATAATCGGGATTCACCGCAATGTCGTAGTTTTTGAGGAGCAATTTGAAAAAGACAACTATATTATAAAGAAGCCCGTATTTTTTTTGGGAATTCAATTCAATTATGTCGTCAAAACTATCTCTGTAAATATCTAACCTGTCGTCAACCATGATTAAGCTCAGCTTAGACTCCGGAAAAGATTCTCGTAGCTTGTTTAAAGTAGAAAATATTTCATCCCTGCTCCCGCCATTCAGAATAAGTATGTTCCTGGCTTCTTGGGGAAGCCTATAAAACACGTCCTTCTTTTTTTCATGATTTGTAATTTGAACCTTCCCACCCCAAGTCCCGGCTATAAAATCCCAAATACCCCTAAACCCCACAAACATCAAATCCGGTCTTCCGCACATACCCCAGAAGAGCAGCACCTTAGAACGAAAACGGAGAAAATTAAAAAAAATCAGTGCCCTTCTGAAGTAGTCAGTGTGTTTGGAATATGTTAATAAGCCGTTCCGGCTTCCGTAGTAGTAATCTATGACTGGACTTCTCTTCTCGGTGAACGCCGGATGATAGACGATAGAATTTAGAACTGACACTACCCTAAAACCATTTTTCCTGAATTGGAGTCCCCAATCCATATCGTCCCAGAAGAAGAAAAACCTTTCATCCATGAGACCTACCTTGCTTAAAGAGCGGACCCGGACGAGGGCCGAGCAGATGGCTACATAATCAACATCTTCGACTTCATTCTCGGGGTTGAAGTCTTTCTTGTTCCTGAATAAAGGGTGGACATCGATCGTATCCCACCTGAGGAATGCCCCGGCCTCGACCGTAATCTCCTTTCTCACGCTGTCGATTATCCTCGAGCCAGCCAATCCTATAGTCTCATCCCTAGCCATAGCCTTCATCAATTCTTTGAAGGAGTTTTCTTCAACCTGGGCGTCATTATCCAGGAGCCAGATATATTCAAAACCCCCTTTTCTTAGCGCATGTTTTATCCCGGCGTTAAACCCCGCCGTCCCCCCCTTATTCTCTGAGTTCGTTATTACCTGTACTTCCGGGAATTGAAGCCTGATAGCCTCTACCGACCCATCGGTGGATGCATTATCCACGACGATGACTTCCTCATTTTGAGAAAACGTGTCTTTGAGAGAATTGAGGAGCGCAAGAACTGCCTCTTTCCTGTTCCAATTCACTATAACCACTGCTGTTTTTGGATAATCCCGCATTTAAATAGAGGCTTATAAAGTTAAATCCTTCGGGGACGAACTAAACTCTCTTTTGAATCCGAGACCTATGCTTAAAAAACCGGATAGGCCGTCGTGGGATGCGGCACCTCCCTTAAAACAAAACCCCATCAACCTCCCTGCCTATTCCAGCCAGCCGGACAGGTCACGATTTATCAAGTCTTGTAGCAACAAGATATCATGCCTATAAACTCCGATTAAATGTTTTTTGGTGTCTGGTTCCATGCTGTCTTTTCTAGAGTTCTTATTCTTGAAATAATTAACCAGCTTTTCTGTCTTTTCCCTACCAATGGTATTCAACAGCAAAGGGCGGCTTATCTTCTTGAGGGGATGATCGTAATTTGAAAGAAAATTCTGCAATTTTCTACTGCGGGGTACATCGGTTACATTGTGTTTAGCACTCACGTCGGGAATGAATGAAGGATCGACCTCGAGAAATTCGAACATATCCCTTATTACCCCCAAGAGATTTTTACTTATTTCCTCGTAAAGATATATCCTGACCTTCTCTTTTCCGAAAGCTTCTAGATAGGCTTTAACCTGCCTGTGATAAAAGCCGACGTCGATATAATCAAACCCCCACCACCAATTCTCGCCCTTTCTTCGGTTTATTACCTCCGGTCTTATGGCTTCATCGAAATTCAATTGCTCGACTCCATCCCTTAAGTGATGCTTATAGTTGGAGAACGCCCTCTCCGCCGGGTTTCTTAGTATTATGATGATCCTAGGAACCGGCTGTACATACCTCAGTATATTACGTATTGAATTCTCATAAAAATATAGATAGGCAACACAAACCTCACCCACAGCTTTTTCTGTGGCCGCCTCCTCGAAAATACTCATGTACTCATCCCAATTCTCGATGATGTTCTTGCCGTAGAAGGAGCCCTTGCCCGAGAACATATCCCTCCTTAAGCCGGCGAAAAAGAAATGTTCCTTTTTCACGGGGAGATACACGTCCGGGTGTTGTTTGAGATAGTGGTAAAGGGAGGTAGTACCCGCCTTTGCCGCACCCACGACTAAAAAATTAGGAATGTGCCTCATAAACTGGCTTTGTTGTACCTGAAGCTTTTGAAATAAATTAGCGGAGTAACCAACAAAGATGCTAGTTCACCTAAGAGCGTGGATAATATTACTTTATGAACATTGGAGAAATCTCTGTCGCTATCCCTTAGCATCTGAATAGTTAAATCATAAAAGTACGATTTCTTGACGGCGAAAGTAAAGGGAGATAAAGTGGGAGAAACGACTGCATCAAAACCGGAGAAAAGTATTTTAGCAAAAACCCAGACGTTGTAGAATATGCTGTTTAGTCTTTTGGAATCCATGGAAATCATATTACCGAAGTACGGCTTGAATACATCCTCCCGGTCACTTCGGACCAGTAGTGTAACCGTCGCTCGTGGGAACACCTCTTTAACCTTTTCATTCAGCCTCAAGATGCTTTCTTTTATGTCCCCGGCTACGACTAAAACACCCTTTACACTTTCATCTTTGGCTACGACCCTTTCAGGCATCTCCGTCTCATATTCTTCCTCGTTAAGATCGTACCTTCCCCACCGGTTACTGCAGAAATCCCTGAGAGCGTCTAAGGTAATAAATCTGCGTTTTATATTTTCTCTCTTTTTTCTATTCAATAGTCCGAAGATCACCCCTTTGCATAGGTACCTAAAGTAATTATAAAATATCAGAAACCTCTTGAGCATTCCGGTATGCTTCGTGTACACCAGAAGGGAATTCCTGATGCCGTAATAATCAGTATTCTGTCCCCTCCTTTTCTCGGTAAAGGAAGGATGGTAAACAACCGATTGCGGGACCGCCATTACTTTAAAACCGTTATCCTTGAAAGTAAGCCCCCAATCCATGTCATCCCAGAAAAAGAATAATCTTTCATCCATGAGACCAACCTTACCGAGTGATTCCACCCTGACTAAAGCGGAGCAGATAGCCACATAATCCACTTCCTTTGGATTTTGTTCATCTATATCCCTTTTATTCCGGTAAAATGGAGTCACTCCTATGGTATCCCACTTGAACGACCCCCCGAGTGCAACGGTCATATCTTTTTCCTCAGTATCGACGATCCTGGACCCGGCTATGCCTATCTCACTATCGCTCTCCATAACTTTTACCAATTCGACCAAGGTTGTTTTCTCTATCACCGCATCGTTATCCAGAAGCCACACATATTTAAACCCGCCCTTGGCCAGGGCGTACCTGATTCCGGTATTGAATCCCCCGGTTCCGCCCAGGTTTTCTGAGTTTATTATGAGCCGGGTATTGGGATATTTTTCCCTTATGATATCCGGCGAACCATCCGTAGATGCGTTGTCCACGACTATAATCTCGTAATTGTCAAAATCTATATGCTGTAAATGCCCCAATAGATTGAGCACGTAATCCTTCTTATTCCAGTTAACTATAACTATAGCCACTCTTGGATTAAGAGACATTTTCTCGACCTTTGTTATATTGATTAATTAAGAAACCGAACAAGAATTTTTCACTAATTCTTTGATAGCTATTTGCGGATTCATTACATCTTATCTTACCGCTAATAGAAAGGCAACCATAGTTAAGACAGGACTATCAGTGAATATTAGAAAAAATACTCCGGGTTGAGTTTAGGTATGAAAATGAAATCGGGATAAAAAAGAGAAGATTAATACGGTTAATTCTCGCAGGAGATATTGATTTCTCCATCCCAGCACGTGTCAGAACCGGGCCCGCCGTCCAGGAGGTCCTTTCCCTTATTACCTTTAACGATATCGTCATCTCCTTCCCCTTTCAGTATATCGTTGCCGAGTTTTCCCCTTAACTCGTCGTTCCCCGGCCCGCCTAGAATCACATCCCTACCCTTTCCCCCAATCAGTAAATCATCCCCCTCTCCTCCGTCGATGCAGTCATTGCCGGCAAAACCCCTTATTGTATCGTTGCCCTCAAGACCGCAGATTATGTCGTCGCCCGGAGTGCCGTCAATCTCA
>FWPU01008661.1_pt1 | contig 17035 bp, 15 predicted proteins | sample 2228361 | NCBI WGS metagenome assembly FWPU01 (sample SAMEA103939777, study PRJEB20133) | metagenome
GTCCACACTCCGGGCCGGTACGAAGCCGTTCTGTTGTACACCTGCGCGGCCTCGGATATCGGATCGGTGGTGGAGCTTTCGCTGGGATCGGAGCAAGTGACGGCGACCATCAGCGAACCGTTCGATCCGCCGCTTCGAGGCGCGGAATTCGACCGCGTGCCGCGTGTGGGCGAGTCTTACGTCAAAGATTTCAAACCGTTGACCCTGGGTACCATGCGACTGCGTTCGGGACGAGGAACCCTGACTCTGAAAGCGAGGCAAATTGCAGGGGAACAGGTGGCCGACGTTCGCGCCGTAATCCTCCGCCTGCTACCGTGACACGTCGGCGGCTGCCCGGTGTTGCAATTCCCGGCTTCGCGGCAGAACTCAATCAAGCATTACACAGCGAGGTTCCCGGTCCCGCGGATGCATTCCTCGGCCGCAGTGCCGTCGCCGATTCGGTTCGTTTTACTTTCTGAGGATGACCTTGGAACACTGCAAGCGCCTACGCGAAGATGCGCTCCGGATTTGGCAGGCCGGCGTTGAGGCCGTCCATGCCGATCGGCTTGTTCGACGTAACGTCCGGATTGAGGACGGTCACCTGGTTTTTGGAGAGTTTGATCCGCTTCGAATCCCGCTCGCGTCCATCGGTAGAATTTCCGTCGTCGGCGCGGGCAAGGCCGGAGCCGGCATGGTCGCCGGGATCGAGTCGGTTTTCTGCCCAACTTGGGCGGAGCGATTTCAACTGGGCGGTTGGGTCAACGTTCCCGATGATTGTGTCCGTTCCACCCGGTGGATTCACCTTCATCCGGCCCGTCCCGGCGGGGTAAACGAGCCGACCGCACAAGGGGTTTGGGGTACCGAGCAGATTCTGGCGACGGTCCGCAACTTGACGGCTCGCGACCTTTGTATCTGTTTGATTTCCGGCGGCGGTTCCGCCCTGCTGCCATTGCCCGCGCCGGGAATTACCTTGGAAGACAAACTGAACGTGACGCGGCTTCTCAGCGGTGCCGGTGCGAATATCGCCGAGTTGAATACGGTGCGCAAGGCATTGAGTCTCGTCAAAGGGGGAGGGTTGCTGCGTGCCTGCGGTGCCGGAACGCTCATTTCCCTGATCATTTCCGATGTGCTCGGCGACCCGCTGAGCCTCATCGCATCCGGTCCGACCGTCCCCGAGCCCGTTCGTCCCCACGAAGCGTTCGCCGTTTTGGAAAAGTATCCGGAGGTCAAGGCCGCCTTGCCTTCTCATCTGATAGCTTGGCTTCAAAGCGGAGGAAGGACGGCTGCCGTCGGCTCCGCTGCCGGACCGCAACGTGTCCATCACTTCGTCATCGGCAACAACGCCGTTGCGGTCGATGCCGCCGCCTTGCAAGCCGAGGCTTTGGGTTATCGGCACGCCTGCATCAGCAGTCCGAGCTTAGAAGGCCCTGCGGAAACAATCGGCGCGCAGCTTGCCGAACAAGCCTTGGAAATGCGAGCCGGGGGAACCGTCGACTGCCTGATCAGCGGCGGCGAGCCGACCGTGCGATTGGCACCGCCCTGGATTCGAGGAAGAGGGGGCAGGAATCAACAACTGGTTCTTGCGGCGGTACAGGCGCTTTGGCGGGACGGCGCTCGCGGCATCGCGATTCTATCCGGAGGCACGGACGGCGAAGACGGACCGACCGACGCGGCGGGAGCCGTTGTGGATGCCGAGGTGATCGCGAGGGCGAAGGAGTTGAACCTCGACCCCGCGGCATTCCTCGAACGCAATGATGCCTACAGCTTTTTCGAAAGAACGACGGGGCTGATCAAGACCGGCCCGACTCACACCAACGTCTGCGATATCAGGGTGGTTCTCGCCCGGAAGGGATGAGGTTCATCTCGGCACCATCCGGTGCAAGCGGTAGGACGCCTCGTGGAACCAATCGGTCTCCGCGGACGCCGATCGGCCGGGGGGCGGGTTTCCGTACGTTCCCGAAGAAGTGGCCCAAGCTCGAAGGCCGACCCATGTGGCGGCGAGAACCCGGCGATACTCCCCTTGTCACAAGTGCGGAATTGGTAGATGATAAGGATAATTCACGCGACAAGGGGGATTTTCTGCGCACCCTATCCCGTTCAAGGAGGTTTGCGGAATGCGGCGACCGATCGTGGCCGGTAACTGGAAAATGAATCTGGATCGAGCTTCCGCCGTAGCCTTGGCCAAGGCGGTGGTGCAAGGGATCGAGGCTTTTCCGGGGGTTGAGGTGGCGCTTTGTCCGCCGTTTGTCTACTTGTCGGCGGTGGGCGAGGCGGTGGCCGGTTCGCGCGTGGCACTCGGTGCGCAAAACTTGTATCCGGAGCCCAAGGGCGCCTTTACCGGCGAGATCAGCCCCGTCATGCTGAGAGATGTCGGCTGCACGTTCGTGATCTTGGGGCACAGCGAACGCCGTGCGATGGGGGAATCCAGCGACTTCGTCAACGAAAAGGTCTTTGCAGCGCTGGAGGCGGGACTCAAACCGATCGTCTGCGTCGGGGAGACCTTGCGGCAACGAAAGGAAAACAAGACCTCCGCGGTCATTCGTCGCCAGGTGGAAGGTTCGCTGGCCGGTTTGTCGGCCGAACAATTGTCGCATTGCGTCATCGCCTACGAGCCGGTTTGGGCGATTGGGACGGGTGAAAACGCCACACCCGAACAAGCCGAGGAGGTCCAGGCCGAAATCCGGAAATTGATCGCCGCTCGCTACGGCAAAGACGCTGCGGACGCACTCCGGATCCAGTACGGGGGAAGCGTGACGCCGGCCAATGCCGAGAGCTTGATGAAGATGCCGGACGTCGACGGCGGTTTGATCGGCGGCGCAAGCTTGAAGGCGGATAGCTTTCTGGCCATCGTTGCGGCGGCACAAAACTGCAAGAGCTCGTGAGGGCGATCGGCGAGCCTCCATCCGCGTTCGGAATAAAGGCACAGAATGGCGATAACACGACCATGAAAATCATTTTTTTGATTCTGCTTTCCGTTACTGCCGTGTTCATGATCCTGCTGGTACTCATCCAGCGAGGGAGGGGCGGAGGGCTTGCCGGCGCTTTCGGCGGGATGGGCGGTCAAAGCGCTTTCGGCGCCAAGGCCGGTGACACATTTACCCGAATCACGATCGGCGTGGCCGGGTTTTGGATCGTCCTATGCGTCCTCGCATTGGGTTATTTCCGCTGGGGCGAACGTTCCCGGCTCGATATCGGCGGCTCGGAGCCGGCGTCGGGAGCTACTCTTCTCCCCTCATCAAACGACGGCGTTTCCCCGGCCGGTCCTGCGTCGGGGGACACCGGCGGGGCTGCGGCGTCTCCCGGTACTCCCGCTCAATCCGGCGAAGACGGGGCCGGTGCAACCCCGTGATTGCAGCGGACGCGCCGAAACGTCCCCGGCTTGCGGTGTTTTCCCAATTCGGCATCCTCCGAGATTCGTCGTTGATCCTGTTCCACCCAAGTGCTGATTCGCACCGGAGGTCGTCGTCTTGCTCCTCAGCATGACCGGATTCGGAGAGGCGAGAATCGAGGGGCCGGGATTCGCGGTACGGGCCGAGCTCCGTGCCGTCAACAATCGCTACTTCAAGCTCGGCATCCGTTGCAACGAGAGCTTGACGGCCGCGGTCGAAGCGGAAATAGAGACCTTGCTCAAGCAGGCCGTTCGCCGAGGCACGGTGCAGGTCAATTTGTTCGTCGATCGTCCGCCCGCTTCGGTCGATTTCCGCGTCAATCATGAAGTCCTGCTGGGCTATTGGAGCCAGGTCATGAGCATCGCCGCCGACGCTCATGCGACGCCGCCCAACTCCCTGGAAGCCTTCCTCCAGTTGCCCGGCGTCATCTCGGATCGCTCCGATCCGGCCGGCCGAGTGGAAGAACTGAAACCGAGCCTGATGGCGGCCTTGAAGCAGGCGATCGAACAATTTCAGCGGATGCGGCAAATCGAGGGCCGCAACATGGCGGACGATTTGCGTCGCAATTGCCGTGACCTGCTGGAGCTGGCCGAGCAGATCCGCGCGCGGGCTCCCGCCGTCATCGAGAATTATCGGGAGCGGTTGCGCGAGCGGCTCAACCGCTTGCTCGGCGAAGTCGATGTGCAGGCGGCACAGGAGGACATCCTGCGCGAAGTCGGGCTTTTCGCCGAGCGTTCGGATATCTCGGAAGAATTAGTTCGTTTCCAAAGTCATGTCGAGCAGTTTCTTCAAACGCTGGATTCCGAGTCCGCGGAGGGAATTGGTAGGCGACTCGACTTCATGACGCAGGAGATGGTGCGCGAAATCAATACGCTGGGCGCCAAAGCCAACGATGTGCGGATCAGCGGCTACGTCGTGCAAGCCAAGACGGTGGTCGAGCGAATCCGGGAAATGGTACAGAATGTGGAATGATGCGATGCTGCGAAGCGCCCCATGAGCCGTTTCCACGACGACAAACCGCAGGAACCGTCACGGCAAGCCAAACTGGTGGTACTTTCGGGGCCTTCCGGCGCGGGCAAGACGACCGTCGCGGGGCTTGTGTTGCGGCAGTCTCCCGTGCCCTTGGTGAAGAGTATTTCCGCCACCACTCGCCCGCCGCGACCGGTGGAAGTCCAGGGCGTCGATTACTTCTTTTTGACGCCCGAGGAGTTTTTTCGCCGCCGCGAGGCCGGGGAGTTCCTCGAAACCGCGGAGGTATTCGGCGATGGGGTTTGGTACGGGACGTTGCGCGATCCGGTCATGCGTTTGCTGGCGGACGGAAAGTGGGTATTATCGGTCATCGATGTTCGAGGCGCGATCGCCGTGCGCGATGCAATACCGGACGCGGTGAGCATTTTCCTTTTGCCCGAAAGCCCCGCCGTCCTCTTGGAGCGACTTCGCGGTCGAGGGACGGAAGACGAAGAAGCGGTTCGACTTCGACTGCAACGCGCTGAAGAGTAACTGCGCCTGGCCGATCAATACCGCTATCGCGTGATCAATAACCGGGTGGAGGATGCCGCCGCCCGGATTTGTGGAATCCTGGCCCGCGAGGCCGGACTGAACGGAACTTACGATCCCAAGGGAATCGTCTCCGACGGAGGTTGTTAGCCCATGTACGACGAACTGAAGGATGATGCGCTCGTGGACAAGGTCGGCGGGCGTTTCAAGCTCTCGACGCTGATTCAGAAGCGCTTGGTGGCCTTGATGAAAGGCGCGCCGCCCCTGGTCGACCTGGAGACGAAAGATCGCATGAAAATCGTCCTGCGAGAGATCATGGAGGATAAGATTTATCTGGATCTCCATGACCGTGTGAGGACCGTGGCGGATCTCCCGGAACCGGAAGATCTCGGTTTGACCGGCGGAGGTTTGCCGGCGGCTTGATCCGCCCGTAGCCCATCCGTACCGCCTCATGAGGCGGCCTACGACGGACGGTCAGGCATAACAATGGAAAGGTCCGAACGGCCATGTCCGGGCATGAGGTTCTGGTCGGCGTGACGGGGGGAATCGCGGCCTACAAAACGGCGGCGCTCGTCAGCCGCCTGGTACAGGGCGGAGTCTCCGTGACGGTCGTCATGACGGAAGCGGCCGCGCACCTGGTAGGGCCGAAGACCTTCGAGGCGCTGACGGGCCGTCCCGTCGGTACCGATATGTGGTCGCCGACGCCGCACCCTCATATCGAGTTGGCACGCCGTGCGAAGTTGCTGTGTGTTGCGCCCGCCACAGCCAATTTCCTCGCCAAGGCGGCTTGGGGATTGGCCGACGACCTGTTGACGACCTGCCTTTTGGCGTTTACCGGCCCGGTCTTGATCGCACCCGCCATGAACAGTCAAATGTGGGCTAAGCCGGCGGTTCAACGTAATTTGCAACAACTTCGCGAGGACGGGTATATCATCTTGGATCCCGGCGAGGGACACCTCAGTTGCGGCGAGGTCGGGGCGGGACGCATGGCCGAGCCGGACGTCATCTTCGCCAAGATCGAGGAAATCCTTGATCGCCGCATCGTCTGATCGATCGGGAGGGAGATGAGTCGTTTCGGCGGAGGCGGGCCGGGTCTTCCGGCCCCCCGGCATCGCGCGATTCTCCTTCACCGGCGCGCGGAGGTTGCACCGTGGCAAGAGTGCTCATTACATCGGGGCCCACCCGCGAGTATCTCGATCCTGTGCGATATCTATCGAATGCCTCCAGCGGGCGCATGGGGAGCGCTTTGGCCGAGGCTTTCCTCGCCGCCGGTCACGACGTCTGGATCGTCTCGGGCCCGGTCGAGATCGCTTATCCGCCGGAATGCCGCGTGCGTTACGTCACCACCACCGAGGAAATGTTGCTTGCGGCGACCGAGCTGTTCGCAACCTGCGACGGCGTCATCGGGGCGGCGGCGCCCTGCGACTTTCGGCCGGAGTCGCGGGCAGCCGACAAGATCGTAAAAACCGGCGACGACCTGTTCTTGCGGCTGGTGGAGACTCCTGATATCTTGGCCGCTTTGGCCGCCGAAAAGCAGGGACGGTGGATCGTGGGCTTTGCCCTGGAGACGCGCGACGGTCCCGCTCGGGCCATGCAGAAACTGCAACGCAAGCAATGCGACCTGATTATCCTGAACCATCCCGAGGCCATCCATTCCGACAGAACGGCAATCACTGCGTTCACCCCCGACGGCACGGTGCTGGGAAGTTTCGTCGGCTCGAAGTCGAACGCGGCGCGTGAAATTTGCGGCTGGGTGGAACGGAGGCTCTTGCATTGAGGAATTGAGGCTTGTAGCCGCCGCAGGCGGATTCCACTTGCCGCCGAAGATGGTGATCTATGATGAAAAAACACGAAGTCGTCAGCGCAGGGATCCTTTTCGCCGATGTGGCGTGCGAACCCGTCGATCATCTTCCGATTGCGGGGGAGCTGGTACCGACGCCTCGCATTCAACTCGGTTTGGGCGGATGCGCAGCCAACGTCGCCATGGATTTGTCTCGGCTGGGAATCGACGTCGGCGTGGCGGGCTGCGTGGGCGACGATCCCTTCGGACGCTTCATCGCCGACACGCTCAGCGATGCGGGCATCGACACCGAGGGCGTGCGTTTCGTGGCGGATCGGGGAACGGCCGCCACCATGATCGTCAACGTGAAAGGGGAAGATCGGCGATTCATTAGCACTCCCGGGGCCAATCACGTCTTTGCCGATGAAGATCTTCCGCGATCCTGGCTGGAGGACGTGCGCGTCTTCTACGTGGGCGGCTACCTCATGATGCCAGCCCTCGAAACGGATGCCTTCCTGGCGACGCTCCGACGCCTCCGATCCCAAGGCGTCAAGACGGTTCTCGACGTCGTTTTGATGGGAAAACGCGACTATTGGCCCATCATCCGCCGCTTTCTACCCCAAGTGGATTATTTCCTGCCCAACGAGGACGAAGCCGAGATCATTCTGGGCGTCTCCGACCCGCAGGAACAGGCCAAGCGATTCCACGATGCGGGCGCAGCCAACGTCGTCATCACCTCGGGATCGCGCGGATCGCTTTACTGGGGAGAAGGCGGGCGATTTCGGGCCGGTGTCTACCCCGTGGAGTTCGTCAGCGGCGCAGGGGCGGGAGATGCCTTCGACGCGGGCTTCATCGCCGGTCTGCTTTGGGGAGAGGATCCGATCGGATGCGTCCGGTGGGGGAGCGCGTTGGGAGCAAGCTGCGTCCGTGCAATCGGCACCACCGACAGCGTTTTCACGAAGGAAGAGGCCGTCGCCTTCATGGCCCACCACTCCTTGGCCGTCGAGGAAATTCGTTAGCGACTTTCCCGGCCCCTTTTCGGATCCTTGAGCGCGACGCGCCGCGAGCCGTAAGGTAACGCCCGCCGGCTGCCTTCTCGGGCGGAAGGCTCGGCGGAACGGCGGGCTCCGGCGCCGACTTCCGGCCGATAAGCCGATCAGGCTTTTCGAGGACGCTGCGCTTCAACTCTTGCTCCGACGTCGGCGCCGCGCTAAAATCACGGCCGACGGCTCGATGCGGCGGTGCGGCAACGCGGCCCTCGTGATGCGCATTCACCGGCAGTCACTTCGTTCGCGAGGCTCGCACGTCGCCCGATAACATACGAGCGGCGCGTTTTCAGACCGAGACAACCCCCGTACGAGGAGCCGACCGATGCATGAGCACGCTCCCCAACACCACGGCCGAGAACGCCGTTTCTTTCTGAAAACCGCCGTCGCGGCGGCCGGCACCGGCTTCATTCGACCGGCGCTACCGCACCTCGTCGCGCAAGAAGGGACCGACCGCCCGCAGCAGGGCGACTACGGGCAGGACGGAGTTTTGCCCACCATTGCGTTGGGCCCCCATCGCATCACGCGGCTTGTGGCGGGATGGAATCCCATCGGGGGATATTCTCACGCCTCCCCGATCCTGGACCAATATATGCGAGAGTATTTCACGCCCGAGCGGATCCACGATTTCTTGTGCCAATGTATCCGGCACGGAATTCGGACCTGGCAATTCGATTACGAACCCCGATCGGTCTGGGCCATCCAAAAGCTGCAGGAGTCGGGCGCGGGAATGAATTTTATTTGCTTGCACGCGGAACGTGCCACCGATCCGCCCATGAAACAGATCATCGACGATACGCAATGCATAGCCTTGGTTCATCACGGCGGGGTGACCGACAGCCTGTTTCGGCAGGGCAAGGCCCAACTCGTCAGAGACTATGTCAAGAAGGCCCACGATCACGGCGTGTCGGCGGGCATATCGTCGCACAGTCCGGAGAATATCCGCCGAATCGCCGATGAAGGCTGGGAAAACGACCTGTTCATGACCTGCATGTACAAGGTCAATCGGCCGCGAGACGAACAAATGAACTTGCTCGGCAGGGCCATCGTGGGAGAACCGTACCTGGAGACGGATCCCGTGGAGATGGCGGCCGTCGTACGCGAGGTTCCCCAACCATGCCTGGCGTTCAAGATTCTCGCGGCGGGGCGCAAGTGCACTCGTAGCAGAGACATTGAGGAAGCATTCGCGTTCGCGTTTAGAAACATCAAGCCCTGCGACGGCGTGATCGTCGGTATGTTTCCCGTCTACTCGGACCAAGTGGCCGCGAATGCCTCCTTGGCTCGAAAATACGCCGTTCAAACAGCCCCGACCACGTAGTCCGAAGCGACGTGCGCGGCCCGCCGTTCCGTTGCGGCGCAAGCTCAACGCGTCAGCTACCTGACAAGATTTCTGCGAAGGTAAACAACATGCTTGCTTACAGTTGTCGCTCTACACGGATCGCGAAAAATGCTCGCATCGGACGTCTCGGCTTAGGCCGGATGCCGGCCCGATTTCGGCTCGCCGTCGCCTGCCTCGCAGCGATTGTCATCATTCCTATCCTGGCAATCGCGGCAGGATCTTCGCTCATGGCGGAGGATTCGTCCGTCGCGTCAACAACACCGATACGCCCCATGACCGACCTTGCAGGCAATCGATTCTGGTATCTCTGCGAGCCTTTCAACCCGTATTATCCCCACACAACGTTTCCGCGATTGGTCACTCCGCAATGGGTCGGCGAGGAAGGTGTGCGGGCGGTGATACTGCTGACGATCGACGACTTGCGATCGGATCGCAAGCCCGATCCTGCCGTGTTCGAACAGTTTCTCCGGCCGGTATTCGACGAGCTGAAGGCCGTCCAGGGAAAAGCCGCGGTCACCTTAATGGCCAACAGCGTTGCGGCGGACGATCCCGTGGTCCTGCGTTGGTTGGAGGAGGGTGCGGCAATCGGCGCTCATACCGCGGATCATCCCTGCCCCCTCCTGCAAAAGGGCGATTTCGCGGCCGCCAAGGCCACATACGACCGGGCCGTGGATCAAATCAGCGACGCCCTCGGGCCGCACGCTCCCCGGGCGTATCGTATGCCGTGCTGCGATTCCATCAACGCCATGAGTCCTCGCTTCTTCGCCGAGATATTCCATGCCGCCACGCCCAACGGCCGTTTCTTGTCGGCCGACTCCTCCATTTTCCAAGTCGCGACTTCAGCCGACGCGGAAATCCCGGCGGAATGGACCGCCTCCATTCAAGGTTTGCCGCGTTTGGCCCGGTACTTGCCCGCCGATCGCGGCTTCGTGAACTACGTTGAGAACTACCCCTATCCTTGGGTCGTGGGCTGGGGCTGCTGGGAGATTCCGATGACGTTGCCCGACGACTGGGTCGCGTTTCATTTACACAAGCAGCCGTTCGCCGAGGAGGCGCTGGAGGACATGAAGTGCGCGCTCGACGCCGCGGTTCACAAGCAAGGGGTCTACGTACTTACGTTCCATCCCGGTTGGTGGATTCGCAACGATCAGGTGGTGGAACTGATTCGCCACGCGACCGAAACCTACGGCCCCGCGGTACGATTCCTCACGCTAAGCGACGTCGTGGAACGCCTCGAAGCGCAGCTCACCAAAAGCGTCGGCCTCCGCCGAGAGAACGGCGGCGATCAGGGCGTGCGCCTGCTCGATGTCGATGGAGACGGCTTTTTGGATGTTGTGATCGCCAATGAGCGCCTTCGCGTCACGCGCCGCTGGGATGCACGGCGGAAAGAATGGAGGGAGACGGCATTTCCCGTGCCCTTGACGTACACGACGGAAAACGGCGCCTTGGCCGGGACGGGCGCGCAATTCGGGATGTTCGGTTCCCCCGCTCGCCCCTGTGTTCTGGTCTGCGATGAAGCATGGGCCGGACTATGGACCTTCGACGGAACTGCTTGGAACGCCGTTCCGGACGGGCTTGCCGGACTGGAATTTCCGCAGGACGGCGGACCGGTTTTCACGGCCCGGGGCGGAATCGACCAAGGCGTTCGTTTATTGGATGTGGACGGCGACGGCTGTTCCGAATGCGTGGCGGCTAATCCCACGCACCGGGGCGTTTTCACTTGGAAAGACGGGCGTTGGCGGCTGACGGAATTAACGCTGCCCTCCCCGGCCGCATTCGTCGATGAGCAGGGGCGCGATGCGGGCCTGCGATTCACCCTCTTGAACGGCGACGACTTTCCGGACCTGGTCTTCTCCGGCCCCTCGGGATGCTTGGTCGCGTTGCTTTCGCCCGAAGGAGACGGCTGGAGCCGTGTGGTGCTGTCGAAAAAAGCGGGGGAAGGCGGAGCCCTGCCGCCCTTCGTGCGGCCCGACGGAACGCAGAACGGGGCCTGGATTCACGGCAAACGCATGATCCTGCACAACGAGGAGACTGGAGGAACGCAGCCGAACCATATCCAGGTCTACGAACTCACGGGGCCGTAGCTCGCCGCCAAGATTCGGAGAAACGATCAGAACGCGCCGACATCGTCGTCGGCATCCTTGGGGAGTTGCTCTTCGGCGGCATCCAGCCAAGCCTCTTCCTCATCGGCGAGGTGCGAGTCCGAGAGGCTTTCTTCGGGCAATTCATCCAGGGCCGGGCGCCGCAGCTCTCCGCCCTTTTTGCCGGTGCGTTGACGAAATAGCAAGCGAATCGGCACTTCCGCAAAAGGCGATTGATCGCGAATCGCGTTGAGGATATACCGCCGATACGACGGCGAAAACGCCGCCGGGTCATTGCAAAAGACAACGATGGTCGGCGGTGCCGTGCGGACCTGAACTCCGAAATAGATCTTGGCCCTGCGGCCCGAGTGGAGCGGCGGGGGATTGCGGACCAACAAGGTGCGGATCATTCGATTCAAAACACCCGTCGTCAATCGCTCTTGCGACTGTTTATACAAGGACTGGGCCACGTCGATCAGACGCCGCACATTCCTGCCGCTTTTGCCGGTGATGAAGGCCACGGGCACGTACTGCTGCGAGGAAAATACGTTGCGCAGCCGTTCCACCCAGACCGAGGTGGGGAACTGCTTCGCCAACAGATCCCATTTGTTGACTACGAATACCGTAGGTTTGAAAGCATCGAAGGCGGCTTCGGCGAGTTGTTTGTCCACTCGGCCGATTTCACGGGCGGCATCGAAGAACAGCAAAACCACGTCCGCCCGGCGGATGCTTTCTCGCACGCGGACCAGACCGTAGAACTCCACGCTTTCGCGGACGCTCTTGCGTCTCATCACGCCCGGCGTGTCGATGGCGACGAAAGTGCGTCCGTCGATTACGAACCGTACATCCACGCTATCGCGGGTGGTGCCCGGGATTTCGCTCACGATCATCCGCTCTTCCCGGGCCAGCGTATTGATGAACGTGCTCTTGCCCACGTTACGGCGTCCGACGATCGCCAATTTCATAACTTCCGGTTCCGGTGCCGCCGCCGGAGCCGGGGGCAGGAGTTCGCCGAGGGCTTCGAGCAGGTCCTCGCGACCGCGGCGTTGCTCCGCGCTGACCGCAATGACGGGCCAGCCGAATCGCGTGAACTCGGCGGCTGCGGCGTCCCAAGAAGGGGCATCGGTCTTGTTGGCCACGCAAAGAACGGGACTGGGGACCGATCGCAACCGTCTCGCCACTTCCTCATCCAGGGGCGTGATCCCCGCGCGAGTGTCGGTGACAAACAGAATCACATCCGCACTCGCCATGGCCACGGCGATCTGGCGTTCCACTTGCTCGGCCAAATCTCTCTCGTCGACGATGCCGATTCCGCCCGTGTCCACCAATTCCACATGCCGGTCGCCCACGGCGACGCGTTCGGCGACGCGATCCCGCGTGACCCCCGCCAACACGTCGACCACGGACACGCGCCTTCCCGCCAGCCAATTGAGGATGCTGGACTTGCCGACGTTGGGGCGCCCGACAATCACTACCCGAGGAAAATCCATCGTCGCGCTTCGTTCCACGCACTTGCCGAGGGTATTTCGGCGGAAAAAAGGGTTGCCGGTAACGACGAAGCCGGCTCATGGCGGAATCCGCTTGACGCCCGATAGCGGCGGCAGGGAATATTTGCCGGGCCTCTGCGTCCTCGCTCGCCGCGGGGTTATCGTGCTACTCCGTCTGGGCCGTCCGTTTTGGACGGTACAAATCCGTCGCGGTGCCGAAATAGACCTCCGCCGCGAAAGCCAGGGTTTCCGAGAGCGTCGGATGGGGATGGATCGTGTCGGTGATGTCGCGCAAGACGGCCCCCATTTCGATCGCCAGGACGGCCTCGCTGATGAGATCGCCTGCGTTCGGGCCGACGATGCCGCATCCCAGCACTCTTTCGGATTGCGGATCCACCAACCACTTGGTAAGCCCCTCGGTACGTCCCACCGCCTGTGCCCGTCCGCTGGCCGCCCACGGAAAGACCGCCGTCTCGTACGGTATGCCTGCGGCCTGCGCCTGCGTCTCCGTCAGTCCGGCCCAAGCGATCTCCGGATCGGTGAATACGACGGCGGGAATGGCCCGAGGTTCGAAGACCGCGGCGTGCCCCAGGATCGCCTCGACTGCGACCTTGCCCTCATGGGCGGCCTTGTGCGCCAACATCGGCTGCCCGACGACGTCGCCGATCGCCCAGATGCTTGCATCCGCGGTTCGCCTCTGAGCGTCAACCACGATGTACCCACGGTCCGAGACCTCGACTTTCGTATTATCCAGTCCCAGACCGTCGCTGTTGGGCGTTCTCCCTACCGATACCAGAATGCGGGAATAGGTCTCGGTAGTCTTCCCTCCGGCACCCTCCAGAGTCACGCGCACTCCGTCCTTGGTTTCTTCCAACCCAACGACCTTGCTTTCCAGGTGGATCGCCTCAAACGTCCGCTCCAATCGCCTATGCAAGGGCCGAACCAAATCGCGGTCCGCGCCCGGCAACAAGCCGTCGGTGACTTCCACCACGGAAACTTTGCTGCCCAGAGCGCTGTAAACTTGACCCAGTTCCAAGCCGATGTATCCGCCGCCCACCACCAGTAAGCGATCCGGGATCTCCTCCAAATCGAGCGCCGCCGTGGAATCCATGATGCTGCCGCCTCCACCTGCGAATAAGGGCAAGACGGTCGGGCGCGACCCCACCGCGATGATGCAGTGCTGGAAGGTCAAGGTCTCCGTCGGCGGGGCCTTCCCGCTGACGCTGCCGAGGCGGATCTGACGTGAATTCTCGAATCGCGCGCGGGCTTGAAGGACCTGTACTCCGCGGTTTTTGGCCAACTGGGCCAAGCCCCCGGTCAGCGTGGAAACGACCTTGTTTTTTCGGTTCCGCAGAGACGCCGCGTCAATCTTGGGCGCGTCGTATCGGACTCCCCATTCGCCGAGGTGTTGAACTTCGGCCATTGCCTTGGCCACATGGAGTAGGGCCTTGGAAGGGATGCAACCTCGAAGCAGGCAAACGCCGCCCAATTTCGGCTCTTGATCGACGAGGACCACTTTCATCCCCAGATCCGCGGCCAAGAATGCGGCCGCGTAACCTCCCGGTCCGCCGCCGATGACGACCAACTGTGTTTCCATCTGAAATCACTCCGACAATACGGTTGGAATTTGCCGCCGGAGAAACGTCTTGCCTTGAATCGTCTCGCCGGAAGCGTGTTCTTCGGAACTCGGGCGGCGCACGTTATGGAAGAATGGCGCTCAACCGCTCAGCAGCAATTTGCCCGGCGATTGCAGCCAATCAATGACCTCATTGAGAAAGCGAGCCGCCGCGGCGCCATCCACCAGTCGATGATCGTAAGAAAGGGATAAAGGCATCATAAACCGCGGCACGACGGCGCCGTCCCGAACCACGGGCATCCACCGAGACCGGCCCACCAAGAGGATGGCCACTTCCGGATAATTGATGATGGGGGTACTGTAGGTGCCTCCCACAGCGCCCAGATTACTGATCGTGAACGTACCCCCCCGGAGGTCCTCGACGGTGAAATCGACGTTTCTGGCTTTTCCGGCCAAACGTGCCAGCTCTTCGGCCAATCGGGGTATGCTCAGACGCTCGGCGTTGCGCAATACCGGCACTACGAGCCCGCGGGGCGTATCTACGGCAATCCCCATGTTCACGTATTCTTTGTAAACGATTTGTTCGTTCTCATCGTCCAAGGAGGCGTTGAGCAGTGGATGATGCCGCAGTGCCAAGGCCGTAGCACGGATTAGGAACGGCATCATGGTGAGCTTCAAGCCGGAGCCGAGGAAGTCAGGCGGGACGCTTTTCCGCAAGTTTTCCAGATCGGTCACGTCGGCATCGTCGAAATTGGTGACGCGTGGACATGTCGTCCAGGACCGCGTCATCTGAGCGGCGATGGTCTTGCGGATCTTGCTCAGCTTTTCCCGCCGTACTGCTCCCCAGCTATCCCGGCCCGGTTCACCCGGAGGGACGACCGGGCTGGGGACGCCTACCTCTCCAGTCTTCCTTGTCGCGGCCGATTGCACGTCCTCGACGGTGATGCGTCCGTGCGATCCCGTGCCGCGAACCGACTGCAAATCCACGCCGAGTTCTCGAGCCAACCGGCGGGCCGCGGGGCCTGCGGGAAGCGGCACCCGAGAATCCCTCTGCACACCTGAATCCGATTCTGAAGAGACTTTGCGACCGTCTCCGGCCGCGTCGGACTTTGCAGCCGCTGAAGATTCCGGAGCCGATGGACTTACTGCGGAACCCGACTTGCCGGTGCCGTCGTCAGCCACGGCCGGCGATTGGGTTGCAACCGCCGTTTTCGAAACGGCTTCCGCTTGGCGTGCGTCCGATGTTTCAGCCTTCGTAGCACTTTCCGCCGGAGCCTCGCTCTCCACCAAGAGAATGGTTTGTCCGACCTTGACCGCGTCGCCCTTCTTCACCAACAACTTGCTTATTCGACCGGCATGAGGGCAGGGAATCTCCACGACGGCCTTGTCTGTCTCCAATTCCAATACCGCTTGGTTGCCCGTTATGACATCTCCCTCTTGGACCAGGACATTGACGACATCTCCGGATGTAACGTTCTCGCCCAGATTGGGAAGCTTGAACTCGACAACCATAGTCTCTTGCCTTGAAAGAAGAATGAATGTTACCGCATGGATCCGAACTTGTGTCCGGCGATGCCCTCACGACCGGTGATGGCGAAGGTCGTCGCGTGCGAAGTTGCTCGGACACCCGCCTGCCATCATCCCAGGCTCGCCACGCCGACCTCCCTCGCCTTCAAGACCGGATCCGCAGGCAACGGCAGCTTTACGATTTGTCCCGTCTCTGCGGATTGATAGACGGCCATAATGACCTCTACCGACCGTCGCCCTTCCGGCCCGTCGATCAGCGGTTTGCGGCCTTCTCGGATCGCCTGGACGACGTCGGCAAACTGCATGGCGTGACCGTGGTGACCGATGGCGGCCGGATCGGAGGCGCCGCCGCCACCGCTGACTTTTTCCGCCATTTTGCGACGTATCTCTTCATCTTGGGGACGCATCTGGGCGAAATCCCACTTGACGATATCTTCCTCCTCCATCACGGCGGAACCCTGGTCGCCGTGCAGCTCGATCCGCTTGAGATATCCGGGATAAGCCGCCGTGGTCGCCTCGATGACTCCCAGCGCGCCGCATTCGAATCGCAACAAGGCCATCGCGACGTCTTCGACCTCGATCCGCTCGTGTGCAAGAAGGGCCGTTCGGGCGGAGACTTCCGTCACAGGTCCCATCAACCAGACCAGCAGATCCACGCTGTGGATGGCCTGGTTCATCAAGGCTCCGCCTCCGTCCAGTTTCCATGTGCCCCGCCAGGCGCCGCCGTCGTAGTATTGTTGCGTTCGCCACCACTTGACGTAGGCGTCGCCGATGGTCAATTTGCCGAACCGCTTTTCCTCGACGGCACCCTTGAGCAGCCGGCTGGAGGCATGGAACCGCGAGGGGAAAATGGTCGAGAGAACCACGCCCGCCTCTTCGCAGGCTCGGATGATCGCGTCGCAACGATCCAGGGTGATTTCCAAAGGTTTTTCCACAATGACGTGCTTGCCCGCCTTTGCAGCGGCTATGGCCGGCTCCATGTGCGCCCCGCTCGGCGTGGCAACGGTGACGACGTGGACGTTCGGATCCGACAGCATGGCGTCGAGGTCGTTGTATGGCTTGCAGCCGAACTCTTGTCCGATCTTTTCCGCGGCCGCCGGGACGACGTCGTAACAGGCAGCCAGACGGGCACCCGGCACGTCCGCGATCGCCCGGGCGTGGAATTTTGCGATCAAGCCGCAGCCAATGATGCCGAACCCGAGTTCCATGATACGTCCTCCGGATTAGTGCTGATCCACAATCTGTCCCGCGGCTGCCACCCTCTCCGTCCCACCCTCGACGGCGGGCTGCATATAACCGTACAAAGGCGATTTCTGGTCATTATCTGCCTGGGC
>FWPU01008664.1_pt1 | contig 17028 bp, 14 predicted proteins | sample 2228361 | NCBI WGS metagenome assembly FWPU01 (sample SAMEA103939777, study PRJEB20133) | metagenome
TGTATCGCCGACCTGGGGTCGGCCTTGCCACACCACTTCGTGGCGCTTGGCATAGCCTGGCGGTACAATGTGCTAGTCCACACTAAAACTTTGAAAAAACTTGCCTTTGGCGAGGTAACTTGACATTGTCAAAGTAGTTACCATCAGATAAGAATTACATTGCCAGGAACACTTCAGTAATATGGGGGTCGAAATGCGCGCCCGCTTGCCTGCTGATATACTGTCGCGCTTCGTCCAACGGCATCGGTTTGCGATAGGGTCGCTCGGAGGTCAGCGCATCCCAAACGTCCACAATCGAAAAAATGCGCGCCCGGAAAGGAATATCTTCACCAGATAAACCGCGCGGATAGCCGCTGCCATCCCATTTTTCATGATGACAATAAGGAATATCTATGGCCGGGCGCAGGAACTCGATGGGAGAAAGCATCTCATAAGCTAAAACCGGGTGCTGCTTGATTAACTCCCGCTCTTCTGGAGAGAGATCGCCAGGCTTGAGCAAGATGCTGTCGGGAATAGCCATTTTCCCGATGTCATGCAGCAAAGCGCCACGCATGATGTGGGTCAAGTCTTCGCTGCTGACGCCAAGCGCCTTGCCCAACTTCACGCTCAGCGTCGTGAAACGCTGGGTATGGTCCTCAGTCTCCTTGTCACGCAGGTCCAACGCCCGCACCCAGCCCTGTAACGTGGCATCGTAGGCAATCTCCAGTTCACGGTTTGCAGCCTCCAAACTGGCGTTGGCGGCTTGTAAATCATCGAACAAACGGGCGTTGTCAATGGCCACCGCAGCCTGATCGGCAAAAGCCGTCAAGAGGGCCAAATCGCTTTCCTGAAAGAGATCACTCAACTCGCGGTTGTCCACAAAAATAACGCCAATGATCTCTCCCTTACGCTTCAGGGGCGCGCACAAAATCGAGCGTAAGTGCATAGCCACGACGCTGGCCTCTTTGCCAAAGCGCGAATCGCCCTCGGCATTGGTCGTCAACACCGGCTCGCCGCTCTCCACCACCTGGCGGACGATCGTCCGGCTGAAAGCAAAGGCCTCACCTTCCAGGTCGGCGCGCCCCATACCACGCGCAATACGCACAACCAAATCCCCACTTTGCTCATCACGTAGCATCAAGAAACCGCGTTCTGCTTGCATCAAAGCAATCAACTGATCCATCACCTCTTCCAGAACGCGCTGCAAACCCAGAGAGGAATTGATGACATGTCCCACGCCCGCCAGCGCCGCCCACTGACGCTTGCCGGTCTGCAAATTACCGGTGACGCCGCCCTGCAAACGCCATACATAGTCAGAAACGTTCTTCAAATCTTGCAGGGCAGCCGTGGCCTTGGGATGGTCCACCTGCGCCAGGCTGGCCAGGGCCTTCATCAGGAGAGCATTCAAATCCTTGAACTGTCTCCGGATAGACAGAGTATCGGAGAATCTCGTGACCATTGGGCTTCCTTTCGGTCCGAACAATTCCATTTTACCCCCTTTTACTGCAAAATCCTCATCGCCGCGTGCGCAACCAGATAATCATCCCCGCCATTCCCAAGACCATCAGGAGGGCCAAGAGTATGATCCAGGCGAACGAAAAGGCCAGGCGCACGAGCATAAACAGGCCGGTCACCAAGCCGCCTGTCAGCACCACGCCGGCCAAGCGCGCCAGATGAAAGCGTTCCAGGCTTTTCAATTCCTCATATTGCCCCGGCAATCCCTTTGCAAGCGCCAAGCGCAAGCGTGACATGAAGTTGGACAAATCCCAGGCAAACATCCCGCCCAAGGCGCCCGCAAACATCCAGGGAGGAGGAAGTTCGATCCACAGGCCGAAAGCGGCCAAAACCAGTAAAGCGAGAAAACCCAGCGACGAAAACCACGACCAGCGGCGCCACTCTGCCAACAGCCAGGCCGCGCCAAAGAACAACAACCAACGCCCGACCAGCAAGAAGCCGGCTTGCGCAAAAGCAAACGCCAGGCTGCCGCTTCCCAGAACAACACTAACAACAAAAGCCGCCCCAATCATGGATACTCTTCCGGCGTAAGCACGTTAAGGCTGGTCGCTAACCGCTGCACATCACGATAGCGTCAAAGCCAACGTTCTCGCCTGCAACTCTCGTTTCATTTTGGCGACCGGCGGAAGTCGCCCTCTCGCACAGTAACACCGGCGGCGTCCAAAAATTCCATCAAAGCCAGCATATACTTGCGGCTGGAATCGAACAAATCGCGCGCATCGGCTACCGTCATCTGACCATTCTTGCGGATGAACGCCTGCACTTCGGCCGTCATACGTTCCAGGTCTTCGGCCCTGAACACGACCTCCGGCGCGACTTGCTTCAACTGTCCCAATTCGACGAGCGCGTTATAGACTTCTTCTCCTACCTGCGCCTGGCAATCTTTGACGGAGGGAGGCGCATAGGGCGCGGCGACGAACTTACGCATCAATTCCTGGACCTGAGCCTGCTGGCCGTTATCGAAGCGCACCTCGTGGCCGGGCAGGGAGACGACGCCGCGAGACTCCGTCAACGTCTGGCGCAACACATATTGCGCAAGGAGGGCATTGAAAACGCGCGGCGTCAATTTGAGTTTGCTCTTCAGTTCTTCACGCGGAATACCGCGCCGCAAGGGATACTTCTGGTGGTAAGCCGCCACGATGTCCACCGCCTTGTCTTGCAAGGCAATCCAGTGAGGCGCTGCCAGCAGCAGCAAATCGCTGGAAACGACCGCCTCGCCATCCTCCAACAAAAGCAACGAACCGGCTTGCAGCAATTCCTTCAAGGCCGCCTGGGCCGTTTCGGCCTCCAAACGAGAACGGCTCACCACTTCTTTGACAGGCGCAGGACCAAGCGCCAGAGCGGCTTCGAACAACACATCCGCCGGCGAACCGGCCGCCAGAGAGGCCAACGACTTCAACACCTGTGCATCGAAGCGCTTGTGACGGCCTTTGGGCTGGTGATCTACGATAAAGCCGCCGCCCAGGGTCTCACTGGGCGACGGGCGCCGCAAAATATAACGGTCACCACGCACGGCCACGACCGGCTCGCGCAATTCCAATTGAATCCAGCCTTCCTCGCCGGGTGCCAGAGCCTCACCTCCCAACAGACGCAAGAAAGCCATGCTCTCGCTGGCGCCCACGAACACCTTGACCTCCATGCCATGCTTGAGCGGCTGAGTGACATCATTGAGCAGCCGCAAGCGCGCATCCAGCCGGCGGGTGGGGGCGTATTGTCCGGGATGCGTTACAACCTCGCCGCGGCGGATCGCCTCTACGGCTACACCCGAAATGTTCACCGCCGTGCGCGAGCCGGGAACGGCTCGCTCTTGCTTCTTCTTGTGGGTTTGCAAACCGCGCACCCGCCCCTTGACGCCCGAAGGCAAAATAACGACCTCGTCCCCCACAGAAAGATGCCCATCACTAAGTGTACCGGTCACCACAGTGCCAAAACCCGGCATACTGAATACGCGATCGATGGGCAAGCGCGGCCGGCCCAGGTCCAGGCGAGAGGGTTTCTGCTGAAGCAAAGCGGAAAGGGCCAATACCAAATCGTCCAGGCCGGCGCCGGTTCGGGCAGAGACGCGCACGATGGGAGCATCTTGCATTACCGTACCCCTCGAAACGGCGCGAATGTCCTCTTCGACCAGAGCCAGCCAATCGGGATCCGCGGCGAGATCGGTTTTGGTCAGAGCCACCAGGCCAGCCGGAATCTGCAAAAGGTCCAAAATAGCCAGATGCTCCTTCGTCTGCGGCATGACGCCTTCGTCAGCAGCGATGGCCAACAGGGCAACATCTATGCCGCTGACGCCCGCCAGCATATTTTCGATGAAATCACGGTGACCCGGCACGTCCACGATGCCAATCTCCTCGCCGTCTGGCAGGGTCAGCCAGCCAAAGCCGAGTTCGATGGTCATCTCGCGCTCTTGCTCTTCCTTCAATCGGTCGGGATGGACGCCCGTCAGCGCGGCGATAAGCGTAGATTTTCCATGATCCACATGTCCAGCAGTGCCAATGACGCGCATGATCTTTCCTCGAAAACTGGCAAGAAAATTCTATTGGGGAGGCTTACGCGCGTGCTCCATGATACGCTCGTAAGCGGTCAACCACTCATGAGCCACGTTCATCAATTCCTGAAGTTGTTGTTCGGTGGCGTCTGTGGTCTGATGAAGTAAATCCTGCAAGGTCTGAGCCATATCGTCTATAACGGCAATCCGCTCGTCGAACTTGTCCACCGTCTTGCGAATATCGCGCATGGCCTCTTCCTGAGAAAGGGTATAACCCACCCAACGCTTCTGGTCGTCGGCTTTGAAGGTAATCCATTCCTGCCGCAGACGTTCCTCGGCCAAACGCTGCATTTCGGTCACCTCGTTGATGCGGCGTTCCAGTTTTTGATTGAGTTCGAGGTAGGTATCCTGGGCACGCTTGGCGGCCCGTAAGGTCTCATCTAGTGCCTGAGTTTGAGAATCCAGAACGGCGGCCTGTTGTTTGAAAGACTCGAACTTTTCGCGCCATTCCTTGTATACACGGTCACGGTCTACTTGCGCCAGGGCCTGTTGTTCCAGAAAAGCGGCCTGGGCCTGTTTGCGCTCGTTTTCGGAGACGATCAATTCCGTGAAACGGTTCTCGATGACGCGCAAACTATCGCCCTGCAACTCCACCTTTTGGCGAAACTCGTCCACCCGCTTGCGCACAGCCACAATCTCGCCCTGCAAATCGGCCACGCGCTTCACGTCCTGACGGCGGCTGTCTTCCAAAAGTTTATAGGTCTGGACAGCGTCTTCAGCCTTGCGAAGGGCCTCCTCGGCTTGAGGTTTGATTTCCGTAATGGCAACATTCAAGCGAATATCTTCGTCGGCGCGTTCCTTGAGTTTTCGCCGCAGTTCCTCGATATCCTTGGACTTGTCCAGGGCGACCAAAGCCTTGTTCAATTCTTCCAATTCGGCCTGATGGCGTTTCGACGCTTCACGCTCACGGCGCTGATGCTTCTTTTCGAGGGCTTCGAGCGCCTGGCCGAAGTCGGCCCGCTGCCTGGCAATGACTTCTTCGAATTGGGCGATGCGCGCGTCGGCAAGACTGCTTTCCGCAACTTTCTTGCTCAACTCTTTGACCTGCTTGACAACCGTCGAAAGCGTAGTTTCGAGGGCAGCCAGGCGCTCTTCCATAGCGGCCATCGCGGCCCTATCCTTACGATGCTCTTCGTCCAACCACTCCAGCCGCTTGACGATGCGTTCGAATTCCATGTTGACAACCTCCAAATCGAAGGGTTTTCTGGCACGATTATAGCCTACCTGCCCAGATGCTCGAACATCAACGGCAGGTCAGCCAAAAGAAAATACGGTACTTGAGGGAAGACGCCCAGAACGAACAACCCAAGAATACCCAGGCCGACCAAAACCCCTTCTCCCCATCGCTCATGCAAAGCCCAGCCGCCCTCTTGGGGGGCCGATACCAATACGGCCAATGTGCGCGTTGCGCCGGTCAATAAGCCAAGCACACCGATCAAAAACCAAAGAGCCAGACCCAAGGACCGGCTGGCCAACCCCTCCCACAACACCATGCGAATGGGAAAACCCGCCAGCAAAGGAAAACCGGCCACCGAAAAATGCGCCAGCGCCACGCCGGCAGCCAATAAAGGATGAGAATGCGCTATTCCTCTGACGGCGTTGAAACGTAGCGAAGCGCCCAGCCGGGCGAGACTGGTCAGCGATAGACTCCAAACCAGCAAAGCCAGGGAGCGAGGCAACACCAACAAGAAGACGGTCGGCACGATTTTGTCTGCCGGCAGGCTCAAGGCCAGCAGACTGAAACCAATCTCGGCGATCACCCCATATGCCATCTGGCGCCCCAAATGGCGTTCGAAAGCCGACCCCAACCCGCCCATGACCACCATCAACAAGCCGCCCCATTGCAGACTCAAAGTCAATTGCTCCGAGGTGCGCAACCAGGCATAGCGATCGAGAAAACCCATCCCAAAGATGATAGCCGTAGTCGGCAAAACCCAAAAAAGAAAACCGGCCAGGTAGGGGGAAGTCTCTTCTATCAGCATGGGCATCCAGGTAGAGAGCGGAAAAATAGCCAACAAAAAGGCAAATCCCAGCCCCAAGATAGCAGCCGCCTGTACTGCCAGACCCAAGTCGCCCGGACTGGCTTCCACGCCTGCCAGCAACCAGCCGGAGAACAAAATGAAAGGCATAGCAAGCGTCTGATAAATCAAGAACCGCATCAAACCCGGACCCGGCGCCTGCTTTGGCGGCAAGAGCATGGGAATCGCTAACAGCGCCGCTATCTCGATCAGCGCCGCAGCGTACAAAAAAGGTTCGACCGCGATAGAGGCAATCAGCAGGCTGGAGACCATCAGGCCAAGCGGTATCAGGCGCTCGGCCGTGCGCGAAACTTCTGCCCCAAACAGCCACATGGCTATCAAGCCGTACACTATGACCAGCAAACGCCCCTCGGCTGGCAAAAAGGTCAAACTACGCCCCAAGACCTGCATAGATGCCGAAATCTTGAACGAAATGCCTGCCACCAAAAGTGCCTGGTCGAGGGGGACGACGAGGGCCACGAGCGCCAACAAGAGAGCCAAACTGCTGCCCAAAAGAGTCAATATGCGTTCATTACGCAAGAATAAGGCTGCAAGGCCGACCCCAAAGGGTATGAAGAGCCAAACGACTGGTGCGCTCATGAAAGCGACTCCTCTTTCGAGGCAATCAGCAAATAAGCGCCCACCAATGACAACCCCAAATTGACGACCGAGAGCATGGCTGCTACCAGGATGGAACTTTCCAATGCGGCATAAATGATCTCGAAGCCTGCCAAAACCGTCAAAAGTCCAAGAACGACGCGAAACGGCTGCGAAATGATACCGAGATGTAGCACGCCCAGCCCTATCAAGAACAAACCGCCATAGACCACTGGCAGGCCGATGCCAGGGATGATGCTTTCCAGACGCGGCGCCGAGGCCAACACCACCGATACGATCACGCCGGCAGCGAAGCCCCGAAATAATTGTCCCTGCGTCCAAAATTCGTTGCCTTCCGCCGCTCCCTCGCTCAGGCGTGTCATGCCCAGGATGACGATACACATCCACCCGCTCACCAATTTGACGGCAGCCATGCTAAGCGGCCAATGCTGACTCGAAAGCCAAAAAACACCCAAATATTGAACGCCCAGCAAGCCTAAACTCAAACGCCAGTCGCGCACGAGCAAAAGGCCAATCGCCGTGAACAACAAGAGACCAGTTATGACCCACAACAACACATTCATGGCAGCGGCGCCTCTTGCGTCAACAACGTCAAAAAGAAAGCCACGAACAACATAGCCCATAAGATTCCCCCCTCGCCTTCCAGGATGGACGACATGGCGCGAGAAAGTCGCCCCAGGACACGGTAGAGCCCTGCCAGCAGGCCAAAGAACCAATCCATCCAGGTGGCTGTGCTGGCAGGACGCACCCAATGAACACGCGCAGGCATCAGCAAGGACAGACGTGGCCAAAGCCACAGGATGAGAATTGCCAGCAACACGCTGAATAAGGCGGGCGACCAGGCTCCCAGCCGCATGGCTCCCTGCCATCCCCACAACCCCAACAGCATCAGCGCCAGCAACAAAACACCGATTCCAATTGGATACATCAGGCGCGCCGCGCGATTCAGGGTGTCCCAATGGGGAAGAGCAGAAAGGCGCGCAAGGTGAAGGAAATATCCCGCCAGCAAGAAAGCCTGGGCTACCAGAAGAAGCGGCAAGAACCACGTTACGGCCACCAGCCATCCTTCGATGCCGGCATTGCTTTCCCAAGTGGCGGAGGTCAAAGTAAAAGGTAAAGCCGATATGCCCCATAATCCAATCCACAGAGCACGTTTCAACCAGGGATGATACGCGGAAGAAAGAAACAGGGCGCCTCCTGCCAAAATCAACGCACAACTCCAGCCAACCACCCCTACCGGATTGGCGCGCAAAGCCGAAGCAACCGCCAAGGCAGCCAGCCCAATGATCCAATAGGGCCGCGAATTCATGAGTTCTGGGAAACGCAGCCACCTCCAGCCAACATATAGCGCCGCAACCGCCGCAAGGAAAAGCAAAAAGGGCGTCAGGCGAGAGAGAACACTGGCCGAAGGAATACGCGCCAGCAAGATCAGGCTAGAACCCGCCGATACCAGGCGCAACATACTGCCAAATCCGCGTCGAATGGCCGCATCAGAGGCATAGGGCAAGTGTAAAGGCAAAACACCCAAACGCAGCCCAGCCGCCAACAGGAGATATAAACCAGCCTGAGGAGGCGCATCGTGAAAATTCATCATCCTGCCAGCCGAAATGCTGACCATGCTGGCCCACAACAACATTCCAATGCCGGCAAGACGAGCGGCAAAAGCATTGACAATCTTATCGCTGGCCTGAGGACCATTCGCAGAACGCAATTGGGTCGCCAATTCGGCCAGGTCAATGGCTGCCCAAACCATCAACAGCGAGAAAGGATTGTCTGCCAACACGGCCAATAACCCCAAACTGCCCAGCGCAAAGGAAGCCGCCCAGGTCAATGTATCGGGGAAATTCACGCGCGCCGGCGCCGTCAAAATAACTGCCAGGAGAAGACTGACTATGCTGAAAGCATACGGCCAGGTCAAGGCATCGACCGAAAAGGAGAGGCTTTCCAAAAACAAATGCGCCGGTTCCCAGCGCGGTAACTGGAAAACAAGCGGCAAGCGAAACTGCCACACGAGAACGCTGAGCCAAACCAGCAGCGCGCCTCCAGCCGCAATCAGCCAGGTATACCCAAATGCAGGACGAAACCAGCGCAACATTACCAACACGAGCGCCAGGAAAAACAGGAATATGACAGTGAAAAGAATGAGCATTGCAACCTGTCTACAATTTTATCAGGTTTGGTTTCTTTGTGTGTTTTATTGTAGAATCAAGCCTATGCGCGTACACGAACAACGAACGAAGCCTGTTCACTGGTGGCTGCTTTTGGCTGTCTTGTTGTCGACAGGTTGGTTTGCAAGTTGCCAGGCCACGCCCAACGGCCGTAAAAACGCCGAGACGATTTCCGTACTTCCTCATGAAAACTATGTCACGGCTACGCCTTTTCAGCCGCAGGGTGGGTACCATCAATCTCCCTATGATTTCCCTACCCCCACAGAAACAGGAACGCCAACGGCCACTCCCCGGCCGACGAGAACAGCCACGCCCAAGTCCGCCGGAACAAAGAGCAAACCGAGCAACAAACCCACCCAAACTCCTTTCGTAGGCGTTAGCCCAATTCCTTCTCCACTGCCGGCCGAGGCCAATGAGGAAGTAGAGGCGGTGTCTCACAGCGGCATCAATCCCTTGACCGGCTTGATGGTCGCCGATCCCTCTTTGCTGGAACGCCGGCCCATCGCCGTCAAAATCACCTTGTTTCCCCGCTATGTGCGCCCGCAATCGGGTCTGTCGCTGGCGGATGTAACCTTCGAATATTACATCGAAGACGGCCTGACGCGCTTCATTGCTGTTTTCTACGGCAACAATGCAGCCATGGCCGGCCCGGTGCGCTCAGGACGTTTTTTCGATGAACATGTGGCCCGCATGTACCAGGCATTTTTTGTTTTCAAGTACGCTGATCCGCGCGTGTACGAATATTACAAAGACAGCGACTTGAAGGATTATCTCGTCGTGCCGGGTAACGGCGCTTGCCCGCCTTTTGTCATCGGCAGAAATGGACGGGATACCTACAACAACATCTTTCTCAACATCGTCAAATTCAAAGATTGCATTGCTCGTCGCACAGGCGTGGACAATACCCGCCCACCTTTGCGCAGCGGCTTTTTCAGTTACCTTCCGCCTCAGGACGCGCTGCCAGCCGAGCATATTTTTACTCAGTACTCAGCAGATGATTACAATTACTGGCAATACCTGAGAACCGAAAACCGCTATCTGCGTTACCAGGAAACGAACGATGTACGCAAAGAAAAGCCTGCTTCCTATGCCCCGCTGACAGATGCTCTGACAGGCCTGGCCGTCAAAGCCGATAATGTCGTCGTCCTGTTCGTCTCTCATCGCTTCGCAAATTCGAATGAAGCCGAAGATGAGGTCTATCACATCGACCTGTATGGCTCTGGGCCAGCCTACGTCTTCCGCGACGGGCTGGCGCTGGAGGCGACCTGGAATCGCACCCATCTCAATCAGCCATTGCTCTTGACCAATGCCCTCGGCGCGCCCGTTTATCTGAGACCCGGCGTCACGTTCTACCAGGTCATCGGGTTGGCTTCGGAGACTTGGGCGGATGGCGCTGATTGGCATTTCAGTTTCTCCGCGCCCTGACCCTGAGGTAAGAGCGGCGCATTTCCTGGGCTATAATCAGAGTATGAAGCAGGCCTCATCCTCGAAACGCCTGGAGGCAGAATGACACTCGACCCGACCTTCCTGAGTAGTTTACTGCTCATCCTGACTGGCTTCGGCGGCGCGTTCCTGGCTGCCTTGTGGGTGGCGCTGGTCATCTGGACTTACCGCGACATCCGCTCACGCTCACGCGATCAATTGGTCCAAATTCTGTCGGCGCTGCTGGTAGCCGTATTGAACCTGCCCGGCATCCTGGTCTATCTCATCCTGCGCCCCCCGCGCACGCTGGAAGAAGATTACCAGCGCACCCTGGAAGAGGAAGCCCTGTTGCAGGCGTTGGAAGACCTGCCGCTTTGCCCAGGCTGCGAGCGCCGTGTGAAGGAAGACTGGCAGGTTTGTCCCAACTGCCATACCAAACTCAAGAAGACCTGCCAGGAATGCGGCAAACTGATGGAACTGCCCTGGAACCTTTGCCCCTATTGCGGCACGCCCGCCCCCGGCCCGCGAAAGGAGACCCTGGTCAGCATGGACGAGGCATTGCGCGAATTGGGGCTAAACGAAGATGCGCCCAAAGAAGGATGAACTGGCTATGAAGATCGATTCTATCCACCTCTACCATCTGCGTATGCCGTTGGTCGCTCCCTTCGAGACCTCCTTCGGCCGAGAAATCGACCGCGAGTGTATCCTGATTGCGCTGCGCTCCGAAGGGTTGATCGGCTACGGCGAGTGCGTGGCCACGCGCGACCCCGGCTATAACTACGAAACCACCGGCACCGCCTGGCATATCCTTCGCGATTTCGTTGCTCCTCTTCTTCTGGGGCAAGATGTAAAAGACGCCGCCGACTTCCAGTACCGCATCGAAGGCATTCGCGGACATTATCTTGCCAAGGCCGGCGTCGAAATGGCGTTGTGGGACCTGCTCGGCAAGCGCGACGGCCGATCGCTCAAAGACATGCTGGGAGGGGTGCGGGACACGGTCGAGGTGGGAGTCTCGATCGGCATCCAGGAATCAGCCTCGGCCTTAGTCCGAAGCGCGCAGGAGTATATCGAGCAGGGATATAACCGCATCAAGATCAAAATCAAGCCCGGGCGCGACGTGGCCGATACGTCCGCCGTCCGCAAGGCCTTTCCCCACATCCGTCTGCAAGTGGACGCTAACTCTGCCTATTCGCTGGAAACCAGCCAGGCCCTGCTGCCGCTGGATGAGTTGGACCTGCTGCTCATCGAACAGCCGCTCTTCGAGGACGATATTTGGGATCACCGTAAACTCCAGGCCAGATTCAAGACGCCCATCTGCCTGGACGAGAGCATCGTTTCGCCCCGCCATGCGCGCTACGCGCTCGAAATGGGAGCCTGCCGCATCATCAACATCAAGGCCGGGCGCGTGGGGGGGCTAAGCCAGGGCGTTGCCATCCACGACCTGTGTCACGCGCAAGGGATACCGGTATGGTGCGGCGGAATGCTGGAAACCGGCGTCGGACGCGCCTCGAACCTGGCCCTGGCCTCGCTGCCCGGCTTCGTTCTGCCCGGCGATATCTCGGCCTCCGACCGCTATTACCAGCGCGACATCACTCACGAGCGCTTCATGCTCAATCCCAACAGCACCATCACCGTTCCCGCTGGCCCCGGCCTGGGCGTGAGCCTCGACCAGCAGGCGCTGGCGCATTTCACATTGGCAGAACTGGAAGTGAAGTAAAAGGCAAATCGAAAGGACGACAACGCGCGGTTACTGTCCGCTGTATTGTTCTAGCAAGTTTTGGATCAGGCCAGGGTCGCTGATGAGTTCCCCGCTGGGATTGTACTCTCCATACAAAGTATGGATGGCGCTCTCGGCATCGAATGACAACGTGACGATCACGAACGGGTGACCGCGATAATCGAAGATGCCTGCATCTGCAATGATAGGGCCATAACTATAAAAGGCCTGGCCGTTCTTGCTGGCGGCTTCTGCCTCCATCACACTAGCCAAATGTTTCAAATCCCCTCGAGAGGGGCCGTTCAGATCGATTTTCAACAGGTCGAGAGCCGTTTGCCGCACGCGCTCGTCGGGTAACTCGAATAAGGTTCGATAGAAACGAAAAAAGTCCCTGGCAGTCATCGCGTTGACCACCTGGCTTTGCCTATCGGAAGAACAGTTCAGCGTGGCAAACTGGTTGGCGCAAGTATCCTTGAAGCCATGCGTTGGCATGATCGTTTCGACAATCTTGCCATTTCGATTGGTTTCCAGAATGATATCCCACTCATACAGCCCGCGGTGACTATCCTCGGTGGCATTGGGTAGGGCGGCAAAATCAGTCAACCAGGCATTGAAAGCGGTAATGGGGTTCGAGCCGCCACAGGCTTCGGCAATGGCAGGCGGTGGCTCAAGGCAGTTATCATAGACGAAGCGCAAGACATTCCCTGCCGCCGGGTTGCTGCTGCGCGCCACCATGCTGAAAACCTGGCCAAGGATGAAATAACGTTTGTCGAGGCGGCCATCCACCACGTCATTCTCTCTGACCCGATTCTCGACAAAGAAGGTTTCGATATGATCCCAGTGGTTCACATCCGATAAGTAAGCCGCCACTTTTTGTTTATATGGCTCACTCGTGTACCATTCGATGTTTTCGACCGCATCTTGGTCCAAGAAATAGGTCGTCCATGCCGCATCCTTTACATCCCAATATTGCCTGCAAGATGAAAGGAAATAGACCAACACAGGCGCTTTGAAAGCAGACGCCACCTGAAAAGGTGTGTCCGCATTGATAGAAACCAATTCTTGCTGGTTCTTCAAGTCGTAAATATAGACGCCAATATCGTCCACACTATGATCTGGCAAGCAGCTATCTGGGCTGGTTTCGATGGCTTGTAGAAACTGCTCGGTGTAGATGCTGGATACTGGCGGCGCGACACTGGCGACACTGGTTGGCTGTAACGACAATGAGCTGATGACACCAGGAGAGGCAACTTCAGTCGAAACAGCCTGGTCGGGCATAGACACTTCAGCCTGACAGGAAACAAGGCCTGCCAAACTGCCCAGGCATACAATCGAAACGAAAGAAACTGACCAGTTATGCACATTCATAGCGCGGTAAGCCGCAACCAAATGTACCACCGACCTTTGGTCGGCCTTGCCATACCACTTCGTGGCACTTGGCACAGCCTGGTGGTACTGACAAGCATGTTATAGAATCCCCGCGGTTGTGAATGTCCTGGCGAATGTCCAGGATGGATTTTGCCCAATAATACTATACGTTCCGCTTTTCGTCGCAAGGATTCTACTGCAATCACTCGCTCGAAGAAGTGGTAAGATTGGCCTATCGTTCCAACCGATCGAGCCAATCCTATTGCGCCATGCAGAACTCAAGACGGAAACTACTCTCACTGACGCTCTTACTCTTTTTCCTGTCATCCTGCATCCCGGCTGGCGGTATCCCCATGCCATCCATGGAAATCCCGTTGCGTCAATTCTCCATCCAGCCGCCGGGCGAAAACGCATCCTCGCAAATCGGGCAAACCGGTGAGGCCCCCCTGTCCACGATGGAGGCTCCCACGGCAACGCTGCCGGCCGCTCCAACGTCGCCCTTGCCCAGCCCAACATCCACCCCTTCGCCTTATCCGCTGTGGCTGGAACCGGGTCTGCCAGATGCACTGCGCGAAGCCGCCCTGGCCTGGAACCTACCGCCTGCCAGCAGCGCCTCGTCTGCCACGCTACAACTTGGCTTTGCCGCACCTTACGACAAAATAGCCTCCACCTGGATTTACGCCCTGGTAGCGCCTTTTCCGACCACCCTGGATTCGGTCACGCTCGACGATCTGAAAGCCGCCTGGAACGCTTCTTCACCCGGACCCCTGGCCGGCTCGCCGTTATGGATGGTCGAATCCACCCAACGGGCCTTCACTGCGCTTTGGGGCGAAGCGGCCCCCGACGCCGTCCGAACCGTTCCGGCCGGGGAATTGGTCGAACAGATGTGGCAAAATCGGCCCGCCTGGGGCATCGTCCCCTTCGAGGCGCTCGAACCAAAACTGAAAGTACTGACCGTAGACGGGCAATCTCCCATCCGCAACGATTTCGACGCCAGCGCCTACCCGCTGAAAATCGATTTTTCCCTGGTCAGCGCGCAGCCAAACGATTTGCAACTGGAGCAACTCTCTTTACCTGCTACCAACCGCGACCCGTCCAAACTGACTGCGCTGCTCATGACCGGCGTGACGGCGCTAGTACGCGCCACCGCCGCGCAAATGGAAATCGTGGGCGTGGACTACCCGGCCTGGAACATCGGCGACACGCTCAAAGCAGCCGACATTACGCACATCAGCAACGAAGTCCCTTTCTACAGCGGCTGCCCTCACCCAAACCCGCGTCAGGAGGGGTTAGTCTTTTGCAGCAATCCAAAGTACATCGAACTGCTCGAAATGGTCGGCACCGACATCGTCGAGCTGACCGGCAACCACTTCCAGGACTATGGCTCGCAAGCCACCCTGACCACTTTGGAAATGTACAAGGAACGTAAATGGCCTTACTATGGCGGCGGCGCAGACCTGGCGGACTCGCAAAAGCCTGCCCTGCTGGAGCATAACGGCAATCGCTTTGCCTTTCTAGGCTGCAACCCGGTCGGCCCCGGCTATGCTCTGGCTACCGAAGAAAGCCCGGGCGCGGCCCCCTGCGGCGATTACGAGTGGATGAAGAGCGAAATCGCGCGTTTGAAAAGCGAGGACTACCTCGTGATTGCCACCTTCCAATACGAGGAGTATTACCAGGTCGAGCCTACCGAGACGCATCGGCGCGATTTTCGCGCCATTGCGGAGGCCGGAGCCACCATCGTCAGCGGCAGTCAGGCGCACGTGCCGCAAGCCATGGAATTCTACAACGGCACATTCATCCATTATGGCCTGGGCAATTTGTTCTTCGATCAAATGGCTGCCCCCTCGCGCCGCGAATTCCTGGACCGGCATGTCTTCTACGACGGACGTTACATCAGCACAGAACTGATAACAGCCATGTTGGAAGATTATGCCCGCCCGCGTCTCATGAAACCGCAGGAGCGCAAGACCTTCCTGGAAACCATGTTCCAAGTCAGCGGATGGTAATCGAAGGAGTGAAAGATGCAAATCTTCGACATTTCCCTATCCCTTTCACCTGATCTACCAGTATGGCCTGGGGACCCACCCATCAGGCTGGAACAAGTGGAAACGATGGAGCGAGGCGCAAATTGCAACCTCACACACCTGACCGCCAGCGTGCACTGCGGCACCCACGTAGACGCGCCACACCACTTCCTGAACGACGGCCGTACCGTAGAACAATTGTCGTTGGAAGTGTTGATTGGCGAATGCTACGTCTTGCAACTGCCCGACGGTATCGAGACAATCACAGCCGAAGTACTGGAGGGCCTGTCGTTGCCCAAGGGAGTGACCCGCCTTCTGTTTGGCACAAGCAACTCGCGCTGGTGGGCCCAAGGCAAGACCACTTTCCATGAAAATTTCGTAGCCGTCACGGCTGACGGCGCTCACTGGCTGGTCGAACGCGGCCTGCGGTTGGTCGGCATAGATTATCTCTCGATTGCGCCCTATACCGACTCGACTCCCACCCATGAAATTTTGCTACGTGCAGGCATCATTGTCCTCGAAGGATTGAATTTGTCTGCCGTGCCGCGTGGGTTTTACGAATTGTTTTGCCTGCCGCTCAAATTGCTTGGCGCCGAAGGCGCGCCGGCCAGGGCTATCTTGATTCACGAGCATAGATCATGAATTCGATGCGCAAGACGAAAAGACCCAAACGCTACTTTGGCATGACTATCGCCCAAATGGGAATTTTGGCCGTCATGGCCTGCCTGGCCTGCGGACTGACCGGCACCGGGCTATATCTTGCGCTGAAGGCGGCCGTTCCCCCGCCAAACCCTCCAGTCAGCATAGATACAAAAACCGAAACGCCCACCCTCGAAATGACTGCCGTCCCCACCCTCACGGCCACGCCAACGCGCACTCCAAAGCCAACTCCTACGAAATACGAGGATATTATCCCGGCAGGCTGGAGTCAATACCGCGAACATTTACGCTATGAAATCTGGTTTCCTCCAGAATACACACCGGTCGATCAACGTGGAAAACTGCAAGAACTCATCCAACTTTACGAAGATAGCGGATACAACGACCTGGCTCAATCCTGGTCGGCTACCCTGGAAGAAGATGTTCCTCATTATGCCTTGTGGATGGCCGATACCATCGTCTCGCCGCTGCGCTACCAAACCAACGTCTCCATTGCTACCTACCCGCTCGAAACCAGGGGTCTGGAAGAATACGTTGACAAGAAAGTCACAGAATTGCCTCCCTCCATCCGTGTGATGGAAAGGCGGCCATACAGCCTCGGCAACTATCAGGCAGAACGCTTGTGGCTTGAAAACAGCCTGTCGAACACCACCCTGGGCATGGTCATGTACCTCATTCGCGCCCAAGACAACGTTTGGATCATTACGTGCTACACACACTTCAACGAGTTCTACATCCGTGTACCGGTATTCGATCAGATCGTTAGCACGTTTCGGACGCTCAATCCGTAACACGGCGAGCCGCAACCAATTCATCACTTTGGGGATGGCATTTTGCACCGGCTGTACCACCTTCGCCTCCACCCACTCCCACCCCCGCTGCCACCAGGGCTTCGACCGCGGCACAGGAGAAGAGACCGGCCGCCGCCCATTCTCCGCCAACTTCCTCGACACCCAATCCCCCAACCCCGCATTCACCTGCCGCCGCACACGCC
>FWPU01005085.1_pt1 | contig 17024 bp, 13 predicted proteins | sample 2228361 | NCBI WGS metagenome assembly FWPU01 (sample SAMEA103939777, study PRJEB20133) | metagenome
CCCTTTGCTCCAGAAGCTGTCCGCTTATGGGACCCTGGCGGGAGAAGGGACTTCCTCGCTCTGGACGGGAGGGGACTGACTCTATCAAATCACAAGTGACACACCACTAGAGAGGGGGCTAGCGCTGCCATTTGGGACTGCATACCAGTCCATGCCACCTGCCTGGGACTCCTACGCCATTGCCCGGGCACGGTCGCGGCCCTGGCGGTAGCGGTCCTCGCAGGACAGGACCTTCTTGCGCAGGCGGATGCTGCTGGGTGTGACCTCCACCAGCTCGTCGGAGGTGATGAAGTCCAGGGCCTCCTCCAGGCTGAACTTGAGGGCCGGCGTCAGGCGGATGGCGATGTCCGCTGTGGAGGAGCGCATGTTGGTGAGCTTCTTTTCCTTGCAGACGTTGACGTTGATGTCGCCGTCGCGGCTCTGGACGCCCACGATCATGCCCTCGTACACCGGCGTGCCAGGCTCCACGAAGGTGATGCCCCGGCCCTGGGCGTTGTGCAGCCCGTAGGTCACGGCCACGCCGCTCTCCGAGGCCACCAGCACGCCCGGCCGGGTGGACCTGACCTCGCCGCGCATAGGCTCGTAGCCCAGGAAGTGGGTGTTCATGACGCCGTTGCCCCGCGTGGCCCGCAGGAAGAAGCTGCGGAAGCCGATGAGGCCGCGGGTGGGCACCTTGAACTCCATGTGGACGCCGCCCTGGCCGTCGGAGCGCATGTCCAGCATCTGGGCCAGGCGCGGCGCCAGGTCCTCGGTCAGCGGGCCGATGAACTCCTCGAAGGTGTCCAGCACCAGCAGCTCGTAAGGCTCCAGCACCACGCCATCCACGGCCCTGGTCACGGCCTCGGGCCGGGAGACCTGTAGCTCGTAGCCCTCGCGGCGCAGGTTCTCGATGAGGATGGAAAGGTGCAGCTCTCCCCTGCCCGACACCAGGAACTCGTTGGGGTTGTCCGTCTCCTGGACGCGCAGGCTGACGTTGGTCTGAAGCTCCTTCATCAGGCGGGCGTGGAGCATGCGGGCCGTGCAGTAGCTCCCCTCGCGGCCGGAGAAGGGCGAGGTGTTGACGCCCATGGTCATCTTGACCGTTGGCTCGTCTATGGCGATGGGCGGCAGCGCCTCCGGCTGCTGGGCCGAGGCGATGGTGTCGCCGATGGCTACCTCCTCCACGCCGGCCACGGCCACGATGTCGCCTGCCTCGACCTGCTGGGCCTCCTTGCGCTCCAGCCCGTGGAAGACATAGACGCGCTCGATGGTGTAGGGGTGCGCCTGGCCCTGGCGGTCTATGCGTGCCACGTGGTCGCCGACGGCGATAACGCCGCGCACGACGCGGCCGATGGCGATCTGGCCCAGGTGGGAGTCGTAGGCCAGGGCCGCCACCAGCATCTGCAGCGGGGCCGAGGCGTCGCCCGACGGCGGCGGCACAAAGTCCACGATGGCCTCGAACAGCGGCCCCATGCTGCCGGCCGGCACCTGGCCGCTGGCCGGCGGCGGGCCTGCCGGAAGCTCCGTGAGGGCGTAGCCCAATCGCGCCGAGGCGTACAGCACGGGGAAGTCAAGCTGGTCCACGTCTGTCGCCAGCTCCAGGAAGAGGTCCTGGACCATCCTCAGGACCTCCTGGGGCCGGGCGTTGGGCCGGTCAATCTTATTGATGACCACGACGGGCTTGAGGCGGGCGTCCAGGGCCTTCTTGAGCACGTAGCGCGTCTGGGGCATGGGGCCGTCAATGGCGTCCACCACCAGCAGGCAGCCGTCGGCCATGTTGATGACGCGCTCCACCTCGCCGCTGAAGTCGGCGTGGCCCGGCGTGTCAATGATGTTGATCTTGATGCCCCTGTAGGTGACGGCGGTGTTCTTGGCCAGGATGGTGACGCCGCGCTCCCGCTCCAGGGGGTCCATGTCCATGATAAGCTCGCCCACCTGCTGGTTCTCGCGGAAGATGTGGCTCTGCTTGAGGAGGGCATCCACCAGCGTGGTCTTGCCGTGGTCCACGTGGGCGATGATGGCGATGTTGCGGATGTCGGACCTCACCCCCTGAGTCCCTCTCTCCACGCGTGGAGAGGGGGACTGGGGGTGAGGTCCCTGCTGGGCCGGGGTTGCCATTGCTTACTCCAGAAAAAGCGCCCCGAGTGGCTCGGGGCTGTACAGGACTATGATAGCACACCCCTTGATACCAGTAGTATAAACCGCTAAATTGTCCTATCCTCTGCATAAAATCACTACTGCTGAGGCGGCGTCGCTATGCCAGTGGACGAGCGTACTTTCGTGGCTGAGGTGGCTAACTGGGTCACAGAAATCCTCGCAAGGCGCCCGGAGCTGCCCTATGGCCCGGCCAGGGTCGAGGTGCACGTGGCCGGCAGCCTGGAGCGACATGACTTCGTGCTCTACCGGCGCGGCACCACTCGCGCGGTGCTTACGGGCGAGGTCAAGATGCCCGATTCGCCCATGGGCAGAAGCCCCTACCACCAGGGGCTGATGGACGACGCCTTCAACAAGGCATCGCGCCAGGGTACCCCCTACTACTTCACCTGGAATGTCAAGCAACTGGCGCTTTTCAGGACGCACGGCGACAACGTGCCTTTCAACGAGCGGCAGATAGAGGAGTGGCCGGTGGCCGAAGTAGCCACCAGCGATGAGGTGACCCGCCCCCATGTTATCGAGGCCATCAAGGACTTCTGGGAGAGGTTCCTGGCCGATTTCTGGGAGAGGTTCCTGGCCAGTCTGGCCGCGCTGGAGGCCGGCCAACGCGAGCTCCGCAACCTTCCCCTGGACCAGCGCTTTGCCCGCCGCCTGGACATTGCCCTGCAAGACCCCATCATGGCTACTGAGGACGAGCTGGTACGGCGGTGCAAGCACGACCAGGACTTCCGCGCCAGTCTCATTCTGTGGATGGTCTCGGAGCAGGGCTGGGAAAACGCCGACACCAGCAACGTGTCGCGGCAGAACCTGGAGCGCGCGGCCCGGCTGAGTTGCTACGTGCTGGTGACGCGCCTGGTGTTCTACGAGGTGCTGCGCCGCCGCTTCCGGCTGCTCTCCCCCCTGGCCTGGCTGGACCCGAGCTCGCCCGAGGAGCTGGCCCAGTTCCTGGACGCCCGCTTCACCGAGGCGGTGAGGTACTCCAGGGACTACGAGACCATTTTCCAGCCCCAGGACTTCGGCAGCACCCTGCCTTTCCTGGCGCCGCAAGCCCATCAGGTCTGGCCGCGGGTCATCCGGCGCATCGAGGAGTTCGACTTCACGCGCCTGGACTTCGACATCATCGGCCAGTTGTATGAGCGGCTGATTGGCGACCGTGAGCGCCGGCAATATGGCCAGTTCTACACCTCCCCGGACGTGGTGGACCTTATCAACGCCTTCTGCATCCGCTCCCACGACGCGCGGGTGCTGGACCCGGCCTGCGGCGGCGGCACCTTCCTGGTGCGGGCCTATGCCCGCAAGCGCGCCCTGGCCCGGCGCATCGGCCTCGCGCCCTCTCACCAGCAGCTTATCGGCCAGCTTTTCGGCGTGGACATCGCCAGCTTCCCGGCGCAGCTTGCCACCATAAACCTGGCCGTGCGCCACCTGAGCGATGAGCCTAACTACCCCCTGGTGGCCCGCTCGGACTTCTTCGACGCCCAGAGGGGCATGCCTGTCTACAGGGTGCCGTTATCGGGCGATGGTATGCAGCGCATCGCGCTGGAAGACCTGGACGCCGTGGTGGGCAACCCGCCCTATATCCGGCAGGAGGAGCTTCCCAGGGAGCGCAAAGACCGGCTGCTGGACCTTTTCGCCAGCGAGTGGCCGGGCCAGACGCCGCCCTCTGGCCGCTCCGACATATACGTGTACTTTTTCACCCACGCGGCGGCGCTCCTCAAGCCCGATGGCCGCCTGGGCTTTGTCACCAGCATTGGCTGGCTGGACACCGACTATGGCTTCCGGCTCCAGGAGTTCTTCCTCAAGAACTTCCGCATCATCGCCGTCATCGAGTCCCAGGTGGAGAAGTGGTTCGAGGACGCCCGCGTGACCACCTGCGTCACCATCCTCCAGCGGGAGCCGGACGCGGCCCGGCGCGACTCCAACTCGGTGCGGTTCATCCAGCTCCGCAGGCCCCTCTCGGAGATATACACCTTCGCCCTGAATGGCCCCATCAGCGACGCCAGCGAGGAGGCGCGCCAGGCCGACATGGACGCCGTGCGCGACCTCATAGAGCAGATGGCCGCCAACGAGAGCAACGACTACTGGCGCGTCCGCGTGCTGACGCAGCGCGAGCTCTGGGAGGCGGGCCTTCGGCTGCGGGTCGAGCCGGAGGAGACCTCACCCCCTGAGTCCCCCTCTCCACGCGTGGAGAGGGGGAACGAGAAGGCCGCCAGGCCAGCCCCCCAGGCGACCCCCTCTCCACGCGTGGAGAGGGGGAACGGGGGTGAGGTGTACAGAGGCGGCAAGTGGGGCCAGTACCTCCGCGCCCCGGACGTCTGGTTTGACATCCTCGACCGCGCCCGCTCCCGCATGGTGCCGCTCCAGGAGCTAGCGGAGGTCCGCTTTGGCTTCAAGACTGGCGTGGACAGGTTCTTCTGCGTGCGTGATGTCACGGCCCAGGAGCTGCAACGTTTCCCTGACCCCCGCGAGTTCCGCGAAAGGTGGGGGCTGTCCCCGGAAGAGACGTCAAGGGTCCGCATCGTGCGCGACGGCGAGGGCGGCCTGCACCTGGTGGAGGCCCGGTTCCTGGAGCCGGAGTTCCATACCCTCATGGAAGCGAAGTCCATCGTCATCCGGGCGTCGGACGTGAGGCGGCGGGTCATCAACGCGCCGGTGCCGCGCGCCTCGCTGCGGCGCACCCACCTGGGCAGCTACATCGCCCACGCCGAGCGGCAGGGCTGGCACACCGGCGACACCGTAGCCTCTCGCGCCCGCAGCCGGCGCTGGTATGACCTTGGCCTGCGCCCCAGGGAGGAGCGGGCGCAAATGTTCTGGCCTATGGCCCAGCAGTACAGGCATATAGTCCCCTGGAACGAGGATTTGCTGCCTGCGAATCATCGGCTCTTTGATGTTTGGGCAAGGGCAGGTGTACTTCCGAGATTACTATGGGCTACTCTCAATTCGACAATTGTCGCCATTTCCAAGTTTCAATTCGGCAGGTTTCAAGGCATAGAGGGCAATCTTGACACGGAAGTCTTGGACGTCAACATGATGCTGGTGCCCGACGTGCGGCAGGCGTCGGCGGACGCCGCGGGCCGCGCCATCGCCGCCGCCCAGCAGATGGCGCAGCGCGAGGCGCGTCGCACGCTGCCCGAGGAGTTCGGGCTGGCAGACCGGCAGGACCTGGACGACGCCGTGCTGGAAATGCTGGGCTTCCAGGACGCGGAGGAGCGGCGCGCCATCCGCCAGCGGCTGTACGCCGCCCTGAGGGAGATGTACGACGCCATCCGCGACCGCGAGCTTATCGCCCAGCGGGACCGCCGCCGCAGCGCCCGTACCGGCGTCGCCAGCGCGGCGGACATGGCCGACGAGGTATGGGACGAGCACCACGCCTCCTGGGGCCTGCAGGAGTTCCCGGCGGACTTCCTGATGCACCCCAACCAGGGCCAGCCCTTCGACCTGCCACCCGGCCCGGTGGAGGTGGGCACGGCCATGCTGGAGACAGGGCGCCAGTTGCGGGCGGGCACGGTGCGCGTCGGCGGCCCCGAGGACGGCACCGTGCTGGACGTGGGCAGCATCGCCCGGGCGCGGTTCCTGGCGGCCCTGGCCCAGTGCGGCCATTCCGGCACCGTGCGCATCCCTGACGACGCCCAGTGCGAGCGGGCCGTCCGCGAGTTCGAGCGTTACCGGTCCGAACTGGCGTCGCGCTTCGCGGCCCTGGCCGCCCAGCGCACCCGCGACCAGCGCCGCCAGCGGGCCATCGCCGACGCCCTGCTGCGCAAGGCGCTCCACTGGCGACACCAGGAGAAGAACGAAAGCTGACCGCTGCATCGCCCATGCCCCTTTCCCCTCGGCAGGCTCGAGGCAGGCCCTGACCTTCGCCCAGAGGAGAAATGGACTATTCGAGCCACTCGCCTCTTGACATTACAGCACAATTGTTCTATTATTTCAGGCACAGCAAAGGGACAGACCTTTGGGGTCTGTCCCTTTTGTATTGCGGAATGGGCCAGCAGCCTTTGCTGCCTGTGGACGAGGCTGGCGGCCCGGTGAGGCAGGACATGGGCTTCTTCGACTCCAGGGCTTCCAGGTTCTTCATAGATGACGTCAGCGGCGTGCAGCGGGACCTGTCGCCGTACCTGACCGAGGTGCGCGGGCTGCCAGGGCCAAGGCACCTGAACGACGTGTCGGCCCTGGGCGACGGGGGCGCGCGCTTCGTCCCCGGCCTGGAGGACGTGGCCATCACCCTCCACGGCCTGTTCGATAACGCCGCCGGCAGCGGGCCTGACGCGGTGCTGGGGCCGCTGCGGACCCATGCCTCGCCCGTGGACTTCGAGTACGGCCCAGAGGGCGCCGGCGCGGGCGATGTGAAGTACTATGGCACCTGCTGGGTGGTCTCCTATGAGCTGCGCAGCCGCGTGGGCAGCCTGGTGGAGTGGTCCGCCGTTCTTCAGGTGGACGGCACGGTGCAGAGAGGGACGTTCTGACCTCCGGGGAGGCGCCATGAGTGAGGCTATCAAGCGCATCGCCCTTCCGTCGGGCGGCTGGTGGGAGCTACGGCTGCGGCCCCTGTGGCGGCACGTCCGGCAGTGGATGGCCGGGGACAGCGCGCCAGGGCTGGTGGAGCAGGCGCTGGCCTCCCTGACCGCGGCCTGGAGCTTCCCGGAGGAGGTCAGCGCCGACGCGGTGCGGCTGCGCCACCCCGGCGACGTGGCGGCGGCCCTGGAGGTGATGCTCCAGGAGGTCATACCTGCCATGGGCGGGGCCAGCCCCGAGCAGATGGCCCAGGAGCTTTTCGCCGGGCTGCTGCAAGGCCAGGTGCCGGCCAGCTTCGCCGAGGCGCACCTGCTGGCCCTTACCGGCTGGACCTGGCGTGACCTCCAGGAGACGCCGGCCGAAGTGGTCCGGAAGCTGGCTATCTACCTGGCGGTGCGCCACGCAATGGATAACCGAGGCAGCCTGGAGATGTCAGGCAGGTCTTCAGGAATGCCAGCGTGGCCATCTTTTTGAGAGTGTGCATCACGCGTTTTGGGGGAGAGCCAAAGAGGGGGCCAGGCCAGCCCCCTCTCTAGCTCTCCCCCAAGGGGGGCGAGAACACTCCCTGCCCCCTGTGGGGGAAGGCCAGAAAGGGGGAAGGCCAGGGCCTGTCCCGAGCTTGCCGAGGGAAAGGGGGCAGGATACCTCGCTCACATACAGAAGGCCATATCAACCGTGGCTACCTGCCTGGAGGGCTTATCACACGCCATCTCGGACTTGAGGAGGCGGTATGCAGTACCTGTCGGAGCTTATAGCGGAATCGGATGAGGCGCTGCGGTCGCTGGTGTCGGGACTCAGGGCCTGGAGCCGGCAGCGGGCCGGCACCGGCGGCGCAGGCCGGGCAGCAGGCCCCGGCGCGTCCTGGGCGCTCTCCGGGGACGAGCGCCAGATGCGCACGCTGGCCAAGGAGATCAAGCGTCTGATCATGGAGGACCAGAGGCGGGGCATCGGCCTGGCTTGAGGGGCCAGGGCAGCAGGCCCCAGCGCTGGCACCGCCCGCAGGAGGGACAGCTATGGCACAGGCCAGGTGGCTGGTACGCATTGACTGGAACGACGACGGCGATTTCTCGGACACAGGGGAGGACGTGACATCGGACGTCCTGGGGCTGACGCTGGAGCACTTCCGCGACCTGGCCAGCGAGCGCGTGGAGGCCGCGAGGCTGGAGCTGGAGCTGCGGAACGATGACCACAGGTACAGCCCGCCCAACGGCGCGTCGCCCCTGGCCGGCAACCTGAAGCCCGGCCGCAGGGTGTGGGTGTGGGCCGCCTACCCCTACGATAGCTTTACCGGCAGCCCCGGCACCCGACTGGCCAGCCACGGGCCGGACTACGATGCCAGCTTCGCCTGGGCCGAGCACCTGGGCGGGTTTGCCATCGCCGCATCGGGGGCAGGCGTCCAGACGACCGGCGCCCAGGGCGGCGGCCGCTGCGTGGCCACCCTGGACCTGGGCGACGCCCACGTGTCCTTTGGCTGCGACTTCACCCGAGGCAGCGACTCCACGGACCACGGCGGCCTGTGCTTCCGCTACGCCGACCCCAGCAACTACCTGTACCTGCGCGTGACCGGCGCGGCCATCGAGGTCAGGAAGGTGGAGGCCGGCGCCGACAGCCTGGTGGCCAGCGCCGCCTTCGCCTGGAGCGCCGAGCAGAAGAGGGCGGTCCAGGTGATGCTCCACGGCGACTCCATTCGCGTCTTCGTGGACGGCAGCGAGGCGGTGGACGCTACGTCGGCCTTCAACAGCGCGGCGACGCGGCACGGCCTGTTCTGCGATGACCAGGCAGACCATCGGTGGGAAAGCTTCGGTGGGTGGGTGTCGCTGTTCCACGGGGCCATAGACGCCATCCACCCCAGGCCGCGCAGGAGCGGCAGGGGCCAGTACTGCTACGTGCGGGCGCTGGACGAGATGGCGCGGCTGACCAGCGTGACGCTGTACACCTACCCCACCTCGCAACTGCCCCAGACGTCCTCGGAAGTGCTGGGCGACCTGCTGGACTACGCCGGCGTTGACCCTGGCCGCCGTCAGATGGATACAGGGACAACGCTGGTGCCCGACCTGTGGAGCCCGCCATCCTGGGGAGTGCGGGCCCTGGACGAGATTTACCTGCTCCAGGACGAGGAGGACGGCTTCATCTACATTGACGGCCACGGCTACTGGCGGCTGGAGGGCCGCTCCCACCGCGCCTCCGGGCCTCACACGACGTCCCGGGCAACCATCCGGGAGGCCAGCGGCGGCGCCGACCCCTACTTCTCGGAGCTGGTGTGGGACGATGGCGCTGGCTATGTGGAAAACATGGTCTTCATGAAGGTACGCGACGCCACCAACCAGGGCCTCAAGACGGCCTGGACCTTGTCGGAGAAGCCGCACTTTGACGCCGGCGAGACCCGCGACTTCCTGGCCGAAAGCAAGGCCTACGACGCGCTGGTCGGCATGGTCGCGCCGGTGGAGAACACCGACTACGAGGCCAATACCAGCCAGGACGGCAGCGGCGCCGATATATCGGGCGAGCTGACGGTCACCCACCCGGACCTGGACAGGTACAGCGGCAGGGGCACGCTGGTCCGGGTGACCTTCGGGCCAACGGCGGGCTACCTGACGCTGCTGAAGCTGCGCTCCGTGAACGCCCTGACCTTCAATGACCCCGTGCTGGTGCTGGCCCAGGACGCAGCCAGCAAGAGCGCCTACGGCGAGCGCACGAAGACCATAGACGCCCGCTGGACCCGCCTGGTGGACACGGCGTTAGCCACCGTCCAGAGCCGCCTGGCCCGCCGAAAGGACCCCAGGACCGTGCTGAGCATCGTCGTGCCCAACGGCTCCAGGGCCAACCTGATGCTGGTCCTGCAGCGCGGCTTCTCCGACAGGGTCACCGTGCGCTACGACGCCATGGGCATCAACCAGGACTTCTACATCGAGGGCCACAGGATAACCGTCGGCGAGGGCTGGACGTCAGTTGTGGGTGAGCTGCTGCTGAGGGGAGTGTAGCCACCGGGCGGACCTCGCCCCCGTAAGCCCCCTCTCCGAATTCGGCGAGGGGGCGCACCAGGCCGACCCTGGCCCTGTACAGCGTGGGGGTGAGGTCTTGCGGCGTTTCCCCAGCACCTCCGCCTACCTGCCCCTGGGAGGACAAGAACATGGACATAGACCTGACGCCTTTTCTGAACGCGGGCATAGCCGGGCTGTTGCTGCTGTGGTTCATGTTCCGGCTGGAGCGCATCCTCAACCGCTTCGACCGGACCTTGCAGCTCCTGACCCGCGCCATCATCCGGCTGCTGGAGCGCCATGACTCGGACGTCGCCTCCAGCCTGAGCAAGGCCATGTCACAGGTGAATGGGGAAGAGTGATGCTGTCCCAAAGTACAGGGGCGAGGCCGCGCGGCCTCGCCCCTGTACTCCGCCCTGACGTGGGGGGAATGCCACCACCCCTAAACCGATCAGTACCCGTAGTCGGAGCCGCCGCCGGGCGTAGCGCTGGGCGTCGGCGTCATGGCCGTGCCCGCCTCTGCCCCCACGGCCCTGCCCTGGGGTGAGACTACGTACCACACGTCGCCAACGTCCTGGCCGGTGGCGTCGCCGGGCTTTGTATCTTTGGCGTAGTAGTACAGCGGCCAGCCATTGTAGGTCACCTGGACCGAGCCGTCGCCGCGAGTGGTGATGCCCAGCAAGTCGGCGGTGGCACCCTCGCCCGCCGTCGGCGCGCCCACGGTCAGCAGTGGCGGCCAGTTCAGGGCGCAGCCGCCGGAGCAGTTGGAGGTACCAGGCGTATCCCTGGTGAACAGGTACAGCACTCGCCCGCTGGCGTCCATGAGGACGGTGCCAAGCTCAGGGTGCTGCGCCGCTTTCACCTGGGCGCCGTTCTGCACCGGGCCGCCAAAGGTGGAGACGGCGAACCAGACGTTGCCCCGGTTCTGGCCCACGATGTCGCCAGGCTTCACGTCCCGGTTGTAGTAGTACAGCGGCCAGCCGTTGTAGGCGACCTGGGTGGAGCCATCCCCACGGGTGATGGTGGCCAGCCGGTCGGCGGTGACGCCATCGCCAGCAGTGGGCGCGCCCACCGTCAGCAACGGCGGCCAGGCGATGGCGCAGCCACCGGTGCAGTTGGACTTGCCCAGCTCGTCGCGGGTGTAGAGGTACAGCACTCGGCCGCTGGCGTCCATGAGGACGGTGCCAAGCTCAGGGTGCTGCGCCGCCTTCACCTGGGCACCGTTCTGCACCGGGCCGCCAAAGGTGGAGACGGCGAACCAGACGTTGTTGACGTTCTGGCCCCTGGCGTCGCCGGGGCTGGCGTCCTGGGCAAAGTAGTAAAGGGGCCAGCCGTTGTAGGCGACCTGGGTGGAGCCGTCCCCACGGGTGATGGTGGTCAACTGGTCAGCCGAAATCCCCTCCCCGGCCACGGGCGCGCCCACAGTGAGCAACGGCGGCCAGGCTGTGGCACAGCCGCCGGTGCAGTTGGACTTGCCCAGCTCGTCGCGGGTGAACAGGTACAGTGTCCTGCCAGAGCCATCGGTCAGGACCGTGCCCAGCTCGGGGTGCTGCGTCGCCTTGACGGATGCGGCCGCGGCAGCCTGAGTCGGCGTGGGCACAGGTGTCGGGGCGGCGGTCGGAGACGGCGCAGGCGCTGAGGTAGGCGTAGGCGGCACCGGCGTAGCCGTCGGCGCGGGCCGCGCCGTCGCGGTGGCGGTAGGCGGCAATGGTGTAGCCGTAGCCGTGGGTGCCGCCACGGTAGGTGTTGGCGGCGCAGCAGTGGGCGAGGGCGCCGCCGCTGGCGCTCGCGTGGGCGTTGCGGTGGGCTGGGCCTCCCCGCAGGCCAGGGCGGCAATGACAAGGGCGACAAGTGCGCCGGGTAGCACCAGAAGGCGCACTCGGCCCATGAAGCTTGTGGGCTTCATGCCTGTTACCTCCTTGGGCGTTATATTGAGAGTCCCCGGGAGCGCTCCAGGGGCCATTTACACAACGCCTTACGCAGGAGGGGACAGGCTGGATCAGGGCCGGGGAGGCCTCACCCACGGTGTTCAGGGCGGTGCGCAGGGCGAGGGCTTGTCGAAGGAGATGGGGCTACGTGGGTGAGGCGGCCTGTGCCCAGGACCGGGATATGTCAGCAGGGCCGCAGGTCCCGGGGAGGGCGAGGAATGGCAGGGACAGGCCGGCAGGCGGGCCTACCGGGGGGAGGATATGGGGATGCGAGCGACCAGGGGGCCGGAGGGCGCGTCGGGCGTGCGGCGGTCTTCCAGGGTGATGGCAACGGCATCGAGCCGGGTCACGTCGCCGGGGATTATGATCCACAGGCCTTTGCCCAGGTTCCACATGGGGCCTAGCCCAGCAGGCTGGCCGTCCTGGATAGTCCAGGCATAGTAGCGGCTGCCCTCGGCCGGGGGCAGGCCCAGGGCCACCAGGCAGCCCATGCCGTCCTGGCTGGAGTAGGCCACAACGCCCGAGGCCGTGGGCGCGACCTCGGTCCCCTGGAACCGCCACCACTGCTCGGCCTGGGCCATTATGGTGATGGCCGTGTAGCCCCGGTTGACGCGCAGCTCTCGGACGGCCAGGGTGTCCTGGAGCCGGATGACCCAGAAAGCCAGGCCAGCGACCGTGGCCACCAGGACGACCATGGCGGCCGCCAGGGCCAGCCACCTGTAGGACGTCCTCAGCAGCGCCCCGGGGCGGCGGTACGGCACCGCGACGCCGATGCCAGTCCCTGCCGCGTTCCCCGTGGGCGCGGCCACCTCTGCCGACGTAGCTGCGGCCTGACCACTGGCCTCGGCGGAGACCGCAGCCAGCACCCTCTCCTTCAGCCCGGACGGCGGCTCAAGCTCATCGGCGGCCAGGGGCAGCGCGCTGGCCAGGGCGCGCATCTCCGCCAGCCTCTGGGCGCAGCGGTCGCAGGCGGCCAGGTGCTGCTCCAGGGCCGCCCGCTCCTCTGCCCCCAGGGCCGAAAGCGAGTATGCGGCAACTAGCTCTTCAAATTCCTCGTGACTCTGCACTTACCTGTCCCGAAAGGCACCTCTGCACTGGCCTGGCTTCTGGGGCGCCCGCACCACGCCAGAGCCAGGGGCGCCGCTTGTTTGGCCACGAACAAGGCGGCTCGCCTTTCCCTTACTCAGCCTTGTGACGGCTTGCAAGCTCCTTCAGCAGCTCGCGCAGCTTGTCCATCCCCACCCGGATGCGGCTCTTCACCGTGCCCAGGGGGATGTTTTCCTTCTGCGCTATCTCCCGGTGAGTGTAGCCGCCAAAGAAGGCCAGCTCTATAGTCCTGCGCTGGTCATCCGGTATCCGGGCCAGGGCCCTCCTGACTATCTGGCCATCTATAGAGTCCAGCACTTCCTGCCAGACGTCGGTAAGCTCCACCTGTCCCGGGCCGGCTTCCGACGACTGGAAGAGCGGCGGCTGCCCCCGGCGACGGCGCATGATGTCCACCGCCCTGTGATGGACCACGGACAGCAGCCACGAGCGTGCGTTGCCCCTGCGCACATCGAAAGACCGTGCCATGCGCCACACGCTGAGGAATGCGTCCTGGACCACGTCCTCGGCGTCATGGCCGTCACCCACTATACGATAGGCCAGCGAGTAGGCAGGCTTGCCATAACGGTCGTATAGCAAGGCAAAGGCCTGCTGGTCTCCCAGGGCAATCCTCTGGAGCAGCTCGTTATCTGTCAGGGCTTCCACACTGATACGCCCCACCTCTATTCCTGGATCACACCCGGACGGACGGCCTGACTGCACGGACTATCACGCCAGGGCAGGCCCACGCTTGTCGTAACGCACACACGATATGCGCGGCCCAGCAGTTTGTCAATGTCGGGGGGGCCTCGGGCATCGGCGGGCCTCCCCCATCTCCGCCATGGCCGGCCGGGGCATGAGTTCGAGGGCGGGACGTTGGACTGCTCCGTAGGGACGGTCCTCGCCCCCTTCGGGGGAGAGCCAGAGAGGGGGCAAGCGTCACGGCCCTCACGACGCGGCGCTGATGTGCATCACGCGTGTCAGAAGGAGTGAAACACAGAGGCCCGCCTTGCGGTGCATCTATGCGGGGCGCTCAGGCAGGCCATATAATGTGGGGAATTCGGAGCAAGCCAGAGGCGCGGAGACGCACAGGCCACAGTCCAGGGCGAGGTATGGGAACATGGTACGCATAGCAGTCATTCCCGGCGACGGCATTGGCAACGAGGTCATACCCGAGGCGGTAAAGGTCCTCAGGGCAGCGGACCAGCTATTTGAGCTTGGGCTGGAGCTGGAGACCTTTGACTTTGGCGCCGAGCGCTACTTGAAGACGGGCAAGGCCGTCCCCGATGACTTCGACAAGTTCATAGATAGCCTGCCTGAGCGCTTCGACACGGCGCTTTTCGGCGCGGGCGGCATAGACCGGCGCGTGCCCCGCGGCGTCGGCGCCATGCCGGTGCTCAGCGGCCTGCGCCGTCGGCTGGACCTCTTCGCCAACGTCCGGCCCTGCCGGCTGCTGGACGCCAGCCTCACGCCCCTGAAGGGCAAGACGGAGAAGGACCTGGACTTCGTGGTCATCCGCGAGAATACAGAGGGCTACGAGTCCGGCACGGCCGGGAACTTCAAGGTGGGGACGACCGAGGAGGTGGAGATACGCCCCGAGTTCAACACCTACCGGGGCGTGCGCCGTGTCATCGAGTTCGCCTTCGACTACGCCAGGCGCACCGGGCGCAGGCGGGTGCACATGGCCCAGAAGGGGCTGGACAGCGGCCTCTGGATGCGGGTGTTCCACGAGGTGGCCGGGCGCTACCCGGACATCGAGCCTGTGCATATCCACGTGGACACTCTGGCCTACCTGATGGTGCTCAAACCTGAGCAGTTGCAGGTCATCGTGGCCGAGAACCGGGTGGGCGACATCCTGAGCGACATCGCCGCGGCCATCCAGGGCAGCCGTGGCCTGGCGCCCACGGGCTGCTTCAATCCTCAGCGCAGGTTCTGCTACTTCGAGCCGGTGCACGGCACGGCGCCGGACATCTTCGGCAAGAACATCGCCAATCCGCTGGCGTCCATCATGGCCGCCAGGATGCTGCTGGAGCACTTCGGCCACACCCAGGCGGCACAGGCCATCGAGGGAGCGGCCCGGGAGGCTATCCGCGCCGGCAAGGTGACGCCCGACCTGGGCGGCCGGCTTTCGACCCAGGAGGCGGGGGACGCGGTCTGCGAGGGGCTGGCGCGCGTGTCTTCGTGATGGCGCTCAAGGCCACCTGGACAATACCTGGGCCTCTATGGGAGGGCTTTCAGGTCTGGTGTAGCGTCTGGAAATGCCCTGGGGCGCCCGGCGATAGATGGGCGACGGTTGGACTGTGGCACGCCGGTCAGGCCACGCCTTATAGCTGGGCCGTGGAGTCCCTGGGAAGACGCCCTGGCCTGCCTTATCGGCAGGGAGAAGAAGAACCTGGAGCCTTTGCCCGGCTCGCTGTCTACCCAGACCCACCCGCCGTGGGCCTCCACGATCTGCCTGGACAGCGCAAGCCCTAGTCCCAGTCCAGGGAACCGCTGCCTGTCCTGCTCTACCCTGAAATAGGGCTGGAAGAGCCTGGCCTGCTCCTCTTCCGATATACCTGGCCCCTTGTCTTCCACCTCCACCACCAGCATCCCTCCCTGCACCCAAATCCTTACACAGATTGGCAGGCCCTCGGGGCTGAACTTCATGGCATTGAGGAGCAGGTTGGACAGCACCTGCTGGAAACGCCTGCGGTCTGCCCTGAGCCTGGGCAGCCCCTCCGCCAGCTCCAGTATAAGCTGCTGGCGTTTGCTCATGGCTTCCGCCGTCAGGTAATCGCCCACGTCCTCAACCGCATCCTTGACGCTGAAGCTTTCATACTCCATCCGGTACTTTCCTGCCTGGAAAGCCGTTATATCCAGCAGCTCATTGACTCGGTCCCTGAGGACCTCGGCGCCCCTTATGTGTTCAATTTAACGTCTCGTAGCTACTTAACAGGGACAGGCGCACTGCCGTCTTCCACTCAGGCACCGCTGGGCCAAGCGCTGGCCGAATGTTGAGGCGTTGCATGTAACGCCCCTACGCCAGCGCGGCGCCGCCGTCCACGGTTATCATGGAGCCTGTGACCATGGCCGCGTCGTCGGAGGCGGCGAAGAGGAAGGCCCTGGCGATGTCCTCGGGCGTCTGGAGGCGGCCCAGGGGCGTGCCCTGGAGCCGTCGCCGGTAGTTCTCCGGGGTGTTGATGCTGGTGCGCTCGTCGTTGGGGCTGTAGGGGTTGTTGTCGCGGATGAAAGGCGTGTCCACGTGGCCGGGGGAGATGATGACGCAGCGGATGTTGTCCCTGGCATAGGAGGCTGCGGCGGAGCGGGTGAGGGCCACCAGGCCCATCTTGGCGGCGCCGTAGGCGGGGCTGCCCGCGCCCGGCCGGATGGAGGCCAGCGACCCCATGTTGAGGATGACGCCGGCTCCGGCCCTGCGCATGGAGGGCACCGCGGCCTTGATGCCCAGGAAGGAGCCGGTGAGGATGGTGCCGATGATGAGGTCCCACATCTCCTCGGTCTGCTCGTCGAAGCTCACGCGGACGTTGGCGCCGGCGTTGTTGCACAGGACCGTGACGGGGCCGAAGGCGCGTTCCGTGCGGGCGACGGCGTCGGCCCACTGAGCGGACTGGCGCACGTCCAGCGCCACGGCCATGGCCCGGCCACCGGTGGCAGCGATGTCCCGGGCCACCTTTTCGGCCTTGTCCGGGAACAGGTCGGCGACGCACACCGCCGCGCCCTCGGCGGCGAACAGCCGCGCCTGGGCGCCGCCCATGGCGCCCCCACCGCCGGTAATGATGGCCACCTTGCCCTTGAGCCTGTCTCCCATGCTTTTGCTCCCTGCCAGGCGTTGACTCCAGCACACCATTGTGCAGTAAGGAGCGCTGGGGTGCAATGTTCTCTGGCACATCCTGCCATGCCGCCAGGCTTCATAGGCAAGGCCATCTTGTAGGGGCAGGCCTTGTGCCTGCCCCTGCTGCCAGATTGACGGGCGTTGACAGATGTCATACATTGCAATACAGTACATATCTCGGGAGCCGACTTAGGGCCTTTCCGACAACTCATGGCCCGGCAGGCGCACCACGAACACACGTGATGCACATCAGGAACGCTGGCATAGGCATACGTCTCCCCCTCACCCCTTCGCCAGGCTCAGGGCAGGCTTGGTCCTCTCCCGCCAGGGGAGAGGAAATACCCCTTCTCCCGTCCAGGGAGAAGGTCGGAGCCTGCCCCGAGCCTGTCGAGGGGATGAGGGTGAAGCGCCGCAGTACCAGCCACGTCCTGCTAATGGGCATCATGCGTCCGGGGAGCGAGAATAGTCCCTGCCCCCTCTCTAACTCTCCCCCAGAGGGGGCGAGGACCCTCCCTGCCCCCTGTGGGCTCAAAAGCGGCCAGGTTTTTGAAGGACAGGAAG
>FWPU01008671.1_pt1 | contig 17017 bp, 9 predicted proteins | sample 2228361 | NCBI WGS metagenome assembly FWPU01 (sample SAMEA103939777, study PRJEB20133) | metagenome
CAATCGGCAATTGATGAATCTTCTTGTGTCGACCTGGCCTTTCTTCCACGGGACGCTCAAAGTACTGTTGCGTCAAAATGCCTAAAGGCTGACGTTTGTTCTCTTTGGGCCTGTCATGTTTCACCGTCCTGCCAATTCTTCCTTTTTCGCCGTAATTTACTCCTCTTTTGCCTAACTTGTGTACAATAGATAGGTCTCTGACTTGCGGAAATCGGCAAATCGGAGATTTGCCCCACAATGCGCCAGACAAGTCTTCATCCTGTCTCTGGAACGACCAAAAGGCATACGTTGCCATCAGAAATTACCCAGAGTAGGCAGTTACCAGATTTTTCTGTGATTTCCGCGCACATCTGCGAAATTTGTGCTTTTGCCGACAACATTGGCGTGGACACAGTCAAAGATTTGCACGCTGCGATTCGGCGAGCATTTGCAAGAAGCGTTCGACGATTTGCGGGTCGAAATGCTTGCCGCTTTGTTCGGCCAGGTATTCCAAGACCTTTTTTTCCGGCCAGGCCTGGCGATAAGGGCGGTCGCTGGTGAGAGCATCGTAGACATCGACGACGGCAAACATACGCGCTGCCAGGGGAATTTGCTCACCTTGCAGGCCGCGCGGGTAGCCGCTGCCATCCCATTTTTCATGATGACACCAGGGGATGTCGAGCGCCGGGCGCAGATAAGTGATGGGGAACAGCATCTCATAAGCCAGTTGAGGGTGGCGGCGCATCAGGGCCCATTCTTCCTCACTCAAGGGGCCGGGCTTGAATAGAATGGAATCGGGGATGCCCATCTTGCCAATGTCGTGCAGCAGCGCGCCGCGCCGGATGTGATTGAGTTCCTCGGCGCTCAGGTTGAAGCGGCTAGCCAATTGCAGGGTGAGGCTGGTAACGCGCTGGGTATGGCCTTCGGTTTCCTTGTCGCGCAGGTCGAGCGCCCGCGACCAGCCTTCGATGGTGGCATCGTAGGCAATGGCCAGGTCGAGGTTGGCGCGCTGCATACCGGAGAACAACTGATTGTTGTCTATGGCAATGGCAGCCTGACCGGCCAGAGTTTCCAAGAACTCTTTTTGATCCGAATCCAACGTCAGCGGTTCGCGGCGGAAGACTTCCAAAACGCCTTTCACGTTCCCTTTGACTATCAGTGGCACAACGTAGTATTCCTCGAAAGCCTCGCCCGGCAGCAAGACCGCCCGCAGGGTCTCCTTCGAGGCCTCCTCCAGGCTGGAGGTACGCAGGGAAAGGCGTTCCAGCGCAGCACGGCCAGCCAATCCCTGCCCCAGGCGCACGGGTGAGCGCCTGGCATCTGGGTTCAAAAAACCACGCCCGACGGCGTATTTCAGCGATTGCGAGATGGGATCGAGCAACAGAATGCTGGCGGCATCCATATCCAGGCGGGAGATCGCCTGGTTGAGAACGATTTCCAGCACAGGGCGCAGGTCGAAACTGGCACTGATCGCCTGGTCCACTATGTGAATGGCCTGCAAGTTTTCCAGGCGACGCATAGTTTGCTCGTGCAGGGCCAGGCGCTGCAAGGCGGCGCCGATCATTTCTGCGATGGTGTTCAACATGCGCGCCTGATGCCTGCCAAGGGGGCGTTTGCTCGGCGTGCAGACTAACAAGACGCCCAGGGTCTTGTCCGAGGATTGGATTGGAACGCAGGCCCCGCCCCAGCCGGCCGGCAGCTGGGCACGCGTCGCTTCGCAGGTAGCCGAGTCGGCGCTGAAGTCTTCGGAGAGATATGTCTTGCCGCTGGAAAACACCGCGCCAAAGATGCCTTCACCGGCCCAGATGGGCGCTTCGACGATGTCCGAAGCCCAGCCGCGCGCGATGACCTGCCGCAAACTCTGACTGGCTTCGTCCCACAAACTGATGGCGCCGTGCGTGGTTTCCAGGGCATGCAAAATTTCCTCCAGCGCCACGGCCAGCATCTGTTCACGCTGAGAGACGGCCCGCAAGGCAACAGAGACGCGGTTGAGAGTCTCCAATTCCACCGCCCGGCGGCGGAGGCTCTGGAACTGACGGGCGGCTTGCAGGGCCACGGCAGCCTGCGCCGCCAGGGTATCGAGCAGGCGCTCGTCCTCGGCGTCGAAGCCAGTCTCGCTTTCGCTCTCTACGCCGATGGCGCCCAGGATTTCATCCCCGACCTTCATGGGAGCATACAGGCCGGAACGAATACCAGGATAAGTTTCGACATAATGCGGGTCGGCGGACAGGTCGTTGCAGCGCACCGTCTGGCCATGCTGAATGACCCAGCCGGTCATGCCCTGACCGACGCGCCCGATCATGCGGTTCAAGCGTTCGATTTCGTCCTGGTAATCTTCCGGGCGCAGACCGGGCGCGTTGTAGCCGATGACCTCCAGCGCATCGCTGTCTGGTTGCCGAACGCGCACTACGGCATGATGCCAGTTCAGCCGTTCGGACAGGATTTGGACGATTTTCCGCCCAATTTCCTGCGGGTCGAGCAGACTGGATAGCACCAGGCCGCTTTCGTACAGCACCTCCAGTTCGCTCACCCGCTGGCGGCTCTCTTCGTAGAGGCGCGCCTTGCCCACGGCCAGGGCCGCCTGATGAGCAAAAAGGGTCAGCAGGTCGAGGTCCTGCGGGGTGAATTTGCGCGCGGAGCCGCCGGTTTCATTCACTGCCAGCACGCCAATCAAGTTTCCGTCGTACAACATAGGAGCCTGGGCAACAGCGCGGAAGGGGATGGAAGCGTATCGTGGAACGCGGCCATCCCAGGCCTGGTAGTCGTCCACGATGAGCGGCTGGCGGCTCTGCGCCACATGGCCAGCCATGCCTTCCCCCAATTTCAGGCGGTAGCCAGGCGAGACGGATACGCCAATCGAAACGGCCATTTCCAGGTCGCCGCGCGCCGGGTCGTACAGGTAGATGCCGCCGCCAGTGGCGCGCAGCAGGGCGCGGGCGCGTTCGACGATGGCGTGAAGCAAGGCGTTCAAGTCCTGCTGCGCGGCCAGGTCGCGCGTCGTTTCGTAGAGTGCGCTCATTTCTTCAACGCGACGGCGCGCTTCGGCCTCGGCCTGCACACGCGCGCTGATGTCGGTAATGACCCCGATGGTGCCGCTGAATGTACCGTGCTGCGGATCGTAACGCGGACTGCCGCCAATGGCGCACCAAACCGCCTCGCCATCTTTGCGCTGCAAACGCAGTTCGTGGCGGTCGCTCTGACCGGCCTGGCGGCGTTCTTCGGCAGCCAGGGCAATGGACTGCTGGTCTGGCGGCACCAGATCGAGCCAGAGGCGGCCAATGAGTTCATGCGGCTCGTAACCGAGCAGAGCAGACAGGGCGGGGTTGATGTAGGTAATGACGCCCATAGCGTCGGTAACCACGATGCCGCCGGCCAGGTTTTGGACGATACCTTCGTTGAATTCTTTGAGTTGTCGAAGTTGCTCTTCCGCTTCTTTGCGGGCGGTGATGTCTTCGAGCAAGCCCTGGGCATAGAGCGGACGACCGTCCTGGTCGTGAACGACTATCGCTTCGTCGCGCACCCACACGAAGCGGCCATCGCGCCGGCGCAAACGGTATTCACAGCGGAACGGTTCTTTCGTCTCGATGTGGCGGCGATTTTCGGCCAGCACACGTTCACGGTCTTCGGGATGCAGGCTCTCTATCCACAAATTCGGGTTGGCCAGCCATTCATCGGGCGAGTAGCCGGTCAGTTGCTCGATCTGCGCGCCAACGAACAGCGAGGTGGCTTGCTCGTCGAGCGCATCGCGGTAAATGACCATTGGCACCTGCTCCACCAACTGGCGGTAGCGTGTTTCGCTCTCGCGCAGGGAGCGCTCGGCCCGTTTTCGCTCTTCCAGTTCGATTTGGGCGGCATGGTACAAGCGCGCCTTTTGCAAAGCCAGTGCGGCCTGATTGGCAAAAGCGGTCAAGAGGGGAATTTGCCCGTCGAAGGCAGCCGGCCGTTCGCTATGCAAATACAGGATACCCACTACGCGCTCTTCGGCCATGAGAGGCAACCCAACCACCGATTGAATGCCTGCGGCTCGCACTGCGGGATTGAGGCTACGCGGCGCGCCTGAGGGCGGCGGCGGGTAAATGCGCCCATTCTTGCCAACGCGCGACACCAGCAAAGGCTGGCGATGCTCCACTATCCAACGGGTGAAGCCGCGCTGGCGGATGCGTCCTTCCAGCAACGGTACGCCCAACAAGTTCTCCACGCCTCCAATGGGGCGGCCGCCTTCGTCCAACAGCAACACACTGGCAGAGGCCGCGCCGCCAACTTCTTTGGACAAGGCGACGATTTCATGGAGAGTGATGTCCAGGTCGAGCGAGGCGCTGACGGCCTGCGAGGCGCGGCTGAGAGCGTTCAATTGCGCCACGCGCTCTTGTAGGGCTCGTTCAGCCTCTTTCTCCTCTGTAATGTCGAGCAAGACGCCTACATAGCCGCTAACTTGCCCGGCAGTGTCGCTTTCGGGCATGGCCTGTCCGCGTACCCAGCAGATAGAGCCGTCTGGCCGCAGGAAGCGGTATTCGGCGGTAGAAATGTTCCCTTTTTCGACCGCGGCTTGCCAAGTGGCCGCCAAACGTTCACGGTCTTCGGGGTGGACGGCTTGCAGCCAGCCATCCCTCAGGGCTGAGGCGGCCTCCAGACCTGTCAATTGACACCAGCGCGGGCTGACGTAGGTGGCCTTGCCCTGTACATCGGTGCGAAAAATGCCAGCCGGAGAGGCCTCTACCAGCGCGGCATAGCGGCGGGCGCTGGCGCGCAGAGCCTCTTCGGCCAGGCGGCGGGCAGAAATATCCTCCTTGACCGCGATGAAATACTGCGGCTGGCCGCTGGCGTCGAGGATGGGGGTGATGGTCATCTCTTCATCATAGAGCATCCCGTCTTTTCGGCGGTTGACCAGCGTGCCGCGCCACACCCGGCCACTCAAGATAGTATCCCACAACGCCCGGTAGAACTCGGGCCCCTGAATGCCCGATTTGACCAGATCGCGCGGAGTCTTGCCAATGACTTCCTCCAGCGGATAACCGGTCAGAACACTGAAGGCCGGATTGGCCCATTGGATGACCGCCTGCCGGTCGGCGATGACGATGGCGTTGGCCGAGGCTTCGAGAGCGGCACTTTGCAGACGCATTCGTTCGGCAACCTGCCGGCGCTCGGTGACGTCGAAAGCGGTGCCAAGGACGGCCGGCTTCCCCTGCCACTCGATGAGGCTGGCGGTGAAATCGGCCCAGCGTTCTTGCCCATCTTTGCGAACGACCTTGAATTCATAATGCGCCGGCGCATCTTCTCCGCGCTGACGCGCCAGGCCGCGTTCACGGACCAGGTCGCGAAAATCAGGGTGGACGAGGTCCCAAAAACGCATGGACAACAATTCCTCTTGCGAGTAACCGGTCAGCGCAATGGAGGCCGGGTTGACGTAAATGAAACGCTCGCCCTGATAGACGAAAACGGCATAAGAAGCCATCTCCGTCAGAGGGCGGAACAATGCTTCGCTCTGAGCCAGCGCCCGCGCGGCGCGTTGTTTTTCGGCAGCGCGCTGCAGGGTGAGGAGTAATAGTTCGATGTCGAAGGGTTTTTGCAGGTAGGAATGAGCGCCGGCCTGGAGGGCCTGAATGGCCGATTCTCGCGAGGCATAGGCGGTCAGCAGGATGCACTCGGTATGCGGGGAACGCTGTTTGATGCCGCGCAACGCTTCCAGGCCGGGCATGTCTTCCAGATTCAGGTCAATGAGGGCAACGGCAATCTCCTCGCGCTGGACGATTTCCATGGCAGCCTGCCCCGTCCCGGCCGTCAACGGCTCGAAGCCTTTGGGGGCCAGGATGTCGGCCAAACTGGCGCGCAGGGCGGCATCGTCATCCAGGAGAAGGACTTTGATGGGATTCGATGGCTGATCGTTCATGAACGGATACTCAGGAATGGGTCAGGGCGCTCCTCAAACGCTGTAACTGCAACTTGGACAATTGTTCCAGCAAAGCCGGAATTTTGAGCGGCTTGTACAAACAGGCATAGGCGCTTAACTCCAGGGCGGCGTGGATGGCGACTTCCATTTCCTGACGGTAACCGGTAATCAGCAAGACAGGCAGGCTGGGATGTCGGGCGCGGATAGCCTTCAACACGTCCAGCCCCGTCAGACTATTCAATTTCATGTCGAGCAAGACCACCTGTGAGGCGGCAATGGGCGTCTCCAGGTCAGCATGTGGATCGGTGAGTTGGAGGGCTGTGAAGCCGCACTGGCGCAGGATGTCGCCTAGAGCCTTACAAAAGTCCGGTTCGTCGTCTACGATGGCAACGGCACGATGACGGGCCAGCGCAGCCAGGAAGCCCAGCAAATGTGCTATATCCAAAGGTTTGTCGAGCGCGCCGACCACGCCGTCTTCCAATCCCTGACGGATGAGTTCATCGGCCGCGTAAGCCGTCATCAGCACCACCGGCAGACCGGGGCGTTGCTGACGTACCTGGCGGTGGAATTCCACGCCGTCCATGCCGGGCATAAGCACATCGGTCAACACGCAGTCGAAATCCTGAGTCTGAACACATTCCAGCGCCTGTCGCCCCGACCAGGCTTCTACCACTTCATGCCCAGTCAGAGCCAGAATATCGGCCAGCGTGCGCGTCATAAGCCGGTCGTCGTCCACAACAAGGACACACAAGGAGGGCTTCATAGGGTCCTGATTTTATGATGATCAAGCAAGGTGCGACAAGACACAAGACAAATTCGAGGACATCGAGCCTATGTCTGAAAATACCGCGCGTCAGTTATACTATAACCGTAATTTCCCTATCTTTCATAACAATTGCCTGTCATTTGCAAAGCCAAGCCTCGCGGGTTTCTAGCCCTACCAAGCGCAAAATGATGCGAATGTAACTGCTCAGGTCAAGACCCTAAAGGTCTCCTTTGCAATCGAAAATATGTTTCAAGCCTGACCTGCCTGCAAATTCCGCCTTTCGATTTGCGAGACAGACCTTTAGGGTCTGTATTTGCGGTATTTGCGAAAGTGGACAAGCAGTTACGCCTATTATAAGATAAAAGCGCATCGGCCCTTACAAATCGCTTACGAGGGTATAATCGAGCCGAAACGCAATGCCAGACCTGCTGCAATCCCTCCAAATCCATGACCCAGGACACCTGCGCCTGGTGGCCGAACTATGGGGACTGGACCTGGACGTAGCGCACACCGCCGAACACTTGGCCGCCTCGCTCGTGGATCCAAGCCTGCTAGCCGAGACCCTCGAGGTTCTCCCCGCTCCGGCCCGCGCCGCGCTGGCCACGCTGGTCGCCAAAGGGGGGCGCATCCCCTGGTCAGAATTTGCCCGTCAGTTTGGCGGCATCCGCCCGATGGGGCCTGCCAAACGCGATCGCGAACAACCCCACCGCCAGCCGGCCTCGCCTGCCGAAGCGCTCTACTATCACGCCCTGCTGGCCAAGGCCTTCTTCGATACGCCCACCGGCCCGCTCGAATTTGCTTACATCCCTGACGACCTGCTGCCTCTGCTCCAGGCTCATATCGAAGCGGCCGCTGCCGCCGCCAAGGCCGACAGCCTGGGCCGCCCGGCCTCACCCGGCGAAAAAGCGCATCCCCTCCCCACCAGCACCGCCTTGCTCGATGACGCAACCACCTTCCTGGCCGCCCTGCGCGTGGGAATCGTGCCGCCGGCGACCAGCATCCTCGCTTCCGTATTGGAAGCCTTCCTACGCGCAGCAAAAATAATCCACAAGACCGGCCCCAAACCCGAAGCCGTCAAAGCCTTCCTGGAAGCGCCGCGCGCTCAGGCGCTGGACATACTGGCCCAGGCCTGGCAAGAAAGCGAGACCTTCGACGAATTGCGTCAATTGCCCGACCTGCTTTGCGAGGGCGAGTGGAAGAACCAGCCGCAGGTGACGCGCGCCTTCCTGCTCGACCTGCTGGAAGCCATTCCGGCCGGCAAGTGGTGGAGCCTGACGGCTTTCGTCCGCGATGTGAAAGCCAGGTATCCCGATTTCCAACGTCCGGCCGGCGATTACGACTCGTGGTTCATCAAACGCAAGTCCGACGGCGCCTACTTGCGCGGTTTTGCTTACTGGGAACAGGTAGACGGCGCGCTCATTCGCTACCTGATTACCGGGCCGCTGTTTTGGCTGGGGCGGGTGGAACTGGCAACAGCAGAGCAGGGTGGAGAAGTCACCGCTTTTCGGCTCGTTACCACCGATGCAAATCGCCACGAGGAAAAAGGCAAAATTACAGTGGCTTCCAACGGCCATATCCTGGTCGAGCGGACGGCTCCCCGCGCGGTGCGCTACCAGATTGCGCGTTTCTGCGAATGGGAAGAACCCAAAGCAGGCGTGTACCCATATCGCATTTCGCCTGCCTCGTTGGAGCGCGCCGCCCGCCAGGGGCTGAAAGTGGAACATCTACTTTCGCTGCTGGGCAGGTACGCTTCCGGCGGCGTGCCACCTGCCCTGGCAGGGTCGCTCAAACGCTGGGAGTTAAACGGAACAGAAGCGCGGGTGCAGAAGCTGGTCGTTTTGACGGTCAGCAAGCCCGAGGTCCTGGAAGAGATGCGCAAGTCTAGGACGGGGCGTTTTCTGGGCGAGAGGCTGGGGCCGACCGCCGTCATCGTCCGGGACGGAGCGCAATCCAAAGTGTTGGCGGCGCTGGCAGAATTAGGCTTTCTAGCGGAAGAAGAAAAATAGGTGCGCTTCCTCCGTGAGAAGTTGCTATAATCAAAATGTCGTAACTGCTCAGGTCAAGACCCTAAAGGTCTCCTGTGCAGCGGAAAAGACCTTTAGGGTCTGTATTTAGGGCGTTTTCAAAAGTGGCTGAGTAGTTACAAAATGTCAAATTTCGACGAGGAGAAACAAATGTCCAAAATTGCATGGATACAGCAAGAAATCAAAAATCTGCAAGAGGCGGGGCTATACAATACCATCCGCACGCTCTCATCGCCGCAAGGCGCCTGGCTGGTGGTGGATGGGAAAAGGGTACTCAACTTTTGCTCGAACAACTATTTGGGGCTGGCCAATCACCCAAAGGTCGTGGAGGCGGCCCGGCGTGCAGCCGAAACATACGGCGTAGGGCCGGGGGCGGTGCGTTCGATTGCCGGGACGATGGATTTGCATGTCGAGTTAGAACGAAGGATGGCTGCTTTCAAGGGTGTGGAAGCGGCCATTACGTTTCAAAGCGGGTTCAATGCCAACCTGGCCACCATTCCGGCGCTGGTGGGCAAGGAGGATGTCATCTTCTCCGACCGCCTGAATCACGCTTCCATCATCGATGGCTGCCGTCTTTCGGGCGCCAAAATCATCGCCTACGAACATAACAGCCCGCAATCGCTGGAGGAGCAAATCAAGGCCAACCTGAGCCAGTTCCGCCGCGGCCTGGTGGTGACCGACGGCGTGTTCAGCATGGACGGCGACATCGCGCCGCTGCCTGCCATCTATGAGGTGGCCAAGAAGTACGACCTGCTGTTGATGGTGGACGATGCGCACGGCGAGGGCGTGCTAGGGAAAGGAGGGCGCGGCATCGTAGATCATTTCGGCTTGCATGGCCAAGTGGACGTGGAAGTAGGCACCCTGTCGAAGGCCTTTGGGGTAGTGGGCGGGGTGGTGGTCGGCGACAAAGTCATCGTAGAGTGGCTGCGCCAACGCGGGCGTCCCTTCCTGTTCTCCTCGGCCATGACCGCGCCGGATACGGCCGCCTGCCTGGCCGCGCTCGACCTGCTGGAAACCTCCACCGAATTGGTAGACAAACTATGGGACAACGCCCGCTATTTCAAGGCTGAAATGAAGCGCCTGGGCTTCGACACCGGCGCGAGTGAGACGCCCATTACCCCGGTCATGCTGGGTGAAGCACCGCTGGCGCAGCAATTCAGCCGCGAACTGTATGCCGCCGGCGTGTTCGGCATGGCCATTGGCTACCCAACCGTGCCGCAGGGCAAGGCGCGCATCCGCGTGATGATCTCGGCCGCGCATTCGAAGGATGACCTGGACGCCGGCCTGGAAGCGTTCGCGAAGGTGGGCAGGATGTTAGGGGTCATTGGGTAAAGACGATTGGCAACTTGCATGGATGGGCGGCGTGGGCGAGGCCGCCCGTTTTTGCTTCCAAAGCGTCTCTCTGCAAGAAAATTGTACCAACTCAGCCACTTCTGCAAATACCGCAAATACAGACCCTAAAGGTCTTTCCCACAAATCGAAAGGCTGAATTTACAGGAAGGCCAGGCTCGAAACACATTTTCGCTTGCAAAGGAGACCTTTAAGGTCTTGACCTGAGCAATTACTCTCATGTTATAATTTCTCGACCGGCTCTGCTTGCCATTTCACCAAGCCTCTTCCCCGCTGGAGAGGAGGACTATCACTCAAATCAACTTTTATTTGGAGGAGCGCGCATGGAAATCACCACCAAAAAGTTCAAAAATTGCGATCTGATTGCCTTGAAAGGACGGGTAGACAGTGCTACCGCCCCTCAATTGACCGCAGCACTAGAAGCCATTACGGGCAGCGGGCGCTACAAGATCGTCTTGGATATGAGCGGCCTGGAATATATGTCCAGCGCCGGTTTTCGCGCCTTGCTGGCCGGTCAACGCGTCTGTAAGCGCTACAATCGCGGTGAGGTTGTCTTGCTGTCGGTCCCAGAACGTATCCAAGAGGCTTTGGAACTGGCCGGCTTTACCAACCTGTTCAAAGTGTTCACCGATCCTCTCGAGGCAGTGGGCAACTTTTAGTCATAGCACCATCCAATACGCGCTTGCATGTTCGAGCCGCCTCTGCCCTGGCAAGCGTCGAGGCGGCTTTTCCTGCCGATGCCCCACACCACCTTCGATGCAGCATTCCAAAGCCTGGATGCCATTCGTCAATTCGTTGCCGAGTCGGCCCGCCAGGCCGGTTTTTCGGACAAGGACATTTATGCCATCCAATTGGCCGCCGATGAGGCCTGCACTAACATCATCGAACATGCTTATAGCCAAGAGCCGAGCGGTCAGATCGAAATAGATTGTCAGTGGTCGCAGGATGAATTCAAGATTGTCATCCGCGACCGGGGTAAATCCTTCGATCCGGCGCGCGTACCCAAGCCAAAACTAAGCGTTGAACTTTCCCAGCGCAAGATCGGCGGCTTGGGTATGTACCTGATGCGCCGGCTGATGGATAAGGTGGATTACCATGCTTCCCCTCAGGAGGGAAACGTCCTGACGATGATCAAGTACAAGGGGAGAGAAACGTGAAAATGGCCTTTTCTTCCCCTGACGCAGCTCACTGGCGTGCCCTGGCGAGTTTGGGGGAACAACTGGTCAGCGCCCCCTCGCTAGCCGCTCAGCGCGACCGCATCGTTTCCATGACCCGCCGCCTGCTGGCCGGGGAAATCGAGGTCTGGCTCGATGAAAGCCTGTTCCGCCTGCCCGATTGGGACTCGCCGCCCCTCTTCCCGCCCGAGCCGCAGGGTGAGCCGATGCGGGCCGCCTTTCGCACGGGTAAGCCCATCCTGCACGACTTTTCCACAGGAGCGGAGCAGATACGGGCAGCCTTCCCCCTCGAAGAACAGGGGTTGGTTCTGGGCGTGCTGCAAGTCAGCCGGGCCAAGCAGGCGGGAGGATTCGTGCAGGAGGAATTGGACCTGCTCGAGGCGCTTTCAGATATCGTTTCCATCGGTTTGTTTGCCTCGCACCGCGCCGCAGTAGAGCGTTTCCGCATCAACCAGCTGAACCTGGTGCGAGAAGTGAGCGCCCAAATCTCCAATGTGATGGACGTGGACGAACTGGCGCGGCGCGTGACCGAATCCATCCAAAAGACCTTCAATTATTACTATGTGGCTCTCTTCAGCCTGGAGCCGGGCGCCCAGAAGTTGCGCTTCCTTTCCGCTGCATCGGCAAAGCGCCAGGGACGCCACAAGTCTACCGTCGCCCTGGAGGTAGAACTCGGCCAGGGGTTGATTGGGCAGGCCGCCCTGAGTGGGAAGCGCGAGGTGGTAGATGATGTCCGCGCTGATCCCCGTTTCCGCTTCATCCCCAATTTGCCCGGCACGCGCTCCGAGGTCGTCCTGCCTTTGAAACTCGAAAGCCGCATTTTGGGCGTCTTGGACGTGCAAAGCGACCAGTTGCATGGTTTTCATCCTAACGATGTATTGATTTTGGATGCGCTGGCTGCCAGCGTGGCTCGCGCCGTAGAAGGGGCGCGGCTATACAGCGACCTGCGACGCCGCGCCGAACAATTGGCGCTGGTGGCCGAGGTGAGCGAGGAGATCACCGCCTCACTCGATCTGAGCGAGGTGCTTCATCGCATCGTCGCGCTCATTCACACCAAGTTTGGCTATCCTTTCGTCCACATCTTCACCGTGCATCCCAACCGCCAGCAAATCATCTACGAGGCTGGCAGCGGCGCCCGCAGCCATAATTTGGAGGGATACTCCATTCGCCTCAATGAGCCGCAAGGCATCATTCCCTGGGTGGCGCGAGAAGGCCAGAGCGTGCTGACGAACGACGTCACTCGTGAGGCCCGCTATGCGCCTTCGCCCTTTCCGCCCAGCAACACTCGTTCCGAGTTATGCGTGCCGCTGGTGTTCGACCAGCAAGTCATCGGCGTGCTAGATGTGCAAAGCGACCGGCTGAACGCATTTACCCAAGACGACCTGCTGTTGTTCGAAGCGGTAGCTGGTCACATCGCCTCGGCCATTCATAACGCCGAATTGTACTCTTCAGAACAATGGCGGCGACAGGTGGCGGATGGGCTACGCGAGGTGGCGGTGCTGCTCTCAGCCAATGTGAGCGTGGAGCAAGTGCTGGATGCTATTTTGACGCAATTGGACAGCACGTTGCCGGTGGAAATTTCGGCCATTTGGCTACTGGAAGAAGGGGACCTGTATCTGGCTTCGGCGCATGGCTGCGAGGCCGAGGCGCTGGAGCGCGCCCGCTTCGAATCGCCAGATGCGGCCGTCGCTATGATGAGTGCATTGATTTCAGAGACGCCCATCATCCGTCAGCCCAATGGCCCAATGGGACCTTCGGGGTTGGCGGCCGGCTTCCCGCCGGATTACTCGTCTATTGCCGCGCCCTTGCGCGTGGGGGATCGCCCCCTGGGGGTGTTGACCCTGGCTCACCGCACGCCGGGACGTTATGGGCATGAAGCGCGAGGCATGGTGACTACCTTTGCCAGTTATGCGGCCGTAGCCATCGAAAACGCCCGCCTGTACGACGCCGCCCAGGAGCAAGCCTACGCTTCGGCTGCATTATTGCAAGTGGCGCAAGCAGTTGTTAGCCTCAATGACCTGGACGAAATTCTGACCGCCATCGTCCGCATTACCCCCCTCCTGGTAGGCGTGGAGTGGGTGGCGCTCTATTTATGGGACGCGGAAAACGCGCTTTTCTATCCATACGAAGAATACGGCCTGCTCAAAGAAGACGAGGTGCATTTCTGGAAGGAGAAATATCCTTCAGGCGTTTCCCCGCTGTTGGATGCCGTTCGCGCACAGGGGAGGTTGTTTGTCCTGCCGGCAAAAGACCGCTGGAAGGATTGGATGGCAAGCGAGACATTGGATGAGGTCGCCCGGCGCGAGGCGCAGGCGGGCAATCTTCCCCTGGTAGTGGCTGCCCCCCTGCTCATCAAAAGCGACTTCTTCGGCGCGCTGCTGGCGCTGGAATCGCCGCGCGGATTGCGCTTTCGTGAGCGCCGCCTGGAAATCCTCAACGGCATCGCTCAGCAGGCAGCCCTGGCCGTCCAAAGCGACCGTTTGCAGGATGAAAAAGTGGTCCGCGAGCGCCTGGAAACTGAGGTGCAACTGGCGCGCCAGATTCAGCAAACCTTCATCCCAGAAACGCTGCCCAAACGCCCCGGCTGGGATCTGGCAGCCCGCTGGTGGACAGCGCGGCAAGTGGGCGGTGATTTCTACGACGTTCTGGAACTGTCCCACGGACGTCTCGGGCTGTTCATTGCCGATGTAGCCGACAAAGGCATCCCGGCAGCGCTCTTCATGGCGCTCACTCGCACGCTGGTACGTGCTGCCGTAAGCGGAGGCGAATCGCCGGCTCAGGCGCTACGCCGCGTCAACGACTTGCTCATCCCAGATACGCGCCAGGGGATGTTCGTGACTGCCGTGTATGCGGTGCTAGACCCACAAGATGGGCAATTGGTGTACGCCAACGCCGGCCATAACCCGCCTCTTTGCCTGCGCCGCAGCGGTGAACTGGAACGCCTGACGCGCACCGGCATGGCGCTGGGCGTGCTGGAAGGGACAGAAATCGAGGAGCGCACGCTCCAACTGGAAAGCGGAGATTGCCTGCTGTTCTACACCGATGGCTTGAGCGAGGCGTTTTCCGCTCAGGGCGAACAATTTGGCGAGGGGCGCATCCTGGCCGCTTTGCAATCTGCTCAGGTCGAACCGGCAGAATGTATCCTGGAGCGCATTGAAGAACACCTGATGGCCTTCGTAGGGGAAGAAGAGCAAGCCGACGATCTGACCATGCTGCTGGTGCGGCGCACTTGATGGGCTTTAGTTTGCCAATTTCAAAGCGGCGTGCAGTAACACGTTGGCCCCTGTCTCCAGGTCAGCCGGGTTGGAATATTCGAACGGACTGTGACTGATGCCGCCGCGGCTAGGGACGAAAATCATGCCGGCTGGATATTTGCGCGCCATGATCTGCGCATCATGCCCAGCGCCGGAGGTCATGCGCCGATGGGAATAACCCAGCCCCTCGGCTGCCTCCTCCACCGCCTCGACGATGTGCGCAGCAAAAGCTTGCGGACAGGCGTAAGAAAGTAAGCGGACGTCGATTTCTACCCCCTCTTGCCTGGACAAGTCGGCCAGGTAAGCGCGCAAACGCCGTTCGGCCTCTTGAAGCACATTCTCGTCGCTGTTGCGCAGGTCAATGGTAAGCACCGCCCGGCCAGGGATGACATTGATGACATTTGGCTCGAAACGCAGGATGCCACAGGTGGCGCGCTGATCCCCGCCCAGGTCGAGGGCGAGTTGCCGCAGGTACTGGATGATTTTGGCAGAGACCAAGCCAGCGTCTCGGCGCAAAGCGATGGGAGTGGTGCCGGCATGGTTGGCTGCGCCGGTGACGGTCGCTTCCAGCCAGGTAATGCCGGTCACATGTTCCACCGCGCCGATGGTCAGGCCCTCCTGTTCCAGCACCGGACCTTGCTCGATGTGCAATTCGAGGTAAGCCGACGGCCGGACGGCGCCCGGCTGCATCTTGCCGGCATAACCGATGCGCCGCAATTCCTGACCAAAGTTCGAGCCGTCGAAGCCGGTGGCTGCCCAGGCCTCCTGCACCGGCAAATCGCCCACGAAGGCCAGGCTGCCCAACATGTCCGGCGCATAGCGCGCCCCCTCTTCGTTCGTAAAGGCAATTACCGCCAACGAGCGTCGGGTGCCAACCCGATGGTCATGCAAAGTAGCCAGCACTTCCAGCGCCGCCAACACACCATAAGCACCGTCATAACGCCCGCCATCGCGCACGGAATCGAGATGTGACCCCATCATCAGCGGCGGCAGGTCTTCCCGTCCAGGGCGCAGACCAAGTACATTGCCAACCTGATCCACGTGAACGCTCAAGCCGAGTTCCTTGAGCCAGGAAACGAACAGGTCTCGGCCTTGCTTATCCGCATCCGAAAGGGCCAGCCGCGAGACGCCGCCGTTTTCCTGTCCGCCCATGCGGGCCAGTTCCTCCAGCCTTCGGATGAGGCGAGACATGTCTATGCGCAGATCGTCTGTCACGAAAACTCTCCCTATAACAAAGTCGCTCCTACGGACTTGTAGTGACGACTTCAGTCGTCCAATGAAAATTTCATGATGACGGAAGTCGCTACTACAAAGTCGCTACTACGAAGAGGCGGAAGTCGCCTACTACGATAAGGTCTATTGGCGTAGTATACCATGCCCATTTCCGGCGACCCGAGTAATGAAGACCTCGGCACTCTCTGCGGTTCGTTTCTGCAATAGACCCAGAGTGCCCCAACCGCAAGGGGGATTGACACCCCTAAGGATTACGGTATAAAGCAAAGAAAATGCGGAACACGGATGTCCTATGAAAAAAGCGATCTTCTTGTCCCTGCTTGGCCTGACCCTGCTGGCCTGTTCCACCGCCGACCTGGTGATGCTGGTCGTCACGCCCACCCTCTCCCCCTCGCCGCTCCCGCCGCCGACCGAGACGCCCTCCAAAACGCCCACCATCACCCTGACACAGCCCACGCCTACCTTCACATATACGCCTACGCTGATCGGTCTGAGGCCAACTGCCATCGCTACTGTCAGCGGCACCCCTCCGGCCACCGATACGCCCGAAATCACCTCCACTTCGGAAGGCAGCATCATCCTGTTTCCAGAATCAACGGGCTTTTTCTCGGCGCTGGTCTCGGAGCCGGTCATCTACTATGGCAAATGCAACCTGCCGAAACAAGCGCGCATTGGCGTGCGCGTGAGAGACACCGGAAAAGTCAAATTCGTGGCCTTCTTCATGCGCCTGCGCAGCAAGTCCAGCGGCAACGCGACCGGCTGGGACATCGGCACGGTCATGCAACCGGTCAGCGACGGTCTGTACACCCTCACCCTGGACGCAGACGACCTGCACGGGCCAGAGCCTTACTCCTATTACAAAGATGCCTGGGTCGAATTCCAACTGGTCGCCACCAACGCCTATGGGCGCGAAGTGGCCCGCACCGCCAAGGTCACGGACCAACTATCGCTCTCTCCCTGCTCGGAACCATAGACATCCCTTCCACCCGCTCGGCACTGCCCCTTCTTTGCACAAGAAGGGGCATGTCCTTTTGCACGCCAGCCATCACTCATCGATATTTGTAGTAATGCTCATCGAAGGGTAAAATACAGCAAGTCCCTGACCTGTCTATTGTACACAAGTTGTTTGGTTGGCCCAGATTTGGATGGGCAAGAAACTTGCTCTAGCAAGATAAAGGCAGAAAAATCAATCGCCTACGTGTAGTGCAACTCTTTTGCACCTTTACAAATTATTATAACAATGGCTACAATAGAGGCTGGAGGAAGTTATGCCAGCCGCAAAAAAACTTGTTTTGAATGAAACCCAAAAGCAGCAACTTGAGGCGTGGACGAAAAATCCGCCGAAACCT
>FWPU01008672.1_pt1 | contig 17016 bp, 11 predicted proteins | sample 2228361 | NCBI WGS metagenome assembly FWPU01 (sample SAMEA103939777, study PRJEB20133) | metagenome
GCATCTGGTCAATCGCTCTCGTTCAACGAGCAGCCGCTTGAAGGCCCAGCACCGAAAGCGCGACCCAACTTGAAATCTAACAATGTCAAGTTATGACCCATGGCTCTATTTGACTCTTAGCTGAGCAAATGGTATAATTTTCATACCCCCGGGGGGTATCAGACCAACTCAGGTGGGAAACCATGCCGATCTACGAGTATCGCTGCAACCAGTGTGGGACCAAGTTCGAGAAGTTTGTGCGCTCGTCTTCCAGCAAAGTGGAGGCGGTCTGCCCGGCCTGCGGCAGCCAGGCGGTGACGAAGGCGTTTTCGACCTTCGGCATGGGCGGCTCAAGCAGTCGGGGCCCGGCTCCTGTTAGCGGTCCGGCTTGCGGGCCTGTTGGCTGAAGCCTCTAGCCAGGAGAGCCGTGTGCTCTCAGGGTGATGCAATGCCGAGGTGCGTGAGATGCCCAAACTGACGCCTAAGGCAAAGGCGGACGCCCTGCGTCGTCTGCGACGCATCGAGGGGCAGGCCCGGGGCGTGCAACGCATGTTGCAAGAGGACCGGGACTGCCACGAGATCCTGCAGCAACTCACCGCCATCCGCTCCGCCGCCTACCAGACCAGCCTGATGCTGGCGCGGAATTTCGCCACCCAGTGCCTGAAAGAGAGTGACGGCAGGTCGCCTGAGGAGATGGTGGATGAACTGCTAAACGTGTTCTCCAACATGCCGGAGATCATAGTGGTGGCCGAAGAAGCCTGATCCAAAACGAGGCCATCACACGCGGCATGTGATGGCCTCTTGTGTTCCGGCCAGGATGCGCGTGCGGGCTAGGGCTGCCCCGGGCAGCTCGGCGTGCCCGGCCTCATAACCTGGAAGTTGCAACGAGGATAACGCACAAGGGCGCGAGAAGGGTACGCTGAGCGGGGACTTGTTACTGCCGAACACTTGGTGCAGGCTTGGCAAGGTCCTGACAAGCAAGAATGCGGCCTGAGGCCGCACTTGACAATCCAAAGCGAAGGGTCTATAATTAAAAATGGCACAGAGAGCCAAGCCAATCCCGTTCCCCCCTGTCCCAATGGGCAGGCCAGGCTCTCTGTACCATCCCCCTCAGGTGGGCACCTCGAGCGTGGCGGCCGGGGCCCACCTGATTTTTGTTGCTAGGGTGCCGGTAGCGTCGGCGGCGGTGGCATTGTCGGCTCCACGACCACCGGCGTCGGGCTGGCAATCGGTACCGGTGTATCCGAAGGTCGAGGCGTCGGCGACAGCTCTTCCCGAACCGTTGTGGGTGGCAGCGGCATAGGCGTGTTCGTCAGCGTCGGAGTGGCCGTCGGCTGCTCTGCCTCTTGCTCACCCACGATAACCTCGGTGGTTGGCGTCAACCTGGGTGCCGGTGGGCGCGTATCCGTTGGCGCCGGAGTCGGTCGTCGCTCCTCCGGCTTGTCAGGCGGCGGAGCTACAACCTCCACCGGGGTAGCGGTTGGCCGGATGGCTGTCGCAGTAGCCGTCAGTATCACAGGTGTGTTGGTTGGCGCGAAGGGTGCCGAGGTTAGCGGCACGTGCGTCGGGATGAGCGGCACAAACTCCGGGTGCAGCCGGGCAGCCTCCGCTCGCGCCTGGTCCTCCGCTGACAGGGCGATGGCCTCGCTGATCGCGCGCTGATCGGGTAGAGGCAGAGCCTCCTTGACCTCGCTCAGCGTCTTGCGCTCAATCTTCGCGAGCTCGGCCAACTGCTCCAGCAGTGGCGCGCGCTGCTCGATCGGCACCCGCGCAATGGCGCCGAATGCCCGCTTGTTCTGCCTCACCATCTCCACCAGAGCGGTGTTCATCGGCCGCCCGGCTTGCGCCAGCATCTGGACCTCTTGCAGTCGCCGCTGCCCAAAGGTGATGTGCAGACGCGCGCGTTCGGCCGGTGACGGCGCCAGTGCCAACTGGACGCGCTCGGAAGCCAGCTTGACGGGGTAGAGCGGGCTGTCGGGCAGGCTACGGGCAGCAGCTTGAGTCACCCCGGCACCTGTCACCACCAGGACGACCATGACGGCCATGGCGTAGACCACAACCCGTTGCAGGGACCGGCTGGGCTGGCTGATCCTGCTCAGGAAGCCGGCCAACTCACCCAGGTACCGACGCACTCCTCTGTGGGCCGCCTCGCGCTGTTGCCGCTTGCGAGCTGCAGCCACCAGCAGCCGCTGCCGGCCTGCCGCCTTGGCTGCCCGGGACGATGTAGGTTGAGGCGTCTGGCGCACGGCCAGGGCAACGCGCAGGAGCGGCCGCAAGCGCTCTGCGTGCTCAGGATGCTGGGCCAGGATGGTCTCCAGGTCCGCCTGGCCGCTATTCAGTTGGGAGAGGCATTCGTCGAGCAACTGCTCAAAACGCTTGTCCATCTCTATCCCAACTCTCCCAGGTGTCGCGCCAGCGACGCCAATGCCCGATGCTGAAGGGACTTCACCGCCCCTTCAGTCTTGCCCAACACCTTAGCCACCTCGGCGTTGGACAACCCGTTCACAAACTTCAGGATGATGACCTGTTTCTGCTCTTCCGTGAGCTTGCTCAAAGCTTTTCGCAGCTCACCGGCAGTTAAACCACGCTCCAATAGCTCCGCCGGATTGTCGTTGCTGAAGAGTTTCGTCTCTTCCAGCGGCAGGTTAGGCTGCTTGGGTTGCCGGCGGAAGTAATCTACAACCAGATTCGCAGCTATGCGATACAACCATGCTGAAAGGGGTATCCCTCTGAAAGTATACGATTCAATAGCCTCTAGGGCTTTCAGAAACACCTCAGAGGTCAGATCCTCCGCCAGACTGTCATCTCCAACCCGGTAGAATATGTAGCTGTATATCCCCTGGTAGTAACGCTCGTAGATGTCGGCCAGTGCCTGGGAATCACACTCCTGGGCACGCCGGATCAGTTCGCGTTCGTCCTGCACAGGAGGCCCCTTCTCGTTTTATATAACGCAACAATGGTGGTCTGGATACGGGTTGCCCATCGCAGTTCCCTGACCTGCAGACAGGAGGGCAGCGAGGGGCGCGGGCACAATGTCCATCACAAGCGACGCCCCGCCCTCCGGACTCGCAGGTCGTTGAGCGGGGCCTAATCGTTGAGCGCGTGAACTTAAGTATAGCACAAGGGATGCCACTTGGCAACTAAGAACCTATCCGGAAACCCCGCTATCCGACGGCGTCCTCGCCGTCGGACGGGGCGAGGACGCCCCTCCTGAGCGGTTTCCGGATAGGCACTAAGGTGCCCGCGCGCCTGCGGCGCGTCTCTGCTAGGAGGACCAGGGCCGCCAGCAGGAGGCCCAAGTTCAGCCCGGCCACCCGTCCAAGGCGCCCAACATGCCCGCCCGTGACCGGCAATCCGAGGGGCACACGACTCACGTCAGAAGCAAACCGTGGGAACACCCGGTATGGCCCCAACACCCCACCTTCTCCTGATATCCGCCCGACCACACCTACCACCTGCCATAGCTCCCCCATCTCCACCCAGGGCCGCTGGACGCCTGTCAGCTCGCGGAACACTGCCCGGGCCACACCGCTGCCGTCGTCCAGGTCGAGGGTGCTCTTGTATAAGCCCACAACCTGACCGGTGATCCTCACCAGCATTCCCTCGTAGCCCGGCCCCACGTTTCCTGTCCGGATGTCCATGGGGGTGACCGGTTCGCCGGCACCCAGCCGCGTGACCCTGCCAGGCTCATCAACCTGCACCTCGACCTCGCCGTGGAAACGTCCCATCTCACCACTCACCTGCACCCGGTCCCCCAACGCCAGCTCTGGCGGCCCACCGTGCCGGATGTAGACGCGCACCCCGGCGATCGCGTCCTGCAGGTAGAAGGCCGACTCGCTCAGCACCCCAGGTGGCACGGTGACCGCCCCCTCCAGCGTCACCTTTGTCCCAGGCGGCAAAGCGCGGGCTTGAGCTATGGACACCCGCTGTGGCTGAGGTGGCGGGGCCGGGGTTGATGGCCGGCGAGTGGGTGTGGGGGTGGGGGGTTGGTTGCTGGCGCCCGGGCTGGGTGGATAACCACCGGTCCACGTGCCGCCGCCGTCAACGGTGCGGCTCCACGAGCGGTCGTAGCCCGGATGGGCCTCGTATGCATGCTGATCGGCGAGGGAGCCATCGGGATACAGGAGCCGCACCTGATCGCCGGCATTGTTGAGTGACACGCCCGTGTCCCGTTTGTAGAAGACGCGAAAGCCACCTGGGGCGATACCGACGCCGGGCGGGATGACGTGTGGGCGGCTGCCATCCTCCTCGTCATCCAGTTGCCAGCCCCCCAGGTTCACTGTCTCTGGGCCGGCGTTGTAGAGTTCAATCCACTCGTCGTCCTCGGTGGGCTTCCCGTCGCCGTCCCAGTCCACGTCACGCGGTGCCGGGAGGAACTCGTTGAGCCACACGGTGGCCGGGTACGGCGTCGGGAGAGGTGTCGGGGTCGGGGCCAGGACTCCGGCGCCGGGCGAGGGATGTGCCTGATCCCGGAAGTCGGCAGCGCTGTCCGTGTCCTGGCCAAAGGGCATGCGCTCCAGCGAGTGGCCGGCGGGTACGGTGGGACATGGCAGGTCAAACACCGCTGCATCGTCACCCCAGGACAGGCCATCCACCTCCAACCCGCTCGGGGCCCGCAGCAACAGCCGGTCTCCCGAGTTGGCCAGGCCGTTGCCCAGCTTGCCATCGGCCACGAAGATGGTGGGGCCGCTGAAGCCGGGGAAGTTGTCGTGAAATGACGGCGACGCAGCCACCACGAGGAAGTGCCCCGGGGCGATGGTGGCGGCCGGCAGCGCATCGCTACTCACGTTGTCCGCCAAGCTCCACCCATCGAGGTTCACAGGCCGGTCCGTGCGATTGTACAGTTCAGCCCACTCCCACGGCGCCTCATTCCCGGTCTGCGGAGGGTTGTAGTAGACCTCATTGATGACCACATCGCCCGGCGCCGCGGGCACAGGGGTGGAGGTTGCGCTGGGTGTGAGACTAGGAGAGGTGGTCGGGGTGACCGTGAGAGTGGCCATCGGCGTTGGGGTTTCGGTTGCCGTCGGCGTGATGGTCAGGCTCACGGTGATGGTGGGTGAAGGGGTGAGGGTCTCGGTCGGCACGGTGGGGGTCAGGGTCACGGTGGACGTGAGTGACAGCGTGGGCGTGACGCTGGGGACTGGTGTGCTCGACAAGGGGGGCGATGGTGTCGCTGTCAGTGACGCACCGGTGACGGACGCCGAGAGGACAGACATAGCCAGCAGGCCGATAAGCACAGGCAGGAGCACTGCCGTATGGGCGATCACTGCCCGGGGATGTGATTGCGACGGCGTGCGCATTGTCATCCTCCGTGGAGCTCAGCGAGGGCGAAACCGAAGAACCGATACAAACCTATGATACACAACCCAGCGAGGATGTCAAATCGGCGCCGGGCCACCTCACTCGCGCCAGGCTTCAACCTGGTATCCGCTGGCGCCCAGGTGCGCCACAACGTAGACCGAGGACATGCGCGCCCAATGGTAGCCCGGGTTGTCGGAGACATAGGGCGCGGTCTTGCAGACGGCCCAGCGCAGGTTGGGTGGGTTGACGGTATACTCGTCCAGCACCTGGTTCAGCCGCCCCTCCCACACCTGGTAGGAGGCCAGGTCGCCCCGCTGGATGGCGATGCGCATCAACGGCCACCCGGTCGCCAGCAGGTCCAGCCCGGCCGGGTGACCGATCTCGGAGACATAGAGAGCGGGGCCTCCCGCCCGGCCGTCGTAGCCCACGTAGCGCCCGTCAGGGAGCTCGTAGGCGCACGGCACCCACCACTCAGGGAACGGGTCAAGGTTGTAGCCGAGGCCGCGACCCGGTGTGAAGTCCACCAAGAAGGTGCCGTCGAGGGCGCGAAGGGTCTCGCCGGCACTCCGCAACAGCACATCCCACTGGGCCGCGTGGGGCACGAGCTCAGGCCAGGCTCGCTGGTCCCCTAAATGGGAAGCGAAAAGGGCGGTGTTCAGCGAGTGCCAGGTGTAGCCCATGTACGGCAGCGAGGGGATGTCTACCGCGTGGTTCTCGAACCAGTAGCGCCGCTGCCCGTACGGGCCGCCGGTTTCGGCGTTCAGGGTGCGCACCATCTCACCGTGGACGGGATCGGGCCGGTCGTAGGTCACGGCGAAGTCCACGTAGTGGCGCGCGGCGGCGTAGATGTCGCGGGCGTCGGGCATGCGATGCCACAGGACCCGGCTGGCGAGCATGACGCCCGCCCCCATCCAGGCAGCCTCCTCGGCCGGCGTGTTGCCTTTGTCAGCGTCCCAGTGGAAGGTCCACGGCTGGGTGGAGACGACCTGGTGCCCGGCCAGGGAGAAGGCCTGAACCTCGGGCGCCGTGCGCACGGTGAAGGGGACGCCGGTCGTGGGATGTTGTCCGGTCTCCCAGAACTCCGCGTACCATGCCCGGATGATGCCGGATAGCAGTTCCTCCACCCGCGCCCGCTGCTCATCGGTGAGAGCGCCTTGCTCCCGCAGCAGGTCTGCAATCAGGGTCACGTCCACCGCTCGCTGGGGGTTCTGCCACATGGCCGCCAGGGTGTCCCGGTAGCCCACGCCGGTGGGGCTGCCCTCGGGGCCGTAGACGAACTCGGCCAGATAGTCCAGCGCGACGTCCAGATAAGCCTGCGCCCAGGCCGTGTCCTCAGCTTGCTCCGGGCTTCCCTCCCCCCTCGATGCGCTTCGCCAGGCGCCGGCAGCGTGGTAGAGCCCTAGGTGAGCCGCCACCCATTCGTAGCAGGCCCGGTGGTGCGCCCCTTCGCCGAACGGGTAGCCCAGCTCGGGGAAGTCATGGCAGGCCGATTCAACGTTGGCGCGGGCATTCTCGGCGGATGGTCCGCCGGCTTCGGGAGCGTAGCCCGGGTAAATCTTGGCCGGTGGGTAAACCTCGACCAAGCGCTCTAGGGCCTGCCAGACCCTGCCGGCCAGAGCGTGGTTGGGGTACAGCCCGTAAATGGCCCGCCTGGTGAGCAGCGGCAGGTGAACCTTGTGGATCTGCGGAACAACCTGCAGGGTCAACCTCGCCGTGCGGGTCAGCTCCTGGGTCTGAGCGGTGATGGTCAGCGGGTAGCTGCCAACGGGTGTGTCGGCTGTGCTGGTGATGACAAGTTCGACGCTGGGGTTCGCAGCAGGGAGGTGACAGGGTAGGGTCCAGGTGACGGACGCCGGCGCACCGGTCACGGTCAGCCCGATGTCAGGCGGGAAGCCATAGAGGTTGGTGGCCGCGACGGTCACCCGGGTGGTCCCACCGGGCGTGGTCAGGGCCATCGCAGGAGCAACGGCGAGGTGGAACCCATAGGGGCGCTGGCTCAGCAAGAGCAGGGTCAGCCCCTGGCCCCAGGGCCGGATGGTGTCGTGGGGCACCCGGTTGTAGTCCTCCACGGTGGGCATCACGCCGGTGCCGGCCGACACGTCCAGCACCGTCCCGTCAGCGTCCACCTTGCCTTCGACCCCAGCCCGCGCCCGCCAGGCAGCCGGGTAGAAGCGGTTCGGGTCGAGCCAGCCCTGATCCAGCCCCCGGAACATGGCGTAGCCGATGGCTGCCGCCCCGGAGGTCTCCAGGTAGAAGTCAGGCCGGTCCACCACGGTGTGCCACAGGCCCGACGGGTCCTGCAGCGGCAGCAACCCTTCGAACTGGCGGATGAGGGTGTGGCGGATTTGGGCGCGGGCGGGATGGTCGGCGGGCAGTTGGTCCAACAGTTCGGCGCCGGCCGCCGCAGCCCACCCGTTGCCCCGCTGCCAGAAGGCGGCGGACATGTGGCTATCGTCGTCCTCGCTCCAGCCGTGGAAGAAGAGGCCAGTCCCGGGATCCTGTAAATGCTGGGCGTGGAGCAGGTACTGGCGCACTGCCTCCTCGGTGTACCGCGAATCGCCGGTCATGCGGCCATACCGGGCCAGAAAGGGGGCCGCCATGAACAGTGTGTCCACCCAGAGCTGGCCTGGACGGTGGTAGAGAGCGCCTTCGAAGGTGCGGGGAGCTTCCTCCAGCAAGAAGTCGGCCATCTGTTGAGCGGCGGTCAGGTACTTCTCATCGCCGGTGGCCTCGTAGAGCATGATGACGGCCAGGCCGGGGGCGACGTGGTTGGGATGGGTGATGGGCGGGAGGCCGGCCGCCAGCATCCCGTCAACCCACGACCGCACGAAGTCGAAGTATGCCTGATCGCCGGTGACCTGCCAGGCGGTCATCAGGCCATACATCGCCGTGCCGCTGTCCCAGCTCCAACGCCCGAAGGTCATCTGCGTCGTGCGGTCGGCCACGCGGGTGAGGAGGTCCTGCCCTGGGGTCATGGACTGGAACGCCCTCGATGGGAGCGAAATAGATGAGAATCCTGGCTCCTGACCGGCCCATAGGGGGTCAGGTTGGCGGGTCCATGACCCACTAGGAGCGAGCGTCCTCAAGTACTCAGCATTTATCTCAAAGATCCAGACCCCGTCCTCGTGGTACACCAGTTGGTAAGCCGGACTCTCTTGCAAAGCCCGTGGGTCCAGCAACTCGCCGCCCGCCGCTCCGATGTACACGTGGGTTACCCCCTCGGATGCCAGCAGGCGCAGCGTCTTCGGGTTGTCCAGGGGCTGGGAGGTGATCTGTTGGTAGAATTCGGCCACCTGGCTTACGTACTCGGGGTCGTTGGTCTCCTCCATGGTGTACACGACCGGCGGTACCGTGTTGGCACGCCCCGTCAAGTAGGGGATCCACCATCCGGCATCGGAGCCGACCACGGTGTGGCCGCCAAAGGCGAAGAAGCCGTTGACCAGAAACCTGGCATCCAGCGGGGTGTGCTCGCGAATCCAGGCCAACGCTTGCAGGTCCTCGTCCGTGACCAGCCGGTACCTGTAGTCCAGGTCATCCAGCCGCCGGTCAGCCCCCACCAAGGCCAGGGCCAGCACGATCACCGCCAGGGCGATGGCAGCGCCACGAAATCGCGCCCTCACCAGTTCCACCAGGTCGCTCAAGAGACCACCCGCCAGGATGGAGAGGGGCAGGTACAGGGAGATGAGGATGGCGAAGTTGTTCACCACGCCGGTGCCGGGCAGTCCCACCACGTGAGGGTTGGCCAGGAGCAGCAAAAGGAGCACCCACAGGGTCATCACCAGGGCACCCCGTCGGCGGCGCAGCAACCCCCAAGCAGTCCCCAGGCCGGCCAGGATGAGCAGGTGGAGGGGCACGTAGCTGTAGAGGTCACCGACCAGGTTGTAGGCTGTGCGGAAGTAGGTCACATCCGGCCCACCTGCCAGCAGCCTGCTGAACGCCTTCAGGAGCAAGCCATGCCACAAGCGGGGCAGCCACGGGGCTGCCAGCACCCCTGCCATCAACCCGCAGGCAGCCATGTGTGCCCAGGGGACCCACGCCGGGCGGGATTGGCGTCCGGCCGTGAAAGCCCAGGCCGGCAGCACGGCTACCAGGAACATGGCGTACATCATGGCGACCCGGTAGTGGGTGAGGACCAGCCCGGCCAGGACGACGGCGGTCAGCAGCCCCCACCGCCAGCTCCAGTGCTCCCGCCGGATGACCTCCACGGTGAGCGCGGCGCCGGCGGCCAGCAGGACCAGGCCGGCCAGTTGGGTGTAGCGCCCCCAGTTCACGTAGGTCATGGGCATGGGCGACCACAGGCTCCCCAGGAAGACGGCCAGGACCCCGGCCCACCGCCCACCGCCCAACCGCAGGCTCAGCGGGTAAGCCATCAGCGGCGCCAGGGCGTTCAACACCTGCCCCACCACGATGACCGACTTGAGGATGGGGACGCCGGTCAGCCAGTGAAACAAGGCCACCAGGCTGTGAAACCCATAATGGTAGGTGAAAGTGCGTAGCGGCAGGTACGGCTCCCAGGACGTGAACAGGCCGCCGTGGTCCACCAGCAGTTGGACGATGAGGGTGTGGTGGACCGAATCCCCCCACATGGGTACGGCAAGGTTTCGAACTATGAGGAAGCGGGCGGCGAGGGAGATAAGAGTGATGAGGAGGAGCAATACAGGGATCAGGGATTGGGTATTGGATATTGCGTACTGCATACTCCGTACTCCATACTGCGTACCCCGTGGGGCAGCCACTCGCAAGGAGTATGCAATACGCAGCACGCAGTACACCGTAGCCCCCCCCACCAGCAAGGCCACGGACCTCGGTCCTAGCCGCAGGCCGATCAGCGACGCGAGTAGGAAGAGCAACGGCGCCAGAGCTACGCTCAGCCCAGCTCCCATGATCAGCCGCTCCCAGACGTCAAACGGGTCATCGGGGAGCAGCAGGCTCACCAGGACGTATCCGGGAGCCAGGAAAAGCAAGAGAGTTAGCAAGATCAGCAGCATATCGCCAATTCCGGGACCCCCGTTCCTTAACTTGAGACCATTGCGAAAGGTTTTTTTCACCTCTCGACCCGCAAGAACCGGGTCCGCGGACCAACGTCCAGGGTGATCTGGCCGTCCTCGATGGCGAGGGTGGTGGTGACGCCTTGAGTGCTCGTGTACGTATCGCCAGCCTTGATTTCCGTGGTCTCCACCCTGGAGCCTGATACCCGCAGGGTGATCGTTTCCGTCTGACCCGTGGTAGACCACAAGGCCCAGGTCTCCCGATCGCTCTCAGGTTGGAGGAACCGGTAGGCCTCGATGCCAGGAGGGATGGCGGGCGGCGGCTGCGGCTGACCCTTCACGAAGCCGGCCATGATCTCGAAGACCTTGAGGCCCGGCTTAGGCCGGTGATCCACCGTCGTCAAGCCACGATCGAAGGTGGTGATAGACGGGTCGAAATCCCAAAACCCGAACCAGTAGACCCGCTCCACCGCACCGCTGCCCAGCACCCGGGGCAACTCCTGGGTGATGAAGGTGAAACGCAGGTCACGGGTCTGCGTCTCACCATCGCGATCCCCCATGTAGGTCTCGGTGAGCCACAGGGGCTTATGGTACACGCCGTGGGCGGCCATGACGTCTCGCAGCTCGGCGGCCTTTTCACCGGCTGTGGCCCAAGGCTGGCGATAAGGGAACCAGTGGAAGCTGATGACGTCGGTGCAGGCGCCCCCGCCGGCCGCCAGGAAGTCGGCGAAGAAATCACGGATGAACCACCTCTCAAACTCGGCGTAGGCCAGTCCGCCCATCATCACCGTGGCAGCGGGATCAACGGCCTTGATCTCCTCGTAGGCAGCGCGCAGGAAGGTCACGTAGTCTGCGGCCATGTCGCCCCAGCAGCCACCGAAGGGCCACGTGGGCTGGTCGCCGCCCTGGTCCGGAGGTCGTCCGTTGTCCTCGTCCGGGTCCACCTGCGTCTCCCCGTCCACCTCGTTGCCGATCTCCCAGAGGTGCACGTCGTAGGGAGGCGCCGAGTAGCGCTGAGCCACGGCGCGCACGAACTCCCGCCACTCGGCCTCCATGCCCGGCAGCAGTCCGCCCCCACAGTAGTAGCGCGTGGCCCACAGGGGGTAAGCCACAATGCTAACCAGCGACTCCAGGCCAAACTGCCTGAAGTCCTGCAGCCGACGGTCGTACTTCGACCAGTCATAACCTTGAGGGGTGGTGTTCTCCGGCTCCACCTCACGCCAGCTCAAGTGCGTGCGGATGCTAGTGAAGCCAGCTGCCTGAACAAGCGGCAGTTCATGCTCCACGACCTGGCTGTACAGAACTTCGTACTCTTCCTGGTGGGGACCGAACTGGGTGCCCCAGACCAACTCGGGGTATGGGGCTTGCCAGTCGCGCAGCAGGAGAGGGACGTAGAGGGTGGTGGTGACCTGATCGGCGATTGTCTTCCAGGCCCCGAACGCCCTCGTCTGTGAGCTGACGGGGTGACCGCTGGCCGGATGCCCGCTCAGCGCCACGGCCACCAGGTCCAGGGTTGCGAATAGCAAAGCAGCCAGGGTGACTATCCGATGGTGTATTGGGCGACACCCCTTCAGTGGAATACTCACCCTTCTCGACGATCACGTCGTTGGTCACGGTACTGCCTCCGGCGACGGTTTCCGCGCTACTACGTAGGCTTCAAAGGCTCGGTCAACCCGCTCCAGGACCTGCGCTAGCTCCGCCCGGCTGTCCCCAGACTGAGCCCGCAGGCGCGCGAGCTCAGCCTCGACAGACTGCAAGGCCGCGTTGATCTCCCTCATGAAGTGGTCTAGGTACGGCTGCACGATGAGCCGCACCAGGAACATCTTGCCGTGCCAGACCAGCCCGCGCAAGGGATTACGGGGCCGGGGCAATTGTGGCTCATAATGCAAGCGCGGGACGGTGACATCCGCCGAATGCTCCGCCACTCCAGCGGCCAGCCGCTCCAGGAGGTCACCGAAGAGTGGGTGTGGATCGTTTGGGTTCTCCCCTTGCCGGATGTCGGTGAACCCAACGTGCTCCAGGAAGAAGCCCAGCAGCCGCGGGTGGTAGAAGGTCACGTGGCCGAAGTGGAGGTAGAACATCTCCAGGTGGGCGAACAGCCCTCGCACGTTGGGAGTGGTCAGCACCATGATCCCGCCCGGCGTCAGGGCGCGGTAGGCGCGGCGGAGCAGCTCGATGACCGTCTCGTAGGGCAGGTGCTCCACCAGGTGAGCGGCGAAGACGCCGTCAACGCTCTCCGGCTCCAGCTCCCCCAGGTACTCCAGCGCCTCCTGATGCACCACGTTGAGGCCGCGCTCCTGCGCCGCCCGGCAGCACTCGGGATCAGCATCCACCCCGACGGCGGCGATACCGCGCTCGGCCAGCAGTTCGACAAAGTGCCCCTCCCCGCATCCCAGGTCGACCACGGTCTGGCAATCGTCGAAGAAGGGCAAGTAGAAGCTGTGGTAGGCCTTTTGCTCCTCAGGGACCACCGGCAGCCAACGCAGGAAAGCGTGATCTAGGCTTTTGATGGGGGCCACGGGTCTGGATTCACCAGTTTCCGGTTGTGTCATGACCTTACCGATTGGGGTCCGCTGCGAGCACAGGGTAAGTTACCGGCCGTCGGACCCATGGGTTCTGCCAAGCACCTAGCCGGAAAGCGCTCAGGGGGCGTCCCCGCCCCGGGGTGCGCGACGGCATTGCCGTCGCCCGAGGACGCCGTCGGATAGCGGGGTTTCCGGATAGGCTAAGCAATCCCAGCCAGCCTCTGGCCAGCCTCCAGGATGGGCTCGATCAGGTCCTCCCGGGTAGTCTCGGTGTAGACCCGGATGAGGGGCTCGGTGCCGGAGAAGCGCACCAGCAACCACCCACCGTCCTCCATCACGAACTTGTAGCCGTCCACGGTGATCTTGTCCATCACTCGCAGCCCGGCGATCTCCCGTGGTTGCGCGGCGTCCAGCAGAGCCCTGGCCCGGGCCTTTGTCGCCTCGTCCGTCAGCCGGCGGTCAATCCGCCGGTAGTAGTGAGGTCCGCCCACCAGCTCGAACAGCATGTCCAGCAACTGGGTGGGGGTCTTGCCGGTCCGCACCATCAGGTCCAGCAGGTACAGGTTGGCCAGGATGCCATCGCGCTCCGGCACGTGGTCCCGGAAGGCGTAGCCGCCGCTCTCCTCACCGCCGATGAGGGCATTGGTCTCCAGCATCTTGGGCGCCACGTACTTGAAGCCCACGCCGGTGTGGTAGACCGGCACGCCGTAGCGCTGCCCCAGCTTGTCCAGCATGGAGGTGGTGCTTAGGGTCTTGACGATGGATCCGCGCTGGCCGCGCACCTCCAACAGGTACATGGCCAGCAAGCCGTAGACCCGGAGTTGGTCCACGAACTGACCGTGCTCGTCGCCCAGGCCGCAGCGGTCGGCGTCGCCGTCCAGGATGCACACCACGTCGGCGCCGATCTCCCGGGCGCGAGCTAGCCCGGCATCCACGTTGGGCGGGATGGGCTCGGGTCGGGTCATCTCCGGGAACAGGGGGTTGCGCTCGCTGTGGATCTCCACCACCCGGGTGCGGCCACCCCCCAGGATGCCCGGGAACCAACCGGCGCCGTTGCCCCACATGGGGTCCACCAGGACGGTGAACCCGGCCTCCTTGATGGGTTCCAGGTCCACCAACCGAGCCAGTTGCTCCACGTAGGCCGGGGCGGGGTCAAAGTCGGTGACCAGGCCATCGCTGCGGGCGTCATCCAGCCGCATGCGCTTAACCCCCTTCACCGAATCAGGGATGCGGGCCTCGATCTTCTTGAGCCCGGCCGGGTCTACCGCCCCGCCGAAGCGGTCGCGGACCTTGAAGCCGTTGTCGGTCGGGGGGTTATGGCTGGCGGTGATGTTCACGGCGCCGATGGCCTGCCGCTCCACGACGCTGTAGGAGATGATGGGCGTGGGCACACCACCGCCGCAGAAGTGGACCGGGATGCCGTTGGCGGCCATGACCTCAGCGCAGGCGGCCGCAAAGTGCTCAGAGGCGAAGCGCCGGTCGCCGCCAATGACCACCCCCCGGCGGACCTCTTCCGGCGAGTGGGTGTCCAGCAGGTAGGTAGCAAACCCCTGTGCGCAGCGGCGCACATTGTCGAAAGTGTAATCCTCGGCGATGGTCCCGCGCCAGCCATCGGTCCCGAAGCGGATGGTGATGGACACTGCTCCTCCTCCCCTACAAGCCGTACTCTTCCTTCAGAATCTTCAGGTCATGGTCCACCATGATCTTGATGAGTTCCTCGAAGGTGACCGTGGGCTCCCAGCCTAGCACCCGGCGAGCCTTGCTGGCATCGCCCACCAGTTGGTCCACCTCAGCCGGGCGCATGAAAGCCGGATCCTGCACCACGTAGTCGCGCCAGTCCAGGTCCAGGTAGCCGAAGGCCGCCTCGCACAGCTCGCGCACCGAGTGGGTCTCGCCGGTGGCGATGACGTAGTCATCGGGCTCCGGCTGCTGGAGCATGAGCCACATGGCGCGCACGTAGTCCGGCGCGTAGCCCCAGTCGCGCTTGGCATCCAGATTGCCCAGGCGCAGTTCATTCTCCAGGCCCAGCTTGATCTTGGCCGCGCCGTAGGTGACCTTGTGGGTGACGAACTCCAGGCCGCGCCGGGGTCCCTCATGGTTGAACAGGATGCCGGAGCAAGCGAAGATGCCATAGCTCTCCCGGTAGTTGACGGTGATCCAGTGGCCGTAGACCTTGGCGACCCCGTAGGGGCTGCGGGGGTAGAACGGGGTGTTCTCGTTCTGGGGGACCTCCCGGACCTTCCCGAACATCTCCGACGACGACGCCTGGTAGAAGCGGATGCCTTTGGGGTCCACGGTGCGGATGGCCTCCAGCATCCGGGTGACGCCCAGGGCCGTGGCCTCGCCGGTGAACACCGGCTGCTTCCACGAGGTGGGCACGAAGGACTGGGCTGCCAGGTTGTACACCTCGTGGGGTCGGGTCTCGCGCAGGATGTCAATCAGCGAGACCTGATCCAGAAGGTCGCCCTGCACCAGGGTGATCTTGTCCTGGATGTGTTTAATGCGATCGAAGTTCACCGTGCTGGTGCGGCGGATCATCCCGATGACCTCGTATCCCTTCTCCAGCAGGAAGTCGGCCAGGTGTGATCCATCTTGCCCGGTAATCCCCGTGATCAACGCTCGTTTTTTCATAGCCTGTCAACCCTTCCCCGTGTGATTCGTGATCCGAAGTCGCAACTCAGCGCACAGATGACCCATGTTTCACGTCTTACGTTTTACCTTCCCCCGCCATTCCTCCAACACGTCCGCCAGTGACTGCTCGATGGGAATCGTCGGCGCCCACCCGGTGACCTCACGCAGCTTGGTGGCGTCACACACGCTGACGGGGACGTCCGACGGTCGCAACAAGGCCGGATCCGTCTCCACCTGGATCTGGGCGTGGGTGAGGCTAAGGAGTATGTCGAGGATCTCCCGGATGCTGTGAGCGCGGCCCGAGCCGATGTTGTACACCTCGCCGGCCTCCCCGCGCTGCAAGATGAGCCAGTAGGCCCGCACCACATCGCGCACGTCGGTGAAGTCGCGCCTGGACTTCAGGTTGCCCACCCGCATCACGGGCGGACGAAGGCCAGCCTCGATCTCGGCGATCTGCCGGGCAAAAGCAGGTACCACGAAGCCCTCCTTTTGCCGTGGGCCGATGTGGTTGAAGGGGCGCACACGGACCGTCTGTAACCCGTGGCTCAGGTGATACTGCAGCCCCAAGAGGTCCTGGGCCACCTTGCCGACGCCATAGGGACTGTTGGGTCGCAGTGGGGTCTCCTCGTCCACAGGCAAGTCTTCGGGGTGGAGGCTGCCGTACTCTTCGTTGGAGCCCACGACCAGGATGCGCGCCTGGAGCCCCAGGTCGGCCACCCCGGCCAGGACGTTGAGCTGCGCCCGGATGTTGACTTCCATAGCCTCCCAGGGCTGATCCCAGGAGCTGCTTACAACGGCCTGGCCTGCCAGGTGGAAGATGTAGTCGGGCCGGGTGCGGGCCAGGATCACCCGGCAGATCTCGGGGTCGCGCAGGTCGCCATAGAGCAGGTGAAGCCGCGATTTGAGATGGGCGATGTTTTGTGGCTCCCCGGCCTGGGAGCCGCGAACCACGCCCCAGACGTCCAGGTCGGTTTTGGAGACCAGGTAGTCGGCCAGGTGGCTGCCGGCGAAGCCGGCGACGCCAGTGATCAGCGCACGCACATACCCTCCCGCTGCAGGCGTTGCTTATGATACCCGAAACCCGGAGAAAAAGCAAACTATTTGCCCATCGGTCAGAAAAGTGGTAAAATAATAGAGCCGGCCAGGAGGTGCTGCATGGAGAAGCCTGAGAGGTTGACTGGTGAGTTGTATCAGGCCGTAGTAACCATCGTAGACGACCGGATGCGCGAGATCCGCGTCACTCGCGAGGACTTTGATGCATTGCGTGGCGTCGTATCAGAGTTGGCCGAGGCTCAGGCGCGCACGGATGCCAGCGTGAAGCAGCTGGCCGAGGCTCAGGCGCGCACGGATGCCAGCGTGAAGCAGCTGGCCGAAGCCCAGGCCCGCACCGACGCCAGCGTGAAGCAGCTGGCCGAGGCCCAGGCGCGCACGGATGAGCGGTTCAGCCGGCTGGAGCAGGCTGTGGAGAGGCTGGCCGAGGCCCAGGCCCGCACCGACGCCAGCGTGAAGCAACTGGCCGAGGCCCAGGCCCGCACCGACGCCAGCGTGAAGCAACTGGCCGAGGCCCAGGCGCGCACGGATGAGCGGGTCAG
>FWPU01008673.1_pt1 | contig 17015 bp, 19 predicted proteins | sample 2228361 | NCBI WGS metagenome assembly FWPU01 (sample SAMEA103939777, study PRJEB20133) | metagenome
GATTAACGATGCGTACCATTATAAAAGGTGATTCACAACGCGTCTCTACAAGAATCATTTGGCTTCTTCCGAATGGGCAGGAGCGTCAAGATCCTCCTATTGAGGGGAACAAAGCAAGTGCACAACGACTTTTAGAGGATTACAAGAGTAGATACCTGAAAATAATAGAAAGTAATCGAGAGACATCAGAAGGGATGGAGAAGCAAAGTACATCGTTTTGTGGTCGTGAAGCCTACAAGGTTAGTCGTGGTAGGGTCCTTGTAATTGTAGATGCACGTACAGGTATCGTTTTAGCCCGCTATCGAACTGCTGGAGGGAGCACACCGCAATTAGAGCGACAGCTGGTTTATGCTCGCTGGAAGTTACAGCGCGGTCGCGAACGCGGATACTATGAAATTCAGTGTCGTCAATAGAGGGTTCTGATGAAGTGGCGTGAGCGGTGGGCATCGCTTCTCCTATTGATAGGGGTTGGACTGTGGCTAGTGGCTCTCATTTTAATTATCCCGCGCAGAAGAAGACGAAGAAGATTAAGGTCTCTATTCAACCCCACCCTTTGGAAGCTGGCAGGCATTCTCGCGCTGATTGGTGGCATCTTTGTTCTTGTGGGGTTGATTGCCACAGCGGTCATTTATCTCACGCGCCGATGGGGCTACGACGCATTTACCCCGGTGCAACAGTTATCGCCTGCTTTTGCACCAATCGGCAGGGCGAGATGATTGTGTATCCGATGGGGTATGCGCCCAGCGAGTTGTGCTACTCTGTACGCCTGCGCTTGCCCGACGGTCAGGGCGAGGAGTTTGAATGCACGCCTGCCCTGTTCCAACGATTGCGCGAAGGGATGGAGGGCACCGCAGTGTGCAGAGGCAACTGCTTGCTGGCGTTTTATCCCATTTCAGCAAGCGTGCAAAGATAGGGGATGCAAGAGCAGAATGGAGGGAACAAGCAGGTGGCATACGAGTTTGGGTATAATAGCGACGGTGGGAAAGTGTGGGATAGAGAGTGGCTATGGGAGACCGAGAATGCGCCTCAAACCCTTCAGTATCGGTATGTGTGTCGGATAGGGTGTGGGGGTGTGCCGATGCGGGTGTACAACCGAGCGATGGGGAATGAGAGTTGGGCGAGCGTGGAGGACTATCTGCCCGCTGGGAATGCGCTGGAGTAAAAGAGGTATAATCCCTCCCGCATGAGACAAGAGGCATCCCAAGAGGCAAGTCGGCTACGGGAACAACTCGGTGGGGAGCCGTTTCGGGCATGGCGCGGGGACATCCAGTCCGCGCAAGCCACGATTGCCCAAGAGAAAGCCCGCTCGCTCCGACAACTCACCCCTGAACAATCGCTTCAGCTCTACCGTGCGCTGTGGCAGCGCGCTCATCCTCTGTTTGACTACAGCCAGCCCTCGCCGATGGTACAGCGTGTGCAAGCGGTGTTTCAGCGTTATTTGGAGGGGTGCAGGGGTGAGCCCACTGGATGAAGCGGTGCTGGAGGTCTGCCAGTTTCTGGAGCAACATCGTAATATTCGTGATTGCCTTTCTGCCTTCGCTCCGTATGTGGAGGAGTTTGACCTGCTGGAGGTTTTCGAGAGTTGTCTGCAGGCAGTCGGGCTTCAGGAGACTGATGAAGCCTCATCGGAGGGAACCTGAAGGGACACAAAGGTGGGAGTATGGGTTTATGCTTTCGGGGTGATATGCTCCAGTCCGTGCATGTAGGGGCGCAGGGCGTGGGGAATCACCACAGAGCCATCGGGTTGCTGGTAGTTCTCCAGTATCGCTGCCATCAGGCGCGGTGTAGCAACCCCTGAGGCATTCAAGGTATGTACGAACTCAGGCTTGGCGGTTGGCTCGCGTCGGAAACGGATGTTTGCTCGACGCGCCTGAAAGTCCTCAAAGTTGCTACAGGAAGAGACCTCCAACCACTGTTGCACGCCAGGTGCCCATACTTCGAGGTCGTAGCATTTCGCTGCGGCGAACCCGAGGTCGCCTGTGCAGAGGAGCATAATCCGGTAGGGGAGTTCCAATCGCTGGAGCACCGTTTCCGCGTCGCGAAGCAGTTTCTCGTGCTCTTCATAGGAGGTTTCAGGGGTAGTGAACTTGACCAGCTCCACCTTGTTGAACTGGTGGACGCGCAGAAGCCCGCGTGTGAGCCTGCCCGCTGCGCCTGCCTCGCGTCGGAAGCAAGGGCTATAGGCGACCAGATACTGAGGCAGTTGCTCTATAGTAAGAATCTCTTCGCGGTAGAGGTTCGTGACGGGCACTTCTGCTGTTGGGATAAGATAGAGCGGGTCATCGGCACAGCGGTACATCTCTTCTTCGAACTTCGGCAGCTGTCCCGTGCCCTGCATCACTTCTGGACGCACCAGAAAAGGGGGGAAGACCTCCGTATAGCCATGCTCGCGCACATGGAGGTCGAGCATAAACTGGATGAGGGCGCGCTCGAGTTGGGCACCTAAGCCAGTGTAGAACATGAACCCGCTTCCGCTGACTTTGGCGCCTCGCTCAAAATCGATAATGCCGAGCGCCTCGGCAATCTCCCAGTGGGGGCGCACCTCGAAGGAAGCAGGGTGGGGCTGACCACCACGCCTGACCTCCACATTCTCGCTTGCGTCCTTGCCGATGGGGGTGGTGGTGTGGGGGATATTGGGAACCATCAGCAGGAGTGCCTCCCGCTGAGCCTCCAGCTCGCGCCGTTCCGCCTCCATCTGCTTGATTCGGTCGCTAAGGGCGCGCAGCTGGCTCAGCAGTTCCTCCACATTCTCGCCTGCCTTTTTGCGCTGGGGAATCTCTTTGGAGAGGCGGTTCTGTTCAGCAGTGAGGCTCTCCACTTGCGTGGTCATCTCTCGCCAGCGGGTATCGATAGCAAGCCATTCGTCGACCATAGCGGGGTCATAGCCCCGATTCGCAAGCGCGCTCTTAACCTGCTCTGGCTCATGGCGCAACAGTCGGTAGTCCAGCATAGCAGGAATTGTACCTGCTATTTCAACAGGGGCGAATCCCAGTAGTATTGGGTAGTGCAGTGAGAAGGGGAGGCGCAACTGCGTGAGGAGTGCCTCTGAGCAGAGTAGACTGCCCAGAGGCTGGCAATTGCAACAAGCCAAAGTGCCCACAGAATCAACTTCTTCAGCATCGCTTTCCCTCACAGTTTCACATAACCGCCGAGCAGGAATGCCATCGCCCAGCCGATGAATCCCACCAGCAGGGCGCCAATCAGCCCGACAAGGAACGGCTTCAGCCCGACCCCCTTGAACACGCTAAACGAGGTGGCTAAGCCGACCGCAGCCATCGCCGTGCCCAACGCACGGGAACCCCAAGTCTCACCGATGGCTTTGGTGAGAGATTTCCAGCCTTCTGCATCCCAGATGCCGAACGCTAAGCCTTGGTTCGCAAGGCTGGCGTCCCCGATAGAGCGAATCACCGCCATCAGGATAAAGCCCAGCACGAACGAGGGGAGGAGCTTCGTGATGTTGACCTTGCTCTGTCCGCCCTCTTGCCGGCGGAGGTAGAGGTACGACACCAGAGGCACTACTACTGCCAAGAAAAGGTTGCGCGTGAGCTTGGTAACGGTCGCTGCCTTGAGCACCGTCTCGTCGTTGAACACTTCCTTGTAGGTGAGCGCAGCGCCCACCACCTGCGAGGTTTCATGCACAGCAGTCCCCAAGAACAGCCCTATCTGCTCGGAAGTGTGCAAAATGTAGGGTGCGATGTAGGGGTAGAGGAACATCCCCAACAGCCCAAACAGGGTAATGTTCGCAACAGCGTAAGCAACCTCTTTCTGGTCTGCCTTGATTGCGGGCGCAGTAGAGACAATAGCCGTGACCCCGCAGATACCTGTGCCCGCTGCGATGAGTGTGCCCAAGCGTTCAGGCAAGTTAAGTTTGCGATTGACCCAACTCACAAAGAACAGCCCGCCAAAGATGGCGGTCATCACCACAGGAATGCCCCATATGCCCAGCTTGAACACATCCATCAGGCTGAGCTTGATGCCCACCAGGATAATGCCCAGACGCAGGATTTTGGTGGTGCTGAACTGGATGCCTTGTTCGATTGCCTTCGGTAAGGGGAGCAGATTGCGCACCAGAATGCCTATCACGATTGCGGTGAGCACCGCCGAGATAGGGCTTGATTTGCCTGTTGGGTCGATTCCTTGCAGGCTCAGCACCCAGCGCCCCATCATCTCGGTGAGTGGAATCGCAATCAGCATAATCACCACTGCCAGCAAGAAGCCAGGAATAATACGCGCGACCCCTTGCCAATCTTCCACCCCCAGAAGGGCATATAACAGCCAGTTCCTTCGTACTTTTATTGTTTCTGTCGTTGCCATTTGGAATCACCTCCTTAGAAAATGGGCAACGATGGGGTTCCACCGTTGCCCCAGAGATTGTGTGATGGTATCTCAGTGCTTAGTTATAAGCACCTGCTAAGGCGCACACATTTTTGCCAAGTTCTAACTCGCTTGTCTTCTCCTCATCGGGCACGAGCAGACCCGCGTTCACCCGTTTGATGTCCACATACTGAGGCGGGAAGACAGGCAGAGTGCTGAGGATGAACTCAACAAACGCCTCCTTGCTTTCTGCCATGTACTCCTGCGGGTTGTTGCGCTTGACGGTGCCCAGTGTCTCGAAGAAGGTACCATCCTCGCGCTCTTCCTTGCTTGCGGTAGCGAAGTGAGCAGGGAGCACTATCGTCTCGTCGGGCAGGGTGAGCAGTTTCTTGTAGAGCGACTCGTAGTGCAGAGGCGCCCACTCTTGCCCGCGTCCACCTAAGTCGGGGCGTGCCACCGATACGATAAAGATCGAGTCGCCTGTGAACAGGTAGCGGTTGTTCACAAGGAACGCCATGTTGCCCAGAGTGTGTCCTGGAATGTGGATACCCTTCAAGGTAGCGTTGCCAAACTTGAAGGTGAAGTTGTCCTTTAGATACTCGTAGTCGATGGTGGCGGGAAGCATGTCGATGGGGTGGATGCCGTCGTATGGGTGTAGGAAATAAGGTATACCCAGTTCCTTCGCCAAGCGCGGTCCACCGCTGATATGGTCGGCGTGGGCGTGAGTATCAAAGATTGCCACGATTCGGAACCCTTCGCGCTCGGCGAGGTCGGTGTATTGTTCGACATGGCGGGTGGGGTCGATGAGGATGCCCTCGCCGTTGCTCACGACTGCGTAGGCAAGGTCGCCTCGTGCCACACGGATAATCTGGTAGATGGCGAGGTCGGTGCCTGTATCAGGGATACGGCGCACCCGATAGTAGTTGCCCCAAGCAATCATTCCACCTTCGAGGTTGAGCGCATCGTACCCACGCTTGCGCAGAAGCCCTGCTACATAGTCCGAAGCACCACCTTTTGCACACACCACCACGATGCGCTTGCCCTTTGGGATGCGGGCGATGTTCTCTTCCTCGTTCTCGAGGAAGGCAAAGTAGGGGATGTGAATGGTCTCTACAGGGTTGCGTCCTTCAATTTTCCATCGCTCGAACTCATCCTGATTGCGCACATCCAGCAACAGGAAAGGTTCACCACGCATCAGCATTTCGTCCAGTTCGGCTACATTAAGCGAAGTCTTCACAATCGTTCCCATAGTTCTGTCCTCCTTGTAGGTTTGGTTGTGTATCACTCTGTTAGAGGCGTAGGGGTGCAAAAAGGATTCATGCGCCCTGAGCAGAACCCAATTGTGTGCATCGGCTGGTCGTGCTGGTGGTATGGCTCTTCGGCGTGCTCGCCTTCGGGCACTCACGGGTGCTGGTGGTGCATGTGCAGGGGGGTGATGCCATGTTTCACCAGAGCCAGTGGGTTCAGAACGCCATTCCGCATGGGGTGAGCGGATGGCTTTTGGCAGGGAAAAGAGCATATCTTTGGAGCCATCCTGAATGGAGTCCGCAGGTATGGCTGAGCGACACGGGTAGCCTGCGGGAGCCCCAGCCGAGCTCCTCAATCCCCCTCGTGCCTGCCCCGCGCTTTGCCTATGGCGTTCGTACCCGCGAACCCGACCGCGATGCCCTTCGCATGCTTCAGCGTGCAGAGTGGGCACAGATTGACCTTGGTGAGGTGGCACGTGCTTGGCGCTATAGCGAACTCTGTACCCCAAAGCAAGCAGAGCAACTCCAATCGCTGGCGTGGGAGCATATCGACCGCTGGCTTTCCGCACTCGCCCGTACGCTTGATTTCGAGAACGACCTTCTGATTGTGGTGGGCACACCGATGGAGGGCACGCTATGGGCGGTCTTCATACGGGGCAGGGGAGTGAGTGCAGGTGAGCTGTATGACCCTGCTATCGGAATTCCGCTCTTAGCACGGGCAGAGAGCTTGCTGGGGCTGGTGAAGGGCGGTTCAGAGGGGCGTATGAGCGTCTCACGGGAGACCCCTCTTTCCCCTGACGAACTGTACCAAGCGCGTGATCGATGGCTTGCGCATGAAGGGGTGCGGGTGCTGTATGTTCCGCTCTTTCTGACATGGCTTCTGATAGGCGTTGTGAGTGGGATGCGGTTGTATCGATGGGCGCGTCATCGCCAAGCGATGGCGATTGTGCAGTTGCGAGGGGAGGCGCGTCGTACTGCGCCTGAGCAGACATCCCTCTACTCCCAACCCCGATTACCTCCCGTCTGGTTGGCGCAGGTGGCGTTCGCACTCGGTGTTGCCAGCCTCTTTTCAGGCGGGCTTGCGAACCCGACACTCGCCACCTCCGCTGGGGTTGTGGTGCTGGGAACAATCGGGCTATTCGGGCTGGTACGCTACCTAAGAGAGCCTCTGCCTGCACTGGGTGTGGTGAGCGGAATAGGCATAATCCTGTTGGTTTTGGACTCACTAAGTGGGGGGGCATGGGCGCGTTGGGGGCTATTGGGCTACTCCTTACTGGAGGGTGAGCGGTTTAGCGGGATGGGCGAGGGTCATGGGGCACTCTTATTGTGCTGGGCACTCATGCTAACGCTGGTCTGGCTTCGTATTGAGGGCAATCCCTTGGGGGGGGTCTACTTCCTGTCGTTGTTTGCCCTCTGGCTGGGTTGGCGTGCAGAGCATTTTGGGCTGACCCTCAGTGCGTGCTTTGTAGCGAGTGTGCTGGGAAGTGGCGTTCTGATACGCGAACACCACGAACGCAAGCGTCTGCGGATTGCGATGCTAAATCGCCCTGCGCGGGTGGTGCCAGTGCCTCCTGCTCGCACCCTTTGGAAACACTGGGTTCTATTGGTGGGGATTGTGGGGTGTGCGCTGTGGCTATCGCGGTTCAGTTTAGAGCGCTACCCCTTGCATCTTACGCTACCGAAGCCAAACACCTGGCTAAGTGTAGAGGGCGGGCTTTTCCTTATAAGCGGGGTGTTGCTCTTGCTGTTGCGACGCTCACCTATGTGGCACTCGGTTCCGAAGCCGTTTCGCTGGGCATGGTTCGGGGCGGGCACGCCCTTGCTACTCACCAGCCCACAGGGCGTTTTGGCAATCGCTTTGCTCCTGTTCCACTTCTGTGCCCAGATTCTCGCTCTTCAACAGCAGGAAGAATCGGTTCCCCGTCGAATCCCCTTGATACAATAGGAGGATACATATGAGCAACTGGAAGAAGTACATGAATGGACTGGCTGTGCTGGCTTTACTGGCTTGCCCACTCTGGGCTGTGGCACAAGAAACAGAGCCACCAAAGTTGAACTACGAATTGCCCCCTCTGCCTGACCTTTCTGCAATTGTAGCGACCGTCAACGACGAGCCGATTACCGCAGAATATCTGCTTCGTTGTGCCTATGATTGGTTCGCAGCGAGCGCTATAGAGGAGATTATCTTGGAGCGTATTGTGGAACAAGAAGCGCGAAAGCAAGGGATAACCGTCAGTGAAGAGGAGATTGAGCGTTCCCTGCTCCAGCAACTCCAGAATGCTGAGAGCAGAGTGCCCCCAGGCATGTCGTTGGAAGACTTCCTCAAGCGCAGTGCCTTCCCCCCAAGCCGACTCTATGCTCGTGTGCGCACGCAACTGCTGGTGGAAAAACTCGTGGAACGGGAGGTCGACCTCTCGAACTTCATAGAGTACAGTCAAATTGTTATTCGCATCCCGGGTAATACTCCTGAAGACCAGGAGAAGAATGCGCCTGAAGCCGAGCAGAAGGCGAAACAGGCATATGAAGCCATTCAAGCAGGCTTAGAGTTCAGCGAGGCAGTGAAGCAGTATTCTGAGGACCCCTTCACCCGAGATAGAGGGGGCAAGATGCCTTGGCAGAATAAGAACTTCATCGTGCCCGATATTCGCCAGAAGTTGGAGGCACTGCAACCAGGTCAGGTGTCTCAGCCCTTCCGTACGCTTGGCGGTTATATGATTGTGAAGCTGGAGCGCAGAGGCGACCAAGCCACGCCCGAAGAGCAGGAAGAGCTGCGCCAGCAGGGTGTGCGATTGGGCATAAGCGACTATGTGAGAAGGCTCCAAAGCCAAGCGAAAATCACCAACACGATTGTACAGCCCTTCAATCCTGAAGAGATGGCACCCCCCCAACAACCGAGCGGGCGTCCAATGCCACGCTAAGGAGGTGAACCCTATGGCAAAACGCAAACTGAATGTGGCGCTAATAGGCTATCAGTTCATGGGAAAGGCGCATAGCAACGCCTATCGCCAAGTAGCGCGGTTCTTTCCAGAGTTGGAGATAGAACCCGTGCTAAAAGTCATCTGTGGTCGGAACGAAGAACGGGTGCGCGCCGCTGCAGAGAAGTACGGCTTCGAAGAGTACGCCACGAACTGGCAGGAAGTGGTTGCACGCCCCGATATCGACCTTGTGGATGTCTCCACGCCCGGCAACCTTCACGCCCCCATCTCTATCGAAGCGGCTGAACATGGCAAGATTGTGCTGTGCGAGAAACCCCTCGCCAATAGCCTTGCCGAGGCGCGGGAGATGGTGCAAGCAGTAGAGCAGAACGGGGTCAAACACGGTATCTTCTTCAACTATCGCAAAGCCCCTGCTGTCTCCTACGCCAAGCAACTCATCTCTGAAGGCGTGATTGGGCAAATCTATCACTTCCGAGGTACCTACCTGCAAGACTGGATTGTGGACCCGAACTTTCCCTTGGTCTGGCGTTTGCGCAAAGAGATAGCGGGTTCGGGCGTGCATGGCGACCTGAATGCTCACATTATCGACCTTGCGCGCTGGCTGGTGGGCGAAATCAGCGAAGTGTGTGGGATGATGCACACTTTCATCAAACAGCGCCCCGTACTGCGCGAGGTGGACGACCGCTTGGGTGGGCAAGCAGGCACCGAAATGGGCGAGGTCACCGTCGACGACGCTGCGATGTTCCTCGCACGCTTCGAGAACGGGGCTATCGGCACCTTTGAGGCAACCCGATTCGCACTCGGACGCAAAAACTACAACCGCTTCGAGATAAACGGCTCCAAAGGTAGTATCGTGTTCAACCTCGAACGGATGAACGAACTGGAACTCTACTTGGAGACCGACCCGCCAGGCATGAGGGGATTCCGCACCATTCAGGTGACGGAGGGCATACATCCCTACATCAGCGCTTGGTGGCCCCCCGGACACATTATCGGCTACGAGCATACCTTTGTCCATTTAGTGCGGGATGCGTTCGAGGCGATTAGCAAGGACGAACTGCCCTCCCCGAACTTCTATGATGGCTTGAAGTGTCAGGCGGTTCTGGAGGCGGTGGAGATTTCCGCCAACGAGCGTCGGTGGGTCTCTGTACCACAGAGCTGAGTTACTCGAATACCTCGCTCACGGGCAGTTGGAAGCCGGGAAGCACTGGCTCGCCCGTGAGCGTATCGTTTTCGGTGAGGGTCTCGGTGGTTCCGTCGGCGCGGTAAACAGTGATAGTGCGCTGTTCAGGGTCTGCCACCCACACCAGTTGCACGCCCGCCTCCAACCACTCCTGCACCTTCTCCTGAACTGCCTCGGGGGTGTCGGTGGGCGACACAACTTCCAGAACCAGATCTGGGACGACGCGACTGAACTGTCGGCTTCGCTGTTTAGGAGCACGCTCTTTGCGAATGAAGGCAAAATCGGGGGCGCGAACACTTTGCCCCTGCGAGGTAGTGAGTACGAAGCCCGCTTCCGCAATATAGACCTTGCCTAACCTTTTCTGAAGCGCGTAGAATCCTGCTGGCACGCCGATGCGTGCTGCAACTTCGCCATGTTCCTCTCCTGAAGGCATCGTTTCCCGAACCTCTCCGTGAACAAGTTCCGCAGGCTTACCGAGGTAGTGCTGTTCGAACTCCTCAGCTGTCATTTTTTGCTGGGCGACCTCCGGCATCGGTTCTCACCACCTGTAGTGTACCAGAAAAGGCAGAGGAGATTTTCGGTAGCATGGGCGTCCTTGCCCGTGTGCTGAGTGGGCAAGATGCCCAAGCCACAGCGTAGCACGGGCATCCTGCCCACATGAGCCACAAAGTAGCACGGGCGTCCTTGCCCGTGCGCTAAATGGGCAAGATGCCCAAGCCACGAAATGGCAGGAAAATATCGAACAGCGGGTAAACTGTAGGGCAGAGGTGACACGATATGCAAGAAGCCTATATTGTATCGGCAGTTCGTACCCCGATAGGGAAGGCGCCTCGCGGAAGCCTGCGGAATGTGCGCCCTGATGACCTTGCAGCGTTTGCGATTCAAGCTGCAATTCAGCGAGTGCCCGGCTTAGAACCGAGCCAGATAGAGGATGTGGTGCTGGGGTGTGCTGTGCCCGAAGCCGAGCAAGGCATGAATGTGGCGCGCATCGCAGTGCTTCGTGCAGGACTACCCGTCACCGTGCCCGCCGCAACGGTCAACCGCATGTGTGCTTCAGGACTGGAAGCAATCGCTATCATCGCCCAGCGCATCCAGACAGGGCAGATCGATGTGGGGATCGCAGGTGGCACCGAAAGCATGTCGATGGTGCCGATGGAAGGGCATGTGTTTCGTCCCAACCCCTATCTGACTCAGCACTATCCCGATGCCTACTTGGGAATGGGGATGACCACCGAGAACTTGGTCGTAGAGTTTGGGATTACTCGTGAGGAAGCGGACGAGTTCGCCCTGCAGAGCCACCAGAAAGCCCTGCGCGCACAAGCAGAAGGGGCGTTTGGAGGCGAAATCGTGCCCGTCGAAGTACACGAGAAGGTCGTCAAAAACGGCACGGTCTACGAGAACCGCTTCGTGTTTGACCGTGATGAGGGACCGCGCGCCGATACCAGCTTGGAAGCCCTCGCGAAGCTCAAGCCCGTGTTCAAGGTGGACGGTACAGTGACTGCAGGGAACGCCTCTCAACGCAGTGATGGCGCCGCCGCTGTCGTGCTGATGAGCGAGCGCAAGGTGAAAGATCTGGGCATTCAGCCTATCGGGCGGTTTGTAAACTACGCACTGGCTGGCGTGCCACCCGAAACGATGGGCATCGGACCCGCCTACGCCATTCCGAAACTCCTGCAGAAGACGGGGAAGAGCATTGCAGATATCGACCTGTTCGAGATTAACGAGGCGTTCGCTGCGCAGGTGTTGGCAGTGCTTCGCCAGCTGCCTGACATCCCGCGCGACCGACTGAATGTGAACGGGGGTGCGGTGGCAATTGGGCATCCGCTGGGCGCTACAGGGGCGCGCATGACTGCTACCTTGCTGAACGCGCTGGGCAAGCGCAACGGCAAATGGGGCATCGTGAGCATGTGCGTGGGTGGTGGCATGGGCGCAGCGGGACTGTTCGAACGGTTCTAACACGCCATGCGTATCGAGGTTGTCTCCCATCCGCTGGTGAAGCATATTCTCACGCAGTTGCGCGATGAGCGCACCGAGCCAGCGCGGTTTCGCGCGCTGGCTCGCCAAATCACCTTTATCCTCGCCATCGAAGCCACGCGCGACTTGCCCACCCGCACCCACCCAGTGAAAACTCCCTTGGAGGTCACGGAGGGGCACTCCTTAGCGAATCCGATTGTGGCAGTGCCCATCCTGCGAGCAGGGCTGGGTATGCTGGAAGCGCTCACCGAGCTGTTCCCCGACCTGCGTGTCGGTTATATCGGCTTGGAGCGGGATGAGAAGACCGCCATCGCCCACGCCTACTACTGCAAACTGCCCTCTATCGGCAACAGCAGGGTGCTATTGCTGGACCCGATGCTCGCTACGGGTGGCTCGGCGGGGCAGGCGATAGAGGTGCTGATGAATGCAGGGGCGCAAGATATTGTGCATATCTGCGTGGTCGCTGCGCCTCAAGGGGTTCAATATCTCAACGAGCGGTTCCCGCAAGTGCGCATTGTAGCAGCTTCGCTGGACAGGGATTTGAACGAGCAGAAGTTCATCCTACCAGGGTTGGGCGACTTTGGCGACCGCCTCTACGGCACGACCCCTCACTAAAGATTTTCAGACCCACTCCCTAAAATAAAAAGCGAGCGGTGGACGCTCGCTATAGGAAATGGGACTTCCGTGTCCCAGATGCTTCAGTGCGTTGCCTTGGTGTCCGTCACCGAAGCGCAATCCCTTGCCGATAGATACTATACCCCATCGGCTTTTCAAAAGTCAACCCCTAAGGGGGGATTTTGGCAAAATTCAGGGGCAATTTTCAGCACGGAGAGATGGAACAACTGTCTATGAGAGTAGAGTAGAGAGGATTGACCAATGGATGAACGCTGGGTTACGGGAAGTGCCTTCTTGGCAGGAATTACGCTCGGTGTGCTTGGCTTATACCTGTTAGGCTATCGTCCAACGACCTCGACCCCAGCACCGACCCGCACTGCTCGCATACAAAGCGATTCAACCGCCCCAACACCCCCAAGCGAGTTTTCGTTCGCATCAAGAACCAGTGAACTCTCCGTCGTCCCGAGGGGCAGTCCAACTGACGACCGTGTAATGGAGAAGTGGCGGGAGTTTGCGCAGTTCTACCAACAGTTAGAGGGTGAAATGAGCAGTGCGCGACAAGGCAACGGTGGAGCCTCCAAGGCACCTCCACTTTCTGCCGTGCTTCCACCTCCCACTTTTGTAGCCCCGCCACCCGAACCTACCCCTGCTTACTCTACTCAGCCCGCTTCCCAATCCGTTCCAGCGGTAGTTTCTCCTGTTCCCTCTATTTCTATCCCCGACCGCTGGCGTTTGCCGTGGCGATAAAGAAGGTATCCTTATTGCTGTCGAGATGAAGTATGTGCTTATCGTGCCAGATGGCATGGCGGACTGGGCGATTCCTGAACTGGACGGGCGCACGCCTCTTATGGTGGCGCGTACACCGAATATAGACCGCTTAGCACGCTCTGCCCTTCTTGGCAAGGTGCGCACGGTGCCCGAGGGGATGTATCCCGGAAGCGACCCTGCGAACATGGCATTGCTTGGCTATGACCCCGCCCGCTACTACACGGGGCGCGGACCGATTGAGGCGTCTGCGATGGGCGTGCCGATGAACTCCGACGATGTCGCCTTCCGATGCTCGCTTATCAGCACCGATGGCGAGCGACTGTTGGACTATAGCGGGGGCAACATCCCCACCGAGTCGGCTCGGGTGCTTATTGAGCTCATCGAGCAGAAACTCAGCACTTCGCGCATCCACTTCTTTCCAGGCGTCGGCTACCGACATGTGATGCGCTGGAGTGGGGGACCTGTGGAAGTGGTTTGCACACCCCCGCACGAGATAGTGGACGAGCGTATCCAAGAGTACTACCCGAAGGGCGATGGCGAAACGACACTACAACGGCTGATAGAAGATTCGTATGAGATTCTCAACGAGCACCCCATCAATCGCAGACGCATCGATGAAGGCAAACTGCCCGCTAATATGATATGGTTATGGGGGCAGGGGCGTGCTCCACGGCTGGAACCGTTCGCTCTCAAATGGGGGGTGACAGGGGCGGTTATCGCAGCGGTCGATGTGGTGCGTGGGTTGGGAGTGTTAGCGGGCTTGGAGGTTCCCACCGTGCCGGGCGCAACAGGCTATGTTGACACCGATTATCGCGCCAAAGGCAGGTACGCCCTTCTGATGCTGGAAAAACACGATTTCGTCTATGTGCATATCGAGGCTCCTGATGAAGCTGGGCATCACGGCGATATCGAGGCGAAAATCTGGGCAATTGAACAGATAGACCAGCATATCGTGGGGCAGATAGTTGAGGGGTTAGAGTCGCGGGACGAGCGATTCCTCCTCTTGCTGGTGCCCGATCATTTTACTCCTATAGCCAAGCGCACCCACGCAGAAGGGCATGTGCCGTTCCTGCTCTACGACTCGCACCACCCTCGCACCAGCAAACTCCTCTACAACGAGTCGATATTAGAGGAGCCAAACCTCCCCACCCTCGACGAGGGCTATCGCCTGATTGAGTACCTGTTTGCAAATCCCTAACACTGAAACCTCTCCCTCTGAAGAAGAGTAAGGTATGCTTATAGTGGGTGAGAGACGATGGCAACCGTACTGGAGCAACGCCCGCAAACCACAACTGCCGAACAGCCCACACGGTGGCGCATGAGTGTTGAGCAATATCACCAGCTGGGCAGGTTGGGCTTCTTTGGCGACCAGCGCGTGGAACTTGTCGGAGGTGAGGTCTACATGACGCCTATCGGTCCTGAACATGGAGCTTCTGTAGACAAATTCAATGTGCGCTTGACGCCCCAATTCGTGGGAAAGGGATACTACCTGCGGGTACAAAGCCCTTTGCGAATAGGGGATAGCGAACCTGTTCCAGACCTTGCGATAGTGCAGGGGAGTCCAAGCGACTATTGGACGGAACATCCCACAACCGCTCTCTTGGTTATCGAGGTCTCGGACACGACGCTGGCGTTCGAGCGTCTTCACAAGGGAAGCCTCTACGCCAGTGCGAACATCCCCGAATACTGGATTGTGAACCTCACCGAACGCGTGCTGGAGGTCTACCGTGAACCTGCCCCGATGGACGAGATGCCGTTCAAAGCGGGCTACAAACTCTTCCGACGCACCACGCTTGATGAGACCATCAGCCCCCTGTTTGACCCTGAACTGAAAATCCCCGTCAAGGAACTGTTTGAGTAGCCCACAACCCAGCAGGAATATTAACCGCTGGGTCGAAAACTTACATAGGAGGGATATCGACGATGAAAACCCATGAGTACTTTATCACCACCAGTGAGCGAGGGCTGAACCGCCACCATCCTGCCCTCAAGATGTTTCAGAAAGCAAAGAAGCTCGGCATATGGGACCCTATGGCAATCGACCTAAGCCGCGATATTGAAGACTGGCAGAAAGCAGAGCCTGTTCAGCGCGATGCGTTCCTCCGTCTCGTCTCGATGTTCCAAGCAGGTGAAGAGAGCGTCACGCTGGACCTGCTCCCCCTCATCCAGGTGGTTGCCAGTGAAGGGCGCATCGAGGAGGAGATATACCTGACCTCTTTCCTTTGGGAGGAGGCAAAGCATGTGGAGTTCATGAATCGCCTGCTCACCGAGGTTGCAGGGGTTAGTAAGGAAGACCTTTCTCGCTACCATACGCCTTCCTATCGCTATATCTTCTACGAGGCACTGCCCAAAGCGATGCATCGCTTGACCTATGACCCCTCGCCCATCGCTCAGGCAGAGGCGTCCGTCACCTATAACATGATAGTGGAAGGCGTGTTGGCAGAGACGGGCTACTACGCGTTCTTCCGCTCGTGCAAAGAGCGCGGGATTATGCCCGGTCTGGTGCAGGGCATCGGCAAGATGATGCAAGATGAGTCGCGCCATATTGCGTTTGGGGTCTATCTGCTCTCTCGGCTGGTGCATGAGCACGGTGACCCTGTTTGGGAGGCGATTCAGAACAAGATGAACGAACTACTTCCGTATGCCCTCGGGGTGGTGCAGGAGGGCATGGAGGCATACGAGGAGCCACCGTTCGGAATCCCGCTGGAAGATATGATGAACTACGCCATCACGCAATATACTCGGCGCGAGAACCGCCTCGCACGCGCCCGCAACTTGAGCCTCGAGCAACTCTATAGCGAAGCGGAAGCCGAAGAGCGCGAGTCGGCTGAAATCACTACTTCGGTCATAGGAGGGCATGCATGAAGGTTGTTGCGGTTTTGCCCCCCTCAGAGCAGGTTCAGGCGCAGGTGGGAATGGTGCGCGCCTTGTTTCAGGGGCATACGGTCGAACTCGCCACAAATGCACAAGAGCTTGAGCCTCACCTGCCCGACTGTGAGGTGCTGATTTCCACCGCCTTCACCCCGATTACGCGCGAAATGCTCCAGAAGGCGGGGCGATTGCGCTTCATTCAAGTAGCGGGGGTTGGCGTAGACCATGTCGATATCGAGACAGCGAAGGAGCTGGGGATTACCGTCTGTGCCGTGACGGGCGCAAACACGGTCAGCGTTGCCGAGCATGTGGTGATGGTGGCGCTGGCGCTGATGCGTGGGCTTATTCCTGCGCACAACCAGATGGCACAAGGCGAATGGTCGCTCCCATACTGGATTGCCCACGCCCGCGACCTGCAGGGTAAGACGGTTGGGATTGTGGGCATGGGGCGCATAGGACGCGAGGTCGCAACAAGGCTCCTACCCTTTGGCGTTACGATGTTCTATTATGATGTGAACCCCCTCGACCCCGACACCGAAGCCCAGCTGGGCGTGACCTATTTAGACCTCGATGCGCTCTTACCCGAATGCGACCTCCTCACCCTCCATCTGCCCCTTACCCCAGAGACGCGCGGGCTGTTCAACGCCGAGCGATTGCGCAAGATGAAACAAGGTGCGTTCCTCATTAACACAGCGCGCGCCGAGCTGGTGGACACCTATGCACTCATAGAGGCACTCAAGGGACATTTGGGAGGCGCGGCGATCGATGTGTTCTCACCGGAACCTCCACCGCCCGACCATCCCCTGCTCAAACTCCCGAATGTCATCCTCACTCCTCACGGTGCAGGGGTTACCCAAGAGGCGCAGATGCGCATCGCTCAGGGCGTCATCCAGAATGTGCTTCGCTTTTTGGAAGGACGCCCACTTGCCGATGTGGTCGTGCAGGGCACGCGCAGCTAAGGGGCGTGCCCTCACTCCATGGGCAGATTTTCCGATTTCCAGCTTCATCTTGATTAGGGTAGTCTCCCTCTAAACCGTTGATGGTAAAATAACCGCCAGAACGTGCTTGGGGAGGGAGACGATGAAAATGCAACTAGTCAAGGTGGGT
>FWPU01008674.1_pt1 | contig 17014 bp, 17 predicted proteins | sample 2228361 | NCBI WGS metagenome assembly FWPU01 (sample SAMEA103939777, study PRJEB20133) | metagenome
TTCCCCGCAAAGGACGCTACGGGCTTCGCGACTACGAAAAGGTGTTCTGCCCCGACTTGAAGAGCGGCAACGACATTTTCGCCATGCGGGGGATCGATCGGGAGAAGGGTTGCATCGTGGTCGTGCGTCCCGATCAGTACATAGCGCATATCCTGCCGCTCGACGCCCATGACGAGCTCGCGGCGTTCTTCGACCGCTTCATGGTGCAGGCGAAGCCGTAAGCCGCACGACCCCGCTCTCCGACGACAGCCGCACGGTCGCCGCAGCGGCCGCCTACCGCCACCGTCGGTGCAGCCAGAGCCACTGCTCGGGGTGCTCGCGCACCCATGCCTCCACGATCGAGGTGATGATCTGCATCGTGCCCTGCACGTCGATGCGGCCGTCTGCATCGCGCGCCGGCGTGATCGCCTCGGTCAATTCGACCCGGAATCGATGCGCCGGCAGCCGGATGATGCGCACGCCATGGATTGCGCAGTCGATATGGCGGGCGAGCCGCGCCAGCATCGCGTTTGCCCTGGTCTTGCGGCCGAAGAAGACCACATCCACGCCTTGCGAGGCGTATTGGTCGACCATCATGGCGACGTGGCTGCCGGATTCGAGCGCGCGCAAGAGCTTCACCGGCGCATCGAGCCCCGCCGGCACCAGCGTCCCCATGCTGCCGGCGCGGATTTTGATCACCGCGTCCGCCACCGCGGCGAGGTTGGGTCGGCGGTAGAGCACCGTCGCATCGAGCTTGTAGGTGGAGGCGACAAGCGCCGGCAGCTCCCAGTTTGCCAGATGCGCGGTGAAGATCAGCGCCGGTTTGCCGTCGAGCCTCAGGGCGTGAAATCGCTTGTGCGTGGCCTCGTCATATTCGATGTCCCAGGGACCCGGGGTGTCCGGGTCGTAGGTCTTGATCCGGTCGAGGTGGGCGAATTCTGCGGCCACGCGGCCGAGATTGTCCCACACGCCGCGCAGGATGCGCTCGATCTCCTCCGGCGGCTTTTCCGGAAACGCGGCCGCAAGATTGGCCCGCCCGACCCGATGTTCCGGCAGCCACGGTCCGACCCGGCGCAGGACCGCGGCGGCGAAATCCGCCATTCGTTTGCGGCTGGTCAGCCGCACCAGGCGCAACAGCAACACGGTGATGGCGCCCACGACGGCGTCGAGCGCCGCCTTCAAGCGTCCGAATCGTCGTGCCGAACGATGCGCCATTCGGCATCCTGTCAGAAGCGCACGATGATCTTTCCGAACACCTGGCGGCTCTCGAGGCGCCTCAGCCCGAGCTCGAACTCAGCGAGCGGCACCTCGGTGTCGATCACCGGTTTGAGCCCGCCCGCCATCTTGGCCAGGCTGTCGCGGATATTGCGCATCGAGGCGCCGAACGAACCGAAAATCTTGTACTGCTGCTGGAACAGTTGCATCAGGTTGAGCTGCACCGTGGGCCCGGCGGTCGAACCGCAGGTGACGAGCCGCCCGCCGCGCTTGAGCACGAGCAGTGAGCCGTTGAAACCTTCGCCGCCCACGTGCTCGAACACCACGTCAACGCCTTTCTTGTTGGTGAGCTTGCGCGTAATGGTCTCGAACCGCTCCTTGCGGTAGTTGATCACGTGGTCGGCGCCGATCGCCTTTGCCTTTTCCGCCTTCTCGTCGTCGCCCACCGTGGTGATGACCGTGCAGCCGATCGCCTTTGCCATCTTGATCGCCGCAGTGCCGATGCCCGAACCGCCCGCCTGCACGAGGATCGTTTCGCCGGGTTTCAGCTTGGCGTTGTCGAACAGCATGTGCTGCACGGTGGCAAAACCGATCGGCGCGCAGGCGGCGTCGGTGAGGCTCACGCCCGGCGGCACCGGGATCACGAGCCGCGCCGGCATGTTGAGCAGATCGCGCGCAAAGCCGTCGACATGGAATCCCATGATGCCGCCGACGTTCTCGCAGAGATTGTCGCGGCCCTCGCGGCAGGCCGCACATGTTCCGCAAGTAAGCCCGCCGTACATCACCACCGGGTCGCCCGGCTTGGTCTCCGCAACCCCCGGACCCGTGGCCGCCACCTCGCCCGACGCCTCGGCGCCCACCACCACCGGCAGCTTGCGCTTGGCGAACGCCATGCCGCGATAGCCCCACAAGTCGAGATGATTGAGCGCCACCGCCCGGATGCGAATTTGCACTTCGCCCGCCGCCGGGGGAGGGGGCTCGGGCATTTGGGCGAGCTCGAGCTTGCGATCGCCGACGAGTGTCAGTGCGCGCATTGCATCATGCCGGCTCGCCGCCCATCACCAGCGAGACGTTCTGGCCGCCGAAGCCGAACGAATTGGACAGCGCATGGCGCACCTTGGCGTCCCGCGCCTTGTTGGGCACCACGTCGAGCGGGATCGTCGGGTCCGGCACGTTGTAGTTGATGGTCGGGGGCAGCCGCTGGTGCTGCAGCGTGAGCAGTGTGAACACGGCTTCCACCGCGCCCGCCGCGGACAGCGTGTGGCCGATCATCGATTTGTTGGAGGAGATCGGCACGCTTTTGGCGCGCTCGCCGAACACCGTCATCACCCCGAGGCATTCCATCTTGTCGTTTTCCGGCGTACCGGTGCCGTGCGGGTTGATGTAGTCGATGTCCTCCGGCTCCAGTCCTGCATCCGCGATCGCGTGTCGGATGCAGCCGATGATCGGCTTGCCGTCCGGGCTCGAGCGGGTGCGGTGGAAGGCGTCCGCCATCTCGCCGCAGCCCTCGATTACGCCCAGCACCCTGGCGCCGCGCGCCCTGGCCGACTCAAGACTCTCCAGCACCAGCGCGCCGGCGCCTTCCGCCATCACGAATCCGTCGCGGTTCTTGGAGAACGGCTTTGCCGCCGCCTGCGGCGGCTCATTGGCCGTGGACAACGCCGACAGCAGCGAGAAGCGGATCAGCGACTCCACGTTGACCGAGCCGTCGGTGCCGATGCAGAGCGCCGCGTCCGTCTCCCCGCGCCGGATCGCCTCCACGCCGAGCTGGATCGCGGTCGCGCCCGAGGCGCAGGCGGTGGAGAGCGAGATCGGCGACCCCTTGGTGCCGAATTTGTTCGCCAGCGCGTCGGCCACCGAGCAGAACAGAAATCGCCGGTGATAGTGCGCGAACTTGCCGGTTTCGCACGCGCGCAGAAGGTCATTGTAGTCCACCGCACCGTTTGCGCCCGAGGCCTTGGCAAGCTCATGCCGCTGCGGCCACTCCATTTCGATCGGCGGCACCGCAAGAAACAGCGGCCCGGGAAAATCACCCTTGCGGCCGATGCCCGCCTCGGCGACCGCCTCCTCCGCCGCCATGTCGGCGAGCCGCTCGGACAGCGCCGGCGCCGACAACGGCTCCACGGGCACGAAGTCGACGGTCCCCGCGATGCGCGTCTTCAGCCCGTCGGTGGCAAACCGCTTGATGTCGTGAATGCCCGACTGGCCGGCAACGAGCCTGTTCCAATTGTCGGTCTTGCCGGCGCCGAGCGAGGTGACGACGCCAAGCCCGGTGACCACCACCACCGGCCGGCCGGCTTTGTCGCACACGGACATGTTTGTCTCCCTCAGGCTACGGCCTCCACGAGCGCGAGCCCCTCGCCGCGCCAGTGGCCGACGCCGGTCACCACCACTTGGCTCACGGGGCCGTCGAACGGCCGCTCGACGTTCGATGGGGCGCTCGTTGCAAACAGCTTACCACGACTCACGACGATCGCGGCGAGCGCCACATTCATGGGAAATTGCGGTTCGAATCCGTGTCCGAGATAACTCCCGGTGGCGCGCACCGCAACCTCGGGCCGTTCGGCAAGAAAGGCGCGCTCCTCGCCGGTGGCGGGTTCCGCGCCGGTGGCGCCCGAGATGACGGCGTAGCGGCCGTTCTGCAGCCGCCCGGCGATCGTCGACCACAACCGTTTGAGGACCTCTTTGATTTGGCCCGGCTGCCGGTTGCTGCGATCGGAGACTGCGGCGGCGAGCCGCGCCATCGGCTTGGCGCCCCGGCGCTCCGCGTGCTGCCGCTCCTCGAGCACCAGGAACGCGCCGAGCGAGCCGAGCGCGATGCCCCCGCGTGGCCCACGCTCCCACACCGGCACGGATTGGTCCTTGAGATTGAACCCGCCGAGCGCATACAGCAGCAAGAGGTCCTGCCGTTCGCCGTTGTGCGCGCCGCCGACGAGCGTAATGTCGCTCTGGCCCGCGGTGATGCGGGCGAGGGCGATCCGCACCGCGTCCACGCCCGCCGCTTCCTCGCCCATGAAGGTACGCGAGGAGCCGGTCACCCCGTGCACGATCGAGATGTTGCCGGCCAACAGATTCGAAAGCTGCGCGAGGAACAGCGTCGGCCGCAGATCGTTCATCAGCCGCTCGTTCTGAAATACGTCCGGCTTCTCCGCCTTGGGGAAGCCGGTCATCACCGTGCTGTCCACGGCAAGGTCGCGCTCGCCGCCGCCCGCGGCCACGATCATGTCCATGCGAGCGAGGATTTCGGTCTTGCCCTTGACGCCGGCGGAATCGAGCGCCAATCCGGCGGCATAGGTGCCGATCCGCTGCCACGGCTCCATCTGCCGCTGGTCCCCCTTCTTCGGGATCTGCTTGTCGAAGTCGATCGGCGCGATCGGATGCACCACATAGGGCGCGAAGGTTTTTGCGTCCACCTTCAGCACGCCGCCGTTGAGCCCCTGCCAATGCGCCTCCGGCCCTTCGCCGAGGCATGACACGATGCCGATGCCGGTGATCCAGGCTTCGCGCGCCTCAGGCATTGGCGAGCGCCTCCTTCGGGAACGCGATGCGGGCTGCGAATTCTTCCATGAATTTGCGGAATTCCGGGTTGGGGAACGGCGTGATGCGGAATGTGATTTCGGCTTCACACACCGTTTTGCCCTCGACCTTGCCTTGCGCCTCCGTCACCGCAAATCCCGAGCCGTCGTGTGCAAGCTTGGCCCATAGCGCAAGCTTTGCGCCCGGCTGCACGAACGTGCGCAGTTTGACCTCCTTGAGCGCGGCCAGGAACGGCATGCGCTCGAACCGGTTCAGCGCCACGACGAGCCAGCCTGCGGTCTGTGCCATGGATTCGATCAACAGCACGCCCGGCATCAGCGGATAACCGGGGAAATGCCCCTCGAAGATCGTGCTCTCGGTGGGCACGACCGCCTCGGTGCTGATCGTCTTTTCGGCGAGGTTAAGCGCGGTGATCCGATCGATGAGCTGAAAGTACTCGAGTCGCATGCGCCCTCGGTTACGCTGCGCCCTTGGCAGCGACCAGGCCGTCGATGCGCTCGCAGAGGTTTTTCAGCACGAAGTACTGCTCGGTCGTCGCCTTGCCGTCGTTGACCTCCTGGGTCCATTGCTCGAGCGGCAGCTTGATGCCGAACGCCTTGTCGATGGCAAACGCGATGTCGAGGAAGTCAAGGCTGTCGATGCCCAAGTCATCGATGGCATGGCTTTCCGGCTTGATGGTGTCCCGCGCAATGTCGCAGGTCTCGGCGATGATATTGGCCACGGTGTCGAAGGTCGATGACATCGGTCAGCCTCTTCCAGATCGTCGGTGTTCGGCAGCAAGGGGTCGGGAATCCGTCGCGCTTTGCGCGCATTCGTATGATCCTCTTAAACTTTCCGAGGGCCGATTGCCAAGGGGCCCCCGCGCGGCGCGAAGCGCCGTGCTGCATTTACGGTTTACCTGCGGGGGAGCCGGCCGCCGGCCTTTGACTGCCCCGCTTGTGTGACCCGATTCTGTGACAAGAAATTGATATCGCTCCGGCGGTTTGGTCCCGCCGGAGCGGCCCAGTCGCGCTGAGGAGACCAAGCTCTCCGTGTCTAGGAATATTGTCACAAGACCGCGACGACCCTGCCCCGCGTAGGGCTGGCGAGCGCGGCGGGCCAGCGACGCGAGAGCCGGGTCAGGGGTGCAAGCGCGCAATCGGCTCAAAGCGCGACGAAGTCACGGTCGTGCGGAGCGGGGTCGCATCAGGATCACGGCAAATCGCGGAACGCGTGCTAATATTTTCGGCACCGAGAGACGGCGGAGAAAACAACATGGCCAGGATCGTATTTGGCGCAGGCACCTCGCACACGCCCATGCTGCTGGCATCGGACGATGTCTTGCCGCGCTTTGTTGAGACCGACCGAAACATCAAGCATCGCGACAAGGAAGGGCGGCCGGTCACTTACGGCGACCTGTTGGAGAAGGCTGACCCCAAGCTCGCCGACATGGTGGCGCCGGAGCACCTCGTGGCGCGGCAGAACGTGGCGCGCGAGGCCGCGCGCCGTTTGCGCAAGGCGGTGGCCGCGGCCAATCTCGATGCCTTGGTGGTGCTCGGCGATGACCAGAACGAAAGTTATCTCGAAGACTGCCGGCCGATGTTCGCCGTCTATTACGGTCCGACCATTCGCAATTCAAACGTTCAGCACGCGACCTATTCGCATCTGCCCGAATGGTACATCAAGAATCGCGCGGGCTTCTTCGAGCCGGACAAGCCGCGCGACTATCCGGTGCATGCGCAGCTTGCCGAGCATGTGATCCATGCGCTCAACGAGGCCGAGTTTGACGTTGCCGCCTCCAAGTGCCTGCGCGAAGGGGAGGGCGAAGGTCATGCCATGGCCTATGTGCACCGTCACGTGCTTGACCCCGCGCAGCCGGTCCCCGTGGTGCCGGTATTTCTCAACACCTACTACGAACCCAACCGACCGTCGCCCAGGCGCTGCTATCGGTTCGGTCAGGCGATCCGCGCCGCCATCGAACGTTTCCCCGGCGAGCAGCGCATCGGCGTGCTCGCCTCCGGCGGCTTGAGCCACTTTCTCGTGGATGAGGACCTTGACCGTGCGATTCTCAAGGCGCTGGCCGACAAGGACGCCGGATTCCTGCAAAACCTGCCGTGGAACAAGCTGCACGCGGGCTCGTCGGAAATCCTCAACTGGGTTGCGCTCGCCGGTGCGCTCGAGCGGCTCGATCTGACTTGGTTCGAATACGTCCCCGGCTATCGCACGCCGGCCGGCACCGGCACCGGCTTGAGTTTTGCGACTTGGGCGTGATCGCTGACACAAATCTGCCAAACCGGAGCCGCAATTGCCGCCAAGGATCGCGCCGGACGAGGAGTTTTCTGGGTGGGGATACAACCTTGCGCAGGTTGATGGCGGTGCTTGGCGCCGCGAGTCTTGTATGCGGCGGGTCGGCTGTTGCGGCGCCCGCCAAGAAGACCGCCGCGGCGCCGGCGGTGGAAAGCGGCATTGCTTCGATTTATTGCTTCCGCAACGGGCGCACCGCGAGCGGCGAGCGCGCGCGTCCGTTCATCCTCACCGCGGCTCACAGGACGCTGCCGTTCGGCACACTGGTGGAGGTGACCAATCGCAGGAACGGCCGCTCCATCGTGGTGCGCATCAATGACCGCGGACCTTTCGTCAAGGGTCGCATCATCGATCTCACCCCGGCCGGCGCCCGCGCGCTCAGGTTCGACGGACTGACCCCGGTGACGCTCAGGGTGCTCAACGCCCGTCGCGACGAGCGCATCGTCGCCCGCGCGTTCTAACGACGTTGTCGCTCGCCCAAAGCTTTCGTGGTGGCCGGGATCGCGCGCTTTCGCGGCCGATCACTGAGATGAGGCCGCAGGACCCTTCAATTGCGATCGGAGTCTGGGTCAAAAATCCTGCCGCGGCGGAATCGCGGTGCGCAGCGTGGCGCAATCGCGTCGTCCGGCAAGCACGCAGTCCTGGTCCTTGCGCAGCTGCGCCATGCTCTCGGCGAGCCACACGCCGATGATGATGAGCACGATGGTGGCCGCGAAACCCGCAAGATTCATGATCATGCGATGCCGAAAATCGTCCGGCTCGGCGCCGGCCTCGTATTTGCGCAGATCTTCGACCGGGGAGAGCCGCGACGGCGGGCGCAAGGCAAGGGGTCCGCGCGACCGAAATTTGAGCACGCGCGCGCCTCGATGGTCCTGCTCTGCCGTCTTGTTGCGATGCATCGCCAACAGCTTATACCATATCGGGCGCCGATGCATCGGGCGCCGATGCGCTGGAATCATCGCCCCGCCTGATCTGGACGTTGCGTCGTGGCAACCCCTATAAGCAGCAAATGAACCGCGATCGCCTTGGACTGCGAATTATCGCGCTGCTTTGCGCCTACGCATTCGTGTTGCAGGCATTTCTATCGGGCGCAACCCTGACGGCGCATGCAGCGAACAGCGCGGCCGGCGTGCTGTGCAGCTCGCAGGCCGACGGAACCTGGCCTGCAGCCCCTGCTCCGGCGTCTTGCGATCTGCATTGCCTCGTTCCGGGATTGGGCAGCGGCGGCACGCTGCCGGCCGCCGCCATGGCGACGATCGTTGCACCGGCTGCCGCCGTCGTGCTGATGCCGCGATCCTTCGCCCTCCTTGGCCGCGCACCGTATCAGACCGAGCCATTCCCGCGCGCTCCGCCGTCTGCCTGAAGCTTCAAGCCCCGCTACTCATCACGCAACGCGCGCAATCATGCGCGTATTTTTGGAGCTTCGCATGAGACTGGCTTTTCTGGTTTTGGCCGCGCTCGCGCTCGCCCTGGGCGCCGCGCAGGCCCATGACTACAAGATCGGCAATTTGGAGATCGCCCATCCCTGGACGCGCGCAACGCCGAAAGGAGCGAAGGTGGCCGGCGGCTATCTGAAAATCACCAACAAGGGCCCCGGTTCCGATCGCCTTGTGGGCGCCCGTTTCGAGCTTGCCCCGCGCGTCGAGATTCACGAGATCGTGCGCGCGGGCGGCACGGCGTCCATGCGCGAGTTGAAATCGGGCCTCGAAATCAAGCCCGGCGCGACCGTGGAGTTGAAGCCCGGCGGCTATCACATCATGTTCATGGACCTCAACCGGCCGCTTGAGCGGGGCGAGCGCATCAAGGGTGCGCTGACCTTTGAGAAGGCCGGCACGATTGAGATTGAGTTCACGGTCGAAGCCGTCGGTGCACCGGCGCCCGGCGCGCACGGCCATTGATCGATCTCAGGCGGCCTCGCGGAACGGCAGTTCGGCCTCCTCGGGCACTTGCGCGTGGAACACGTTCAGCGTCATCGAAATCAGCGCGTAGTAGCCGAGGATGCCGACGAATTCCACCATCGCGTCGTCGGTGAGGAACCGGCGCACGCGCGCGTAGGTGCGGTTGCTGACGCGCCGGGTGCGATATAGCTCCTTGATGAAGTCGTAGATCGCGCGCTCATCCTTGGGCGCGCGCTTCGGCGCACGGCCCGCCTTGATGTCGCGGATGGTTTCCGGTTTGACGCCGGCGCGCTCGGCCATCGGTGCGTGCATGAACCATTCGTACTGCGCCCGCCAGTGTTGCGCGGTGACCAGGATGGCGAATTCGGACAGCCGCGGCGGCAGCGCGGTCTTGAACCGGCAATGCGCGCCCAGCGCCTGCGCCAGCATCCCCATTTGCGGCGCATGCAGCCAGATGGCGAACGGTCCCGTGAGCTTCGACCGCGGCCCGCGCGGCCCGGCAAAAATGGCATCGCGCAGCGCGCGTTGCGGATCGGTCATCTGGTCGTCGGAGATCTCGTTGAGTCGGTACGGCGGGCGCTTGACAGGATGCTTGGCGGGCATGGGTTCAACCGCGGATGGATTTTGGGTGAGACCTCAGGTGCCTACCGCGAGCGGCGCGTGCATCTTGCGCAGCGCTGCGATGACCGAGAGGGCGACGTTCTTGCCGGTGCGGGGATTTTCGGACGGCACATTCTCGATTGAAAGGGTAAAGCGCGCCGAGTCCGAATCCACCTCGATGGAGTGGCAGTTCCTTTCCACCCTGGGGTCCGCCCAAATGTCGATCATGGTGCGGTCCGGCCCGATGCCGGCGAGCGAGAGCGCCGCGGCCACGTTCACGTTGGCGGGGAATCCGGCCGCCGCCTCGCGCGCGGTTCCGCTGAACACGAGCTTGGCTTCGTTCAGGCCCTCGACCGAAATGCCGTTCTGCACGAGGTAGGGCGCGCCGGCCAGTCCGTTCGGCGGCTTGCGGGTCGTCATCCGCACCGAATGGATCGTTCCTTCGGCGGCCGCGGCCACGGCATCGAGTCCGAGCAGTGCACCGGTCGGCACCAGGATTCGGCCGCCGCGCGCCCTTGCCAGTTCGATCAGGTCCGGCCGGGGGAGCAGCGCGCCGCAGCTCAGCACGACCACCTGCTTTCCCGCCTCCAGCATCGGTCGGCAGATGCGCTCGAGCATGGCCGCCGGCGCACATTCGATGGCGATATCGGCGAGCTTGGGAAACGCCTCGACCGGGACGACGGGACAGTCGATGCGCTGCTCGTTCAGCCATGCGCGCGCTTTGGCCTCATCGCGCGCCGCTGCGCAGGCGAGTCTAAGCCCCGGAATTCCCTCGTTGAGTCGACGCGCGACCGCGCGTCCGATGGCGCCGAGGCCGGCAATGGCGACAAGGCTCTCTGGCATGCTAGAACCTCCCCGGTGTTATTAGCAAAAGAATCCCTCGCGCGGCCAGTCGAACCCGCGGCTTGCTTGTACCGCAAGTACCCACGGACATAACAGGAGAGGTCTGATGCTCAAGGCAGTGATTGGCGCGGTTCTGGCCGGCATCGTGGTTTCCGGCAGCGCGCTGGCTCAGGATTATCCCAGCCGGCCGGTGACCATGGTGATCCCATTCGCCGCCGGCGGACCGACCGACGTGCTTGGCCGTGTGGTTGCTGTCCGCCTGGGCGAAATTCTCGGTCAGCAGGTCGTGATCGAGAACGTCGGCGGGGCCGGTGGGCAGACCGGGTCGAAACGCGTGGCCGACGCGCCGCCCGACGGCTACACCTTCGTGCTGGGCACCGTGGGCACCCATGCGCAGGGCCAGACTCTCTACAAGCGCCCGCTCTACAATTCGCTCACCGATTTCACGCCGGTGGCGCTGCTCGCGGAAGTTCCCATTGTCCTCATCACGCGCAAGGATTTGCCGCCGAACAATTTCAAGGAATTCGTGGCCTACGCCAAGGCCAACGAAGCGAAGATGCAATACGGCTCGGCTGGCGCGGGCTCCGCCTCGCATCTCGCCTGCGTGCTGCTCAACTACGTGCTCGGCACCAAGATGACGCACGTGCCGTATCGCGGCACCGGGCCTGCGACGCAGGATCTCTTGGGCGGCCGCATCGACTTCCTCTGCCAGGCGATCACCGCGGCGAAGTCGCAGATCGACGGCGGCAACGTGAAGGCGCTGGCTTTGCTCGACGCACAACGGTCTCCGGCGTTGCCCAACGTTCCCACCGCGAAGGAGCAAGGCACGCCGGGTCTCGAAGCCTACACCTGGAACGCAATCTTCCTGCCCAAGGGCGCGCCGCCTGCGGTGGTCAACAAGCTTAATAGCGCCGCGGTGCTGGCCATCAAATCGCCGGACGTGCGCAACAAGCTGACGTCGCTCGGCGCTCAGGTCGTGTCCGACGACCGCGCCACACCGCAGTATCTCGCGAGCTTCCTCAAGAGCGAGATCGAGAAATGGGCGGGCCCGATCAAGGCCGCCGGCGTCTCGGTCGACTGACGGACCCGCCACAGAAGCCGTAGCCCGCATTGAGCGAAACGAAATGCGGGAACCGGAACCAACGCTGCCGCTGCGCACGATCCCGGATTTCGCTGCGCTCAATCCGGGCTACACTTGCTAGACTTGCTCCGCGCTTGCGCGTGGCGCCACTCTTCTCGTTCTTCGCTGATCTCGACAGCTTTCGCGAGCAGCGACTGAACGACACGATCAAGCTGTTCCGATAATTCGCGCCCACCTTCTGCAAGTTCCAAGAGCGGTGCCGCAACTTGCGGAATTGATCCCGCGGTCTTGGCGGCGGCGATCATTGCATCGAGCCGTTTAACGAGCCTTTTCTTCTCTTTTGCTATGAGACTGCATTGATCCGCTACCTCAACGAGATACTCACTAATGTCCATGCACTGCTCCAGATCCCTGACCCAAAAAGAGACAGCGCAGTTAACGGACAGGTATAGGCGGTGCAATCGTGCAAGGTCGATTATCCACAGATTCGCACTGTAATATTATAACTCGATGGTCGCTCCGTCGGACAGTCATTTATCAGACGCTTTTTAACCGTAGCCCGCATTGAGCGGAGACCGTATGTACTTCTTCCTTGATGTCCCGCTCAGCTGCGCACAAAACCCCTTGACGAGGGACATCAGAGCGAAATGCGGGAACCGCCATCCACCTTGCCGCATCGCCGCCCCGGATTTCGCTGCGCTCAATCCGGGCTACACTTGCTACACTTGCTCGTTGGTGACGGGCCTGACAGTCACCGTTTGCCGAACACGCGCTTGAAAATCCTGTCCACGTGCTTGAAGTGATAGTCGAGGTCGAAGTTCGCCTCGATCTCTTTGGGCGAGAGGAATTTCCCCACGTCCGGGTCGGCCTTGAGCAGTGCAAGAAAATCTTCGCCCTTCCACGCCCGCATGGCGTTCTTTTGCACCGCGCGATAGGCGTCCTCGCGCGCCATGCCCTTTTGCGTGAGCGCAAGCAGCACGCGCTGCGAATGGATCAGGCCGCCGAGCCGGTCGAGGTTTTTGCGCATGTTTTCCGGATAGACCACGAGCTTCTCGATCACGTCCGCCAGCCGGTTCAGCGCGAAGTCAAGCGTCACCGTGGCGTCGGGCCCGATCATTCTCTCCACCGAGGAGTGGGAGATGTCGCGCTCGTGCCACAGCGCCACGTTTTCCAGCGCCGGAATGACGTAGCCGCGCACAACCCGTGCAAGCCCGGTGAGATTCTCCGACAGCACCGGGTTGCGCTTGTGTGGCATGGCCGAGGAGCCCTTTTGGCCCTCGGAAAAATATTCCTCGGCTTCCAGCACTTCGGTCCGTTGCAGATGCCGGATTTCGGTGGCGAGCCGTTCCACCGAAGAGGCGACCACGCCGAGGGTGGCAAAATAGAAGGCGTGCCGGTCGCGCGGAATGATTTGGGTGGACACCGGCTCGACCGCGAGCCCCATCTTCTTCGCCACATGCGCCTCCACCCGCGGATCGACCTGCGCGAAGGTGCCGACCGCGCCGGAAATCGCGCAGGTGGCCACCTCCTTGCGCGCGGCGGCAAGCCGCTCGCGGCCGCGGGCGAATTCCGCATAGGCATAGGCAAGCTTGAGCCCGAACGTGGTCGGCTCCGCATGGATGCCGTGCGAGCGGCCGATGGTCGGCGTCATTTTGTGCTCGAAGGCGCGGCGCTTGAGTGCCTTCAACACCCTGTCCGCATCCGCGATCAACAGGTCCGCGGCGCGCACGAGCTGCACGTTGAAGCAGGTGTCGAGCACGTCCGAGGAGGTCATGCCCGCATGCACGAACCGCGCTTCCGGCCCGACGATCTCCGCAAGATGCGTGAGAAAGGCGATGACGTCGTGCTTGACCTCGCGCTCGATCGCCTCGATCCGCGCAACGTCGAATTTTGCCTTGCCGCCCTTGTCCCAGATCTTCTTTGCCGCCGCTTTGGGGATGACGCCGAGCTCCGCCATCGCGTCCGCAGCATGGGCCTCGATTTCGAACCAGATGCGGAATCGCGTCTCCGGCGCCCAGATCGCCGCCATTTCCGGCCGGCTGTAGCGTGGGATCATCAGGCGGCCTGCAGCAGGGTCTGCACCTTCGGCCAGGGATCGGGCGAAAGGTTCCTGAACGGCGCCCAGTCGCTGTCGCGCATGCGCTCGAAGATTGCGGCTTTCACTGTCGGCCGTTCGCGCACGCGCGCCCACCAGTCGGCAATCATCGGATACTCCGCCCACATGCCGGAAAGCTTGAGCAATTCAAGCCGCAGAATGTACGGGATCGCCGCGCATTCGGCGAGGGAGAAGGCATCGCCTGCGAGATACGGGCTCTGCTTGAGGTCCTCCGCCATCCACGACAACAGCTTGCGGTGCTGCGCCAGCGCATCCCCGACGTATTCGGAGTCGAGCCCGTGCTCGATCACGCTGCGCTTGTATTCGGCCCGCCGCTTGAGCGGCGCCTTGTTGATCTCCGCCATCCATTGCTCGCGCGGCATCTTCAGGAAATTGGGGCGAAACGCCGTGGCAAAGGTCAGGATGGTGCAGGAATTGTGCACGTATTCGTCGATCAGCTTGTTATACATGCGCACGCGGTGCCGCTTGAGCGGCGCCTTCGGCATCAACGGCGGGTCGGGAAACACATCGTCGATATAGTACAGGATCAGCGACGACTCGATGATCACCTGCCCGTCGTGCACCAGCGTCGGCACCACGCCGTTCGGGTTGAGTTTCAGATATTCCGGGTCGTTCTGGTCGCCGCGCAGCGTGAGCAGGTGTTCCTTCGGCTCTTGCCCCTTTTCCTTCAGCGCCATGCGCACCTTTTGCGCGCAGACCGAATTGATATTGTGATAGAGTTCCAGCATTTGCGCCTCCCTGTTCACGCCGCAATCCGCGCCCGGTCGTGCGGCTGGCCGAAATCGACCGGCGTTCCCTTTGGAATGATCATGTTCGGATTCACCTTGGGGATTGAATAGTAGTTGATCACGTAATAGCGCGGCTTCACCGTCTCCGCGATGCCCGGCACCTGGTAGAGTTCGCGCATATAGTTCGACAGATTCGGAAAGTCGGCGATGCGCTGCCGGTTGCACTTGAACGCCGAGAAATAGGCGACGTCGAACCGCACCAGCGTCGGAAACAGCCGCCAGTCCGCCTCGGTGATCTGGTTGCCCACGAGATAGCGCTGCCGCGACAGCCGCTCCTCCAGCCAGTCGAGCGTCTCGAACAGCGCGTCGTAGGCCGCGTCATAGGCGGCCTGGGTCTTGGCAAAGCCGCAGCGGTACACGCCGTTGTTGACGTTGTGATAGACGCGCGCGTAGACCGCGTCGATCTCCGCGCGCAGCGCCGGAGGGTAGAAGTCGGTCTTGTCGCCGGTGATGGCGTTGAATTCCGAATTGAACATCCGGATGATTTCCGACGACTCGTTGTTGACGATGCGTCCGGTCTTTTTGTCCCACAACGTCGGCACCGTGCATTTGCCGGTGTAGTTCTTGTCGGTCGCGGTATAGGCCTCGTGCAGGTAGCGGAAGCCGTTCACCGTGTCGGGTGTGCAGTCCGGGAACGCCGGGTTCGCCTCGAACGTCCAGCCCTGCTGCTTCATGCCGGGAATCGCGTAGGCAACCGAAATGATGCCGTCGAGCTTCTTCAGCACGCGGTAGATCAGCGTGCGATGTGCCCAGGGGCAGCCGTGGGCGACGTAGAGGTGGTAGCGGCCAGGCTCCGCCTTGTAGCCGGACGAGCCGTCGGCGGTGATCCAATCGCGAAACCGGCTCTCGACCCGCTTGAATTCGCCGCCCGCGCCGGTCTCCTGCGGCAGCTCGCCGTCGGTCCATTTGCCGTTGATCAACACGCCCATTCACGTCACTCCTTTGCAGGCCTCGCTTTGGCCGCTGTCGGGCAAATTACACTGTCGCTGCCGCGTTTGTCGCGGGCGTCTTCACCGACGGGGAACGAGGCGCATCGCAGGGCGAGCACGGCGATAGGTCCTCAGGCGGCTTCCCCGCGGGCGAGCGCCGCTGCATTGCGGATCGCCCCGATGTTGGCTTTGTAATTGCCGCCGCGGAACACGGCCGAGCCCGCGACCAGCACGTTGGCCCCGGCGCGGGCAACCATGCCGGCGTTCTCCGCCGTGACGCCCCCGTCGATCTCGATGTCGATCGGCCGCGCGCCCACCAGCGCGGCCACGCGCCGGAGCTTGTCCTCCGCCGCCGGAATGAATTTCTGTCCACCGTAACCCGGATTGACCGACATCACGTTCTGGGTGTCCACGATGTCGATGACATGCTCGATGGTCTCGACCGGAGTTGCCGGATTGAGCGTGACGCCAGCCTTCTTGCCGAGCGCCCGGATGGCTTGCAGCGAACGGTGCACGTGCGGGCCGGACTCCACATGCACCGTGATGATGTCTGCGCCGGCTTCGGCGAAGGCGGCCAGATGCGGATCGCACGGCGCGATCATCAGGTGCACGTCGAGCGGCAGCTTGGTGAGGGGCCGAATCGCCTTCACCACCTCCGGGCCGAACGAAATCACCGGCACGAAATGGCCGTCCATCACGTCGAGATGCACCCAATCGGCGCCGGCCGCTTCGATCGCGCGCACTTCCTCGCCGAGCCGGGCGAAGTCCGCGGCCAGGATCGACGGCGCGATTTTCAGCGATCGGCGCATGTGGCCCTCCGGCGCTGCGGTTTTCGCGTAACACGGGCCGCGGACAGGGGCAATGCACGGCCCGCCGACACCGGCCTCGGCCGGCTCGCCTGTGAATGGCGCTCGCGCGAGAAGCCCCTATATTTAGCCCCGATGATTCTTTGCGCTTCGGCTCCGGCTGCAAGGGATTGAACAAGAGACGTTGCATGGCCAGAACCGATGCGATCGTGCTTGGCGCCGGCATTGTCGGCACGTCCATTGCGCTGCATCTGCGCAAGCGCGGGCTTGCCGTGGCGCTGATCGACGTGCGCGGGCCGGGGGAGGGGACCTCCTACGGCAATGCCGGCGTGATCGAGGGCAACACGCTGTTCCCCCACACCATCCCAAAGGGCCTCGGCTTCCTGCGGGTCGTGTTCAAGCAGGCGCCCGAAGCCAATTATCACTTTGCCCACCTGCCTTGGGTTGCCGGCTGGCTGTGGGCTTATCGCCGTCACACCAAGCTTGCCGGCCTTATCGAGTTCGCCAAGCTGATGCGGCCGTTGTTCGCGGTCGCGTTGTCCGAGCACGAGGCGCTGATGGCCGAAAGCGGCGCGGACCGCTATCTGCGCAAGACCGGCTGGCTGAAGGTTTACCGCCGCGAGGAGGCATTCAAGGCCACCGAGCGCGAGCGCGAGCTCGCGGCGCAACTCAAGTTGCCCTTCCGCGTGGTCGACGCGGACGGCGCTCGCGCGCTCGAGCCTGCGCTTGGGCGCGGCATCCATTGCGGCATCCATTGGGAGGCGGCGGCGAGCGTAAGCGATCCGCTGGCCGTGACGCAGGCCTATGCGGCGCGCTTTGTTGCCCTCGGCGGCGCCCAGCTCACCGGCGATGCGCGCACGCTGCACCGCAGCGGCAATGGCTGGCGCGTGCAGGCCGGACAGGACGAGGTCGAGGCGCCGGTGGCGGTGATTGCGCTCG
>FWPU01008675.1_pt1 | contig 17009 bp, 13 predicted proteins | sample 2228361 | NCBI WGS metagenome assembly FWPU01 (sample SAMEA103939777, study PRJEB20133) | metagenome
GAACGCCCGTCGCGTGGCTGACGCTCCTGGCCGCCAGTGTTCTGTCACCTACCACAAACCTGGGGGACGTTGCCGCAATGTACCCGTTGAAAACCCTCTGTTCACCTGCGCCCGCCAACGTGCTGCGTCCGTTCCTGTGGAGCCGACGCGGTGCACGGCGGGCGTTTTACCCGACCATCGCCTTCGCCGGATATGCACAGCCTTGGCGCTCGACCGCCGGTATGGTGAAAGGAGAACAGCCAGATGCAACCAGCCGATCAACACTTCTCCCCTGAAGGCAGCCCTCGGATCGGCGTCTACGTCTGCCACTGCGGCACCAACATCGCCGGGATGGTGGATGTGGCCGCGGTGGCCGATCATGCGGCCACCCTGCCTGGCGTGGTCGTTGCCCGCCACTACAGTTATATGTGCTCCGACCCCGGCCAAGCGCTGATCAAGGAGGACATCGAGAGCCTCGGTTTGGGTCGCGTGGTGGTCGCCTCATGTTCACCGCTGATGCACGAGGCCACCTTCCGCGCGGCCTGCGCCGAGGCGGGCCTTAACCCGTTTCTGTTCCAGATGACCAACATCCGGGAGCATGTTTCATGGGTCTCCGACGACCGCACCTCGGCCACCGAGAAAGCCAAAGACTTGGTGGCAGCGTCGGTCCGGCGCGTCAGCCTACACGATCCGCTGGACATGCGCCGGGTGAGCGTCAAACAGGCGGCACTGGTCGTGGGCGGCGGCATTGCCGGGATCGAGGCGGCCCTCAGGCTGGCCGATGCAGGCAAGCAGGTGTACCTGGTCGAGCGGGAACCGGGCATCGGCGGGCACATGGCCCAGCTTTACAAGACGTTCCCAACGCTCGACTGCGCGGCTTGAATCCTCACCCCCAAGATGGTGTCCGTGGGACGCCACCCAAACATCACCCTCCTGACCTACAGCGAGGTTGAGTCCGTATCCGGCTACGTGGGCAGCTTCCAGGTGCGGGTGCGGAAACGCGCACGCTACGTGAATGAGGACCTGTGTACGGGCTGTGGCACCTGCGTGGAGAAGTGCCCCTGGAAGAAGATTCCTTCGGAGTTCGAGCTGGGGTTGGGCACGCGCCCAGCGATCTACTTCCACTTCGCCCAGGCCGTACCGCGTATCCCCGTGATCGATACCGAGAACTGCGCCTACTTCCAGAAGGGCAAGTGCCGCGCCTGCGAGAAGTTCTGCCCGCGAGAGGCGATTGACTTTGAGCAACAGGACGAGCTGCTCGACCTGGAGGTCGGGACGATCATCGTGGCCACCGGTTTTAAGGACTTCGACCCCTCCCTTTCACCCCGGTACGGTTACGGCGTGCTGGACAACGTGCTAACGGGTATGCAGTTTGAGCGGCTGGTCAACTCCGGCGGGCCGACGAGTGGAGAGGTTCGCCTCAGGGATGGACGCAGGCCTGAGCGCATAGCCATCATACACTGTGTGGGTAGCCGGGGCGATCATCACGAATACTGTTCGCGTGTATGCTGCATGTATTCGCTCAAGCTTGCTCACCTGGCCCACGACGTGGTTGGCTCCGAGGTAGTCGAGTTCTACCGCGACATGCGCACTTTCGGCAAAGGCTATGAGGCGTTCTACGAGTACGTTGGCCGTGAGGGCGTGCAGTTCGTGCGTTACGGAGATGATCTCCACGTCAGCCCGGCGGGCGGGCAGTTGAAGGTCACCAGCACCGACCTCTACACCGGCCAACCGAATGAGGTGCTGGTCGATATGGTCGTGCTGAGCACCGGGCTGGAGCCGCAGGCCGATCAGCAGCAGGTCGCCCGCACGTTCGGCCTCAGCCTCAGCCCGGATGGCTTCTTTCTGGAGAAACATCCCAAGTTGGCGCCTGTCGAGACGGCCAGCGATGGCATCTTTCTGGCCGGAGCCTGCCAGGGTCCGAAAGACATCCCCGACAGCGTGGCCCAGGGCAGTGCTGCCGCTGCCGCCGCCCTCTCACTGATGGACGCTGGTTCGGTCACCTTGGAGCCGTTTACCGCTTACATTGACACGGAGCGGTGCAGCGGCTGCCTGACCTGCGTCAATCAGTGTCCCTACGGCGCAATTGAGGTCATCCCCCGCAATGGCGGTCTGGTGTCGCGCGTCAACGAGGTGCTGTGCAAAGGCTGCGGCACGTGCGTCGCGGCCTGCCCGTCCGGCATCGCCACCCAGCGTGGTTTCACCTATCACCAGGTCATCGCCGAGATTGAAGGCGCACTATCCCGGCTCCGGGAACTTGAACAGGAGGCGCTTGTATGAACCGATCCAAAGTGCGGGCTGGCGTTTACGTCTGCCACTGCGGCACCAATATCGCCGCCACCGTCGATGTCGAAGCCGTTGCCGAGTATGCGCAGGGCCTGGAGGGCGTCGTCCTGGCCCGCGACTACAGCTACATGTGCTCCGATCCCGGCCAGGACCTGATCAAACAGGACATCCGCGAACACAGCCTGAATCGGGTCGTGGTCGCCTCGTGTTCCCCCTTGATGCATGAAGGCACCTTTCGCACGGCCTGCGAAGAAGCCGGGCTGAACCCGTTCTACTTCCAGATGGCCAATATCCGCGAGCAATGCTCCTGGGTGATCGATGACCGGGAGCAGGCCACCGAGAAGGCCAAAAGCATGGTGACCGCCGCAGTCCATCGCGTACGCCATCATGAGCCGCTTGCCATGCGCGAGGTCGAGATGCATCCCTCCGTGCTGGTTGTGGGCGGCGGCATTGCCGGGATCGAGGCGGCGCTCAGATTGGCCGATGCGGGCAAGCAGGTATACCTGGTCGAGCGGGAACCAAGCATCGGCGGGCACATGGCCCAGCTTTATAAGACATTCCCGACGCTCGACTGCGCGGCTTGAATCCTCACCCCCAAGATGGTGTCCGTGGGACGCCACAAGAATATCCACCTGCTCTCCTACAGTGAGGTTGAGTCCGTATCCGGCTACGTCGGCAACTTCCAGGTACGGGTGCGTCGCAAGCCGCGCTACATTGACGAAGGCCAGTGCACCGGCTGCGGCCAGTGCGCCGATGCCTGCCCAATTGAGATCAGCAATCCCTTTGACCTGGGGTTGAGCCAGCGCAAGGCCGCCTACCGCCTTTCGGCCCAGTCGGTGCCCAACGCTTTCACCATCGAGAAGCGGGGTGTGGCGCCCTGCCGCGACGCCTGCCCCACCGATCAGCGTGCGATGGGCTACATCGCTCTGGTGCGCAAGGGGCGCTATGCCGATGCTTATTGGGCCATCCGACGCGAGCACCCGTTCCCTTCGGTGTGCGGGCGCGTCTGCAACCGCCGCTGTGAGGATGCATGCAGCCGGGGCCTCTATGACGAGCCGGTCAACATCATGGGCATCAAACGCTTCGTGGCTGACTGGGCTTACGCCCATCGCGACGAGCTGCCCAACATGCGCGATAAGTCGCTCGTCGGCACACCGTTTGAGCACCATCACGCCCCGACGGGCAAGAAGATAGCCATCATCGGGGCTGGCCCGGCGGGCCTGACTGCTGCGCTCGACCTTGTCCGGCTGGGGCATGCTGTCACGGTCTTCGACAGCCTGCCGGTGGCCGGGGGGATGATGCGTGTTGGCATCCCGCCCCACCGCCTCCCGCGCGAGCTGCTCGACTGGGAGATCGCCCAGATTCTCGACGAGGGCGTTAAGCTCCAGCTCAACACCTACATCGATGACGTGCCTGGTCTGCTTGATAACGGCTTCGACGCCGCCATCATCGCTACCGGCGCTCACCAGGCCAAGAAGATCCCCCTCCGCAACTCGAACCACCCCGACAACTGGCTCAGCCTTGACCTTCTGCGCCGCGTTGACCTGGGGGAGCCTCCTGATCTGAGCGGGCGTAAGGTGGCGGTACTGGGCGGCGGCAATGTTGCGCTCGACGCATCGCGCACCGCCCGGCGGCTTGGCAGCCCCGAAGTGCGCATGGTCTGCCTGGAGCCGCGCGGCGAAATGCCCGGCTTTGAGTGGGAGATTCAGGTTGCCGAGGAAGAAGGGATTGAGCTTTATCCTGGCCGCTCGTTCAAAGAGATCGTGGTGGAGAGTGACCGCATCGTCGGCGTGCGCTGTGTCGAGGTGGTCTTTCGGGGGTTCAAGCGGGGTCGCCCGGACATAGACGAGATTCCGGGCAGCGAACATATTATCCCTGCCGACTTGGTCGTGTGGGCCGTCGGGCAGGGGCCAGACTTCTCCTTCCTACCGCCGGATGGTAGCATAAACACCCGCTTCCCGGTCGGCATCCAGACTGACCAGGAGATGATGACCACTCTGCCGGGCGTGTTCTGCGCTGGGGATGTGCGCCGGGGTCAGACCTTCTTCGTCGTGGATGCAATCGCCGAGGGGCACCATGTGGCGCGCTGTGTTGACCGCTACCTACGCGGCACGGAGGGTGTGCCGGAAGCGCCGCCGATGCCGGTGGCTCGCCTGGAGCGACAGGAGGTTGAGGATGAAATCGCGCGTGGTGAGGCGTCGCCTCGCGCCCGCGTCCCGATCTCCAGCATCCCGCTTGAGGAGCGTATCAACAACTTCCGCGAAGTTGACCTCACCCTGACCGAGGAGGAGGCCCTCGCTGAGGCCGAGCGCTGTCTGCGCTGCGGCATCTGTTCGGAGTGCCTGGAGTGTGTAGCCGCATGCGAGCGTGGGGCCATCGACCACAATATGCAGGAACAGCACGTCGATCTGACCGTTGGTGCAATCGTCCTTGCCACAGGCTTCAAGGACTTTGACCCCCGTCAGGCGCCTGAGTACGGCTACGGGGTGCTGCCCAATGTCATCACCGCCATGGAGTTCGAGCGGCTGATCAATACCAGCGGTCCGACCGGTGGAAAGGTCCTGCTCCAGAACGGGCAGCCGCCCCGGCGTGTAGCCATCCTGCACTGTGTGGGCAGCCGCGACGAGCACTATCACGACTACTGCTCGCGTGCCTGCTGCATGTACTCGCTCAAGATTGCCCAGCTTGTGCGCGAGTATGTGGAGGCCGAGGTGATTGAAGTCTATCGCGATATGCGCACCTTCGGCAAGGATTATGAGGAGTTCTTCAACCGGACGCGCCAGAAGGGCGTGACCTTCTATCATGGCCGCGTGAAGCAGATCCAGCAGGAGAACGGCCATCTTGTCGTTCGCTGGGCGGAAGGCTACTACAACGAACCTGATCACGTCGCGGTCGATATGGTCATCCTGGCAACCGCTCTGGAGCCACAGGCAGACACGGGACAGGTTGCCAGCCGCTTCGGCATCAGCCGGGGACGGGATGGCTTCTTCCTGGAGAAGCATCCCAAGCTCGGGCCGGTCGAGACGGCCACCGATGGCATCTTCCTGGCCGGTGCCTGCCAGAGTCCTAAGGATATCCCGGACAGCGTCGTGCAGGCCGGTGGGGCCGCCGCCGCCGCCCTCTCGCTGATCGATCAGGGCACGGTCGTGCTAGACCCCGCCGTAGCCGAGGTTAAGGCGGCGCGCTGTGCGGGCTGCGGCCAGTGTGTGGCTGCCTGTCCCTACGGCGCGATTGCGCTGGACGGCGGGGTCGCCGCCGTCAACGTCTACCAGTGCAAAGGCTGCGGCACGTGCGCGGCAAGCTGCCCCAACAAGGCCGTGACGCTCATCCACTACAACGACCGCCAGATCATCGCCGAGCTGCTCGGCGCGCTGGCGTAGAGGGAGGCGCTGCATGTACGAACCCAAGATCGTTAGCTTCCTGTGCACCTGGTGCAGCTACACAGGCGCCGACCTGGCCGGAACGTCCCGGCTGAAGTCTCCCTGGAACCTGCGTGCCGTGCGTGTGCCCTGCTCCGGGCGCGTCTCTCCCGAGCTGATCATGCGTGCCTTCGACGAAGGCGCTGACGGCGTGCTGGTGCTCGGCTGCCACATCGGCGAGTGTCACTACGACAGCGGCAATCACCGCACGGCCAAACGCCTCCCCATCCTGCACAGCCTGATGGTTTTCGCCGGGCTGGAGCCGGAGCGGCTTCGCCTTGACTGGGTATCCGCCTCCGAAGGCGAGCGGTTTGCTCGTATCGTCAACGAGTTCACCGAGGCTGTGCGGGCGCTGGGTCCCTGCCGCTGGAGGCAAAATGCGCTCGCGCTTGAGGCGCCGGCGCCGGTTCTGCGGGGAACTGAGGCGGAGAGAGGAGGCTGACGATGCCCATCACCGCCGCAATCCGGGACACCGCTCGTGAGCTGCTCGCGAGTGGGCAGGTGGCCTGTGTGATCGGCTACGAAGTTGGCCCGCGCGGGCGGACGCGCCCCGCCTTCGTCACCCACCCCGCCGGCACTGACCGGCTGGTGTGGAATCGGGCCTGCACTCACAATCTAACTACCTACCTGCGCCAGAAGCTCCACCCGCCCGGCCACAGCCAGCCCGCGCCGCACCGCGTGGCCCTGGTCGTCAAAGCGTGCGACAGCCGGGCCGTGAATGTGCTCCTGGCGGAGAATCAGGTTGCCCGCGAGCAGGTCTACCTGATCGGCGTGGCCTGTGAGGGTATTTACAAGGGAGCGGGGTCCGGGCACGTGCTGGAGGGCACCTTGCAGGCCCGCTGCCAGCGCTGCGCCGACCGCATCCCCGTCATTTACGACATCCTGATCGGCGAGCCGCCCGAAGTGGTGGACCTGGCTCCACAGGACGATCTCGCCTGGCTGGAGACGATGACGCCCGCCGAACGGATGGCCTTCTGGCTGGATCAGTTTGACCGCTGCATCCGCTGCTACGCCTGTCGGCAGGCCTGCCCCATGTGCAACTGCCCGACCTGCCTGTACGAACGCGATGACTCGCTGTGGGTCGGGATGCGCATCGGCCTAGACGAGAAGCGGGCGTTCCACCTGGGCCGCGCCTATCATCTGGCCGGGCGCTGCGTTGGCTGTGACGAGTGCGAACGTGCCTGCCCGATGAACATCCCGATCAGCCTGCTTAACCGCAAGCTGGCGCAGGAGGTCGAAGCTGCCTTCGGGCACCGGGCGGGCCTTGCTATGGCTCCATCCCCGCTCTTGACCGTTCTGGGGGGAGAGGAGGGTTAGCCCATGACAGCAACGGTGTACTTCGTTAGCCGCGAGAGGCTTGCAGGCTGGCTTGATGGTCTAGCTGAAACCAAAACCCTCATCGCCCCGCGCGAGATTGAGGGTGTGCTGCTCTACCGGCCTGTCCAGAGCAGCGCCGAGATCGCCAGGGGGTACACCCGGCCTGTGCTCTCAGCCAAAGAGGTCTTCTTCCCGTCGACCGAGCGCCTGCTGACCATCGAAAGGACCGGCCAGCAGATCGCTCTGCACGAGGCACTGCCGGAGGGCGAGCAGGTCATCTTTGGTGTACGTCCCTGTGATGCGCGTGGAGTCCGGGTGCTGGACGCGCTCTTTCTGGAGACACAGCCGATTGACGCCCACTACGCACGGCGGCGGGCCAGCACGACGCTGATCGGCCTCGCCTGCCCGACGATGGGCGATACCTGCTTCTGCACCAGCGTCGGCGGCGCGCCTGACGATGCAAGCGATGTTGACGTGATGCTGACCGAGGTGGAAGGGGGCTACGCCGTTCAGCCAGTTACGGATCATGGCTGGGCGCTGATCGCCCGGCTTGGACGGGAGGAGTTCACAGGTGAGTTGCCTCCGCCCGTCCTGTCCGAACCCGTCCCCCTCCCGCCAATAGAGGCCTGGCCGCCCCAGTTCAGCAGCGCTTTCTGGCAGGATATATCTGAGCGGTGCCTGAGCTGCCGCATCTGCGCCTATGTCTGCCCCACCTGTCGCTGCTTTGACGTGCGGGACGAGGCGATGCCCGGCGGCAACGGCCAGCGCCAGTTTGAACGCCTCCGTTGCTGGGATAGCTGCACCGGGGAAGCCTACCGGCGCATCGCGGGCGGGCACAACCCGCGTGCGGTCAAAGGCGATCGGCTGCGAAATCGCTTCTTCTGCAAGTTCCACTACTACGCACAGCAGTACGGCCCGCTCGCCTGCACCGGATGCGGTCGCTGCATCGATGCCTGCCCGGTCAACATCGACATCACCGAGGTCATGACCGCCATCGCGGCGGCTCACCGGACGGAAGGTGACGCATGACCGTTCTGACCGCTCAAGTAAACGGACACAGCGCTATGACGCCTTATCTCGGCAGGCTGGTCGAGGTGCGCGACATGGCGCCTGAGATCAAGCTGTTTGGCATCGAGCTGCTCAATGGCGGTAGCAGGTACTTTTCCGACTACCGGCCGGGGCAGTTCGCCTTTGTGTCTGCCTTTGGTGTGGGGGAGGCCCCCTTCGGTATCGCCTCGACGCCGCAGCACAGCGCTGTGCTTGAGTTCGCTGTCCAGCGCCTGGGGTCGGTCACGACCGCCCTGCACGAGATGGGCGAAGGGGATATCGTCGGCGTGCGCGGCCCGCTTGGCAACTACTTCCCGATGGAGACTTACCGGGGCAAGGACCTGCTCGTGCTGGGCGGCGGGATCGGTGGTGCGCCGCTGCGGCCCGTCCTCCAGAGCGTGTTGGACAACCGCGCCGACTATGGCCACCTAACCATTCTCTGGGCCGCCCGCCATCCCTCGCTGCTTATCTTCCGCGATGAGTATGACACGTGGCGGGCCTCGCCCGACACCGAGCTTCACCTGACTGTCGATGAGCCAGACGACGATTGGGAGCACAACGTTGGGCTGATCACCACGCTGCTGGAGCAGGTCGCCCCATCGCCCCGCAACACGGTGGCGATCACCTGTGGCCCGCCGATCATGCTCTACTACGTTGATAAGACGCTCCGCAAGCTCGGCTTCACGCCCGAACAATGCTTTGTGACGCTCGAGGCCCGGATGCATTGCGGCATCGGCAAATGCGGGCGCTGTAACCTGGGCGAGAAGCTCATCTGCACGGACGGGCCGGTCTTCTCGATGGCCGAGGTCGAGACCTTCCTCGAAAGCTTCCTCTAGGAACCACAGGAACGGGATGCCAGTACGGTCCCCCCGGCATCCCGTTCCTGTTTCCACTGTCCGGGCTTTAAGCGTCGGTTCGCTCTGCCAGCATGGCGATGATCTCTTCGAAGGGAATCACTTCCCGCTCAGGTTTGTTCCGCCACTTCACCTCGACTCCGCCGTTCTCAAGGCTGCGCCTGCTGACCGTGAGCCGCAGCGGCACGCCTAACAGGTCGGCGTCGGCGAACATCACGCCGGGGCTAAGCCCTCGGTCATCGTAGAGCACTTCGATCCCGGCGGCCAGCAGGTCGGCGTATAGCTTCTCGGCTGCCCGGCCCGTCTCGGCCTCTTTCGCTAGCGCCACCACATGCGCCTCAAATGGGGTCACGGCACGCGGCCAGACGATGCCTTGCTCGTCATGGTGCGCCTCGACGATGGCTGCCAGTAGCCGGTCTAGATCGATCCAGTAATGGCCGATGGCGATGGGTTGCTCCTGGCTCCGCTCGTCCAGGTACGTCGCGCCGATGGTCCGGCTAGTGTCCGTGTCGGGCTTCGTGCAGCGTCCGATCTCGAAGGCGTTCTCGACGCGCAGCGTTCCCCCGCAGCGCGTGCAGGCCGCGCCGTTATACGGTTGGGCAATGTCAGCCACGCGGGTGACGGTGAAGTCGCGCGGGTAGTTGGCATTGACCATATGGTAGCCGGTCTCGTTCGCACCAGTGACAAAGTTGGTCATTGCCATATGGTAGCCGGTCTCGTTCGCACCAGTGACAAAGTTGGTCATTGTCCGCAACGACTCATCCGCGATAACCAGCAGGCCCGTCAGACTGCCCGCTTGCTGAACCGCCAATCCTATCGGGCTTGCGTATCCGGCCACTGCGCCCGTCCGGGATATCTGCTCCTCCGTTGCAGCAGTCAGCGCCTTCACGCCCAGCAACCGTTTGACTTTCGCCTCGCTTGCTTCGAGGTCCCCCCGTAGCAGCAGCATGACGACCTGCCCGGAGTCGGTAGTGTAAAAGACCACCTTCAGCGTCTGCTCTGGCTCAATGGCGAGGAAGGCACATAGGTCGGCGATGGTCTTGCAGCCCGGGGTGAGCACCTTTTCCACCGGCAAGGGGTCGCCATACAATGCGCGACCCCGCCCAAAGGTAGCCGTCTCGAACCGGGCAGCATAACCACAGCCCCCACACCGGACAAGGCACGCCGTCCCTTCCGCGTGGAGCAGCATAAAGGCATGGGCTACCCCGCCGTCCACCTCGGCAGGCAGCGCCTCTACGGCGCACCGCGCAAACGTCCGGGCGTGTGCCTGCTGCATCCGCTGGTAGGCTACCTCCAGATCAGTGGAATTCGCGTGCAACGAGAAGGTCTCCGCCACGAGGGACTCGCGCACGCCAAATAGCCCTGCCCGTGCCCGCGCGTCCTCACGTATCAGCGGGCGGCTCTGGCAGAGTATGCGCGGCAGGTCTTTGTAGCTCTCCACCTCATGCGTGCACAGGCTGGCGAGAGCCTCCGGACCAGCCTGTGACACGGGTAGACGCACCTCCTCGGCTCCCTCGGCTGACATCTCCTCAAGCCAGATGGCCTCGATTCGCCGGATGACGCGCCACCCGAACGGCAGGTAGCTCCAGAGGCCGGGGGCATGAGGATGCGCCAGCCCGGCCCGCAAGATGAGTTGGTGGCTGGTTAACACGGCATCGGCTGGTGCCTCGCGCAGTGTGCGGCCAAAATGCTGCGACAGTCGCATCGTTCGTTTCCCTTGCAGGTGGAATAGGATCGCCCGCCCATTATACAGCATCCGCGATGGCAGGCCGGGCATGGCAAACATGCTGAGCCTCTCCTTTGGGGGAGCGCAACCCCGCTGCAAGAACACAAAGGCGGGCAACAACCGCCATGCCGCTGCCCGCCCGTGTGCTGGCTCCAGCACACCCACCGGCTAACCGTCATCGCCGTTTTCTTCTTCTTCCGGCGTCTCTTTGATGAGCGTGAAGTGCACGCGCTCCTCGGCACTGTGGCCCTGCGTGTCGTAGACGATCACGCGGATGGTCATCGGCCCGTCCTCATACGGGCTTAGGTCGATCCGGCCCAGCGCCCCATCCAAGACACGCTGCGACGTGTCGCCCTGCACCACACCCCAGCCGATAGGATCATGGCTGACGCCGAACTCAACCCGATAGTGGGAGAAGTTCGGGGCATCAACCGTGCCGTAAACCGTCACGATGTTGCTCTGCGTCGAGCCTTCCTGCGGCTCAGTGATGACAATCGTCGGCTGGGGGGTATCCGGTCCGCAGGCCTGTTCAGGCGGGTCCTGCATCACCAGTTCGGGCGCGATTCCGCGTGCTGCCAGCCACGCCTGGCCCAGTTCGGTGCCAACCAGCCAGTCGCGGATGAAGGGGCGTGTGTCGATCAACTGGCTGTAGTTGGGCAGCACCAGGTAGGGGCGCTTCTCGGTGTACTTGGAGCAGAAATCGTTCGCGATCAGCCCGCTGAAGGTATCGACGGTGATCTCGCGGTACAGCCGTTCCTCGGCCCCCGGCGGGTCGGTTACAAACAGTTCTGTGTACGTCTCGGAGTGCTCCTGGCAGAAGGTGTAGTCAGCAGCCAGCGTCCCATCGTCACGGCAGACCGTCTGTGGGAAGACGCTCGGCGGGCGCGGGAACTCCTGCGGTGGGTACCACTCAGTCGCCCCGTCCATGATGCCGCGCCAGATCGGCCCGGCCCCCGTCACGCCCGACACGTTGACCATCGGCGAGTTGTCGGTGTTGCCTACCCATACCCCAACGGCGATCTCGGTGGTGAAACCCATCGTCCAGTTGTCGCGGAAGTCGTTGGTTGTGCCGGTCTTGGCACCAGCCGGGTATGGCGGGCTGAGCGGCGTATTCTCGCCAAAGCTGGGGATGCGCGCCACCTTGTCAGACAGAATGGACTGCATCAGGTACGCATGGCCCGCGTCGATGGCCTGCCGTCCCGGCGGCACCTGGTACGGGTAGCCCTCAATCGGCACCCCGTTCCGCTCGATGCGTTCGATGGCGTATACGGGCCGATACACCCCACCGTTGCCGATGGTGGCGAAGGCGTTTGTCCACTCCAGCAGGTAGACGTCGCCCGCGCCGAGGGTCAGCGAAAGCCCGTAGTTGTTCGGGTTGGACGGGTCGCCCAGCGAACTGATGCCCACATCGTTCAGCACTTGAAGGAGCGCCGGGACGCCCACATGGTCAAGCGTCAGCACAGCGGGGACGTTGAGCGAGTTGGCGATGGCCTGCCGCACCGTTACCGGGCCACGGAAGCGCCCATCATAGTTCACCGGCGCATATACGCCAAAACCCGGGATCTCATACTCGATGGGCACGTCCCAGATCACGGTGGCGGGTGTCCATCCCTGCCGGAAGGCCGCCAGATACGTAAAGGGCTTGATCGACGATCCGGGTTGCTGGGGTGTCAGCGCAATGTTCACTTGCCCATCAATGGACTCGTCGTCGAAGTCCCGGCTGCCGACCATCGCCAGGATCGCGCCGGTCTTGATGTCCTCGACGATCACCGAGGCATTGGTCACGTTCCGGTCGGCCAGCCCGGCCAGCGTCGCCTCCACCTGCTGCTGCGCCAGCTCCTGAAGGCGGGGATCGAGGGTCGTGTACACGTCGAAGCCTGCGGTGTAGATCGAGGGGCCAAACAACTCCTCAAGCTGCTGCTGGACGTACACGACCCAGTGCGGATACTTGGCTTGAATGGCGGGGGCACGGTACTCGCGCGCTGCCACAGCAGCCAGGTCCGCCTGCGCAGCAGCGATCTCGGCCTGCGTGGTACAGGGCAGGATAAGCCCGGTGCTGCCGGTGTCAATGCAGCCCGCCTCGAGCATCAGGTTCAGCACCTGCTGCTGGCGCAGCAGCGCATTGGACTTGTTCGTCACCGGGTCCCATATGACCGGCGCCTGAGGCAGCCCGGCTAGGAATGAGGCCTCGGCCAGATTCAGGTCGCGCGCGCTCTTGTCGAAGTACGTCTGAGCGGCGGCCTCGATGCCGTAGGCCAGGTTACCATAGTAAATTTGGTTGAGGTAAAGCTCCAGCACCTTTTTCTTGTCGAAGCGGCGCCCCAGTTCCGCGGCCAGAAAGATCTCCTTGATCTTGCGCTCGTAGGTGCGCTCGGCGCGCTCCGCCTCGGGCAGCAGCAGTTGGCGGGTGAGCTGCTGGGTGATCGTGCTGGCGCCGGAGACGACGGCTCCTTCGCGGTAGTTCTGCACGACGGCGCGTGCAATGGCCGGGATGCTGAAGCCCGGGTTGGTAAAGTAATCCCTCTCCTCAGTCGCGACGGTAGCGACGATGACCCAGGGAGACACTTCCTCCAGCGTCACGTAATCCCTGAAGCCCCCCTCGGGATCGTTGATCTCGTAGAGGATGTTGCCCTCGCGGTCACGGATGCGCGTTGTCTGAAACTGGAGGGCGCGTGCCTGAAGATCATCGATGGTGCGGATTCCCCGGAATGAGGGAGCGGTCACCTGTGAGTAGTATATGGCAGCGCCGCCGCCGCCGAGCATGACCGCAACCACGCTGCTCACAATGAGCAGCATCAGCAGGCGCGGCAGGCAGCTCCACGAGATCCGCAGGCCGCGGCGGACAGGTCTGGGCCTCCGGCGGCGAGCCTGCCTTGGCGCGGCGGCGCGGGGCGGCGCAGGGGGTGAGGCAGGGCGCGCCGCTACCGGGCCAACCCGTGACGGGACGCGCGGGATAGGCGTATGCCGCACTGTCGGCTGGGAAGGCGGTGTGTCGGCTTCGTACCCTCCTGAATAGCGTGCCCGGCTGGGAAGCTCAGCCGGTGGCTGTCCAGGAGCCTCATGGGGCTGGTGCGGCTGGGTGAGATCGGAGTAAGGCAAAAACACATCGTCACGGTAGGCGCTGCGGCCCACCTGCGTGGCGTTCAAGTCCTCTTCGGCGACGCGGCGCGGCAGAGGCATGCCCTCCTCGTCCATGCGTACCGGCCCGATATCCTTCCGGGGTGGCTGGTAGCTGCGATGGGGCGGTCTGCCGGGCCGCGCCGTGCCCTTCGGCGGCGAGTCCTGGAACTCGTCCGGCAGCGGCGGCTCGATGGAAAGGTCGGGGGGCGACGGTTCCTGCTCCGCCCCAGGCGGCAGGGAAAATGCCTGATCAGTCGGATGGGGGAACGAAGGCGGGGGCAGCCCGCGGCGGTCAGCCGCCGAGCGGTGTGGGCGCGGCTGCGGCTCCCCGGCGGCTCCCGGCTCGCTGCGGGGCGCGGCTGCATCCCGCACGGGCGGAAGCCCGCGCGGCGGCGTTCCCTTGGTGCCGGGCGTGTCTTCCTCGTCGCGCGGCGGCTCAGGGATGGCAGGCTGGGTCACATCCGGCTGCTCCGGGTTCTGGCTGCGGACGGGTAGCCCCATCTTCTCAATCTGGCTCCAGCGGGCCGCTTCTCTTTCGGCCTTATCCTTTGCCCCCATCAACCGGTCCAGGCGGCTGGCAGGGCGGCGCAGGCTTTCCTCGCGCGGCTCTTCGCCATCCGGCTCATCGCTGTCTGGCAAAGGCTTGGCGTTGAATGGCTCGTTCGAACGGTCATCATCTGCCATCGGATCCCTTAACCTTCCTCACCTACTCTGTCCTGTAAATATATCATCCCGGCCCGAAACGTGAAAGAAGCCTGTGTAGCGTTCGGCAGGCATCCGGGCCACTGTCGTGGTGTGCAGGTGATGGAAGAGTGCGGGGCGCGGCTGGCAGATAGCCCGGCGGAGGTGATCGGCAGGCGCCGCGTTAAGCGGCTGGCCGGGCAGATTGCGGAGACGGGCGCCCGCTCCGCCGCTTGGTGTTGGCACGGCGCTTGATCAGGGTGTTCGGTTAGGAGTGGCCGGAACAGGGCCGGGGGAGATTATTACAGCCCCTCTGCTCCCCGCCCGCCCAAAGCCCGCGCCCACCGGAGCGGGGCGGCCATCTTATAGAACACCGTCCGGATGGAGGCGTTCTGCCAGATGTTTCGCGCCTGCGACCATTGAACCCGGGCATCGACGCAGACCCTGTCCAGGGTCACCTCCTGGCCTGAAATGCCAAAGCGCTCGCCCAGGGACTCGAGCACATGAGTCCATATCTTCTCCTGCTGGCGCGCGCCGCCCATGAAGCGAAACCCGAATTCGTAGATGGGATCGGTGGCACGCTCCATCGACTGAACCTGGGCAACGACGGTGCCATCTTCCTCATGTGCGCTGAATGTGTTCCAGCCTGACACGGGGAAGCCCTCAGGCGTCATCACGGTGAATGACTCGTCATCGGCGTACAGAACCATCACGCCGCTGGCGACCGGGATGACGCCCGGCAGTGTGGGCACGACGGGCAGCGCCGAGTCAATGAACACGATTTCGCCGGGCTTAATGCCAGCCAGCGAGGGGTAAAAGTGGTTCTCCGGCGGCTGGAATTCGGGAAACTCAGCCTTCCAGATGGCCACTACCTCGGCTGGTGTCACCGGCGCCCCCTCTAGTCGGATGCGGTAGGTCTTCTGCCACAGCTGGCCGAAGCCTTGCAGTGCCCCCACAACCTGCCGACCCTCAAGGTTGAGGTTCAGCGCCCCGTCGGGAACGTCCGAGACCTTCAGGCGGGGGACTGGCTTGGCCCAGTTCTCAGCGTCACGCGGGGCACGCTTGTCTTCCTGCGCGGGAATTTCGGCCACTTGATCCTCCACTGGTTTGTAGCGACGGTTCGGGTTCTGTCTAGGCCGCGCCAACAGCCGCCAAGGCTTCAGCCTCGCTGTCATAGATGCGGATAACTTCGTTCAGGCGCGTCAGCCTGAAGATGTTCTTATAGTGGTCGCTCACACCAAAGGCCAAAAGCGCCTGCTGCTGCCGCTGGGCGCGGATCAGCAGCGTGACCAGCAGGCCGATGCCGGAGCTGTTCATGTACTCGAGATCGCTGAAGTTGAAGAGAATCGCCCGGACGCCGTCGGCGCTTGCCTGCGAATAGGCATCCGTGAGTACGCCCTCAGCAAAGCGCGTGATCTCACCACTCACGTCGATGATGCTGACCTTATCGGTGATGTGCCGGACGTTGGTTGTCAGACTGACTTGTGACATATCTGTTCCTCCCGCTGACCTTTCTTTCTTACTTAGGCACCGGCATCCCTGCCGGTGCACCCGACTGATCTAGAAATCCGGGATGCAGCCTGCCGGACGGGCGGCCACGCCGGGGTTGGCGCCACCCTCCGGACTCAGGTTGGCTGACTGCCACGCTCTTCGCCCGGCAGATACATGAGCAGTTCAACCGTGCGCTGGGTGTTGTCACGTGTGATGCGCATCTCATCCACCATCTTCTCAATCAGGAAGAAACCCCAACCACGCGGAGACTGCCGCCCGGCTAGCTTGGCCTCAAGATCGGGCGGGACGGGCGCGGGGATCGCCCCGCTTCCTGCATCCGTGACGTGCACCGCCAGGGCCTTGTCCGAAACGAGCACGCGAATGGTGACCGGCAGCTCTGCCTGATATCTGTTCCCATGTTCGATCGCATTGAGCGCCGTCTCGGCCACAGCCGTCTTGAGTCGCTCCAGACGGGCGGGCGACAGGTGAAGGGCGGCCACAGCCTCGGCTACTCGCTCCATCGCCAGCCGCTCGTTGCCCGGCTCGCTCGGCAGGGCAAACTCGGATAGCATATGCCACTCTGAACCTTCGACGGTCCTCTTTGATAGGGCATCATCCTGCATCCGCACAGCCTCACAGTGAGGTTCGCTAAAGCGCTAAAAGGGTATACCGTTCTTCTGCTGAACGATTCCGGGCTACCGGACAGGCGGGCCGGCGGCCTGCTCTGTGCCCTTCACCTAAGTCTCTTTGCGTTCCCACTCGGCGGCATGGCTCTTGCCGAGCGCACGCCACTGAGGAGCTACAGGCACCACCCCCAGCTCGTGGACGATCTGGCGGGCGGCCAGGCCCACAATCGCGCTGTAGGTGGGGTAGGCCAGCTCTAACTCGGCCAGCTCCTCGACCCACATGTCGGATGCCATCCCTGCCGCAACAAGCTGGATCACCTCAAGGGCCTGTTCGCCCACAACGTGCGCCCCCAAGATGCGATGCGTCTCCTGTGACACGATCAGCTTGCAGAACCCATCCGTCCGGCCATCGATCACCGCTCGATCCAGCCCGGCGTAGGGGACCACAGCTACCACAATGTCT
>FWPU01008676.1_pt1 | contig 17009 bp, 12 predicted proteins | sample 2228361 | NCBI WGS metagenome assembly FWPU01 (sample SAMEA103939777, study PRJEB20133) | metagenome
CGGGGGGGCGGGGGGGGGCGGTGGGTCAACCGATGCTACGAAATCTGGAAGGACAAGCCCAATCCGTTGAGGATTGGGTAGCTGACATCAGGCAGCAAGGACAATGTCGCGGGTCGTTCGTAGTATGCATTGTGAGGCTTGGTATCAATACGTGCGGCATACGCTTCCGCCAGAACATCGTATGCCTGTTGGGCTACCGGTTGAGATTTCTGATCATCCATCGCTTCGGAGTCCGAGGGTGATGATAACAGGTTTAGCTGCAACCACCTGCGCTTCATCAACACCATGCGGCATCAGGTGCAAGTGCGTGGCAGGCGACAATCGCCTGGCGGCGCCGCTTGTCCGTGTCTGCTGCATGCGAGTCGTCAGCAAGTTCTTTCATGCGCCGCCAGATTTATGCACGCTGGCACTTCCACGAGCAATATCGAGTACAACCACGCCTTCAGACTCTGCGTCCATCTGTACAAGCAGATCCCCGCACACATTCCAGGCGGCTGACTGTCCGACGCAAACAAAGTCATCGCTCGGTCCCACACTGTTCGCCATGATCACAAACATGGCGTGCTTACGCGCCACAGCGGGATAGTGCACCATTGCTTTCGCCAGACCGCTCGCAGGTTTGGCAACACTGGCGAGGTATACCTTGGCAGCCAGCGAGGCTACACTATCAGCATGATCCATCTGAAGCGATTCGTAGCAAATCGCAGGGGCGAGCTTATGGCCTTCGCTCTCCAGAAGAAGTTGTGCAATGCCAGGTACAAAGTATGGCTGTTCATCAACGTGGAGTTGTTGTTTCGCGTAGGTGCGACGAGCCGCGCCCGGCGCGAACCAAACCATTCCGATCCGTACACCAGAAGCAGCCGCGATGGGCATACCAACGCCTATGAGCAGATTTTCCCTGTCGCTGCACTTCTGGAACACATCAAGTCGTTGATCGGATGAGTCACAGGCAAGCGATTTCGCCAGCCGTGGCTCATAGCCGGTGAGCGACAGTTCAGGAAAGAACACAAGGTTTGCCCCATGATCAACAGCAAGATAAATCAGATCAAGATGCCTGGCAATGTTTGTAGCAAGATCAGCGGCTACTGGTCGAAATTGAGCGGCGCACACTTTCATTCTTGAGTTCCCGGTTGACCAGGGTTGTAAGATTTGATCGTTTGGGTGAATGCCTGTTGATTGTTTCCAGCCACTCAGTGAGCGTTTCCCAATCCTCAACGCTTACAACCGACGGGCGCCTGCCCTGCCTGGTCGCACACCGGACTGATCGGAGTGCGCCTGAGCCAGCATATGATTATCTTTTTGCACGACCGAGTGATACGAGGATAGTCTACCCTATCTTTTCGACTCGCGCCAGTCACCCGCAGACACGTGGCATTGCAATGAACGATATGACATCGTGCTGCCCTGGGAGAGGTACAACGTTTGAAGCTGGCATCCAAAGGTCTGATCTTCAGCCGCGCCGCACCTCGCCATGCACGCCGAACGCACCGCAAGGCGACGCAGCGATGCCGACGACTACAAGATCGCGACAGTCACGACCCGCATCGGCAAGGTGGCATTTGACGCGCCGCAGATGCGCGATAGCAGATTGTATCCCCAGGCGCTGGTGAAGGGATTGCGCAGCAAACGCACGCTCACCCTGGCGCTGGCTGAAATGGACGTGCAGGGCATCTCAACGCGTACAGCGGTCACAATGATCAGGCAGGTGTGCGGCGGCGCGAGAAGTCAAGACATAATATCCGCCAGAACAAACGCACCCAACACGTCGTATCATGTGCAGAGAACGACTCGTTACGCAGGGAGGCTGTACTATGGGCGACATCGGACGCCTGCTAATCGGCATGGGCGTGGTATTGATTGTTATCGGCGCAGTGCTGGCTTTTGCGGGAAGAGTCCCGTGGCTGGGGCGGTTGCCGGGTGATATTCTCATCGAGCGCGAGAACGTGCGCATCTTTATTCCAATCGGGACGATGCTGCTCCTCAGCCTTGTCCTGACGGTGATCGCCAACCTGGTGGCGCGTTTCTGGCGCTGACCGGCTGATGACACTAAAAAACCCCTGACATGCTTCAGGGGTGCTGGCGCCGTGGAGCCGGCGGCGGGATTCGAACCCGCGACCTACTGTTTACAAGACAGTTGCTCTGCCAGCTGAGCTACGCCGGCGCGTCACCATTGTAGCACGGGAGCGCCGGATGCGTCAATTCGTCCATTGCGAATGGGCAAAGGTGAGGGTTGGGGTGGATGCGCTGGTTTCTGGAGTCACATGCTCTTTCTGTCTCGACCGCCGGAAGGCGGTGGTACGGCTTCAGCCTGTCCGTCACCGCCGGAAGGCGGTGGTACGGCTTCAGCCTGTCCGTCACCGCCGGAAGGCGGTGGGACATCCTGGTACGACAGGCTTCAGCCTGTCCGTCACCGCCGGAAGGCGGCGGTACATCTCGGTACGATAGGCTTTAGCCTGTCCACGACCGCCGGAAGGCGGTGGTACGGCTTCAGCCTGTCCACGACCGCCGGAAGGCAGTGGTACATATCGGTACGATAGGCTTTAGCCTGTCCACGACCGCCGGAAGGCAGTGGTACATCTCGGTACGATAGGCTTCAGCCTGTCCGTCACCGCCGGAAGGCGGCGGTACATCTCGGTACGATAGGCTTCAGCCTGCCCACGACCGCCGGAAGGCGGTGGTACGGCTTCAGCCTGCCCACGACCGCCGGAAGGCGGTGGTACATCTCGGTACGATAGGCTTTAGCCTGTCCACGACCGCCTGAAGGCGGGACGGGTACGACAGGCTTCAGCCTGTCCACGACCGCCGGAAGGCAGTGGGACATCTCGGTACGATAGGCTTTAGCCTGTCCACGACCGCCTGAAGGCGGTGGTACGGCTTCAGCCTGTCCACGACCGCCGGAAGGCGGTGGGACATCCCGGTACGACAGGCTTCAGCCTGTCCTGCACCGCCGGAAGGCGGTGGGACATCCCGGTACGACAGGCTTCAGCCTGTCTGTCACCGCCGGAAGGCGGCGGTACATCTCGGTACGATAGGCTTTAGCCTGTCCACGACCGCCTGAAGGCGGGACGGGTACGACAGGCTTTAGCCTGTCCACGACCGCCGGAAGGCAGTGGTACGGCTTCAGCCTGCCTCGCACCGCCTGAAGGCGGTGGTACGGCTTCAGCCTGTCCACGACCGCCGGAAGGCAGTGGTACGGCTTCAGCCTGCCTCGCACCGCCGGAAGGCAGTGGTACGGCTTCAGCCTGCCTCACACCGCCTGAAGGCGGTGGTACGGCTTCAGCCTGCCCACGACCGCCGGAAGGCGGTGGTACGGCTTCAGCCTGTCCACGACCGCCGGAAGGCGGTGGTACATGCGGTGGGACGGGTACGCCAGGCTTCAGCCTGTCCACGACCGCCTGAAGGCGGTGGTACGGCTTCGGCCTGTCCACGACCGCCGGAAGGCGGCGGTACATGGCGGTGGGACGGGTACGATAGGCCTTTGTGAACGTCGTGTCTTCGTGGTGCGATCATCACGCGATGTCTCGTTGTCGTGCCAGAGGGGGTTATCTTACTGGAAAAACATCGGCGGGCGTTCGCGTCTCTGTCACGCCGACTCCGCACGACAGCGTACAATGGTATAATGATGTCGCCAATACGATGAGGTTGCGGGAGAATGTCTATGTCCGCTTTGCTCGCTCCGCGCAATGGCCTGCCGTCGAGCATCGAGCCGCCGACACCGGAGGAAAGTTTGAACGACGCACGGCAGCGCATGGCGCGCACCTTCCGCCGCGATGAGTTTGTCTGGATCATTGCCGAGCGCTACGATGAGCGCGCGGCCGCATGGCTGATCGATGTGCTGCGCCAGGGATCTGAGGGGCGCTGGATGCGCCAGCGCTATCGGTATGACGTGGCAGCCGGCGTGCTCTACTTCCTCGGCGAAAGTGCGGTCGACCGCCAGGCGTTTCGTGAACTGCGCCGCTCCTCCACGCCGTTCGACGTTCCGGCATGGCAGGATCGCTGAACAGTCGATACGCTCGAGATCTGAGACAATTGAATGACTTCGGTGCAGGATTCATCTGTGCAAACAAACGTTTCTCCTTTCGTGGTCGAAGACCTCTACCGCCTTGGCTGGCTCGAAGACCCGCAGGTCAGCCCGGATGGCCGCGAGGTAGCCTTCGTGCGGGTGACGATTGATCGTCCGGCAAACGCCAACCGTCGCGCGATCTGGATCGCGCCGACCAGTGGTGGTCCACCACGCCGCTTTACTTCCGGCACACACGATACGTCGCCGCGCTGGAGCCCCGATGGGTGCTGGCTGGCGTTCGTCGGCGCACGCGGCGATGATCTGCCGCAACTCTATGTGCTGCGACGCGATGGCGGCGAGGCGCGTCGCCTGACCTCGCTGCCGCAAGGGGTCAGCGATCCGGCATGGAGTCCCGATGGACGACGGATTGCGTTTCTGTCACGTCTGAACGCCGCCGAGCGCGCGCGTGAAGATGCGGGCGAATCGGAACCCGAACCCGCCGATGAGTTTACGCACAAACAACGCGCCGAGCGCCGCAAGCACGAAGAGCAGCGCCGTTTCGATCCGCGCGTCGTGCGACGCCTGCCTTACCGCGCCGGCGTCGAGTTCTTCGATGACCGCTATGCGCAGATCTATGTCGTCGAGGTTCCTGCCAGCGATGATGCACCGGCGCCTGCGCCACGCCGCATCACCGATGCCGACCTTGATTTCGGCGCGCCGGTGTGGATGCCCGACGATCAGGCGGTGCTGACGACCGCTACGCGCGATCCGGAAGGGGACTCGCAGTTCTTCTTCTTCGATGTGCTGCGTGTGCCGGTTCCAGACGAAGGGCGCGCCGACCCGCAGCGCCTCACTGCGCCCGGTTTCACCCACGTTGCGCCGCTGCCGTCGCCCGACGGGCGCTGGATTGCATGCCTGCGCATGCAGGAGGGTCAACCGTTCGCCTCGGCAACGTCGCTGGTGGTGATGGACGCTTCCGGCGGCGAGCCGCGTGATCTGACAGCGGCGTCCGATCTCAACGTTGCCGCATACGACTGGCTGCCCGGGAGCGATGGGTTGCTTTGCCTCGCCGGGGATCACGGCGCGCAGCCGCTGTGGCGCGTCGCGCTGGACGGTAGCGGCTGCGAACGGCTTGCGCAGATGCCCGACGACCGGTTCATCGCAGAATTCGATACCGGCGGGGATGGAACGGTCGCGTTTGTGGCAGGAGATGCCGCTAATCCCTGTGAGTTGTATGCCCGCACTGCGCCCGGCGTCGAGCGCCAGTTAACCGCATTCAATGCGCCGCTGCTGGACGAACGGATTGTGGCGCCGTTTGAGGAACTGCGCTATACTGCGCCCGACGGGCAGGAAGTGCAGGGATGGGTCATCCATCCGCCTGCGTTTGATCCGGCGCACCCCGGCGGCTATCCCCTCGCAGTCTACATCCACGGCGGACCCCATCTGATGTGGGGTCCCGGCGTGCGCAGCATGTGGCACGAATGGCAAACCGCCGCTGCGCGCGGGTATGTGGTCTTCTTCTGTAATCCGCGTGGCTCCGACGGGTATGGTAACACCTGGCGTCTGGCGACGCAGGCGAACTGGGGGGTTGCCGATGCACCCGACATTCACGCCGGGATCGACACGCTGATTGCGCGCGGGTACATCGATCCGCGTCGCGTGGCAGTCACCGGCGGCTCGTATGGCGGGTACATGACCGCCTGGCTGATCGCCCACAGTGAGCGGTTCGCCTGCGCCGCCGCAGCGCGCGGCGTCTACAACCTGCTGACCCAGCACAGCACCAGCGATGCGCACGAACTGGTCGAACTGGTCTTTGAAGGGTTCCCGTGGGAAAACCACGACGTGCTCTGGCGGCATTCGCCACTGGCGTATGCCCACCGGATCACCACACCGCTGCTCATTCTGCACGCTGAGCGCGACTACCGGGTGCCGATCAGCGAGGCGGAGCAGTTGTTCACCGTCCTGCGGCGGCGGAAACAGATCGTCGAGTTTGTGCGCTACCCGCGCGAAGGGCACGAACTGACACGCACCGGCGAGCCGGATCATCGCGCCGATCATATGCGCCGCATTCTGGATTGGTTCGACCGGTTCTGCCGGCCGCGCGCCGCCGACGATGCCGCATCTCGTGGGGAGTAGACCGATGACTGAGCATCATCAGACGTCCGATTCACATCCATGGGCGGAGTTAAGCGCACCGCAAACGCTGTCGCTGCTGCTCCACGAACTGTACGCTCCGGTCAGCGCACTGGGCAGTCAGGTGAACCGGCTGGCGAATGAGACGCTCGACGACGGTGAGCGCGCTGAGATTATTGGCCACATGCGCGCACGGATCGACGATCTGGGACGCCTGGTGGTGCTGCTCAAGCGATACGTCGATGATTATCCAGTCCAGGATTGAGGGTAATCGCCGGTATGACGCCGTTCATGACCCGTCGAAAACTCCTGACCGAACGTCAGGAGGCGCTGCTCGAAGCGATTCGTGCTGCGCTCGAGGCGCTGCGTGCAGCACTGAAACGCTTCGGCGTCGATGTGGCGCCTGACGATGCGCGCATCCTCAATGATGTGATCACCAACCTCGACGAACTCTTTCTGCTCGTCGTCGCCGGTGAGTACAATTCTGGCAAGTCGAGTTTCATCAATGCGCTGCTGGGGGCATCGGTGGTCGCCGAGGGCGTGACCCCAACCACCGACCGGATCACGGTGCTGCGCTATGGCGACACGCCGGGCGAAAACGTCAGCGGCGCATTGCTGGTCGAACATCGCTTCCCCGCCGATGTGTTACGCCACATGGCAATCGTCGATACGCCTGGGACAAACGCGATCATCAAACGCCATGAAGAGTTGACGCGCGACTTCATTCCCCGTGCTGATCTCGTGCTGTTCGTGACATCCGCGAGCCAGCCGTTTTCTGCCAGTGAACGCGCCTTTCTCGAACTCATCCGCGATTGGGGCAAGAAAGTCGTGATCGTTGTCAACAAAGCCGACCTGCTTGACGATGCCGGACTGACGGAAGTGGTCGCCTTTGTGGGCAGGCATGCTGAAGACCTGTTCGGCGTGCGACCCGAAATCTTCGCCATCTCGTCACGCCTGGCGCGTCAGGCGCGCGATAGCAATGACCAGGCGCTGTGGGACGCCAGTCGCTTTCCGGCGATCGAACAGTATATCAGCGATACCCTCGACGAAGAACAGCGCGTGCGTCTGAAACTGCTTTCGCCGCTTGGCGTGGCGCGCCGGCTCGCAGAACGCTACCTGGCCGCCATCGAGGATCGGCTGCTATCACTGCGCGACGATGTCGCCGCCATCGAGAACATTGAACGGCAGCTCGCACAGTTCTGCAGCGATCTCACCGACGATTTTCAGCGTCACCAGGCCGATATCGCCAACATCCTCAACGAATTTGAGTTGCGCGGTATGCAATTCTTCGATGACACCATCCGCGTCAGTAATCTGTTCAATCTGGCACGCCGCCAGCAGGAGATCAGCGACACGTTTGCACACGACATTGTCGCCGATGTGCCGCAGCAGATCGAAGCGCGCCTGCAGGCACTGATCGACTGGATGGTGGAAAAAAACCTGCGCATGTGGCAGGGGGTCATCGATTATCTGCGCCGCGAACGGGCAGTGCAGCAGCGCAGCGGGCTGATTGGCGAGATCGGCGGGACCTTCGAGTACAATCGGAATGCGCTGATCGAATCGGTTGCCCGCGAAGCGGAAAAGGTCGTTGCGTCCTACAATCGCGAAGCGGAAGCGCAGGCGCTTACCGAGGAGGTGCGTGCCGCGATTGCCAGTTCAACGCTGGTCGGCGCAGGAGCGGTTGGTATTGGCACATTGCTGGTGCTGCTGCTGCATGGCGCACTGTTCGATGTGACCGGCGTGCTGGTCGCCGGGTTGCTGGCGATCGGCGGGCTGTACATCATCCCGAATAAGCGCCGCCAGATCAAACGCCAGTTCCACCAGCGCGTCGCCGATCTGCGCGAGACCCTCGCCGCCACCATGGAGCGCCAGTTCAACGCCGAACTCGACCGCATGATCACCCGCATCCGCGATGCTATCGACCCCTACACCCGCTTCGTCTACACCCAGCACGATCACCTGCTGACGATCCAGCGCGAACTGTCCGATGCCGAAGCGGAAATCAGTCGATTGCAGGCGGAGGTGGAACGCTCTTGATCGAGGTGGCCTATGCAACCATCAGGAATTATCACGCTCACAACCGATTTTGGGCTGGCGGATAGTTACGTCGGCATCATGAAAGGAGTCATTCTGGGCATTGCACCCAGAGCGACCCTCGTAGACATCACCCATCAGATCGCGCCGCAGGACATCCACCAGGCAGCCTACATCGTCCAGACCTTCGGCGCCTTTTTCCCGCCGGGGACTGTGCACGTCGTGGTGGTCGATCCAGGCGTGGGGAGTAAACGACGCCGGATCATTCTGACGACCCCTGTTGCCACATATGTTGCCCCGGACAACGGCGTGCTGACGCATGTCTGGCGCGAGGCAACCGCACGGTGGGGACTGGAAGCGTGCGCCATCTACAACCTGACCGAGTCGCGCTACTGGTTGCCGCACGTCAGCAGCACCTTCCATGGACGCGACGTTTTCGCGCCGGTGGCGGCGCATCTCAGCCTCGGCGTTCCACCGGCGGAGTTCGGCGAGCGGTGCGAAGACATCGTCGAAGCCATGCTCGAACAGCCGTCACGCGGGCGACAGGGTGAACTGATCGGGCGCATCATCCACATCGACCATTTCGGCAATTGCATTACTAATATCACCCTGCAGCACCTGAAGGAAGCGGGTGTCAGCGAGCGCATGGTCGCCCAGTTGATCGGGCAGCGCATCGAAGGATTGTACCGGACGTATTCCGATGTGCCGGTTGGCGCGCTGGTTGCACTGATCGGCAGCAGCGATCACCTGGAGATTGCTGTGCGTAACGGCAATGCAGCACAAACACTGGGCGCCGGCATAGGCGACATCGTGCGCGTGTACCCGTTTACGAACGATACGCCGTAGCGCGCTGGCGAAAATTTGTTTTGCAATCGTGCAATTTTCTTGCAATATTCCCTTGACGCTCGATACGCAGATTGCTATAATGATCAATACCTGGAATACCAGGACCTCCTACCCGCCCCCTGAGATGTCTGGCTGTATTGGTGCAGCGACCAGCGGGTGCATAGATCTGCGGTGAACCGCATCTCTTCGTTGGGGCAGCGCACCATCTACATTTGGAGTCAATGCACATTAGCAGGACCACAGATGCCCGACCGGCAGTAACAGCACAGGCTGTTGCATTCGGTCCATTTTGCCGCAGGCATTCGCATGGGAGGCGAATGGCGGCAACAAACCAGGAGGACAATTCATGACAATCCAGAGCGGCGTTTCACTGCTGCAGCGGGTGGTTGAGCTTCAGGATCTTCAAAAGTTCCGCGAACTGAACTGGACCGGCTCCTTCGGCGATTATCTGGACATTGTCGCCCGCAACCCGAAGGTGACACGGAATGCGTTCCAGCGCATCTACGACATGATCATGTCGTATGGGTACGAGGAGTTCGTCGACGCCAAGAAGAAGTTGATCCGCTATCACTTCTTCAGCGACCCTTCGTTCGACATTGATGATGCGATCTTCGGGCTCGAAATCCCGCTCATGCGGCTGGTCAACTTTTTCAAAGCCGCGGCACAGGGGTATGGCACCGAAAAGCGCGTGCTTCTGCTTCATGGTCCGGTTGGCTCATCCAAGTCTACGATTGTCCGACGGTTGAAGCGCGGGCTCGAGCACTACTCGAAAACCGAGGGGGGCGCGCTCTACACCTTCGACTGGTATATGGGCGTGATCGACTCTGAGAACTGGGACTGGCGGAAGGTGCCGGAGTCGGAATGGGAAAAGTGCCCGATGCACGAAGAGCCGTTGCGCCTCATTCCCGCCGAGTCACGCGAGCGCTTCATCGAGGAGCTGACCGACGGGTACAACGGCGAGTACGCCATCCGCATCGTCGGCGATCTCTGCCCGTCGTGCCGCTTCAATTTCCGTGATCTCATGCTGCGCTACCACGGCGATTGGAGCCAGGTCATCCGCCACGTGCGGGTGCGGCGCCTTGTCTTCAGCGAACAGGACCGGATCGGCATCGGGACGTTCCAGCCCAAAGACGAGAAGAACCAGGACTCGACCGAACTGACCGGCGATATCAACTATCGCAAGATTGCAATCTACGGATCGGACTCCGATCCGCGGGCGTTCAACTTCGACGGCGAGTTCAATATCGCGAACCGCGGCATCATCGAGTTCATCGAGATGCTCAAACTGGATGTCGCCTTCCTCTACGATCTGCTGGGGGCGTCGCAGGAGCATAAGATCAAATCGAAGAAGTTCGCGCAAACTGACATCGACGAGGTGATCATCGGGCACACCAACTCGCCGGAGTATCGTCGCCTCGAAAACAATGAGTTCATGGAGGCGCTCAAGGATCGCACTGTGCGTATCGATATTCCGTACATCACCCGCCTGCGCGATGAGATCAAGATCTACGAGCGCGATTTCAACCGGAAGCGGGTCAAGGTGCATATCGCACCACACACCCTCGAGGTGGCGGCGATGTGGGCCGTGTTGACGCGCCTGGATGAACCAAAGAAGCCCAACCTGACGCTGCTGCAGAAACTCAAACTCTACAATGGGCGCACCCTGCCCGGTTTCACCGAGGATAACATCAAGGAATTGCGCAAGGAGTCGCCCGGCGAAGGCATGCAGGGCATCAGCCCGCGCTATATCCAGGATAAAATCTCGAATGCGCTGGTCAATTACCAGGCGGACGGGTATATCAATCCGTTCATGGTGCTCAACGAACTCGAAAATGGTCTGAAGAACCACGCACTCATCACCTCGGAGGAGGATCGCAAGCGCTACCGCGACCTGCTTTCGGTGGTGAAGGAGGAGTATACCGAGATCGTGAAGAACGAAGTGCAGCGCGCCATCAGCGCCGACGAAGAAGCGATCAAGCGCCTCTGCGCCAATTACATCGACAACATCAAAGCCTACACCCAGCGTGAGCGCGTGCGCAACAAGTTCACCGGCCAGTTCGAAGAGCCGGATGAGCGCCTGATGCGGTCGATCGAGGAGAAGATCGACATTCCCGAAAGCCGCAAGGACGACTTCCGCCGCGAGATCATGAACTACATCGGCGCCCTGGCGATCGAAGGCAAAACGTTCGACTACAAGACGAACGAGCGGCTGCACAAGGCGCTCGAACTCAAACTGTTCGAAGACCAGAAGGACTCGATCAAACTGACATCGCTCGTCTCGCGGGTCATCGACAAGGATACCCAGGAGAAGATCGATGTGGTCAAGGCGCGCCTGATCCGCGATTTTGGGTACAACGAACAGAGTGCGACCGACGTGCTCAACTACGTGGCCAGCATCTTCGCGCGCGGCGATATGAAGCATTGATCGGGATGAGAAGGTTGAGGCGCATCGCAGGTAGCGACGTTGCACTGCGACGTCGCTGCCGGCAACGCCTCCAGACCCATAAGGGCGTACACTATGTCGATTCACCGCGCTGAGCGTGATTTGAACCGGTTCCGCCAGATTGTGCGCGGCAAGATCAAGAAAGACCTGCGCAAATATATGTCGCAGGGCGAGATGATCGGTCGTCAGGGGCGCAAGTATGTGTCGATCCCGCTGCCGCAGATCGACCTGCCGCAATTCCGCTACGGTACGCGCCAGGGTGGTGGCGTCGGGCAGGGCGATGGCAATGTCGGCGACCCGATCGGGCAGGGTGATGGGCAGTCGGGGCAGGGTGAGGCCGGCTCGGAACCGGGGCAGCATATCATCGAAGTCGATGTCACGATCGAGGAACTGGCGCAAATCCTCGGCGAAGAACTGCAACTGCCCAACATTCAGCCGAAGGGCAAAAAAAACATCATTTCGCAGAAGGACCGCTACTCCGGCATTCGCCGCGTCGGTCCGGACTCGCTGCGGCATTTCAAACGCACCTACCGCGAGGCGCTCAAACGCCAGATTTCGTCGGGCGAGTACAACCTCGCCGACCCGATCGTCGTGCCGATCCGCCAGGATATGCGCTACCGCTCCTGGAAGGAGACGCTTCAGCCCGAATCGAATGCGGTCATCATCTACATGATGGACGTGAGCGGCTCGATGGGCGCCGAGCAGAAGGAACTGGTGCGCATCACGGCGTTCTGGATCGAAACCTGGTTGCGTTCGCAGTACAAGGCGATTGATATTCGCTATATCGTACACGACGCTGCCGCGAAAGAGGTCGATCAGGAGACGTTCTATCACATCCGCGAAGGCGGCGGCACCAAGATCAGTTCGGCGTACAAGTTGTGCAACAAACTGATCGATGAGCGCTACCCGGCTGATGAGTGGAATATCTACCCGTTCCACTTCTCCGATGGCGACAACTGGGGGGGTGGCGATACGCGCGAGTGCATCGAACTGCTGCGCACCCAGTTGCTCCCCAAGGTCAACCAGTTCTGCTACGGTCAGGTGCGTTCGCTCTATGGGTCTGGTCGCTTCGCCCACGACCTCGAAGAGCACCTGGGCAAACACGAGGCGCTGGTGATCTCGGAGATTGCCGATCGTGACGATGTCTACGATGCGATCAAGGATTTTCTTGGCAAGGGTCGGTAGCGCCCGCAATTGTTGATGAGCGACATATGAAGAGTACCCGTCTTCCCCGAGAGTTACAGGCCGCGTGGGAGGAGATCGAAGCCTATGCAAAGGAGTATGGACTCGATTTCTTCCCGATTATTTACGAAGTGCTCGATTATCGTACCCTCTACGAAACGGCGGCGCTTGGCGGATTTCCGATCCGCTACCCTCACTGGCGCTTTGGTATGGAGTACGACCAGCTCATGAAGGGCCATATCTGGCTCGGCTCGACGATCTATGAGATGGTGATCAATACCAATCCGTCGTATGCGTACCTGCTCGAAGGCAACGAGATGGTGACGCAAAAGATGGTGATGGCGCACGTTGCGGCGCATGTCGATTTTTTCAAGAACAATATGTGGTTCGCGCATACGAACCGCAAAATGCTCGACGAAATGGCGAACCACGCCGCGCGCGTGCAGCGCATGATCGATCGCTATGGATATGAGCCGGTCGAGGAGTTCATCGATATCTGCCTCTCGCTCGAAAACCTGATCGACTATCATGCGCCGTACATTAAGCGTCCCGAAGCGCAGACCCATCAGTCGGTCATGGCTGAGGACGAGCCGCCGGTGGTCGAGGGGTTGCCGGTCGAACGCAGTTATATGCGCGACTATATCAACCCGCCGGAGTTTATTGAGCAACAGCGGAAACGGCTCGAACAGGAACGCGCGCGACAGAAGAAGTTCCCTGAGCATCCGCAGAAGGATGTGCTCCTCTTTCTGATGAATTATGCGCCCCTGGAACGCTGGCAGCATTCGATCCTCGAAATTGTGCGCGATGAGGCGTACTACTTCGCTCCTCAGGGCATGACGAAGATACTCAACGAAGGCTGGGCCTGCTGCCGGTACGATACGCTGGTGTTCACCGATCAGGGAGTGCTTCGCATCGGCGATATCGTCGCCCAACGCCAGGCAGTGCGCGTGAGCGACGGCGACACGCCGCAGGCTGTCTACGATTGGGCGGCGTTCGAGCATTATGAGACGATCAGGGTGCGCACCAGGCGTGGGCTGGAACTCGAAGGCTCGATTAACCACCGCGTGATGCTGCCCGATGGCGCATGGCGCCGCCTCGATGAACTCCAGGTCGGCGACAGGGTCAGGATTGGCGGCGGTCAGAATCTGTGGGCGCAGCAGTACGTCGCTCTCGACTGGTTGCCGGTTCGCCAGCCAACATTCGCGCAGATTGCCAGCGAAGCGGATGTTGAGACTGTCACTCGCTACCGGAGCGACATGCGCGGTATTCACGCCGCACCGTCGGCGCCGCTCGTTACAACACGCGGCGCCGCCATCGCTGACCACGACGTCATCGCACAGCAACATAGTCCTGTTCGCACTCCGAACATTGTGGACGAGCGCCTGGCGACGTTGCTGGGGTATCTGTGCAGCGATAGATGTATCAGCAGTGCTGTCGAGCCTGCCATCGGTGTGATGGCCGTCGATGAGAACCAGGCGAACGTCTTTGCCGATCTTGTCCGTTCCCTGTTCGATATCGAAGCATGCCGGCGCCGGGACGGGAAGCGCTGGCACGTCTTCTTCTCGTCGCGCGATGTTCAGGATTTCCTGGTCTATCTCGGTCTCGAAACCGGCGTCGCGGCGCGTGACAAGAGCGTGCCCGACGTGATTCTGCGCTCGCCGAAGCCGGTCGTCGCAGCGTTCCTGCGTGCGCTGTACGACTGCAACGGTCACGCAAGCGCGTCCGGCGTCATGCTATCGACTGTCAGCGAGGAGATCGGTAGAACGGTGCAGGTGCTGTTGCTCAACTTCGGTATCCTCGCCAGCCGCCGCGCTCATGCGAAAGGCGCGTGGCGCATCCATATCACCGGTCGCTCCGCCGCCGTCTTTTTCACCGCGATCGGGTTCGGTCGCGCGCGCAAGCAGGCCGCTCTGGCGCACTACATCGAAGATCGATACCGGTTTCGGCGGGAGGACTGGTCGGACGAGATTGTGGCGATCGAGCGGGGACGCGCTCACGTATACGATATCTCGGTGCGCGCAACACACCGCTACGCCGCGCAGGGGTTCATCAATCACAACAGCTACTGGCACTCTGAAATTATGACGAAGAAGGCGCTGCGCGACGATGAGTTGATCGACTTCGCCGACCATCACTCCGGTGTGGTTGCGGTCCATCCTGGTCGCCTCAATCCGTACAAACTCGGGCTTGAACTGCTGCGCGACATCGAGTTTCGCTGGAATACCGGCCGCTTCGGCAAGGAGTATGAAGAGTGTGAAGACCTGGCTGCCAAACTCAACTGGGATAAGCAGCTGGGGCTTGGGCGGCAGAAACTGTTCGAGATACGCCGTCTCTACAATGATGTCACCTTCATCGACGAGTTCCTGACGCCGGAGTTTGTGATGGAGCAGAAGCTCTTTACATTCCGCTACAATCGTGATACAGATATGTATGAGATCGCGTCGCGCGAGTTTAAGGAGATCAAGGAAAAACTCCTGTTCCGCCTGACGAACTTCGGTCAGCCGTTCATCTATGTCGAAGACGGCAACTACAATAATCGCAGCGAACTCTACCTGCGTCATCGCTACGAGGGAGTGGAGCTGAAGATGGACTATGCGCGCGATACGCTGCGCAATATTCAGCGCATCTGGACGCGCCCGGTGCATCTCGAAACGGTGGTAGACGAAAAACGACGGTTGATCACGTTCGATGGACGCGATTTCTCGGAACGGAAGATGGATTAAGGGTCTGCCGGGGAGGAATGACGATGCTTGGAAAACAGACCGTCGATACGTTGAAGCGCCTGGCGAGCGAAGGTCCCCAGGCGGTGAGTGCGCTTTCCTGGACCGATGACGGCGCAAAGGTGATTGCAGTTCCTGCCGATGCCGCCGATGCGCGCATCGATCTTGCCGATCTGGATCGTTTCAGCGCAACGCTGCGTGAACTCGCGATAACACGTCACACTGCGCCAGTGGTTTCTGATGTGCGCACCTGGCTCAGTGACCACGCTGCTGCAGCGATCCGGGCATTGAGTTTCCTCGAGGAGCCCCTGGCTGTCTGGGAACTCGAAGAGAGCGAAGGGATCGCACAACTGCGCTCATCACCGCCACACCGCGAGGACTCCAGCGTCGTCTACTGGGAAGTCGTGCTGCACTGTGTCGATCAACCGTCCGCCACTATCGCCCGGTATCACTGGACGCCGGGCATGCCGGAGCGGGAGCGGGTTGCATATCCGGCAACCTTTGCGCAGATCGGGCGGATAGCCGACGCGCTTGAACGTGCATTGACCTGCGAGGCGTAACGGGTGACGTCTCCGGACGCACAGGCAACCCTGGCTCAGGCGCTTGCCTGGTCGGTCGAGGCGCTGCGTGGTGTGAGCGGTACACCGCGCCTGGATGCAGAAATCCTGCTGGCGCACGCATTGGGCTGGTCGCGGGTTCGCGTGCTTTCCAGTCTCAGGGAAACCATGCCCGACGATGCTCTTCAGACGTTTCGTGCGCTGGTAGAGCGCCGCGCCGCGCGCGAACCGGTCGCCTACCTGATCGGGCGCAAAGAGTTCTACGGGCTGAAATTCATCGTCGACCGGCGCGTCCTTGTGCCGCGCCCTGAAACTGAAACGCTGGTCACTGCCGCGCTCGAATGGGCGCGGCAGCGTTTTGCGCCCCACGACACCCTCTTGATTGCCGACATCGGCACCGGCAGCGGATGCATTGCCATTGCGCTGGCGGTGCATCTCCCCAATGCCCTGGTCTATGCCATCGACCTTTCGGCTGACGCGCTGGCGGTGGCGCGTCAAAACATCGAACTGCATGGCGTCGCCAGCCGTGTGACGCTTCTGTGTGGCGATCTGCTGGCGCCATTGCCGCAACCGGTCGATCTGCTGGTCAGCAATCCCCCATACACAGTAATCAATGACATCGACGCCGGCGTGCGGTTGTACGAACCACACCTGGCGCTCGACGGCGGCAGCGATGGTCTTGCCGTCTACCGCCGCCTGCTGGCGGCAGCGCCACAGGCAGTGCGCCCCGGCGGCGCGCTGCTGCTGGAGATCGGCGCAATGCAGGCGGGGGCGGTCACAGCCCTGGTGCGGCAGGTATTCCCGGCTGCTGCAGTGCGCGTATTGCCCGATCTGGCCGGACGGGATCGGGTGGTGGCGGTTACGGTCCCACCAACACCGTAGGGGCGCGCCGTGCCACGCCCACCCACGCGCCGTGCCGCGCCCAGCCACCGTAGGGGCGCGCCGTGCCGCGCCCAGCCATCCGCCCAGCCACCGTAGGGGCGCGGCGTGCCGCGCCCACCCACGCGCCGTGCCGCGCCCAGCCACCGTAGGGGCGCGGCGTGCCGCGCCCACCCACGCGCCGTGCCGCGCCCAGCCACCGTAGGGGCGCG
>FWPU01008677.1_pt1 | contig 17004 bp, 18 predicted proteins | sample 2228361 | NCBI WGS metagenome assembly FWPU01 (sample SAMEA103939777, study PRJEB20133) | metagenome
CTCCGCCCGACGCGAAACCGTCGGGCTCAGAGCGAAAGCCCCTTCGGGGCTGCTCGTGGCAAGCCACGAAGCGCAGCGGGAAGGGCAATGTATGCGTCGCCCTTACCAGCCTGCGAAGCAGGGTTATTTCACCCTCCGGCGGGGAGGCTCTCGCCCTTAAGTTAACGCATAGGCTCCCTGGCCCCCTCCCTTCTCGGTTGTCCGAACTTATGTCCGAACGTCAGGTTCGGTAAAGCACCGTTGGGACCTCGCAATCTTCTCGTCCACGGAGGTTTGGAGGGCGCAAAGAAACGCAAGAATTCAGAAGATGAAAAAAACGGGCCATACCCTGCACGACAAGTATGGCCCGCTCCTCACGATACTTTTGCGTTTAAGAACGGCTCATTTTTCGGGATATACGACCGGCGCCCCCGGCGGCGGCGTATGCTGCTTGACCCACTCCTCAAACCATTCCCGGTCCAGCACCTGGATCAGAAGCGCCGCTCGGTCGGTTCTCTGATTGAGGATGTGGCGCAGTTCGGTGATGTGCCGGTAGCACTCCTCAAAGGCCCGGTCCATCTCCTCGGTAGTCAGTTCCCCCGCCTTCCACTTCTCCATCCGCTGGCACATCGGCTCCATCAGAAGACGCCAGCGATACTCCCGATAGTCCGCGACCAGTCGGTCTTCCCACCACTGGGACGTTTTCGGAGACGCTCCGCTCATACCGCTCCTTTCCCCGGACGGGTTTATATCACCAGCGCGTCGGCGATGAGGTCCACCGCGCCTTTGATCTCCCAGCCCAGGCCGTAGTGCTCGCTCAGGTCGGCCAGTTGCGTCTTGCAGTTCTCGCAGGCCGTGACTACCACCTGCGCGCCGGTCCGCTGGACCTGCTCCACCTTCGGCCGCCCGGCCTTCATCCGTACTTCCTTCATATCCGGCTCGGCGATCATCCCGCCACCCCCACCGCAGCACCAGTTCAACTCCCGCCCCGGACGGAGTTCCCGGAAGTCGGTGGCGACGGCGCGGATCAGCATCCGCGGCTCCTCGTAAATCCCGGCGTTCCGGCCCAGGTTGCAGGGGTCGTGGTACGTCAGCGGCATCGGGAAGGTGCCGGGACGGACCCGAATGCGCCCCTCCGCCAGGTACCGGGCGACCAGTTGCACCACGCTCACCCGCTGAATGCCCGCCAGTTCCTCCCCGAACCAGTGGTCAAAGTACTGCAGAAGAGTACGGGTGGCGTGCCCACACTCGGCGTAGGCGATGACCTGGACGCCCAGGCGCCGGGCCTCGTCCACAATCCAGTGGGCGACCTGCTTTGCCTTCTGGATGTCGCCGACGAAGAAGGAGTGATTGGTCGCCGTGAAGAGGCTCAGGGTCCAGTTCTCCTTCGCCGCATGGAAGATTTTCGCCAGCGGGATGATGGCATGCTCGCCGACCACCGGCACGTAGAGCACCCGCGCTCCGGCCTGATCCACCGGAATCCGCAGGTCGGGGACGCCCCACTCCTGGCGCAGCCGCCCCTCCAGTTCCCGGACCTGCTCCACGTAGAACTCCTTGAGGGCGTCTATAATCTCGCCCTTGCTGAGTTCGGCGTTGCCGATTTCGGCCGTCATCTCCATCCCCATCCCCTCCTGGAGGAGAGCGTAACGGCCCATATTCACCAGAAGGCCCGTATCCAGGTCAAAGGGGCAGAAGACGGCGCACCGCCGGCAGCCGGTGCACTCCCAGAGCGCGTGCCGGAGTTCGGTGACGGTCCGATCGCTGAGGCCGCCGGTCTCCCGATACCAGTCCAGAATCCCCCGGCCATTGCTCTTCTGCTGGAGCAACTTTTTCACCAGCATCATTCGGTAGGCAGGGATGTGGGCCGGGTTTCCGGAAGTGACGTAGAAATGGCAGGCCTTCACACAGGCCCCGCAGCGGACGCAGATGTCCTCGTAGTACTGCAGCGGCCGGCTGATTCGCTGACGCATCGTCTCTATGAATTTTGCCAGCATCGTCATCCTCCTAACTCCGGGCGACCATCTTGGAGAGCACGGAGCCGATGGTGTGGGTGAATTTGCTGAAGGGGAAGTAGACCATCAGCAATTGGGCAAAGGCGAAGTGGTAGATGAACGAAATGCCGGTGCTGGTCGGGGGCGGTTGCCAGCGAAAGGAGGCCAGTCCAGCAAAGAACCGGTGGAGTTCCTCCACCTCCACGTGGTGCAGCAACCGCATGTGGAATCCCGTCAGGGCGATGCCGATGAGCAGGATGAGGGCGAAATAGTCCTCCGGCACCGAGAGCCACTTCACCGCGCCGCTCAGCCGGCGGGCCAGAAGGTAGAACAGGGGGATGCTGAAGAGGGTCCCGGCAGTCGTCCCGGCGACGGCGGAGAAGAGGTACTGCTCCTCCTTGCCCCATCCCAGCAGTTTCCAGAGGAAGTAGAAGTCGGTGAAGGCCCGGATGTGGCCGACCAGGACGAAGAGGAGCCCCAGATGCATGATGAAGCCCCCAATCCAGAGAGGTTTGTTCACCCGGAAGAGCCCCTTAAGGGTGAACATATCCACCAGCGTATCCAGCAGGCGCCCCAGGCGACTCTGGGGGCGCGGGAACAGAGAGAGATGCGCAGCGACCGGGGGCTTCTTCCACCAGCGGTAGACCCGGTAGGCCAGGCCGCCGAAGAAGACGGCGACCGCCACATAGGGGGTGATGTAGTAGAACAGAAACGCCAGGAGTTCCATTGCCACCTCCGGAATAAAAGGGGGACGTTTTTGCAGAGGCCCGGCCTCCGCAAAAACGTCCTTCTCCGCTCCGCCCCCGGGCGTTAGTTGACCCGGCGGATGTAGAACTTGAAGACGCCCTCGCCCTTCTCCATCCCCAGCAGTTCGTTGCCGGTGCTCTTGCACCAGGCCTGGATGTCGGCGACGGAGCCGGGGTCGGTCGCCAGTACTTCCAGAACCCCGCCGACGGAGACGCTCTTGATCTCCTGGCTGGTCTTGACCACCGGCATCGGGCACTTCAGCCCGCGAGCGTCCAGGGTCTTTTCGGGGGAAATCTCAGCCATTGGAACCTCCTCAAGGGTTTAGATGAACAGGGTAATATGCGATTGGTTCGCCTCGGCGATGTAGGTCGCCGCGCCCACCACGTCGGAAACCTCGTCAATCAGGTCCTCCCGCCGGATGCCCATAACCTCCATGCTCATCTGGCAGGCCAGGAGTTTGACCCCCAGGTCTATTGCCATCTGGCGCAGTTCCGGCAGGGTGGTGACGTTGTGCTGCTTCATCATCGTCTTGAACATCCAGCGGCCGATCCCGCCGAAGTTCATCTTGCTGGGGCCGATGCCGTTGATGTCCTTGAGGAAGAGGCTCAGCATGCGCTCAAAGAGCGTCCGGCCGGTGGGGACCTTCTTCTTCAAGGCCTGGAGCCCCCAGAAGGTGAAGAACATCGTGGTCTCAATGCCGCTGGCCGCGGCGGTGGTGGCGATGATGAAGGCCGCCATCACCTTGTCCATATCGCCGCTGAAGACGACGATGGACGCCTTCTTGCCTTCGTGTTCGCTCATCTTTCCTCCTCCTGGAATGTGGGATAATTTCCGATCAGCGCCCGGAGGCGCCCAACTGCTCTGCCAGGTCGGCCTGCAGGGCCAGTTGATCCCGCAGGACGTCGCGCAGCAAATCCAGCGCCTGGATCACCCGCTCATCGGCCAGCGCGTAATAGACCGCTGTCCCCTCCTGCGTGGCGGTCACCAGGCCGCGCTCGCGCAGAATTTTCAGGTGGTGGGAAACGGTGGGTTGCGGCAAACTCAGCGCCTCGGCCAGGTCGGTCACCCGGCGGGGGCCATCGGCGAGGGCGTAGAGGAGAAGAATCCGCTTCGGGTCCGCCAGCCCCTGGCAGACCTGCGCGTGGAGCAGGATGACCTCTTGCTGAAGGGTACCGGTTACTGGCATAAAGGAATGTCTCTATTCAAGTATTTAGATACAACAAAGATTATACCACAATACCTGGAAAAGCGCAAGAGGCGAAAAGCAGCGAGTGAGTGAGCACCTCTCGTCCCTTACACATGACGTGCGTAACTGTCCAGTCGCACATCCATTTTCACCGCCGAGACGCGGAGGACGCAGATTTTTCTTGTTTTCATAGACGGCAAGACGGTTCTCTTTGACGCCAGAATTATCCTCTGCGTCTGCGACTCCGCGGTGAATAGAAGGGAGAGGGGTTGGGGGAGAGGGTGAGGTTTCCCCCTCCCCGTGCGGCGGAACGCCGCAACGGGGAGGGGGGCAAGGGAGGAGGGGCAAAATTCCCCTCCCTGCCAGGGGAATTCCCGGGGCAAGAAACCCGGCGGGCTCAATACCTTTTATACTTTTAACCAGCAGTTTGTCAATATAAAATAGAATCTGCCATTGCCAATATAGATACTGATATGCTACGATAGTTGCGCTTCCGGCCAAAATGAGGGATAATAAGCGGCAGTTTTGGGCCCCGCAAGAAGATTACGGCGGAGGAGCAGGGATGGAAGTGGAACTGATCGCCATCACTCGTTATCTGAAAGGTGACGGCAGCCCGGAGGCGCTCCTGGAGCACGCCGGACGGGTCTGCTACCGCAGCGAGAGCCGGGGCGATCCCGCCGCCTTCCTGCGGGCCCGCATTCGGGAAGGGCATGAGAGCCTCATTGAGCATGCCTCCGCCACCTTTGAAATCCGCGGCATCTCCCGCGCCTGCAGCCACCAGCTGGTCCGTCATCGCATTGCCTCCTACTCTCAGGAAAGCCAGCGCTACGTCTCCATGGACGACCCCGAATGGGCTCTGCCCCCCGCCATCCTCCAGGACGAGGCGGCGCGGGCCATCTGGGAGCAGTTTGCCGAACAGGTCAGAGAGACCTACCGGGCGCTGCGGGCGCGGGGCATCCGGAAAGAGGATGCGCGCTTCGTCCTGCCCAACGCGACCGCTACCCGCATCGTCGTCACCATGAACTTCCGGGAACTGCGCCACGTCTTCCGCCTGCGCATCTCTCCGGAGGCGCAATGGGAAATCCGGGAAGTCGCCGTACGCATGCTGGAGGCCGTTTACCCCTACGCCCCGGCCGTCTTCGGCGACCTGCGGGACGAACTGCGCACCCGTTACCCCGAATTCTTTGAAAACATAGAACGTAAAACGTAAGGCGTAAAACGTAATTTGCAATCTGCAATCTGCAATCTGCAATCTGCAATCCGCAATCTGCAATCCGCAATCTGCACAGGAGGTCCGAGCATGCCTGATTCCCCCCCTCTGGCAGTGGAGATGCGCGGCATCGTCAAGCGATTCCCCGGCGTCCTGGCCAACGACCACGTGGATTTACAGGTGCGCGCCGGGGAAGTCCACGCCCTCCTGGGCGAGAATGGTGCCGGCAAAACCACCCTTATGAACATCCTCTACGGCATCTACCAGCCCGACGAAGGGGAAATCTTCGTCAAAGGCCAGCGGGTCCACATCCGCTCCCCCCGCGACGCCATCCGCCTGGGCATCGGGATGGTCCACCAGCAGTTCCGGCTGGTCCCCTCACACACCGTGGCGGAGAACGTCGTGCTGGGGCTGCCCGGCAACTTCTTCTACCCTGACCGGGCGGCGCGCCAGCGGCTGCAGGAGTTCGCCCGGCGGTACGGCCTGCGCGTGGACCCGGACGCCCGCATCTGGCAACTCTCCGCCGGAGAGCAGCAGCGGGTGGAAATCATCAAAGCCCTCTACCGGGGCGCCGACATCCTCATCCTGGATGAGCCCACCTCCATGCTCACCCCCCGCGAGATAGACGAACTGATGGCCACCGTCCGGCGGATGGCCGATGAAGGGCACACCGTCATCTTCATCACCCACAAACTGGACGAGGTCTTCGCCGTCAGCGACCGGGTGACGGTGCTCCGGCAGGGGAGGGTGGTCGCCACGCTGGATACCGCCCGAACCGACAAGCGGGAACTGGCCCGGCTGATGGTAGGGCGGGAAGTGCTTTTCCGCCTGGAGAAGCATCCGGTGTCGGTTGGGCCGACAGTTCTGGAAGTGAAAGACCTGCGGGTCCAGAACGACCGGGGCCTCCCGGCCGTCCGCGGCGTCTCCTTCCAGATCGCTGCGGGGGAGATTCTGGGGATCGCCGGGGTGGCGGGGAACGGTCAGCGGGAACTGGTGGAGACGCTGGCCAGCCTGCGCCGGGCCACGGGGGGGCGCGTGCTCCTGATGGGCGAGGACGTCACCAACCGGCCGCCCCGCATCCTGGTCCGCCGCGGCGTCTGCTACGTGCCCGGAGAGCGGCTGGTGGGCACCGTCCCCAACCTCAGCATCGCCGAGAACCTCATCCTCAAGACCTACGACCAGTCCCCCTTCTGCCAGGGCATCTTCCTGAACCATGAGGCCATCGCCAACCATGCCGACCGTCTGATTGAGCAATACGAGGTGATAACACCCAGCCGGGAGACGCCGCTGAAGTTGCTCTCCGGCGGCAACATCCAGCGCGCCATCCTGGCCCGCGAAACCTCCTGCGCGCCGCGCCTGCTGATCGCCGCCTACCCCACCAGCGGGCTGGACGTCGGCGCGACGGAGTACATCCGCCAGGTACTGCTGGCCCAGCGGGAACAAGGGACCGCAGTGCTGCTGGTCTCGGAGGACCTGGAAGAGATTCTCCAGCTGAGCGACCGCATCGCCGTGATGTTCAACGGCGAAATTATGGGCATCCTCCCCGCCGACCGGGCCGACCTGGAGACGATCGGCCTGATGATGGCCGGAGTACATCACACTCAACCGGAGGGAGCATGAACCGTCTACCCCGCATCCGTCTGGAGAAACGTCTGGATACACCGCGCTGGGTGAACGTAGCCGCCCCGGTCCTTTCGGTGGTGGCGGCGCTGCTGGTGATTGCTCTCCTGTTCCTGCTGGTGGGCGTTAACCCGCTGGTGGCCTACGGGCGCATCTTCACCGGCGCCTTCGGCAGCCTCTACGGGCTTTCGGAGACGGTCACCAAAGCGATCCCGCTGATGCTGGCCGGGGTGGGGCTGGCCGTCGCCTTCCGCGCCCGCGTCTACAACATCGGCGCGGAGGGGCAACTGCTGGTGGGCGCCATCTGCGCTACGGCCGTCGCCCTCTTCGCCCCCGGCGTCCCCGACGCGCTCCGTCTCCCGACGATGTTCGTCGCTGGCGCGCTGGGTGGCGCCCTCTGGGCCCTGGTCCCCGCCCTCCTCAAAGCCCGCCTGGGGATAGACGAGGTGCTCACCAGTTTAATGATGGTCTACATCGCCAGCGAACTGGTCAACCACCTGGTCTACGGCCCCTGGAAGGGCCCCACCGAGTGGGGCTTCCCGTACACGGATAAGTTCCCCCTCTCCGCCCAACTGCCCCGTCTGGGGGCCACCCGCATCCACTACCCCACCCTGCTTCTGGGACTGCTGGCGGCGGTGCTGGCGGACATCTTCATCCGCCGCACCCGCTGGGGGTTTGAGATTCGGGTGACGGGCGAGAACCCCGAAGCGGCCCGCTATGCCGGGATGAACTATCTGCGGACAGCGGTTCTGGTGATGGCGATCAGCGGAGCGCTGGCCGGGATTGCCGGGGTGGGCGAAGTGGCGGGCATCCACTACCGGCTCCGTTACCCCCAGGGCATATCGCCAGGGTACGGCTTCACCGCCATCATTGTCGCCTGGCTGGCCCGCCTGAGCCTGCTGGGGGTCATCCTGACCTCGTTCCTCATCGGCGGGCTGCTGGTGGGCGGCGACGCCATCCAGATCGCCCTGGGGCTTCCCTCGGCGACCGTCTACGTTTTCAATGGCGTCATCCTGCTCTTTGTGCTGGCAGGTGACCTCTTCACCCGCTATCGGGTTCGGGTAGACTTCCCCGGCCGGGCGATGTCCGTTCCTGTGGTCCGGCCGGAGACGGAGGAGGCGGTATGAGCATCTGGGCATACATTTTTTCAGTCCTGCAGGCGACCATTCCGGCGGGCACTCCCCTGCTCTACGGCACCCTGGGGGAGGTGACCGCGGAGCGGTCGGGGGTGGTGAACCTGGGAGTGGAGGGGATGATGATCATGGGCGCGGTGACCGCCTTTGGTGTCGCCCAGGCGACGGGCAACCCCTGGCTGGCGATCGCCGCGGCCGCGCTGGTCGGAGGACTGCTTTCGCTGGTTCACGCTTTCGCCAGCATCACCTTGCGGGTCAACCAGGTCGTTTCGGGACTGGCGCTGACGATGCTGGGGCTGGGCGTCAGCGGGATGATGGGCAAACGCTTCATCGGCATGCCCCCGCGTGTCCAGTTGAAGCCCGTTCCCATCCCCGGCCTGAGCGAAATCCCCGTCCTGGGCCCCCTGCTCTTCCAGCACGATGTTCTGGTCTACATTTCCCTGCTGCTGGTGCCCGTCCTGTGGTTTATGTTCTACAGGACCCGCTGGGGCATCACTTTGCGGTCGGTGGGTGAAAGCCCGGCCACCGCCGACGCGATGGGGATCAACGTCTTTCGCGTCCGCTACCTGGCTGTCTTCTTCGGCGGGCTGATGGCGGGCATCGGGGGGGCGTACCTCTCCATTGTCTATGCCCCGGCCTGGATTGAGGGGATGACGGCCGGGATTGGCTGGATCGTCATCGCCCTGACGATTTTCGCGACGTGGGACCCGGCGCGGGCGCTGCTGGGAGCCTATCTCTTCGGCAGTGTGCGGGTGCTCCAGTTCCGACTGCAGGCACTGGGCATCTCGCCGCCACTGTTGAACACGCTTCCCTTCATTCTCACCATTCTTGTGCTGATGATCAGCGCCGGAGAAGCAATGCGCAAGCGGCTGGGGGCCCCGGCGGCCCTGATGCAGCCGTACACGCGGGAGGAGCGGTAAGCGTCTCTCCCCCGCATAGGGAGAAGAGAAAAGGTGGTTTCGGGGCGGACGTCTTCGCTACCTGCCCCGAAACCCCATGCACCTTACAAACCTCACTTTCCCCTCATTTCGCAGGCGCGCTGTCCCACCGAAAGGATTTACTGCGCAAGCCCCCAAATGCGAGTGCTCGTTTGACATTTCTGCACGATCGGCTATAATTGTAAATGCGAATCATTTGCAATTACGGTTAACAAGCATCCCTTCACTTACAAATTGGGGATATGGGATGAACGAAGCGGCAAGCCTGAACCCGCTGGTTATGGCCCTGCAGGCCAGCGGATACCGACTCACCCGTCAGCGACAGGTCGTGCTGGAGATCCTGGAGGAAAGCCAGGAGCACCTGGACGCGGAGGCGCTCTATGCCCGGGCCCGGGAGCGCTTCCCCCGCATCAGTCTCGCCACGGTCTACCGTACCGTCGCCGTGCTGAAACGGATGGGGCTGGTGGCCGAGCATCCCCTGGGAGAGGAGCACGGCCATTATGAGGCCATCCCGGGAGCGCCGCACTATCACTTCACCTGCCTCCGCTGCGGGCGGGTGATAGAATTTGATGCCCCTCAGATACCCCAGATTGCGCAGGACCTGGCCCTTCGGGAAGGGCTTCGGATTCACGCAGTGCAGTTCTTCCTGACCGGCTACTGCGCTCATTGTCAGTCGGAGGAAGAAGATGCGCGGTGAAAAGAGAGCGCTTCTGCACGGAATGTCCCTTCCCTCTCTGGGGGACGGCGTGCCGCTCAGCGCGCTGCGAACCGGAGAAGAGGGCGTGATCACCGAACTGGTCGGCGGTCACAACCTGCGCAGCCGGATGGTATCCCTGGGGATGACGCCCGGAGCGCCGGTCGTCGTCCTGCAGAACTTCGGCCGCGGGCCGCTCATCGTCCGCGTGCGGGATACCCGCGTGGCGCTGGGGCGCGGCGAGGCGGAGAAAATCATCGTACGGAGGGCAGGATGAGCAACTGCCACGGCTCCCATCAAAGCCCGGCCCCTTCCAGAGTCGTCGCTTCGCCGGTCGTGCAGGAACGTCCGGTTCTGGTCGCGCTGGCCGGCCAGCCCAACGTGGGCAAATCCACCCTCTTCAACCTGCTCACCGGCCTCCATCAGCACGTGGGCAACTGGCCGGGCAAGACGGTGGAACGCAAAGAGGGGATGTTTACCTGGAAGGGGACCACCTATCGGCTGGTGGACCTGCCCGGCACGTACAGCCTCACCGCCAACTCCCCCGAAGAACTCATCGCCCGCGAGTTCATCCTCCGGGAGCGGCCCGACGTGGTGGTCGCTGTGGTGGACGCGGCGACGCTGGAGCGGAGCCTCTACCTGGTGGCGGAACTGCTGCCGCTCCCGGCGCCGGTCGTCGTGGCGCTGAATATGATGGATGTTGCCCGGCAGGAGGGGATCCAGGTGGAGCCGGAGGTGCTCCAGGCCGCGCTGGGGGTGCCGGTGGTGCCGATGTCCGCCGCGCGCGGGGTGGGAATCCGGGAACTTCTGGAGACGGTGGAGCGGATGGCCCGCGGGGAACTCCCCTACGCACCGCGTCTGCCGCAGATTCGCCCGGACCACCGGGAAGTGCTGGAGGCCATCCGGGAGCGGATCGCCGGGTACGTGCCATCCCCCTATCCGGAGGAATGGGTGGCCCTGAAGTTGCTGGAGGGGGACCCGGAGATCACGGCGATGATGCGCGCTGCCCTGCCCCCGGAGCGCTGGGACGAGGTGCACGCCGTCCTGCGCGCCCACGACGACGCCCAGGTGGCGGTCGCCAGCGGGCGGTACGAGTGGATCGGCCGGATGGTGCGCGCCGCGGTCACCCGCCCGCGGGTGGGGCAGATCGGCCTGACGGAACGGCTGGACCGCTGGGTCGCCCATCCCGTTTTCGGCCTTTTCATCCTTGCGGCCATCCTCGGCCTGGTCTTCTGGCTGACGTACACCCTGGGCGCGCCGCTACAGGCATTGCTGGAGACCTACGTCGTTGGCGCGCTGGCCGAAGGGGTCCGCGGCCTCCTCTCCGGCGCACCGGCCTGGCTCCCCAGCCTCCTGGCCGATGGGGTCATCGGTGGGGCCGGGGCGGTGCTGACTTTTCTCCCCATTCTGGTCTTCTTCTTCGCCGCGATGGCTTTCCTGGAGGATGTCGGGTACATGGCCCGCGCCGCCTACGTGATGGACCGTTTTATGCACTGGATCGGCCTGCACGGGAAATCGTTCCTGCCCCTCTTCCTCGGCTTCGGGTGCAACGTCCCGGCAGTGCTGGGGACGCGGGTGATTGAGTCCCAACGGGCCCGCCTGCTGACCATCCTCCTGGCCCCCCTGGTTCCCTGTACGGCGCGGATGGCGGTAATCGTTTTCCTGACCCCGGCCTTTTTCGGCGCCGCCGCGCCGCTGGTTTCCTGGGGACTGGTCCTTCTCTCCCTGGGAGTCCTGGCCCTGACGGGGATCATCCTCAACCGGGTTCTCTTCGGCGGGCGGCGGTCGGCCTTCATTATGGAACTCCCGCTGTACCACCTTCCCAACTGGCGGACCATCGGCCTTTCCGTCTGGCAGCGGAGTTTGTCGTTTGTCCGTAAGGCCGGGACGGTGATCGTGGTCGTCTCGGTGCTGGTCTGGGCGCTCTCCGCTTTCCCCAGCGGAGACGCAGAGACGAGTTTCCTGGCCCGGTTCGGGCGCTGGGTGGAACCGGCGGGCCGCCTGATCGGGCTGGATTGGCGGTTGACAGTGGCGCTCCTGAGCAGTTTTGTCGCTAAAGAGAACTCCATCGCCACGCTGGGGGTCCTTTTCCACGCCGGTGAGGAGGGATTGGCGGCTACCCTGGCGGCGACCTATCCGATCGCTGTCGCCCTGGCCTTTCTGGTGGTGCAGGTGCTCTTCATCCCGTGCGTGGCGACGGTCGGGGCCATCCGGCAGGAGACCGCCTCCTGGCGCTGGACCCTGTTCAGCGTCGCGTGGTTGATGGGGGTTTCCTTCCTGACGGGTGGGGTGGTGTTTCACCTGGCGCGCTGGCTGGGGGGCTTCTGACAAACAGGACGCGGATAAACGCCGCAAAATCGGCCTGGACTCTGGCGAAATGCTCTTTTTCGCTCCCGGCGGGTGCTCTCGGCGGGTCTGCGACCCGCCGATTGCCGGACGCCGGTCACAGACCGGCTTTGAGCAACGAAAATCGTTATAGTCCGCAGGCAGCAGGTAGCAGGCAGCAGGCAGCAGACAGCGGGAAGCCTGACGGCTACCGGCTTTCTGTCCAGCAGGCCGAAAAACTGCGGAAATCATAGCACCCGGAAAATTCGCCAGACTCCAGATCGGCGTTCATCCGCGTGGTCAGCGTCCGGTTTCCGTAGAAAGAAGGCCTATGCTGGAGCGATTGATGGCATTGCTGAAGGAGGGGGGTACCTACCGCGTGGCCGACCTGGCCCGCGCGCTGGATACGACCCCCGAACTGGTGGAGATGATGCTGGAGGACCTGGCCCGGCGGGGGCAGATTCGGCCGGTGGAGGCGACGTGCCCCTCGTCCTGCGCCGATTGCCCGCTGTCCGGGCAGTGCTCGTTGCCCCTGCGGTTTCAGACCTCTGGTTGAAATTCAACTCCCTCATCCCCCCAACGGTAGTCACTCCGATAGGTAGTGATAAACCCAATGGTCCAGTTCTACGCCGGTCCCATTTGCCCCTCCTCCCTGCCCCTTGGCAAGGGCAGGTTTTTGGGGCGGTCTTTCCCGCCCCACCGTAAACGGCGGGGCTGGGAGGAAGAGGGCGCTACAGCGCCCTTCTGAAGCCCAGCCCTGAACTTTGGCCTTTTGGGCCCCAACCGCCTGGAAAGGGGAGCGAAGGCACTTTGCCCGCCCGCGAAAAACAAAAGAAAATATTTTTCATCACGGCGGCTTCGCCGCCGTGATGAAAAATATCATTTTCTTTCACCCCTTCGTAGTGGATTTGCAATAAAACAATTGATGAGCTGGACTCTGGCAAAATGCTCTTTTTCGCTCCCGGCGGGTGCTCTCGGCGGGTCTGCGACCCGCCGATTGCCGGACGCCGGTCACAGACCGGCTTTGAGCAACGAAAATCGTTGCCGTCAGGCCGAAAAACTGCGGAAATCATAGCACCCGGAAAATTCGCCAGACTCCAGAATTGAGGATATCTTCTATGACATACCCAAACGCAATTGGTATAACACTGTTGCAGGCGACCGAAGATCGCCTGCCACAATTTCGCGTCGCCCTCATTCGTAACGTAGCGCTTCTATGGGGTTTAGTCGTGAGGCCCGCCATGCGGGATACAAACCCGAAGCCAGCCCGACCGTCGCCGAGACAGCCGTCGCCAGCAACACGGCCTGAGGAGTGACCACCGAACGGAAATCCTTCACCAGGGCTGTGATGATTTGCGCACCCAGAAAACCAATGGCTATCCCTACTATCCCGCCCATCACTGCCAGGGTCACTGCCTCCATCAGAAACTGTACCAAGATGTCTCGTCGCCGGGCGCCCACCGCTTTCCGCAAGCCGATCTCGCGCGTCCGCTCCGTCACCGAGACCAGCATGATGTTCATAATTCCGATTCCACCAACCAGAAGGCTAATCCCAGCGATCGCACCCAGGAAAATGGTTAACACATTGGTGATGTTGCCGAAGGTCTGAATCAGGTCGGACTGGCTGAGGACGATAAAGTCGTCCTCGTCCTCAAAGGCGATGCGGTGACGCTCCCGCAGGACAGTCCGAATCTGCTCTGCGGCTGCGTCCATCCGGTCCTCGCTGACTGCCTCCACCAGGATGTAGGACACGCGGTACTCTCCATTGGGCGCGCGAACGGAAAACAAGCGCGTTTGCGCGGTGGTCAATGGGACGAAGACGGTGTTATCCTGGTCGGTGAAGGTGCCGCCCTTCTCCTCCATAATCCCAACGACCCGAAAAGGAGTATTGTTGATACGAACGGTCTCCCCCACGGGCAGGGGATTATCCGGAAAGAGCGTCTCCGCTACCGTCTTTCCCAGTACGGCCACCCGGGAGCGTCCCTCCACGTCCTGCGCCGTGATGAAGTCCCCCACCACGGGTTTCCACTTCCGTACCTGGATGAACTCCGGCGTGACGCCCTGCAAAGTGGTCAACATCTGGCGACTACTGGCGGTCACTGTGGCATTCCGGTCCAGTTGCGGTGCCACTCGCGCCACATCGGGGAGCCGCAGGGGATCCGAAAGGGCCCGTACATCCCCCATTGTCAGCGAACGCAAGTTGACCTGCCCACCGCGGGGACCCGTCTGCCCAACATTCGGCAGGATGAAGAGAAGGTTGGACCCGATGCCCTGAAACTGCTCGGTCACGAACACCTGTACGCCCTGTCCGGCGGCCATCAGGGCAATGACTGCCGCGACGCCGATGACAATTCCCAGCATGGTCAGCGCCGAGCGCAGTTTATTGGCCCCCAGCGCTCGCCATGCGACCCGAATGCTCTCGCTCAGATTCATCGTACCCCCTGTTTTGTGCAGAGGTGCAGAGGTGCGGAATTTTCCCTGCTACCTGCTTCCTGCTACCTGCTTCCTGCTACCGACTACCCCCTGCCCACTACCGACTGACCCTCTCCTCCCCTTCTATCAACCCGTCCCGCAGATAAACGATGCGTTCCGTGTACCGGGCGATGGTCGGGTCATGGGTCACCAGGACGACGGTGATCCCGTGCTCCTGATTCAGCCGCTGCAGGATCGCCATCACCTCCCGCCCGGCCTTGCTGTCCAGGTTTCCCGTCGGCTCATCGGCCAGGATCAGGGACGGACGGTTGACCAGGGCGCGGGCAATTGCCACCCGCTGCTGCTCCCCACCGGAAAGTTCCGTCGGCGCGTGGTGCAAGCGATCTCCCAGCCCCACGGCTTCCAGTGCCTCCTTCGCTCGCCGTAACCGCTCCGCCCGTCCCACCCCCGCATACAGCAGCGGCAGCGCCACGTTCTCCAGCGCCGTCGTCCGCGCCAGGAGGTTGAACGTCTGAAAGACAAAGCCGATACGCCGGTTGCGGATAGCAGCCAGTTGATCGTCATCCAGTTGCCCGACCTCCTGCCCGTCCAGCCAGTAGGTTCCGGAAGAAGGCTGGTCCAGACAGCCGATGATGTTCATCAGGGTGGATTTCCCCGAACCAGAAGGGCCCATGATGGCGACCATCTCACCCGGGCGGATAGTCAGGGAGACACCGCGTAGCGCGGGCACATCCACCGTCCCCATCCGGTAGATTTTGACGATGTCCTGAAGGCGAACGACCGCTTTGTCCGCGTCCATCTTGCTTACCGTTGCCCGAAGAAAGAAAACGGCCCACCCCGGTTGTTTTCCCGGGTCGGAACCAACACGTCCCCCTCGTTCAACCCGTCCAGCACCTGACTGTAGCCCTCGTAGCGCGCGCCCAGCCGTACATCCACCCGCTCCAGCCCGGTGGCCGTCTTGCGGTAGACGTAGGGGCGACCGGTGGTCTGGTCAATCCGTACGACCCAATTGGGAATCAGCAACTGGTCTTTCAACTCTTCCACCTGGATGAGCACGTTGGCCGACATTCCGGCCCGGATGGGCGCGTCGGTGGGGTCCAAGATGATGATGACGGGATAGGCGACCGCGCCCTCCACCAGCGTCGCGGCCGGGCCGATGCGCTCCACTTTGCCGGTCAGTGTCCGGTCCGGGACGGCATCCAGCGTGATTTCGGCCAGAAGCCCCGGCTGCAGGCGGGCCACGTCCATTTCATCCACATTAACGGTAATGCGGAAACCGGAGAGGTCCACCAGGGAAACGGCAGGGAGCCCGGTGGGGGCCATCTCGCCGACGACCACGTTGACTGCCGCCACTACGCCGTCAAAAGGCGCCCGAAGGATGGTTTTCTCCAGGTTGCGCTGGGCGGCCTCCAGCGCGGCTCTGGCCTGCTCCACCGCGGCTTCGGCAACGGCCAGTTCCTCCGCTGAGGGGCCGTTCAGAACCCGGTCCAGTTGCGCTTTGGCACTCTCCACGTTGCTCCAGGCCGCCGCCAGGTCCTCCGGCGAAGCCCCTTTGGTGGTCAACTGGTAGTTCGCCAGGGCCACCTGATAGTCCAGGGTGGCCGTCTCCAGGTTCAGCGATTGGGGGAGCATACCGATCTCAGGCCGCCAAGAGACAGGTTCGTAGGCCGCGCGGGCCCGGTTCAACATCACCTCGGCCCGCTTCAGGTTCGCCTCGGCGACGGCCCGCTCTTCGGGGGAGGGGCTGTTCTTGAGCCGCAGGTACTGGGCCAGCGCGCTGCGGTAGGCCGCCTCGGCAGCCCTGACTGTCTCCGGGCGGGGCGAGGACTTCAGTTGGGCCAGTTGCGCCTGGGCGGATTTGTAGGCTGCCTCCGCCTGTCGCAGACTCAATTCCAGGTCACCAGTATCCAGGCGGGCCAGCACCTGTCCGGCGCGCACCTCGTCACCGATTCGGACCGCCACTTCGGCCACCCGGCCGGGGGTGCTGAATGTCAGGTTCACCTGGCGGGCTGGTTCAATTCGCCCGCTGGCGCTCACCGTCACCTCCAGCGTGCCCCGTTCCACCACGGCGGTACGCTCTTCGGTCGACGAATTCCGGGCAGCGCTCTGCCGCCAGACGAAAAAGCCGCCGACAAGCGCCACCAGCGCTACGGCGGCCAGGATCAGCCATCTACGGTGTTTCCGCATTTTCTTCCTCCGTCAAGGTCTCCAGATTCCGGGCCAGTTCCAGCCACTGGCTGGTCATTTTACCAACAAGGTCGGCGCGCAGTAACCACAATGCCCCGCCCGGCCCCCCGATGACGAGAAGTTTCTCGCCAATCTGAATGCCCAGGTCTCGGCGGGCCTGGACAGGGATCACGATCTGCCCTCGCTCACTGACGGTTACCGCGCCGTAGAATTGGGGGCAAGGTTTTTCCATCCCGAACTCCTTATCTTATTTGTCTTACTTATAAGACCGGAGCGAATGATACCATAGAAGTAGAAAAACGTCAAGGCTTGTAGCGGAAGTTCGGACTTGAGTTGGGACAGGATATGCTCTGCCCGACGCTAAACCGTCGGGCTCAAAGCGGAAGCCCCTTCGGGGCTGCTCGTGGCGAGCCACGAAGCGCAGTGGGAGGGGCGACGCATGTGTCGCCCCTTACAGCCTGCGAAGCAGGGTTATGCTGTAGGGGCGGCTTTGAAAGCCGCCCTCACCCGGAGGGTTCACCCTCCGGCGGGGAGGCTCTCGCCCTTAAGTTCACGCATAGG